>Ga0182011_10002701_pt1 | contig 14867 bp, 15 predicted proteins | sample 711E1DmetaG_FD_120481 | JGI IMG/M metagenome (GOLD analysis project Ga0182011, IMG submission 120481) | Permafrost microbial communities from Stordalen Mire, Sweden - 711E1D metaG | ecosystem: Environmental > Terrestrial > Soil > Wetlands > Permafrost | place: Sweden: Stordalen | collected... | reverse complement strand
CCTGGGAGGGCACCATGTGCGCGGCGGATTCACCGTCGGTCAGCGACAGGATGGAGACCTCCGGGCCTTTCATGAACTCCTCCACCAGGACGTTCCTGCCCGCCGCTCCGAATGCCTCATCGACCAGGCAGAGGCGGAGAGCCTCGACCGCCTCGTCCGTGGTTTCCGCTATGATGACGCCTTTGCCGGCGGCAAGACCGTCCGCCTTCACAACCACCGGGGACGACTGCGACTCGACGTACTCGCGCGCGGCGTCGAAATCATCGAACAGCTTCGCGCGCCCGGTGGGCACGCCGTGCCGGTCCATCACGCTCTTGGCGAACTGCTTGCTCCCCTCGAGCCGCGCCGCCTCGCGCGTCGGCCCGAACGCCTTAAGACCCTTGTCCTCGAAGTGGTCCACCAGCCCCTCGACCAGGGGCGCCTCCGGCCCGACCACCGTCAGGTCCACCCCGCGCGCCGTGGCGATATCGGCGACGGCCCCGGCGTCGTTAACGTCTGCCTCGACACATTCGCCCAGCTCTCTCATGCCGGCGTTGCCCGGGACGAAGATCATCTCGTCGACGAGATTGCTCGCCGCCAGCTTCCACCCCAGCGCGTGCTCCCTGCCGCCGCTGCCTACCACCATCAACTTCATCTTTCAGCGCGCTCCTCTCAAGCCCCCGGCGCGGTCACTTCGCCGGCGGATCGAAATCCTCGCGGTACAGGTAAGGGCCTTCCTCGATCGGCTCGATGTACTCTTCGCGCGTGATGATCGTCTGGGTGCGCTTGGGCCCCACCGATATCAGGACCACCGGAACTCCCGCGCCCTGCTCCACAAACTCCACGTACCGCACCGCCGCCTCCGGCAGGTCGGCCCGCTCCGTGACGCCGGAGATATCCTCGCTCCAGCCCGCGAGCTCGAGGTACTCGGGCTCACACTTGTGGAAGATCGTCTGATGGGGCGGGAACTCGTGGTATATCTTCCCCTGGTACGAGTAACCCACACACACCTTGAGGCGTTCGAACTCGGAGAGGACGTCGAGCTTGGTAAGGGCGATACCGGTCAGACTGTTGACCCGCGCGGCGTAGCGGAGCAGGACCAGGTCCAGCCAGCCACAGCGCCTCTTGCGCCCGGTGGTGGTGCCGAACTCGACGCCTCTTGCGCCCAGCAGCTCACCGCACTCGTTCTCCTGCTCGGTGGGGAACGGTCCGTAGCCCACCCTGGTGACGTAGGCCTTGGCGACGCCGATGATGTTCTCCAGGTACTTGGGGCCCACCCCGGTCCCGCTGAACACGCCGCCTATGGTAGGCGACGAAGAGGTCACGAACGGGTAGGTGCCGTGGTCGAGGTCCAGCAGGGTCCCCTGCGCCCCTTCGAAGAGGACCTTCTTGCCGTCGTCGAGCGCCCTGGCGATCAGCAGCGAGGTGTCGTCGATGTGCGGCGCAAGCCTCTCTGCGTAGCCCATGTACTCGGCGAGTATCTCATCCACGCTGAACGGTTCCTGGTCGAACGCCTTGGTCAGTATCGCGTTCTTGCGCTCCAGCGCCACCTCGAGCTTGGCCTTGAATATCTTCTCGTCCAGGAGATCCTGCACACGCATGCCCAGGCGGTCGGCCTTGTCGGCGTAGGCCGGGCCGATGCCACGGTGGGTAGTGCCCAGCTTGGCGTTGCCCAGGCTCAGCTCGCCCAGGTGGTCGAAGGCCAGGTGGTATGGCATGACCAGGTGCGCGTTGCAGGAGATGCGCAGCTTGCCGCAGGAGATGCCGCGCTGGTGCAGCCCGTCCATCTCCTCCAGCAACACCTTGGGCGTGATGACGACACCATTGCCGATGACAGTGGTTATGTGCGGGTAGAGAATGCCGGACGGCATCAGGTGGAGCTTGAACTCGTCCTCGCCGCAGACCACCGTGTGGCCCGCGTTGTTGCCTCCCGCGTACCGCACCACGAAGTCCATGCGGTCCGCCATGAGGTCAGTGATCTTGCCTTTTCCCTCGTCGCCCCACTGGGCTCCGAGGATCACCGTTCCCGGCACTAGCGACCCCCGTTCATAACTCTCCTGCCACGGACGTGCATACTATATCACGAGGACAAGGGGAGTTCCGGCGGGCGTCTAGCCCTGGTTGCCGACTTTTTTTTCGCGGTTGAGGATGGAGTCCGCGACCAGGAGCCCGGAGGCCGAGGCCTGCACCAGGCCCCGCGTCATGCCCACTCCGTCTCCCGCCCCGAACAGGTTGCGGACCTGGCTCTCGAGGGTGCCCGAGACCTTCAGGCGCGAGCTGTAGAACTTGACCTCGACGCCGTAAAGCAGTGTGTTGCGCGAGAATACGCCGGGGACCAGCTTGTCCAGCGCGGAGAGCATCTCCAGGATGTCGGAGAGGTAGCGGAAAGGCAGCACCAGGCTCAGGTCGCCGGGGGTCGCCTCCGACAGCGTCGGAACGACCGTGCTCCTTTCGATCCGCTTGGGGTTCGAGCGCCTGCCGGCGATCAGGTCGCCCAGGCGCTGGACGATTATGCCATCACCGAGGAGGTTGGCCAGCCAGGCGATGTACTTGCCGTAGGCGATGGGCTCGTGGAACGGCTCGGTGAACTTCTTGTCGACCAGCAGCGCGAAGTTGGTGTTGTCGGTGTGCTTCTCCAGGTAGGAGTGGCCGTTCACCGTCAGGACTTCCGCGTAGTACTCCTTGATGACCTCGCCCGACGGGTTCATGCAGAAGGTGCGGACGCGGTCCTCCGAGGCCTTCGAGTAGTAGATCAGCTTGGGCTCGTAGAGCTCGTCGGTCAGCGGAGCCATCACCACCGCCGGCACCTCCACGCGCACGCCGATGTCGACCATGTTGTTGTTGCGCGACAGGCCCAGCCCCTCGGCGACGCCATCGAACCACTCGGCGCCGCTGCGCCCCGGCGCGACCACCAGGTACTTGCAGTTGATCCGGTTCTCGGCCAGGGTGTCGACTCCGACGACCGCTCCATCCTTGACCCTGATCCCCTCGATCATGGTCTTGAACTGGATGTCGACCCTCTCTTTGAGCTCCTCGTACATGTTGCCCAGCACCGTGGGACAGGTCTCGGTGCCCATGTGTCTCACCCTGGAGGGCACCAGCACCAGGTCGCTCTTGACCGCCTGGCGGGCGATGTCAGTCACCTTCTCCTCGTCGTCTCCGAAGGTGGTGTCCGGCGCGCCGAACTCGAGGTAGGTCTTGTCGACTCTCTCGATCAGCCGATCGACCTTCTTCGTGGGGACCAGCTCGCCCAGCCAGCCGCCGATCTTGCTGGAGAGCGAGAGCTTGCCGTCGCTGAACGCCCCCGCACCTCCCCAGCCGCTCAGCGTGGCGCAGGTGCCGCACCTCCGGCACTGCCCACCCGGGGACGGGCACTTCCTCTTCTCGAGGCCCTCGCCCTTGTCCAGCAGCAGGACCTTCAGGTCAGAGTTGCGCGTGAGCTCCAGGGCGCAGAATATGCCGGCCGGGCCGGCGCCGACTATGATGACGTCATATGTCTTCGGCAAACCTTCGTCCGTTTCTCTCGCCAGTCATTCATTTCAGGCCAGACACTATTATAGAGATTATCGCGACAATGGAAGTCGCGGTCACGTCAGGTCAGGAGAGTCCCCGGTGCCTCTAGCGTCGCCGCACTATGCTTGTCGGCGGCCTGACCCTCAAGGCGACGTGCCGCTTCAGTTCCATCATCTGCTCGCGCATATCGCGGGCCGTCTCTTCCATCTCAGCCTGCATGCGGGCGAACTTGGCCTGCAACGCCTGCATCTCTTCCTCCATGGCGAGCACCTTGGAGACGCCCGAGAGGTTGAGCCCCTGGCCGGTGAGCTCCTGGATGCGGCGAAGGCGCTGAATGTCGGCCTCGGAGTAGCGCCTCCTGTTTTTGGCCGTGCGCGCCGGGCGCAGCAGACCCTTTCGCTCGTACAGCCTGAGGGTCTGCGGATGGACGTCCGCGAGGCTCGCGGCGATGCTGATGATGTACAGGCCCTGGTTGCTGTCTCTTTCCACTTTCATCACTCGCTACTACTTCAGGTGAGCCCGGAGCTCCTTTGACGAGATCTCTCCGAGCTTCTCGATCGCTTCACGCTCTTCTTTGTTGATGCTTTTCGGAACGTCTACCCGCGCCGTGATGAGCATGTCTCCATGACCTTTGCCCTTGAGGTGGGGCGCTCCCTTGCCCTTGATGCGGAAGGTCCTGCCGCTCTGGGTGCCCGCGGGAATCTTCAGCTTGATCTTGCCGTCCGCGGTAGGCACCTCGACCTGGGTACCCAGCGCCGCCTCCGCGTACGTGACAGGCAGGTCGAGCGTTATGTCCGCGTCGCGGCGCCCGAGGTAGGGGTGCTTGTCGACTTTCGCGACGACATAGAGGTCGCCGGGCGGTCCACCGCCTCTGCCGGGCTCTCCCTTGCCCTTGAACCTGATGCGCGAGCCGTCGTTGACCCCGGGCGGTATATGCACCTTGGTCTTCCTGGGCTGCTTGGTCTGGCCGGCACCATGGCAGGTCGGGCAGGGGTTCTGGATTATCTGGCCGCGGCCCTGGCACTGGGGGCAGGGCCGGCTCAGGCCGAAGAGGCCCTGGCTCTCGGCCACCGACCCGCGGCCGCCGCAGGTGGGACATGTCTGGGGGAGGGTCCCGGGCGCGGAGCCAAGACCACGGCAGGTCTCGCACGCCGCGTTGCGGGTCATCGTCAGCGGGACGTAGGCGCCCTTGAGCGCGTCATCGAACGACATGGTGACAGTGACCTCGACGTCGTTCCCCCGCTGGCCGCGACGGCCCGCGCCGCCGCCCCCACGGGCTCCCCCGCCGAAGAGATTGAATATATCCCCCAGGTCGCCGAGGTCTCCCTCGTAGGTGAAGCCCTGCGGTCCGCCACCGCCGAAGCCTCCTCCTCCGAACCCGTCGAAGCCCTGCCAGGTGCCGCCTCCCGGCCCCGGGCCTTGCGCCCCGAACAACCTGCCCGAGTCGTAGTCCTGGCGCTTCTTCTCATCGGACAGGACTTCGTAAGCCTCCGCTATCTCCTTGAACCTGTCCTCGGCCATCTTGTTGTTGGGGTTCTTGTCGGGGTGGTACTTGTGGGCCTGCTTTCGGTAGGCCTTCTTTATGTCGTCTTTACCAGCGTCCTTGGCCACGCCGAGAGTCTTGTAGTAATCCTTACCGTTCAACTGGTATCACATCCGGTTCGCACAAACGCGGTCAGTCTTGTCTGCCTACGCCTTGACCGGGCACGAGACCCGGACCATCGCAGGACGCAGAAGAAGTCCGTTGAAGCGGTAACCTCTCTGTACTACCCCGACCACCGTGTCCTCGGGGCACTCGGATGTCTCGACCACCATCATCGCTTCGTGGTGCTCGGGGTCGAAAGGCTCGCCCTGTGGGTCGATGACCTCGAGGCCCTCTTTCTCGAGCACGGACAGCATCAGGTCGAGCACCATCGCCACGCCCTCACTCAGGCCCTTCGCCTCGCCCTCGGAGGCGCTGGCGAGAGCGCGCTCGAGGTTGTCGATGACCGGCAGCAGCTTCTTCACCAGGTCGGCTTCGGCCGTCTCCAGGATGCGCGTCTGCTCCTTGAGCATCCGCTTGCGGTAGTTGTCGAAGTCAGCCTTCAGCCGCTTGAGGCTGTCGAGCAGCACGGCGTTCTGGTCCGCGAACTCGTCGACCTCCTCGTCCAGCGCGTGGATCCTCACCTCCGGCTCGACCTCGATCGCCTCGGAGTCGTCCGCGTCTGCTCCGTTTTCTATTATCTCGACGTCGCCTTCAGGCGCCGTCTCTTCCCGCCCCTGGTCCGCTTTGCCGGACCGCCTGGGGCCGGTCGTACTCTTTGCGTCTGTCATGTCTTCTCCTGTGAACGCTGGTCCGCCCATCGAACCCGCTTACGGTTCGCGGCGGGAGACTGCCCGCCGCGATCAAAGTCATATGCGGCTCGCAAGCCGCTAGGTCTCTTCTTCCTTCTCCTGGATGGTGACGGGGATGCTCGTCGGTTTCGCCGGCTCGGTCTTCGGCACCGTGATCTTCAACACGCCCGAGTCGAAGGCCGCTTTGACGTTGTCGGCCCGGGCGTACCTCGGCAGTCTCACCGATCTCTGAAAGATCCCGTAGGCCCGCTCGATGCGGTGGTAGTTCTCCTCGGTGACCTCTCGCTCGCGCTTCCTCTCGCCCCGCAGCATCAGCACGCCGTCGTCGACGCGCACATCGATGTCGCTCGGGTCTATACCGGGGAGCTCCGCCTCTATCACCAGAGAATCGCCGGTCTCGTAGACGTCGACCGCCGGGGCCCATTTCCCTCCACCGATCAAACCCTGCTCGTCGCCGGCGTCGCCGAGCCAGGACCGCCTGAACATCCTGTTCAGGTCCTCCTGCGCTCCCAGGAATGCATCGAAAGGATCCCATCTCACGATCGCCATCTACAGTTCCCTCCCCTCACCTGCGGGCATGCGGAGCGCGGCGGCCCGGCCGCCGCGCTCGCGTTGCTTTCTGGTTACTAGTCCTCGTCGACGACCTCGTAGTCGGCATCGATGACTTCCTCTTCGGGGCCACCGGGCTGGCCGTTGTCTGTCGGTTCGCCGGTCTGCCCACCGGCCGGTCCGGCCGTCTGCGCGTAGACCTGCTCGGCGAGCCTGTGCGAGGCCTGGATGAGGCTCTCCATCGTAGACTTGATCAACGCCGTGTCGCTCCCCTTCAAGGCTTCCTTGACCTCGTTGAGGGCGGACTCGATGGTGGCGCGCTCGGAAGCATCGACCTTGTCACCAAGCTCGCGCAGCGACTTCTCGGTGGTGTAGACGACCTCGTCCGCGCGGTTGCGCGTCTCGGCCTCTTCCCTGCGCCTGCGGTCATCGTCCGCGTGGTCCTCGGCATCCCGCTGCATCTTCTTGATCTCTTCCTCGGAGAGACCCGACGTGGCGGTGATCGTGATCTTCTGCTCGTTGCCGGTCGCCCGATCGCGAGCGCTCACGTTCACGATGCCGTTGGCGTCGATGTCGAACGTGACCTCGACCTGAGGCACGCCGCGCGGGGCCGGTGGAATGCCCACCAGGTGGAAGCGGCCGAGCGTCTTATTGTACTCAGCCATCTCCCGCTCGCCCTGCAGCACGTGCACCTCGACGGCCGTCTGTCCATCCGCGGCGGTGGTGAAGACCTCGCTCTTGCGGGTCGGGATCGTTGTGTTCCTCTCGATCAGCTTGGTGAACACTCCGCCCAGCGTCTCGATGCCCAGCGACAGTGGCGTGACGTCGAGGAGCAGGATATCTTTGACCTCGCCCTTGAGGACGCCGGCCTGTATCGCCGCGCCGACGGCTACGACCTCGTCAGGGTTTACGCCCTTGTGAGGCTCCTTGCCACCGGTCAGCTCGCGGACCTTGTCCTGTATCGCGGGCATGCGGGTCGCGCCACCAACCAGGATGACGTGATCGATGTTCTTGAGGTCGATGCCCGAGTCGTCGACGGCCTGCTTGAACGGGCCGACGCACTTGTCGACCAGGTCGGCGGTCATCTTGTTGAAATCCGATCGCGACAGAGTCATGTCCAGGTGCTGCGGGCCCTCCTGCGTCGCTGTGATGAACGGCAGGTTGATGTTGGTGGAGGTGGTCGTGGACAGCTCCATCTTGGCCTTTTCCGCGGCCTCCTTGAGCCTCTGCAGCGCCATCTTGTCACTGCGCAGGTCTATGCCCGTCTTGGATTTGAAGTCATCGGCCATCCAATCGATGATCACCTGGTCCCAGTCGTCGCCGCCCAGGTGCGTGTTGCCGCTGGTCGACTTGACCTCGAAGACGCCTCCGCCGATCTCGAGGACGCTCACGTCGAACGTGCCACCTCCTAGGTCGAAGACCAGGATGGTCTGCTCGTTCTCTTTGTCGAGACCGTAGGCGAGTGCCGCCGCGGTCGGCTCGTTGATGATGCGCAGCACTTCGAGGCCCGCGATCCGCCCGGCGTCCTTGGTCGCCTGGCGCTGGCTGTCGTCGAAATAAGCGGGTACAGTGACGACCGCCTCGCTGACCTTCTCACCGAGGTACTCCTCTGCGTCGCCCTTCAGCTTCTGCAGGATCATTGCCGAGATCTCCGGCGGCGTGTACTCGCGGTCGTCGATCTTTATCTTCTCGTTCGTGCCCATCTTTCTCTTGATGGATGCGATAGTCCGGTCCGGATTGGTGATGGCCTGGCGCTTGGCGACCTGTCCCACCAACCTCTCACCGGTCTTGGAGAACGCCACTACGGACGGGGTTGTCCTTCCACCCTCCGAGTTCGGGATGACCGTGGGCTCTCCGCCCTCGAGGACAGCCATGCACGAGTTGGTCGTCCCCAGGTCGATTCCAATTACTTTCGCCATTTTCTCCACTCCTTGTCTCAGTGATTCAGGCTCAGATACTGGGCCTTCCTATATAATACAAGTTGAGTCTATCATTGTCAAGTTATATGGTGCTATCACCATCATATATATAAGAGTGCCTTCCGGGGACTTCCATCTCCAGCCGCCCGGCCTGGCGGGTCTCATTTCGATGACTGGGCGCCCCAACCTGCCGCCGGGCGCCCGATTCCGCGCAGCGCACTCATCCCGATCGCGCGTCGCGGGGCCGTTCGGGCACCGGCAGTGTCCACTTGCGGCCCGGATTATTGCGCTTCTGAAGCATTTGTGTATCAATAATCCCATTGTGTTCGGGCCGAACATCGCCTGCTCTGCTTGACGGGCGCCAGGCCCGCTGACATTATTCACGAGTTGATTTCTGCGTCAGGAGGTGAAACGTGGGAGAAGAGAGCGACAAGCGACCAACCATTGATGCTGACGAGTGTACCGGTTGCGGCCTGTGCGTAGATGTCTGCGAGCACGAGGTCCTGGACCTCACGGACGACGTGTGCACGATCATCGACGTGGAGAAGTGCGTCGGCTGTGGCGACTGCTCCGAGGAGTGTCCGGTCGAAGCCATAACGATGGAGTAGGATCCATTTCAATAGTCACGGGGAGGCGGGCGATGCCCGCCTTTCCGTTGCCACAAGCAATTAAAGCAGAAGTGAAGGGTTGGACTAGACTTGAAGGCGAGGTGCCCGGCCGGTGCTTCCCTAGTAGCATCTTCCTATCTGTTCTTTACAGGAGCACTCAAGCATGAGCAGAATTCAACAGAAGATAACCCTAAGCGACTTATTTGACACCGTTGACAACATGTATGTTATACTCTGGCACAGTGGTACCAGATGTGCCGTGGGGTAAGGAGAGGCATTGGCACGACGCAAAACTGTAAACCCTTCAGTAAAGAAGTACCGCGAGCTCTCCGACAAGGAGCTCATCCGTTGCTCGCGCGCAGGCGACCGCCTGGCTGAGAGCGTCCTCATCAACCGTTACCAGTATCTCGCGCACGTGAAGGCACGTTCCTACTTCCTCACGGGCGCGGACCACGAGGACACGGTGCAGGAGGGCATGATCGGCCTGTTTAAGGCGATCCGTGACTACAAGGAAGGCGAGCTCTGCTCGTTCCGCTCGTTTGCGATCCTGTGCATCACCAGGCAGATAATCACCGCGGTCAAGACGCACGCTCGCAAGAAGCACAATCCGCTTTCATCTTACCAGTCGCTCGACACGCAGGTCCCCGACGAGAGCCTGCTCGACAGCCTCGCTTCCCAGGGGCTCGGCTCGGACAAGTCGGAGGACCCGCTCGACCTGTTCATCTTCGAGGAGGAGCTCGACAGCGTCATAGGCATCCTGCGCGACAAGCTCTCCGACCTGGAGTGGAGCGTCTTCGTGGAGTACCTCGACGGCAAGAGCTACCAGGAGATCGCCGAGGACATCGACTGCGAGACCAAGGTCGTCGACAACGCGCTCTGCAGGATCAAGCAGAAGATCAAGAAAGAGTGCGCTCTCACCGCCGAGGCCACCGGCTAGAGGCGACCGCGCACCCGCTCTACAGGCTCCATCAAAGGATATCCGTTATCGCGCTGCACGCTCCGCACCTCACGCAGCCCGCCGCAAGTACGCCCTTTCTCGACAGGCCGGATGATTCGATTATCCCCGCCGCCGCTTCGTAGGTGGATAGCATGTAGCTGGCGGAGGGCGGCGCGCACGAGCCCATTGGCGTCCCCGGTATCGGCCTCAGCGGCAGCACGTAGGGAAAGACGCCGAGAGAAGTGAGCAGGCGGCACCCTTCGAGCACGCTGGCGGCCGGCTCGCCCAGCCCGACTATGATGAAGCACGCGACCTGCCCCTCGCCCATCGCTTCGACCGCGCGCCCCCAGGCCGCCCTGTAACGGTCCGGCCCCAGCGCCGCCTTGCCTGGCGCGACTCTTGCGAGCGTGTCCTCGTCGAAGCACTCGAGATTGATGGCCGCGGAGTCCGCGGAGGAGGCCGCCCGATCTATCAGCGCAAGGTCCTCCGGGGGCTCGAACTGCACGTGGACTTCCATCCCGCCGCCGGTTGAGCGCTTGACCGCCTCGGAGCAGGACACCAGGAGCGGTATGCCGCACTCCTCGAGGTCCGTCGTGCCCGTGGTCAGCACAGCCTGGCTGAAGCCTTCATCCCATGCCGCGGCCGCTACCTCCCCAAGGTCGCCCGGGCTCTTGCGCGCGATGGTGGCGCCCGCTTTCCTGGAGAGTGATATCCCGCAGAAGAGGCATGGCTCGGCGCGCGCGCAGCTCTGTGCGACCGTCGAACCGATGCAGTCGCGACCGTGCCGCAGCGCTATCTTCTCCATCGCCACGCCGCCGGCCTTACGCGAGTAGTAAGCCGGGGGGGCTGCGACCTCGACCCGGCAGAGCTCGCTTCCGTCCCGCACCAGGACCGTGGCGGCACCACGCTCTTCAAGTGTGAATGGCGATGCCGACACGAAGGCCGCGCACGCAGGCACGGTGGCGATGAGCTCCTCGAAGAAAAGTGTTATGCCTTCGGCCGGCCCCGCTCCCCCGACCCTGCCCTTCGCATCCTCGATAGCCAGCCGGACTCCTTGCGACTGCAGCTCGACCTTCAAGCGGACGGCATCGGATGGCTCCATCAGCGGCGAGCCTCCGGTCCATCGAGCCTGACCGCGGAGTCCGGGTCGCGGTGGGCGGCGACCGCGGCCATCGCGCCGATGCACCCTCGCTCGCCCGTTACAGCGATGAGCTCGGTGTTGACGGCGGCCGCCTCGCGGGCCTCCTCGATGGTCACCATGTCGCGCTTCGCCTCTGCAGCGAAAGCTAGCGCCGCCTCCGCCGGGAGCACACGGGTGGACCACGCCATGCCGCACTCGTCGCTGAACGTCCTCTCCGACAGCAGCTCCCGCGCTCGCTCGACCGCGGCGCCCACGCCGACTGCGGGCAGGCCCAACACTGTCGCGGTGGCGCAGCAGTTGGTGGTGCGAAAGGGATTGTCCGGGAACAGCTGGACGATGGTATGAAGCAGGTAGTCCGCCAGCCCTTCGTGCTCGATGGCGTAAGCGATCTCGTTCATCGTCGACCAGGTCGCGCCGCGTGTCTCGTCGTCGGTGTCGTCCGCCGCGATGACCAGCTTTCTCCAGGCCGGCACCCTCAGTGTCGCCCTTCCCAGCCCGGCTCCCCCGCCCTCTTCGTGGACCTCGGCCGAGATCACGTTGCCGGCCATGCCCCGGCAGATCGTCGCGGCGACGCCGCCTCCCGCGAGGCCGGCGTAGGTCAACGCGACCTCGTCGCCGTCTATCCTGACCTCTTCGAGTCCCGCCCCCGCGATCCCCGGCACCAGCGAGAGCTCCCCGCGTCCCTCAGCGCAGGTGAAGATGTTGCGAGCTCCTTCCCTGCGCGCATCGAGAACCAGCGGGCTGGTCCGGGCGTAGTGGTAGACTTCCCACGCCGCCCCGCCAGTGCAGCGGCCGCGCGCGTGGAACTCGTGCAGCTCGACCAGCCGCTCGTCGTCATCCACCAGTGCGACTATGCGCTCATACGGGGTGATGTAGGGCAGGCCGCCGAACCTGTAATGGAGCTCTGCGGGCGTGAAGGTCTCGGACATTTAGTGCTCCGGGTAAGATGAATGTGTCACGCGTACCGTAACACAACGCGCGCAGCGCGGCACCGCGAAGTTGCGCACCGGCAGGCACGGTGTTACATTCACCCGAGCCTGCTCAAGCGAGGTCACGATGGACGACGAAAAACCCGAAGAAGAAGCGCGCGGCGCGGTTGCGGAGCCGGATCTCGGCGAACCGACTGCGGGCGAAGAAACGTCGCTCTCCGAGGCCGAGCTGAAGCTCCTGGAAGAGATGAGGCAGGAGGGCTGGGACGAGTCCACCTACTTCAGCAGGCTCTACGCACTCAAGGAGCTCGAGGAAGAGAAGCGCCGGGTCGTCGTCAAGCAGGCGCTCGGCAAGTTCAACTTCTTCCTTCACCTGACGGCTTTCATCACCGGCCTGGCCTACCTGCTGCTCCTGGGCATCCTCTACCGACCCGCGCTACCGTGGGTGTTCATCCCCATCGGGCTCTGGGCCATCGGTCTGGGCTACCACTTCTACAGGGCGTTCTACAAGTCGAGGAGGCCGGGCGCGATCGAAAACGTCAAGCGCCAGAAGAAGGCCAGTAAGCCGCTCGGCTGGATCGACGAGGACCCCCAACCCGCCTCCTCCGATAATGCGCCCGAGGAAGTCGACAGGAACAGCGGTAGTTGAGGCGGCTGCGCTGGAGCGTCAGCAACTGTCCCCGACGAGCTTGAGCGCCTTGAACATCTCGATACCCTCTGAGATCCCGTGCACCACCGGAATGCCGTTCAGCTCGAAGCCCTCGAGGACCATCTGGTACTTCGCCAGGTTCGGGACGTACGCGACAACCGGCTTGTCATGCCTCTTCACCACCTGCCCCAGCCGGGTGCCGACGAAAGACGTCATCATCGGCGTGTAGGGAAGGGTGAGGACGAGCGCGGCCTCGATGTCATCCTGGGCCAGCAGGTAATCCAGCGAGCGCTCGAAGTCGAGGTCCGAGGCACTGCCGGTGAGGTCGACCGGGTTGGAGACCGAGGCGATGTCCCGGATGGTCGGATCCAGCAGGGACAGGAGTTCCTTGCGCCGCAGCGATGAGAACTGCGGGATGTTGATGCCCGCGGCGTCGGCGAGGTCTGACGCGACCACGCCGTGCCCTCCGCTCGAAGAGATTATCGCGACGTTGCAGAGGTGCAGCGGGCGCCTGTAGAAGGAGAGTATCTTGCAGAACGACGTCACCTCGGACTCGGTCTCGGCCTCGAGGATGCCGCTCTGCTTGAGCGCCCCCTGGACCAGCTCGCGGTCCGCCGCCAGCGCCGCCGTGTGAGACTTCGCTGCGGACTTCCCTCGCTCGCTCTTCCCTCCCGAGTAGACGACGATGGGCTTGTCGGGAGTCACCTCGCGCGCCGACTCGATGAAGCGGCGGACGCCTTCGTCTATGCCCTCGATGTAGAAGCACAGGGTGTCGGTGTCGTCGCGCGCGGCGAAGTGGAGCAGCAGGTCCTCCTCGCTCACCATCGCCTTGTTGCCCATGCTGACCGCCACGCTCAGCCCAAGGCCGACCTCGTGAAAGGAGGTCATGATCTGGTCGACCAGGAACGCGCCGCTCTGGCTGGCCACGGCCGTTCTCCCCATCACCGGCAGCACGGTCCGCTCCGGCGGCAGGAAGAAGGTGTCGACCGCCGGCGGCGCGTACACGCCGAAGCAGTTGGGGCCGATGAGGGTGATGGAAGCTTTCTCGCAGATCTCGACCAGGCGGTCCTGCAGCTCGCGGCCCTCCGGACCCATTTCCGCGAACCCTCCGGAGATCACCACCATCGTCTCCACACCTGCATCGGCGCACTCCCGCGCCACGTCGGGCACCACGCGCGCCTTGACCGCGACCACGGCCATTTCCACCTTCTCCGGCACCTCGGCGAGCGACCGGTACACCGGCCGCTTGTCGATCTCTCCACCCTTGGGGTTGACCGCGAAGACCTCGCAGTCGTAGCCGTAGAAGTTCTTGTTGTAGATGATGTTGGCAGGATGGAACATGTTGGTGGTCGATACACCGACAACAGCCACCGTGCGCGGGTTGAACGCCCTGGCGAGATCCTTCTCCTCCAACTCTCCCTCCTTGCCCTCTCAACCACCTATTCGAGCCTGCGCGCCCTTATCCCTCAGGATGCGCATCTGTTGTCTGGTATTCTCGAATATGTTATACCTCAAGAACCGAAACGGCGAAGGAAACAATGGAGATCGGATGAACCTCGCTATGATCTTCGGGCTTGGCCCTCTGGAGCTCCTTATCATCCTGGCGGTCATAGTTATTCTCTTCCTGCCGGCGCTCATACCCAAGTTCGCCAAGCGCCTGGGCGAGACGTTCGGCATGGTCAAACATATGGCAGGAAAGAGCGTGGAAGAGGAGCCCGACGAGCCCCCGGAAGAAAAATAGCCCGCAGCCTCACGGGCCGTTTTCGAGAGGCCGCCTCAATCCTGAAAAACTCCGGACTGTTTTGTGCTTGGCGAGCGGTTATCTGTCCCCCACACCCTGTTATATAATCCTTTTCGTGTGACCGATCCCGGTCTTTCGGGGGCGGCATCTATCGCGTCCAAAGGAGGACACCGATGAGCAACGACCTTTTCCAGCCCGAGCACGACGTCTTCCGCCAGTCGATCCTCGAGTTTATCGAGAAGGAGCTGGCGGCGAACGCCGACGAGTGGGAGGAGGCGGGAGAGGTCCCGCGCGAGGCGTTCCAGAAGATGGGCAGCCTGGGCTACCTGGGGATGCGCTACCCCGAGAAGTACGGCGGGGGTGACGACGTCCTGGCCGAGGCCATCCTGCACGAGTCGATGGGGACCGCCAGGTCCGGAGGCATCGGGGCCGACATCGGCGCACACGTCGCCATCGCGATGCCCCACATCCTCCACTACGGCACGGAGGAGCAGAAGGAGAAGTACCTGATCCCCGGCATCAAGGGTGACTGGATCGGCTGCCTGGCCATCACCGAGCCCGACGCCGG
>Ga0182011_10002700_pt1 | contig 14867 bp, 13 predicted proteins | sample 711E1DmetaG_FD_120481 | JGI IMG/M metagenome (GOLD analysis project Ga0182011, IMG submission 120481) | Permafrost microbial communities from Stordalen Mire, Sweden - 711E1D metaG | ecosystem: Environmental > Terrestrial > Soil > Wetlands > Permafrost | place: Sweden: Stordalen | collected... | reverse complement strand
CGCATCCCATGTTGTACCCCGTCTACTCGGCCGGGTCATCGGAAAGCTCAACGGCACCCTTATCACGGCGTTGTTGTTCTTCGTAGTTTTCGGACTCGCTTTTCTCGCAGCAGGTCTCCCTCCCATCATTGGCTGTTTTTTAGGCGGACTCATCCTCGAACGGAGGCGGTTTAGGGGGAAGGACCCCGAAACACTGGAATTCGAGTGGAATCAAACCGAGCGAGTCGTCGGCCGAACGGGTAAGTTCCTGGTACCCGTTTTCTTTGTGATGACAGGCCTCAGCATGGATCTCTCCGCGATGCTTTCCCTTCAGTCCATCATCATTGCACTTGGAATGATCGCGGTCGCGGTGGCAGGTAAGCTACTGTGCGGACTCGCAGCGGGGAAAGGCGCCAATGGTTGGGTCATCGGGGTGGGGATGATCCCGCGAGGGGAGGTTCAGTTGATTTACGCTGGCATGGGACTGGCGCTCGGCGCACTGTCGAAGGGGATCTACTCATCAATTGTTATTGTCGTTATAGTGACCACGGTGCTGGCACCCTTGGTGCTCATCAGGCTTATCCGAGGAGCCGGCCGGACGTGATCCCACTACTATCCCCGACCGTGCGCCTCGAAAATCCAACGTGTAGCCAGCGTAGATATGGCAACGCTCAACGAACAACTTTTGAGGAAAAGCTTTATCCGGTCACGTCGCACAAAGCGGGGGCCCGATGAGGATCCATCGGGCCCTTTCCCTTGCGTCACGCGCCTTCCCTTCAGTTCGCCGATCGGAAAAACCTATGTCATGCACGAAATATCTGATGTTCAATTGGCGGCGATTCCGGCCGCACTCACCGGGAGCCCGCCAACACTGCCGAGAGAGGAAAGACTTCCTTTCCCGCCATTAATCCTGTACGTCGTGATCGAATTCCCACCGGCATCGAGCACATAGAGAAAATCTGAATTCCTGTCTATCGTCATGTCAAGGGGCTTCATGACACCAGTCCCGGTTATTCCTCCGTCGCCAAACAGCGTTAGTGTCCCCCCAGGGCCAAGCCTGTATCCGGACACGTTATGGGCGGCAGCATTTGCCGTGTAGGCAAACTTTCCGTCCCCGGTAATCGCCACCCAGCATGCCGACGACTGATGGTCCGGTACCTGCCCCGAGATGAGCCTGAGGTCACCGTCATGAACCAAACGATAAGATGACAGTGAGCTCTGTGTCGCCTCCGAGACAACAAGCTCTCCGTACCGGGAGAATGCAAACCCGTAGGGAGTCTGACCGGCAGAATTCTGGACCTTCGGGCCGGATACCCTGCCGTGACCCTCGACGTCGTACGTATCGATCTTCTGTGTGTTCTTTTCTGTGACCACGAGTGTCTCACCCTCCGGGCTGAACGCGACCTCGGCTGGGCCGACCGCCGGTCCGCTAAGAGGCTTCACGGAGCCTGGCAAAGGCGACAGTGACCCGCGTGCCGCGCCGGTAAACCCTGCGATGTTTCCGGATCCGCCTGCATTGAGCACAAAGAGCAGATCGCCATGCACGGTCAGGCTGACCGGGAGCGTGCCTCCCGATGAAACTTTGCTGACCACGTGGAGCCCTCCTCCGCCTGTTTCGAGGACCGATATCTCATTGCTGCCTGCATTGACTGCATAGAGGTATCGTCCTTCCAAGAAAAGCGCACCCTGGCTTGCCAGGCTGCCACCATTCCCGGTCCCACCCGTTGCGAAGCTCCCCGCCGGCGTGAGAGTCCCTGCCGCGGAGCGGGCAAATCGTAGCACGTTGTTGCCCGAGGTTTCGTTTGAGATCGTATACACCGCCCCCTGCTCACCGCCTTCGGAAAACGGAACAGCACTCTGCTCGATTCCTGCGTTTGCATTGCGACTCGCAGGTGCGGCAATCTCTGCAGGTCCCTGTTTGTCCTGGCAGCCGGTAAGGGCAAGACCAAGGAGTGCAGCAGGTACGCACAACATCGCGGCACGTTTCATACGATACCCTCCATAGTGTGATGACTGTGACTGGAAATGGAGAACAATATAGGACGAGAGTGTTCCGAATGAATCACAGATGTGTCACGAAACGGTCACGCTAGTGCACAACGACTTCCGTTGACTAAACAGGATCGTGATACTGTGAGGCAATCTTACTATCGGTCTGGAAATGGCACTTGGAGAAACGATCAAGGGGGAAAAGACTCTTTGAAGGGGTCTAATCGGGGAGGACGTAAATATTGCTCGTGGGAAGCGGGATAGTGGCTACGCGGATGTTTGTAGAAGAATCATGCGCTCAGAAGCACCTTCGTCCATTAGGTCCGTGTTACTTCCTCTTGGACGTCTTTTTTCTTCCAACCGGTTATCATGGAGACAAAATTCGACCAGCCGGCGGTAATGACCATAATAAGATGCCCGCCGAGGAACAATACGAATGAAGTGGCGAATACAAAATGCCAGATTCTCGCGGTATCATAGCCACCGAATGCAGACGCGATCCATCCAAATTGAACAGGCCAGTAGAGTGACATGCCGGTCAAGATCGCACCAACACCGAATATTGACACTGTTGTGTAGGTGAGCTTTTGGAGGGCATTGTATTTCCCGGACGGAGGGTGAGCCTTTCGAATGCGAAGGTAATACTGAAGCATCGGAAGCACACCGGAGATATCTGTACCACGGAAGAGTGTGGTTTTCCTTCCATGTTTGCTCAAAAGGTTGTAGCCACACCAAGCCAATCCGTTTAGAACAAATAGCCACATACCAAAAAAATGCCACATCCTGGCACCTGCCAGCCATCCGCCGAGCGTCAGGACCGAGGGGAATTGAAAGTCCCAAAGAGGAGAGGCATTGTAAATCCTCAGACCGCTCGTTACCATGACCCCCAATGCAGTGAAATTAATCCAGTGCGTAAAGCGGATGATGAGAGGGTGCTGGTATTCCTTAGTCGGCGCCATGATTCAAAGAAGATCTGGTTTACACACAGGGCAGCGTTTCAGGTGAAGAGCCTTCGCTTCGTCCAGCGTCATTAACAGTGTCCTGGCCATGTGAACGGGGGGACATTCGCTCCGGTGGTATGTCCCTGTTCGTTCAATCGCAAGAACTCCCTTATCCCCCGTCCCGGAACAGCCGGACAAGACAATGAACACAAAGAGGCAAACGGCCCAGCGCGCGCAGTGCATAAGCAACCTCAATCAGATTCCGGCAAACCAATCATATCCCTGGTCCTCCCAGTAACCTCCCGGCTTGTCATTTGTCACGACGATCTTCCGCACCCATTTGGCACTCTTGTAACCGAGCTTTGTGGGTATGACAATCCGAACAGGCGCGCCATGCTCAATGGTAAGTGGCTTTCCGTATGCTTCGTAACAAATCAGAGTCTGCGCATGAAGTGCGCTTGGCATGTCGTACGATGTCGTATAATCATCGGCACTCTCGACAGCAATATACCTTGCCTCTGGTCTTACGCCTGCAAGCTCCAGAAGTCCCCGCAGAGGAGTTCCCCCCCACTTGGGAATCATGCTCCATCCTTCGACGCAGCAATGGCGGGTATTCATGACCCGTTTGGGGAGATGCAAGATTGTTTTGAGGGGGTAGGAACCCGGGCGGTCGACCAGACCTTCCACAGTTACCGCCCAGTTATCGACCTGAATGTCGGGTGATTCAGCATCTTTGCCGTTTACACGGAATCTTTCCTCCGTCGTCAACTCATTATCAGAATACTCGGCCGCGAGTCTCTCCGGGTTAAAAACCTTCGATTGCATCCAATCGTTGAAACCTTGAAACGTGCGGAGAAAGGATTCTGTCTTTCCCTCAGGCGCGCTGTTGCAACCGGCGAGCAACAGCACGGGGGAGAGTTTCAGGAGTTGTCTGCGGGAAAGCAAATGTACCGGCATAGGCTCGGGATCTCCTTGAACGGCGAGGTTACTGTTTCTTCATCATATCGTCCTTCTTTTCCATCATCGGCTTCTTGTCCATCATCTTCTTCCCTGACCCCATCATTTTCCCGTCCATGCCCATCATCATTCCCTCTTTCATCATCATTTTCTTCCCGTGCTTCATAATAACATCACCGCTGGGCATGACTTTAGTGCCATTGGCGAGCGTCATCTCTTTGTCCATCGGCGAGGACATCCCGCTTTTCAGCATCATCATTTTTCCGTCTTTCATCAGGAAGCCATCCTTCATAATTCCCTTCTTTTTCTGCATCATCATCCCCTCATGAGCCATGGTGTCGGCCTTCATTCCCATCGTCTCCTGTCCCAGGGTGATAGTCGCGCAAATGAAGAGTAGACCGACCGCAAGAACAATCCTGTGTTTCATCGCTATTCTCCTAATGGTGTGGGTTAGATGATGTGGTGATAGTGTACCGAAAATAGGGGGCTGAACCGAGAGATGCATCACAAAAGTATCACGGTAGCAGTTTTCATTCATAAGCGGCAGAGCACTAATTCGATTGAGCAGGGAGCTGGAAGAAAAATGCGGTTCCTTCGTTCAACTTGCTCGATACTTCAATCGCGACCCCGTGTAATTCAAGTATCCTTTTAACAATCGCCAAGCCCAACCCCGCCCCTTTCCGGTCAACTGTGGCGCTCCCTAATCCTCTGTGGTACCGTTCAAATATATGAGGGAGTTCCTCGGCGGGGATTCCAAACCCGGTGTCGGCGACTCTGACGGTGACCCCCTTGGCTTCAGGCGTGAGCGTAACGGTTATTGTTCCCCCCTCGCCCGAGAACTTGATAGCATTTTCAAGGAGATTCTGAAATACCCGTTCGATGAGTGCGATATCGGCGACCACAAAGGGCAGGTCCCGGGGAAAATCTGTCTGGATGCGCACATGTTCCTTTTCCGCCAGGATCTTCTGCTTCTGGACGACATCCTGAACTAGTTCCGCCAATGAGAACCGCTCAAATGACGGGGCGGTCTGTTTCGCTTCAAGTTTGGATAGTTCGAACAGCTCTTCCACAAGCTTTTTCAGTCTTTCTGTGCCCTGAAGGACGGTCCTCAGGTACTTCTCCCGATCCTCCGGTGAGAGGGACGTGTCCTTCATAAGTATCGTTTCCACATATCCGTGAATTGAAACAAGGGGTGTTCGGAGATCGTGCGAAACATTCGCGACGAGATCTCTCCTCAGCTCGTCCATTGTCCGAATTTCTTCGATATGAGCCACGATCTTATCGGCCATTTCGTTAAATGCCTCACCGATTTCCCGTACTTCGAGGCTCGAACCGGACGCTACTCGAGCAGAAAGGTCACCATTCTGGAACCGCCTCACGGTCGAAATCGTTTTCCAAAGGCTCCGGGTAATTAGTCGGAACGCGATCAGACCAATGACCGCCGCCCCGATCAAGGTTAGCGCCATCGTCCTGACACCGAGGCGCAGGATGTAGCTTCCGAGTAAGAACCGAGTAACGGAGTCATATTCCTCGCCACCGAGGATAACATAAAGGTAGCCCCGGGTCATTTGACCATCTCCGATCGCTGCAACTGAAAACGACTTTCGGCCCGTCGGGCTCCGGGGATCATCTCCCAAAACGAATGAGGTGCCACTGTCTTTGAGAAATGTTTGCACGGGAGGAAGCGCAACCGACCTCCGTCTGATGATGCTGTCAGGAGCGGAATAGGCGATGACGTTTCCCAGGGAGTCAAGAAGATATACTTCGACGCTCGGGTTAAGAACCATCGCAGCATCGAACATCCGTTTCAGCGCCCCCTTGTCGATCTTCCCATCTACGAATGGATGTATCTCACGGGCGATGTACGGAGCCACCATCGCATTCAGACGCTGTGTCGCCTCCTGGAAATACATATCCGCGGTAAATGCCGTGATGTACACGTACACGACTGCCAGCACTCCCAGGAGGAGGAGCAGCGTCGCAGAGAGCCTCCAGTATAGGCTCGCAAACAGCTTGAAAGGAGTCTTCACAATCCGGGACCGTTCAATCGTCAGTGAGCTCATCTCCGTCCGCAAACCTGTACCCCACCCCCCATGCGGTCAGTATGTATTTCGGGTGGGCGATGTCCTCCTCGAGCTTCGTGCGGAGTCTGTTGATATGCGAATTGACCGTGTGGTCGTATCCCTGGAACTGTGGCCCCCAGATGGCATTCAGAAGTTGCTCGCGCGTATACGTGCGGCCTGGATGCGCAGCAAACAACAGGAGGAGGTCGTACTCCTTTGGCGTCAGGTCGATCTTCTTTCCTCTGAATGTTACCTTTCTATTCACACGATCGATTGCCAAAGCTGAGCGGATGATCTCCTTCGCATCTTCTTCATGTAAAGAGTCATCTTTTAGGAGCTCGACCCGGCGGAATATTGCCTTGACGCGTGCGATAAACTCTCGGATGCTGAAAGGCTTTGTGAGGTAGTCGTCGGCTCCCATTTCGAGGCCGAGCACCCGGTCGACTTCCTCAGAACGGGATGTCAGCATGAGAATGGGGGTGTAGTTCTTCTCCGACCTGATTTCTTTGCAGATCTCCATCCCGTCGACTCCCGGGAGCATAAGGTCAAGTATGATAAGTTCATACTCGTTCTTGAGTGCCTTCTCAAGCCCCTTCTCCCCGTCACGGGCAATATCGCAGCGGCAGCCAAGGTCTTTGAGGTGCAGCTCAACAAGCTGTGCAATGTCCCTGTCGTCTTCGACAACAAGTACCCTCTGGTTCATTTCCACTTGTCCGTTTTTTGGGTTACCCAGGCCTGTGCAGTTTTGGTGAACATATGAAATCCACTGTAGAAAAGCATGTCCAGGTGAATATACGTCTGATATGTCACAAGGAAATCACGGAGGCTTTTCACGGTAGAATGACCTGAGTCCGAAAAGTGATCTCTGCGTGATACTTTCGTGACTCTCCATTGCTATTTTGGGTCACTCAAAGTCACAGGGAAAGAGCCATAGACGGCAAAAACCCATCTATATAAGGAGGATAGGAGCATGAGAGGCACAACCCTATTTGGAGCCGGTTTAACGGTTATTTCGTTGTTTTTGTTGACCCGGTCGTTCGCGGAGGACGGCGGCAAAAGGGCGAGTACGCTGAAGGAAAGGACGGATGGCATGAAACTCGAAACTGCAACGTTTGCTGCGGGTTGTTTCTGGCACGTCGAGGATACTTTTAGGACCGTCGAGGGGGTTGTTTCGACGGAGGTGGGGTTCGAAGGAGGAAAGTTCGACCATCCGACATACCGGGACGTGTGCACAGACAGGACCGGCCACGCGGAATCGGTGAAGATCACTTATGATCCTGCAAAAGTCTCGTATCGGAAGCTCCTCGAGGCGTTCTTCGAGGTGCACGACCCTACGACTGTCGATCGCCAGGGACCGGATGTCGGGACACAGTACCGTTCGGTCATTTTCTACGCTACGGCGGAACAGAAAGAACAAGCGCTTGCCTACAAATCGGAGCTCGAAAAGAGCCACCGGTACGGCAGGTCGATTGCCACAGAGATCGTGCCGGCCTCGACGTTCTGGAGGGCGGAGGAATATCACCAGCAGTACTATGAGAAAGAGCGGGGAGAGAGCCGATGAAACGGTATGGACTGGTTGCGATGTCACTTGCCTGTGCGGCCCTCGCAGGTGCGGGGAACAATATGCTCAGGCTGTATTCCGTCGAACAACAGGGGTATGTTATGGCTGAGAGGGTAAAGAAAGACGATGCGGAGTGGAAGAAGCAGCTCACGCCGCTCCAGTTTGATGTCACGAGGGAAAAGGGAACGGAGAGGGCGTTCACGGGGGAATACTGGAACAATCACAGGAAAGGCATCTACAGGTGCATCTGCTGCGGGACCGATTTGTTCATCTCGGAGACAAAGTTCGAATCCGGAACCGGCTGGCCCAGCTTTTGTGCGCCGGTCGCGAAGGAAAACGTTCACGAAGAGACTGACAACAGCCTCTTCATGACGAGGACTGAAGTCACGTGCGCGCGCTGCGGGGCGCATCTCGGGCACGTCTTTGACGACGGACCAAAGCCGACCGGGCTCCGCTACTGCATGAACTCCGCCTCGCTGGCATTTGTCCCGGCCGACAAGCAAAAGTGAAAACCATCATCCATTTTTTGGGAACACTCATACGGTACGCGGGTGCGGGAACATTTGTCCTCCTGACCGGAAGCGCTGCCATGCTGGTAGCCTTCCCTGCAGAAGGACGCCCGCAGGACGAGTCAGGCTGGAGTGGTCATCAGGCACCAGAGATTTCCGCTGGCGAGTGGCTCAATTCCCCACCACTTCATCTGAGTGATCTTCGCGGCAAGGTGGTTCTCCTTGAATTCTGGACATTCGCGTGCTCGAATTGCCGCAATACACTCCCCTACCTGAGGAAGTGGAATGCGATCCGCGCGGGGGGCAAATTCGAGATCATAGGGGTTCACACTCCGGAGCTCAGACGGGAGAGGGATATTTCCGCGCTGCGTAGGGAGACGGAATCACTTGGTATCACCTGGCCAATCGTCACCGATAACGAATACGCGACTTGGAATGCCTACCACCAACAATACTGGCCAGTGATTTACCTGGTCGATAAACGGGGGACAATCCGCTTCGTACACATCGGGGAAGGTGGATATGCTGAAACCGAGGCGATGATTGCAAGGTTGATCGCCGAATAAAAAAGGTGGGATGGATAATCATCGAAAACGGTTGCGAAATGGCCCAAAGACCACTGCGCAATACTACTTGAATCTTCACGCGCGGGTCGGCCACATCAGAAATCCGTCAATAGCGCGAGCAGCAATCATGCTGTCGCCAGCTCAGCGCACGCGAGGCGGGAAAAACAGAATGTAACTCCGAGTAGTCCATCCAGCGCTAAAGAGTTCCAAAAGGCAAACCTATATTTCGGGCCTCCTTCGCAGTCTCTGCACTACCTTCCTCCCAAGCCCAAACACCGATCTATCACGTGAGGTTATCGCTATTTCATCCATTTCGTCCAAAGTATTTCCAAGGTCAGGGCTGATTGAAGAAGACTTAGTGATCGCCAGAATTTGACTCGGATACACGCTCCTGTGGCCTACCATCAGGAAACTGACAACGCAGGTCACTGCAGCGTAAGGACTCAGACTCGCCCCAAAGAGTTCGATCGCCATGACGCTTGCTGAGATAGGAGTGTTCGCGCATCCAGCAAGGGTACCCACCATCCCGAGCGCCGCCCCGGTCGCAGGGTCCAGTCCGAATACCCAGGCGAGAAAGCTCCCGGAAGTAGCCCCGATAAAGAAAATCGGCGTCACGATTCCACCGCTCCCCCCGAAGGAGAGAGTAATAGCCGTCGCAGCCATTTTGACAAACGGGTCGTATCCCAATCCAACGCTTTGGCCATTAAGCACCGACTCGACAGTCGTGAGACCCAGACCAAGATACCGATCGCCGAGCAGGAGTGTGACAAGGAGCAGCGCTCCGCCAAGCAATCCTTTGAGCGGCGTCCACCAGTGGATTCGTTCCGACAGGCGTTCTGTGAGTTTGAGAAGTTCGATGAAAACGAATGAAACTAGGCCAAACGCCACCCCCCCAAGAACCACCTTGAAGAACAAGAATTCACTAAACGTGGGAATAAAATTGATGGGGTGATGAAAGTATGTCGTCCCCATGGCAGTTGAGATCTGGTATCCCACGATACCTGCCACAAAAGAGGGAAAGAGGACAGCATACTGGAGTTGCCCGATTGCCAAGACTTCCACGCCAAATAGTGCGCCGGCCACAGGTGTCCCGAAGACCGTCGCAAATCCCGCGCTGACGCCACAGATCACAAGCTTTTTGCGATCGGTCTCGTCAAAATGGAACCAGCCGGCCAAGGTGGAGGAGATGCCGGCACCGATCTGCGCACAGGGACCCTCCTTCCCAGCCGATCCCCCTGCAGCCAGCGTCACGACCGTTGCCAGAAGCTTTACGGGGACAACAAGGGGCTTAATAATCCCGCCACGCTGATGGATGGCTTCGATGACTTTCTCTGTACCATGACCCTTTGCATCAGGAGCGAGGTACTTGACTATGAGCGCAGAGAGGAAAAGAGCAATCGGAAGCAGGGCGTAATGAAACGGGATTCCATCAAGCCCCTCAGTCGACCACCGTAGGCACCAGAGAAACAGTGCTGTTGATCCCCCGACAAGCACACCCACCACAGATGCCAATGCGAACCATTTCACCACGCTCACAAAAAGAATCGACGCTTCGCTCAGTCGTTTTCTCATCATCCACTATATGAGGTGATTGTCAGATTTCTTGGCCTATCAACGATACAAAACAAGAGGGCAAGGGTCAACTCCGACAACGGGACTCTTCAAGATATGGATCACAATGCCCGGCGTGCTGAGGACTCCAGCCGGGATTCCAACAATTTATTTTTTTTCTCTCCTCATTGTCTTCGGCTGGAGGAGCAGACTGGATACACACAGAAACATAGCCAACCAGATCTTTAAATGAAACCGTAACTGCTCAAAGAACTACGGGATTTGAAGTTTGCCCTCCCGACCCATAAGTAAGATAGAGTCAGGGGTAAAATCGGAGTTTGAGACTCAAATTTGGATATCGATTTTCCACATCACGAATGGCACCCGTAAACATGACAAGGTTCACGTGACGGCCAGTAACACTCCCAACCAGCACTATTGTTCCACCAGCGACTGCGGATCCTGTTACGCCGGAGTCACATTGGATGTATGGATGCTGTTTTACGAAAGTAATGAATTGGCTCACGGCTGCCGACAAATCCGGGTCAGTCCCGTTGAATTCCAGATGGAACATCGTCCCACCCTTCAAGAGCTCTCTGGTTCTGTTCCAGATCGCTTCATCCGATAGATCAACACTGTATTCCGTCTCACCGATCATTCGCTGTTGAACCTGATCGAAAAGAATGGTTTTCTCTGCAAGCAGTTCGAGTCTCGCCTCCAACGCTCGCTGGAATTCGTCATAATCTCTTGAACGTTCGATCAACTCTTTGAGAGCTAATAGATTGCCGTCGGCCATTATCACTATCTCCTCTTTGTTGCAAAATTGTACTCACGCCGCTTATATCTTTGACAGGAATTTTCATGTGATCGGCCTCCACGCATGCCCCTGGCGGGCGAGTAACTCGTCAGCCGCCTTTGGCCCCCAGCTGCCCGCAGCGTAATTGGGAAAATTTCGAGGTGTCGATTTCGCCCACACATCCAGCACCGGCATCAGAATCTGCCACGCCGCCTCGACCTGGTCAGCTCGCATAAACAACGTGGGGTCATTCTTCAGTACGTCCCAGAGCAATGTCTCGTAGGCGTCCGGCGAGGGGACCGCAAAGCTATCCTGATACGTGAAGCGCATCTCTACAGGCCGCAACAGCATCTTCGGCCCCCGGTACTTTGCCTGAAAACCCAGCACGATGCCTTCCTCTGGCTGGATCGATAGAACGAGCTGGGACGGGTGCCAATCGCGACCGGACTCGGGCGGGAACGACCGGTGGGGCACCGTACGGAACTGGATGGCCACTTCCGAAAATTGGCGCGGGAGCCGTTTGCCTGTACGGAGATAAAATGGCACTCCCTGCCATCGCCAGTTATCCACAAACAACTTCAGGGCCGCGAATGTCTCCGTCCCGGAGTGAGGGGACACGTCTTTTTCCCGGCGGTAGCCCAGCGCTTTTTTGCCATGAAGGGTCCCCTTGCCATACTGGCCACGGACGGCACATTGCTGGATAGTGCCACGCGATATAGGTCGCACTGCATGAAGGACATCGATCTTTTTGTTGCGAATCTCATCCGCATTGAATGAGACCATCGGTTCCATGGCCACGAGACAGAGGAGCTGCATGAGGTGATTCTGCACCATGTCGCGAAGAGCTCCCGCGTGGTCATAATAGCCGCCTCGATGCCCGACGCCCACGTCTTCAGCCACGGTGATCGTCACGTAATCCACGTAGCGCCGGTTCCAGATCGGCTCGAACAGCGGATTGGCAAACCGGAACGCCAGAATGTTCTGCACCGTCTCCTTTCCCAGGTAGTGATCGATGCGGAAGATCTGGGATTCCTCGAAATTGGCAGCGAGTATCGCGTTCAGTGCGCGTGCGGATTTCAGATCATAGCCGATAGGCTTTTCGACTACGATCCGTGCCCATTCCCTGTCAAGTGCCAGTCCGGCCTTCCCAAGGTATTGCGGGATTTCTCCGAACATGCTCGGCGGAGTGGCCATGTAGAAGACACGGTGGACTTTCTCACCCCATTCCTTTTCCAGCCTCGCGCATTGTTCACCCAGGGCCGTATATGTTTCCAGCTTCTTGAAATCGCCCTTCTGGTAATGGATATGCCTGGCAAAGTCACCCCAATTGCCGCTCCTCACCTTCCCCCGCCGGGAAAACCTCCTGACACCTTCGCGGAGGCGCCGGCGCAGCATTTCGTCGCTCAATTCTACGCGATCCACCGCGATAACCGAAAAGTTGTCCGGCATACTCCTGTCCTGGGAGAGGTCGAACAGGGACGGCACGAGCTTCCGCCAGGTCAGGTCTCCGGCTCCCCCAAATATGACGAACACATTGGGTTCAGGTTTGTCATTCGGTTTTTTGATTCTCACGCCTTCCCCCATTCGGTGTGAAACGTCCCTCTGGCATCTATCCTTTCATAGGTGTGGGCTCCGAAATAGTCGCGCTGGGCCTGTATGAGATTGGCCGGCAGCCAGACGCTGCGATAGGCGTCAAGATAACCCAGCGAAGCCATAAGCCCCGGTACCGGCACCCCTGACACGGCTGCCTGGCAGACCACCTGGCGCAAATCTTCCTGATGCTTTATCAGCTTTTGCGACAGGCCCGGATCCAGGAGCAGGTTAGGCAGATCGCGCCTCGCGCGAAACGCAGCGCAGATATCATCCAGCAACGCAGCGCGTATAATGCAGCCGCCCCGCCATATCCGCGCCACGGCTTCAGGATCGAGGTGATACCCGTATTTGTCTGAAGCAACCTGCAGGAGGACCATGCCCTGTGCATATATGGTAATCATCCCGGCATAGAGCGCACGGCCCAGTTGCGTGAGGAATTTGCCACGGTCGTCTGTAAGGGGCCGCAAGGATCGCTGATATATCGCGCCGGCTTGTTTCCGCTCGTCTGCAAACACTGACAAATCCCGCATGGCAACCGCGATGTCGATTGTCGGAGTCGGTACCTGAAGCTCCATCGCGCTCTGCGAGGTCCACATTCCTGTCCCTTTCTGTCTGGCCACGTCGAGGATCTCGTCGATGAGTCGCTTGCCAGTCTGCTCGTCCCGTCTGGCGAAGATATGGTAAGTGATCTCCACAAGGTAGCCACTCAGTTCCCCCTTGTTCCATGCAGCATAGACTTTCTGCATTTCGTCATCGTCCAGGCCCATACTACGTTTCATCATGTCGTATGTCTCGGCAATGAGTTGCATGACACCGTATTCGATGCCGTTGTGGACCATCTTCACGAAGTGCCCGGCAGATCCAGGACCCAGCCAGGTGACGCAAGGATCACCGTTGACCTTCGCCGCAGCGGCTTCAAACACCGGACGGACCCGCTCGTAGGCCTGCTTCGGACCGCCCGGCATGATGCTCGGTCCGTGACGCGCGCCTTCTTCGCCGCCGGACACCCCCACGCCGAGGAAATGAATGCCCTTCGCCGCCATGGCAGCTGCACGCAGGTCGGTATCTTTGAAAAAGGAGTTCCCGCCATCGATGATGAGATCGCCCTTTTCCAGGTGCGGGAGCAGGTCCTTGATGACCGAATCCACCGGCGCGCCGGCGGGAACGAGCATCATGATTGCGCGAGGGCGACGGAGCAGCGCAACGAACTCCCGGATGTCCGCCGCACCGCGGGCATCGAGATGCATCGCTTCCTGACGCAGGGAAGCGACCTTTGCCGGGTCTTTGTCATACCCCGTCACGGAAAAGTCGTGGTCGGCCATGTTCATGAGGAGGTTGCGCCCCATGACCCCCAGACCAACCATGCCTATTTCACTTTGTTTCTGTGATTGCGAATTGGTCATAATCTTCTCTCGGGACAGTCTAGGAGTAAATTCCAATCCTTGCTTTCGTCGAGCATTCCTTGAGCCGCAATCGCGCCGAGTTCATCGAATCTCCGCTGATCGGAGATGCCTCACGTCCTGCCGGGGCAATGTGCCCACCCGGCGCGAAGGTTAGATATGCGCTGGTGTATCCCGGGCTTTGATTAAACTCTGCCTTCTGTTTTCATGCCCGATTCTTCAACGTTGTCCCTGAACCTTTTCCCCGTTTGATTCGGCCCTGCTCCCCGGTCGAACGCGGCGGTCCGGTCACTGGCGGAGATGCGCCGGGAACGCGCTTCAGAACATCGTCGATCGATTTTCTGAGCAGAGCCACCTCACCCGAGAGTTGTTGAATCGATGCCTGGTTAGGGATCTCCGATTTCGGATCCTCCGCATCCCTCCCGATAAACACTGCGGCAAAGACAGCAGTAAGATAGCCGAATATTGCAACGGCAAAGATGGAAATGCTGAGACAGAGCACCAGCCCACCGGCTGTCGTCGGCTGGTAGCCGGAGCCAATATTGGTTATCTGCATTGCGACCCACCAGAGTGCCTTCGGATAGCTGTGAATGCCTCCCGGAGCTGGTGAGTCGATTTCGAAATGAAGCATGCCGACCGCACCCGCCGCGATCACGATGACGGTGAATGTGAGCGCATAGCCTGCGCCCCTGCGACCCATCGCCCGGCGGAGCGATCGCAATCCCTGATCGGCCGAAGCAAACATCCAGACCACCTGCATTCCCAGGGTTGCCGTCAGCGCGCGCGCCAGCGGAAGCGTCTGGAGGAAGGGGAAAAAACGAAGCACGGGGACAAGAATTGCCAGGATAAAGAGCCAGTTCCGTCTTAGATAGGTCACGTTCCTGGGAGCGATTGCCAATCTCACGACGAAATAAAAAACAAACAGCGCCCAGAGTATCGTGCCAAAGATCAACAGGAACGGG
>Ga0182011_10002698_pt1 | contig 14877 bp, 11 predicted proteins | sample 711E1DmetaG_FD_120481 | JGI IMG/M metagenome (GOLD analysis project Ga0182011, IMG submission 120481) | Permafrost microbial communities from Stordalen Mire, Sweden - 711E1D metaG | ecosystem: Environmental > Terrestrial > Soil > Wetlands > Permafrost | place: Sweden: Stordalen | collected... | reverse complement strand
GTCGTCAAATACGGCGGCAGTTTTATGGATTCACCCGACGCCAATGTCCGTAACGGCGTTGCGCGTGACATCGTTTTTCTCGAAGCCGTTGAAATCAATCCCATTGTCGTCCACGGCGGCGGGAAGGCCATTACCCGTGCAATGGAAAGGGCCGGGCTGAAGGCGGATTTTGTGCAGGGCCAGCGCGTCACCAACGAAGCGACGATGGAAATTGTGGACGACGTTTTGTCCCGCGAAATCAATCCCGAAATCGTCAAAACCATCAATGCGCTTGGCGGCAAGGCAAAAAGCCTCGCTGGAACGGAAATTTTCACCTGCCAAAAATTATTCATTGAAGGCGAAGACGGCAAAAAAATTGACATCGGTTTTGTCGGCGAAGTCACGGGTGTGAACACCAGGCCGTTGCTGGACTGCATCAAACGAGGCGTCACGCCGGTCATCAGTCCGATTGCGCGCGGCGCGGATGGAAAAATTTACAATTGCAACGCCGACGTGGCCGCCGCACAAGCCGCCATTGCACTCAAGGCCAGACGGCTCGTGTTCATGAGTGATGTGCCCGGTTTATTGCGCGATGCAGGCAAACCTGATTCGGTCGTCTCGCATCTTAAAATAGATGAAGCCACCGCACTCAAAAAATCCGGCGTGATTGACAAAGGCATGATCCCGAAGGTGGACAGCGCTGTGGCTGCCATCCAATCCGGCGTGGAAAAGGTTTCATTCGTGGATGGCCGTGTGCCGCATGCCGTCCTGCTGGAAATTTTCACGGATGAGGGAGTGGGAACGGAAGTGGTGCTGTAATGGCTGTCAAATGGGTTGAATCCTCTTATGCTTCGTGCAAAACTGCCACCGTGATGAACCGATCCGCATACATTTTGCGCGAGAACACCGGAACTTCCGGTTTGGTGGAGACTGCCCACGCAGCTGTGTCGGCGTTGGCGGATCATGGCGTTCCACACCTCATCGTCGGCGGATTGGCGGTGCAGGAGCATGGCTATCCACGTGTGACAATTGACGTGGACATTGTCGTGCCGGACGTGCTGGAGGCGGTGGAATTTCTCACGGCAAGTTTGACTGGGCCGTTTTATCGTGTACGCGGCGTTGACGATCGCGTGGAAGACCGGCGCAACGGTGTGCTGATTGATTTGCTGCCGGCGGGAAAAGTTTTGAAACGCGGCTGCAAAATTCCATTTCCGAAACCCACCGCCGTGACCGAACAATTTCAAATCGTAAAACTGGAGGAACTCATCGCGCTCAAGCTCGACAGTTGGGCTGGCAGTCCAGCCAGACGGCTCAAGGATAAAGCGGATGTGAATGAACTCATTTTGCGCCGCAAACTTCCCCGCGACCTCGCGGTAAATCCCATTGTTCGCGCGCTCTACACAGAGACATGGGATGCTTTGCAGGCCGAGCAATAGAAAATTTCACGCTGCAAAAATGCACGGGAGACACAAAAGAGTTTTCATTTTGCGGTTTTTGTGCTTTTTCATGGCTGAAAAACAATGAAAGAAATCATCCCATCGCCACCGCCGCTCGTTCACAACCAGTTCGAGTCTGTGCGGGAATTGTTCAGCAAGAATGTCGTGCCCAGCTATGGCCGTTTCGACCTCGTGTTCAGCCACGGCACAGGCAGTTACGTTTTTGATGTCGCGGGCAGGCGTTACCTCGACCTTGGCGCCGGCATTGCCGTGTGCTGCCTCGGTCATGCGCATCCGGCCATCATCGAGGCGCTTACCGGGCAATCGCGCAAGCTGATTCACGTCTCGAACTTGTATTTCACCGAGCCGCAAGGCCGGCTTGCGGCTGAACTTGTCAGGCGCATCGGCCCGGGCAAATGCTTTTTCGCCAACAGCGGCGCGGAGGCCAATGAAGGCTTGTTCAAGCTCGCGCGGAAATTCGGCCATGACGAAGGCCGGTTTGAAATTCTGACCGCGACGAATTCCTTTCACGGACGCACACTGGCCGCCATCGCCGCCACCGGGCAGGACAAGGTCAAGAAAGGGTTCGAGCCGATGACGCCGGGTTTCCGGCACATTCCATTCAATGATTTGGAGGCCGCGCGCAACGCGATTTCGCCCGCGACGGCCGCCATTATGATTGAGGGCGTGCAAGGCGAAGGCGGTGTTACCCCTGCCACACCGGAATATCTGCTGGGCTTGCGCGCATTGTGCGACGAGAAAAAACTGTTGCTCTTCATGGACGGCGTGCAATGCGGACATTATCGAACCGGACGGTTCCAAAGTTTTCAGCGGATTTTGGAAAATGTTCCCGGCGGCGAAAAATTTTTGCCCGACGGCATTTCAATGGCCAAATCGCTGGGCGGCGGATTTCCCATTGGCGCGTTTTGGGTGCGCGCGCCGTTCGCCGACTTGCTGGGACCGGGCACACACGCCTCAACGTTCGGCGGCACGCCGCTGGCCTGTGCGGTTGCGCTCAAGGTGCTCGAAGTCATCGAACGCGACCGCCTTGACGAAAATGCGCGCAAGCTGGGTGAATGGTTGAAAAAGGAATTGGAACGGCTTGTGAAAACCTATCCCCAAGTGGTCAAACGGGCGCGCGGGTTTGGTTTCATGCTGGGAATGGAACTGGCTGAAAAAGAGAAAATTCCGGCGTTTGCGTCGGGTGACAAGACCGCCGCCATCCAATTCACAAACCGGATGCATCAAGCCGGCGTGCTGGTCATTCCAGCAGGCACGCAAGTCATCCGTTTGTTGCCGCCGCTGAATCTCAAGCCGCAGGAAGCCGGCGAAGGTATTGTGAAAATCGAGGAAGTCATCCAATCTCTTGTGTGATTTGACACTGGAATTCCGTTTGCCAACGGCTATAATTCACCTTTCCTCACAGGAAAATAAAAATGAAACATTTGTTATCATTGGAAAAATTGCCGCGCGCGGACTTTGACAAGATTTTGCGCGACACCGCCGCGTTCAAACGCGAACGCGGTCGGCATAAATCGCAGCCGCTCGCCGGTCAAACGTGGGCGCTGATTTTTTCCAAATCGTCCACACGCACGCGGGTTTCGTTCGAGGTCGGCGTCCGCGAATTGGGCGGACAAACGATGTTTCTCAACGCCAGCGAGATTCAGCTCGGTCGCGGCGAACCCATCAAGGATACCGCGCGCGTCCTGGGTCGGATGATTCACGGCGCGGTCATTCGGACGTTCGCGCAGGGTGACGTCGAGGAGTTCGCGAAATTTTCCTCCATCCCGACCATCAATGCGCTGACCGACGACGAGCATCCGTGTCAGATTCTCACGGACATTTTTACGTTTGAAGAAAAGCGGGGGCCGATTGCGGGCAAAATCGTGGCATTCGTCGGCGACGGCGCATGTAATGTGGCTAACTCATGGATTTTTGCCGCGGCAAAACTGGGATTTGAATTGCGCATTGCCGCGCCAAAAAAATTCCAGCCACCTGCCGGAATTTTGAAGCGGGCGGGCGGAAAAATTGTCTGCTACGATGATTTGCAAGCCGCCGCAAAAGGCGCGGATCTGCTTTACACTGATGTTTGGATTTCGATGGGCAAGGAAGCAGAGGCCGCCGAGCGCCTGAAAATTTTGAGCGGCTATCAGATCAATCAAAAGCTCGTAAAGCTGGCCAAGCCCGGCGCGCTGGTGATGCATTGTCTGCCGGCATATCGCGGCAGGGAAATTGATGAGGAAACGTTTGAGGCGAACGCCGACACGATCTTTACTCAAGCCGAAAACCGGCTGCACACGCAAAAGGCGATTTTGAATTGGGCGGTTTCCTGACCGCCTGGACGCCAGGCGCTGGAATTATTTCACAAATGGCCGCACCACGGCGGCTTATTTGGCCGGCGCAGCGCCAGGCGCCAAAGGTTCCCGGAAAAGAGACGTGCTGCGCAATTGGCGGTTGGCTTCAAGATTGAGCCATTGGTAAAACGCCTCGGTCTGGCGTTGTTCCCGAAGTGCGGCGGCAAATCGCGGCAACCCGGCATTCATGGCCGCTTGATCCATCGGCAGCTGGGATTGAACAAAAACGATAAAACCACCATCGCCAGTTTGCGCAAAATGACTCGTTTTTCCAACCGGCGTGCTGAATACAGTTTGTTTGAGCTCGTTCAAATCGGCGCGGCCGCCAATTTCCGGCAATTCCCGTGTGCTCAATGAAAGGGGCGGCAGCACTTCAGGATGCAAACCGGCGGCGATGCAAACAGACGCGAAACTTTTCCCGCCTGCCAGGCCATTGGCGAGCGTGTGAACGAAATTGGTTCCGGTAACTCGCGCCAGCGACGTGGCTTCGTAAAATTGACAGTCCCGCGTAACCTCGGCGCGAATTGTGTCAAGCGGGGGAATCTCGCTGGGCAATTGCTTATTGAATGCCAGGATGAAGACAGCGTCGGGGCCGACAACGGGTCCGGCGAGCGGTTCGTCGGCGGTGAGATTAAACGCGGCTTTGATGAAATTTCCCGATGCGGCGAATTCCTCCGGGCCGTGTTCCCTGCTGAATGGCGCGGTAACACGCACGGTCAATCCTTTTTGTTTGGCGATGGCGGCAAGATTTTCAGGCCGCACGGGTTCCTGATTAAAAACGGCATTGGCAAATTCGTTGGCTTGCCGACGCGCATCAGCCAACGCCTGTTCCAGAATCAATTCTTCGCGAATTTTGGCCTTCTTTTCTTCAGGCGTTTTTGCTTCTGGGAAAATATCCCCGCCAGACTGGGTATAAGCAATTTCCACCTGGTCATCAAGGTTGGTCCCGGACAATTTCTGTTCCGCCTCGGTCTGAAAATTTGTCGCCTCAAACGCGACGTAACTGACTTGCACGCGGTCCGGCAGGCGGTATTCCGCAAGGTGATTTGTATAAAATTGCGACACCGTGGCAGGAGTCATCGCGACAGAGGCCAGATAATTCGACGCGGAAAAGAAGACGGCCTCCACGGAAAGTTCCTGATACTGGCGCTCATAAACAGCAGCAGCTTCCTGTGGCGTGACAAATTCACCGGCCAGCCCCAACGCCCTTCGCAATTGTCCGAACGCCAGATCGTGCCGGATGTAATTCTTGAAATCTCCGGCAGTCAGGCCTCCGGGCTGCAAAATTTGTTTGATAAAAACATTCATTGGCATGGCCTGCCCGTTCCGTCCGAGTGAGTGAAGCATCTCGATGGCCGCAGTCGCCGTCGTGGCATCGCTGATAGAGATGCCCAAGTCTTCAGCCCTTTGAACCAGCATCAGGCGAATGTAAATTTGTTCGTCCAAATCCCTTTTGGAAATGTTTGGATTTTTGCTTGGCCATCCACCGGTCTTTAAAAAGTAATCGAGATAAACTTCAGCTTCCGCGTCGCGAAACGCCTCCGGCGTGATTTTGCGGCCGTAAATCGAACCGAGATCGCCATTATCACGCCGTCCCCAACTGCCCGTTCGTGAAGGGCCTGAACCCATGAAAGTGACGAATGAAATCGACGTAATAGCCAAGGCGATTATCAAAATCCAACGGTGTCTTCGAAAAAATCTAAACATAATTTTGAGAGCGCGCACCTAACCATGTTTATCTGCTGCGGTCAAACTGAAAAAGCGTGCGAATTGGGCGTAGCGGCGGTCTGTGCCCGCCGCAAAAATTGGCGACGCTCATGGAGCGCCGCTACAAATCCATCGCGCGGCATCCGCCGCGGCGTAGGTAATAAGGATGTCCGCGCCCGCGCGGCGCATGGCCAGCAGGCATTCGAGCGTCACCGCGCGCTCATCAATCCAGCCCCTGGCCGCCGCGGCTTTAATCATCGCGTGCTCGGCGCTCACGGCGTAAGCGGCGGTCGGATAACCAAACTCGGCTTTAACCCGGTAAATGAGATCGAGACACGCAAGCGCCGGCTTGACCATAACAATGTCCGCGCCTTCGTGGATGTCCATTGCCACTTCGCGCAACGCCTCGTTCGCATTTGCCGCGTCCATTTGATAACTGCGCCGGTCGCCAAATTTCGGCGCGGACCCGGCGGCTTCACGGAATGGCCCGTAAAATGCCGACGCAAACTTTGCCGCGTAGCTCATGATTGGCGTATCAACGAAACCGGCGCGATCCAACTCCGCGCGAATGGCGCGGACGCGGCCATCCATCATGTCGCTTGGCGCGACGATGTCCGCGCCGGCCTCGGCATGGCTGGCGGCGGTGCGCGCGAGGAGTTTCAGCGTCGGGTCATTTAAAATCTTCACCGGAGCGCCGGTCTCCGACCCGGCGTGTACTGATTTTTCCCCATCGCGCCGGGCCAGAGGCCGGCGTTCCGCCCCGACGACACCGCAATGACCGTGCTCCATGTATTCGCACAGACACACGTCCGTGATGACCAGCAGCGACGGCAATTCCTTTTTCAGCAGCCGCACGGTTCGCTGGACGATGCCGTTGGCCGCGTAAGCGCCTGATGCCTTCGCGTCCTTGCGGTCGGGGATTCCAAAAATTAAAACAGCCGGAACACCGAGCGCATGGGCGCGTGCGGCTTCGCGCACAAGTTCATCCGGTGAAAACTGAAAAACTCCCGGCATGGAATGGACGGGCTGGCGCAACTTGCGCCCGCCACGGACAAACAGCGGCAGAACGAGCTGTTCGACGTTCAAGCGAGTTTCAACTACAAGCCGCCGCAACGCCGCCGATTGCCGCAATCGGCGCGGACGATACGCGGGGAATTGTCCAACATGCAAATTCACGAGCCTATTCTAGTTTCAAAGCGGCAAGTGCAAAGCGGAAAGTGGTAATGAATGTTGCGCGCCGAAGAAGCCAGATAAATTTGCAGCCTGTCCCATTTCATGATTTCGACTCCGCTTCCGGCCAAAAAATTTGCCCAGAAAAAGCGACGTGGGAATTTGGAATGCGCGGACCCGCCGTTGTTTCACTTTGGCGAGGCAAGCATGTCCGCGCTTTGAAAGCGGCGACACGTCGCCGCAATCCAAGACGCTGGCGCGAATTCCGGTAGATTCTGAATGACGCGGAGCGTCTTGATACGAATTTCACGCACTATTGAAGTTCGCAAAAATGAGTAACCGTTTGGCTTATTTCATTAACACCCGGCTTCAGCCGGGTGTGGAAAGCGACGCGAAGGACGAGCCGTTTCAACGGCTTGTCTGCGGCGAGAAAACCGTTAAAACGGTTTTTCTCTTTCCGACGACTGCACCGGGCTGAAGCCCGGTGTTAATGAGAACACATCCCCCATTTTTACGAGTCTCATTAACACCAATTCAATTCGTGACAATTCGCGGAATTCGTGTCATGGATTTTCGTCATGCGGGAGTTGAAGATTATTTTTTGGACAGTGGCAACGCTGGTGATTTTCGGCGCGGGCATCTGGCTCGGCTTCACGGTCACACGCTGGATGAAGGCGGGATCGGGTTTGCATGAGGAAAACACCGCAACAGTCGTTGAGCAGGTGCAAAATCTCTCCGATTTGGTCACCGTCAAATACGTTTTGGAAAAGGTCGTTATTCTCGAAGACACCAAATGGTATGGTGAAAACCGTGTGCTGCTGCTCGCGCACGGCATCGTCAAGGCGGGCATTGACCTGAAGCGCATCAAACCGGAGGACGTGACGATTTCCGGCAAGACAATTTCTTTGCGCCTGCCGCCCCCGCAAATCACCGACGCCTATCTCGATGACAAGCAAAGCCAGGTCATTGATCACACGACCGGTCTGTTGCGTGTGTTTGATAAAAATCTCGAGCAAACCGCCCGTCAGAATGCCGTGGACGATATTCGCCGTGCGGCGCGCATAGACGGTATTTTGGATGAGGCGGACAAACGAGCGAAGCTGGAACTGGCTTTATTTCTGCGCAATGTAGGGTTTGAGCGGATTGAGTTCTCGAAATGAACTGGGGATACGAAACCGTGCCTCAATTTTAGCCAATTTTTAGCTAATGTGCGTGATTTTCACCAATTGAGGCATTTCCCCGTAATTCCGATCCTCAACCGCAATGAACAGTCTGCGGTTCGCCATGGAAACGCGCAACACCTGCGACCGAAGCTGCATCAAATAAAGCGCAGGGGCCTGCGTGACCCGCTTGGGGCTTGCCACTTCAGGGCGACCGAAAATCTCTTGCGAGAGCTTTAACAGATTCGTTTTCATAACCACAGAATTCGGTGACGCAATTCATGTGCCAAAAAATGAACATCCCCATTAATTTTCAGAATCGTGGCGAATACGAAGCGCGAGCCGGTGGGTTTGGTAGATTCGCAGGACCTGCCGCAGTTAGAGACCATGTAGCCGCGGACGTCAGTCCGCGCACTTCTTTAGGAGACATTCAGCGCCGACTGATGTCGGCGGCTACCAAATTTACTCCAGCCCGCTTGCAATTCTCGCCCGTTTCAAAACCTTTTGAGCGAGTGAGCGGGCTTTTGCGGCGCCATCGGCCAGAACCTTGTTCACGTAATCCGGATTCGCCGCCAGCTCCGCGCGTTTCTTGCGCGCATCGGCAAAATAATTCCAATAGTGCTCGAACAGCGCCTTCTTCAAATCGCCGTAGCCCAGTCCGCCGGCGCGCAGACGATTTTCAAAATCCTTTGCCACATCCGCTGGCGCGACGAGCTTGAGTAGTTGAATGGCAATATTTTTGTCCGCGTCAGGCTTGGGCTCCGCTGGCGTGCGGCTGTCCATGACGATGCTCATCACTTTTTTCCGCAGGATATTCTCGTCGCCGAAAATCTCGATGGTGTTGCCGTAGCTCTTGCTCATCTTCTGACCGTCCGTGCCGGGCACCACGGCGACCTCGTCGCGGATTTGCGGTTCGGGAATCACGAACGTCTGGCCGTATTGCTCGTTGAACTTGACGGCGATGTCGCGCGTCATCTCGACGTGCTGTTTCTGGTCGCGCCCAACCGGCACGATGTTCGAGTCGCAAATCAAAATGTCCGCCGCCATCAACACCGGATAGGCGAACAGACCGTGCATGGGCGCGATACCTTTCGCAATCTTGTCTTTGTAGCTGTGCGCGCGTTCGAGCAGGCCCATCGGCGTTACCGTCGAAAGCAGCCACGTCAATTCGGTCACCTCCGGCACGTCGGATTGGCGGAAGAAGACGGTTTTCTTCGGGTTAAGGCCGCATGCAAGAAAATCCAGCGCCACATCGAGCGTGTTCTTGCGCCGTTCGGCGGCATCGGTCAGCGAGGTCATCGAATGATAATTCGCGATGAAATAAAACGTCTCGCCCTTTTCCTGAAGTTCGATGGCGGGCCGCATCATCCCGAAATAATTCCCGAGATGCAGCGTGCCGCTGGGTTGGATACCTGACAAAATTCGCATGGGAAAAGAATAGCGGGAAAACATTCAACGTCCAACATTGAACATTCAACATCCAATAAAACGTCGAACCGACCCCTTGAATGTTGGGCGTTGAATGTTGAATGTTCGATGTTATTTCTTCTGCAACACTCCGGCTCTGACCTCCCATCGCTGCAAATCCTTTCCGAGTTCACTCGGCCAGTTTTCCCCGGTGGCAGTCATGAACACCTGGCCGCCGGTCTTGCGCGCCTGTTCCAGCAACGGCAGAAAACCACCGCGGCGCTTCACATCCAGCTCCCCCATCACATCGTCAATCAGCAACACCGGCGCGCTGCCATGAATGCCGGCAAGGTATTCCGCCTGCGCCATTTTCAGCGCAATGGCCAGCGTGCGTTTCTGGCCTTCACTGCCGAATTGCGCGGCGGACTTGTCGTTCAGTAACAGTTGCAAATCGTCGCGATGCGGCCCAACGAGCGTGGAGCGGTAAGTCTTTTCGCGCGACCGCGATTGCGCGAGTTCGACGGCAAAATCCTTTTTCACGCTGGGCTGGTATTCAATGCGCAATTCCTCGGCATCATTGGAAATGCGCCGATACGCCAGCCGCGCCAGCGGCGAGAATTTTGGAACCAGCTCGCGGCGGGCGTGGATGATTTCGTCGCCGAGCTTGACGAGTTCCTGCGAAAAGCTGTCGAGCGCAGCTTCATTGGTGGCGTGATGCTTGAGCAGAGCGTTGCGGGCGCGAACGGCGCGCATATAACGCTGAAGCAATGGCAGGTAGCCGGAGTGCGTTTGTGCCAGCAACAAGTCGAGAAACCGCCGCCGCGCACGCGCCGCGCCTTTGACCAGTTGCACATCTTCCGTGCAAAAAACCACCGCGCGCAACACACCGAGGTAATCGGCAAGCTTTTTCACCGGCTGGCCGTCCAGCGCGAGTTTGCGTTCGCGCGCCGACCAGAACATTTTGATTTCGCGCTCGCCCGCGCCAATAACTTTCCCGCTGACAAAATAGCCGCGCTGGCCGTGGCGGATCATTTGCGCTCCGCCGACACCGCGAAATGAGCGCAGCGTGGCCATGAGATAAATGGCTTCGAGGATATTCGTCTTGCCCTGTGCGTTGTCACCGAGCAGGAGATGGGAGCCGGGCGCGAAATCCGCGTCCAGCCGGGCGTAATTGCGAAAATCCCGCAGCCGCAAATGAGCCAGATGCACGCGGACAAAATAGAAGCGCAGACAGCTTGTCCGCGAGTTTTTAATGACTGAAATGACAAGCGGTTCAGTTTGGAAATTTCGGCGGGGCGAGCGCTCGTCGGGTCGAAGTCTGACGAAGCCCGATCCTCGCGAGCCGAAAGATAGGGACCATCCCGCCGGGATGTCCGGCAGAAGTTCTGCCTCCCAAACGGACGGCTCGGCGAGCCGTCCCTACCGAAGACTCGGCTTGTCAGTAGCCTCGCCCCACCAGCCAACACTATTAACATTCACAAACTTGACGCGCCGCGCATGAAAAACTAGCCTAATCAGCCGGTTGGTGGTCGTAGCTCAATGGTAGAGTCCAAGCTTGTGGAGCTTGTTGTTGCGGGTTCAAATCCCGTCGGCCACCCCAGTCTTCGCTCGAAGCGCAGCGCAGAGCGAAGACTGCCGCGACGTAGCGCAGCGAAGGCGGGCTTTGTCTAAAGCCGTAACAATTCGGTCAAGAGAAACTTAACCACGGATGAACACGGATTCACACGGATAAGGAGAGACTTTTTCGGCCAGAGAACAAGTCACCAAAAAGTGAGCCGTTGCCGCCCGGTCAAAACAGTCGTTTTACCGGCAAAATCCGTGTCCATCTGTGTTTATCCGTGGTTTCAATTGCATCGTTCCGGCTAGGTAAAAATTTTCTATGAAGAAGCGGGAATCAAACCGTTAATGTCATCGGATTCCGTGTTGATATCGGTGAACAACCAGGTCGAGAGATAACGCTCGGTTGAGGATGGCACGATGACGACAATCGTTTTGCCTTTGTTTTCCGGGCGTTTGGCGACTTGCAACGCCGCCCAAATCGCCGCGCCGCTCGAAATGCCGACAGGAATGCCGTCAGACTGGTTGACTTCCTTGGAAATCGGGGCGGAATCCTCCTCGTTGACCTGAATAGTCTCATCGATAATCTTTACGTTGAGATTGTCGGGAATGAAACCCGCGCCGATGCCTTGTAATTTGTGCGGACCGGGCGCGCCGCCGGAAATCACCGGCGACTTCGCCGGCTCGACGGCAATCGCCTTGAAACTTGGCTTGCGTTTCTTGATGACTTCCGCAACGCCGGTGATGGTGCCGCCAGTGCCGACGCCCGCGACGACGAAATCCACCTTGCCGTCGGTGTCACGCCAGATTTCCTCGGCGGTTGTCTTGCGATGAATCTCCGGATTCGATGGATTTGAAAATTGCTGGAGGACGACACTGTTCGGAATCTGTTTGTGCAATTCCTCGGCTCTGGCAATCGCGCCTTTCATGCCTTTGGCGCCTTCGGTTAAAATCAGCTTCGCGCCGAGAATTTTCAGCAGTTTGCGGCGTTCCAAGCTCATTGTCTCGGGCATGGTCAAAATCAATTTCAATCCCTTTGCCGCCGCGACGAATGCGAGCGCGATGCCGGTGTTGCCGCTGGTCGGCTCGATGAGCACGCTCTTCTTGTTGATGGCGCCGGATTTCAGAGCATCCTCAATCATCGCCACGCCAATGCGGTCTTTGACACTGGAGAGCGGGTTGAAAAATTCGAGTTTGAGCAACACATCGGCAATGGCGCCGTGTTTTTTGGCCGTGTGATTCAACCGCACAAGCGGTGTGTTGCCGATGGTTTCCGTAATATCGTTGTAAATGCGTGACATAGGACTCCGTGGTTTAAATTTGATATGTTTCCTTTTTTGTCTCCCCGCGTTCCACGGAGGTGGAGTGGCCGGGCATCGAATTTGTCTGGAGCAGACTTACCGCCTCTTCCGCGCGGAAGTTGGGCAGAAAACGGACTGCGCCGCGCGCGTTGAAACAGGCGCGGTTGGTTTCGCGAACACCGAGGTCGCGGCAAAACTCCTGAAAATCCAGAAGGGATAGAAAGTGCAGGTTATGGGTGCGATACCATGGCGCCGGCAATGAGCGGGTGATCGGGGTGCGACCCCGGAACAAAATTTGCGCGCGGACGCGGACGTGGGCAAAGTTGGAATAGGAGACGATGACCTCCCGCCCTACGCGAAATGCCTCACGGATGATTTCCGCCGGCGAAATTAGTTCCTGAAATGTGCCGAGCAGCAGCACAAAATCAAAAGCGCCATCGCCATACTGATCCAGACCGTCGACGATGTCACTTTGATGCACGGTCAGTCCGCGTTCGACGCAGCGCGTGACGAGGGCGGAATCTTTTTCCACACCTTCACCGGTCACATGTCGGGTTTGAACCAGGCGGGCAAGAAAGGCGCCGTCGCCGGTTCCCAGGTCCAGCACGCGGGATTTTTCAGGAATCCAGCGCAACACAGTTTCATAAATGCCGGGGTGCATGATTAATTCCGCGCACGGCGGTGTTCGTTTTCCAGGTAATGCCGCACGACGTTCGCGAAAGCCGGGTTTTCAATCAGAAACGAGTCGTGACCGTAGGGCGTTTCCAGGTTGATGTAAGTCACAGGAACGTTGGCGCGTTTGAGCAGACGGACGAGTTCGCGCGACTGCACCGGCGGATAGAGCCAGTCGGATGCAAATGAAATGACAAGAAAGTGCGCGCGCACCCGGCGCAATACTTCCGCCGATGAACCGTTTTCAAAAAGATCGAACTGATCAATCGCCTTCGTGAGATAAAGGTAGGAATTGGGATCGAACCGTTTGACAAAACTCTGACCCTGGTGGTGCAAATAACTTTCGACCGAGAATAACGCGGCTTCATCACCATTCGCATTGTGTCCTTTCTGCCGTTTTCTCCCAAATTTGTGAGTCATGGAAAATTCACTCAAATAGGTGACATGCCCGACCATTCGCGCCACCGCCAGACCGTGTACGGGGCGCCGGTCTTCGGAATAATTGCCGTCGTTCCAGTCCGGGTCGGTCAAAATGGCGCTGCGGCCAACCTCGTTGAAGGCGATTTGCATTGCGCTGTGCGAGATGCAGGTGGCAATCGGGATGCATGTTTGCACTCGTTCGGGATAATCCGTGGCCCAGACCAACGCCTGCATGCCGCCCATCGAACCGCCAACCACGGCAAGCAAACGTTGGATGCCCAAACGATCAATCAATTTCGCCTGCACGGCCACCATGTCGCGAATTGTTACGGGCGGAAAACTCATGCCATAAGGCTTGCCGGTTTTGGGATTCAGCGAGGCTGGACCGGTCGTGCCACCGCAACCGCCCAGCACGTTCGGGCAAATGACAAACAATTTGTCCGTGTCAATCGCCTTGCCGGGGCCGACGTGATAATCCCACCAACCCGGACGTCCGGTTTCAGGATGAAGTCCCGCAACATGCGCCTCGCCTGACAGCGCGTGGCAGACCAGAACGGCATTATCACGCTTCGGGGACAACTTCCCCAGCGTTTGATAGGACACATCCACATGATCGAACGTGAAGCCCGACTGGGTTTGTATCCCCGGCAGCGTGACGGGTTTGGTCTGTGTCACCCCCAATGGCGATTGATAATCCGTGACCTTCTGATCCTGAAGGTCGCCCCGGACAATGTTGGAGTGCGGTGTCGTCATTTTAAAATTTTATTGCGCGGCTGCGCGCAGCGCCTGGTCAATGTCAGCCTTTAAATCTTCCACATCTTCGATCCCAACCGAAAGCCGAATCGTCCCATCCGTAATCCCCCGGCGCAACCGCTCTTCCGGCGGATATGAACTGTGCGTCATCGTGACCGGATGGCACGCCAGCGATTCCACACCGCCGAGACTTTCTGCAAACGAAAATATCTTCAGCGCCTTCACAAAGGCGTTGGCCTGCTCCCGCCCGCCGCGAATCTGAAAAGTAACCATGCCGCCAAAACCACTCATCTGTCGCGCCGCCAGTTCATGCTGCGGATGGCTCGGCAGCCCGGGGTAATATACCGATTCCACCTCCGAATGCTCGCTCAAAAATTGCGCGATTTCACGGGCGTTTTCTTCATGGCGGGGCATGCGGACAGCGAGGGTTTTCACGCCGCGCAACGTTAGCCAGGCATCGAGGGGACCCGGCACACCGCCCGCCGCGTTCTGGTAGAACTTGATTTTCTTGTACAGGATTCGGTCGCCAGTGGTTACCGCGCCTCCGACCGCGTCGGAATGGCCGCCGATATATTTTGTCGTGCTATACACGGCAATGTCCGCGCCGAGCGCCAGCGGACGCTGGAAAAATGGCGTGGCAAATGTGTTGTCAACCGCCAGCCGCAAACCCCGCGCCTTGCAGATCGCCGCGACGGCGGCGATGTCCACCAGCTGAAGCAGCGGATTTGTGGGTGTTTCGATCCACACCAGCCGTGTCGTCGCCTGCACCGCTCGCTCGAATTCCTCCGGCTGGCGTCCGTCCACATAAGTGAAAGAAATCCCGCCGGGTTTGGCAACGCGATCAAAATATCGGTAAGTGCCGCCATAGAGGTCTTCAGCGGCAATCACATGATCGCCGGGCCGCAGTATTGAGAGCGTTGCTGCCGTCGCCGCCGAACCCGAGGCAAATGCCAGCCCATAC
>Ga0182011_10002697_pt1 | contig 14879 bp, 15 predicted proteins | sample 711E1DmetaG_FD_120481 | JGI IMG/M metagenome (GOLD analysis project Ga0182011, IMG submission 120481) | Permafrost microbial communities from Stordalen Mire, Sweden - 711E1D metaG | ecosystem: Environmental > Terrestrial > Soil > Wetlands > Permafrost | place: Sweden: Stordalen | collected... | reverse complement strand
CCAAAAATATCCTGGCCTGCTAGGTATCTCTATAGGGTTATGTGGTTTTTCCTGAAAATCTATGACTTTTCCGTTCTCATCTGCAACTATCACTCCATAAGAAAATCTTCCGTCTGCCTCTCTAGGTGCATCGCTCGTCTTCATTGGAAGAGCGCATATTGTGGCGTCAGCATCTTCAGACAAGTGATACTCGACCATGTCTCTGATATCCATGTAGTAGACGTGATCCCCTGAGAATACCGCAACTATCTTCGGATGATGGACATCCAGTAGATGCCTGTTTTGATGTATAGCGCCTGCTGATCCCTCATAAGCATCATCGTCCTCTGTACGTTTCTGCGGTGGCAATACCCTTATGAATTGTCCGAGCTGCGTCGGTAGGAATTTCCAATTTTCCTCTATATGGTTCGTCAATGAATCTGACTTGTAGTAGATTGTCACAAAGATTTTTTTGATGTCTGATCTTACAAAATTCGTCAGTACAAAATCTATGATCCTTTGGTTGCCTGCTATCGGGACGGCAAGTTTCGATCGGTCCTTTGTGAGTGGTCTTAATCTTTTACCATCTCCTCCTCCAAGGACGAATCCTAGTACATCGCTCATGTTGACGCGTTTATGCTTATCCATATAATCGTGTAATACGACTTTATTTAAAAAACTTATGTACCCTTTGTGGGCACATCACATGTGCTATCCGTGGATGTACCATGTTTTTTTGGACCACTCTCTAAGGGAAACCTTTATAAACTGTTTTTTATTCCTTCATTATGAGGTCATTACTATGGGTAGAATTAAGACTATGCTGATTAAGAGAACAACTGAAGAGTTGATGGAGAAACACGGAGAGGAATTCACTACAAGTTTCGATGATAACAAGAAGATACTTGGCAGTAAGGCAAAGATATCCTCTAAGAAGATCAGGAACATCATCGCGGGTTATGCTACTAGATTAAAGAAAATAGGCAGGTGAAACCATGGAAGATGAGAGGGACAACACGGTGTTCGTGGGTACCAAACCATTCATGAACTATGTGACGAGTCTTGTAATGCAGTTCACGACGAAGAACGCTTCAGAGGTATTCTTGAAGGCCCGTGGTAAGTTCATCAGCAAAGCCGTAGATATAGTCGAGGTCACGACAAAAAGATTCCTGAAAGGTAGTATCCGTATACGAGAGATAAAGACCAATTCTGAAGACTTCAAGAACAAGGAAGGACGAGATGTACGAGTCTCGACAATCGAGATAATCCTAGAGAAGATTAACTCCTAAGGACGTCCGATATTTATTTGATTTTTATTCTACATTTGCGTTGTTTAAAGCAGTAATTATTTAAATCATTAGGATTATCTGCATCCTATCGGGCGCGTAGTATAGCTTGGATAGTACGATCGGCTTCGGAAAGTCCAAAAGACTTGATGCTACCGATAAAGTCGGGTTCAAATCCTGACGCGCTCGTTTATTGTGTCGTCGTGATTATGTTGTTGTCACGGGCGACTTTTAGGCTGCGACAGTCATGGAAGTGATTTTGATGCGTTATACCCAGGATATGTTGAATGCAAAGACCACTCCGAGATATGAGGCTGCAAGACGCATATTCGACGATATATTGCATAAACGTCCTCCCAATCATGAATTGCTCGTTTTTCTGCACGGCAAGTCCCTTGCACTTGTGGTCGTCAAGGCGATAAATAGGTTCTATTCTGATCCAAGATTTATCGTGGAGACTGTCAGGAGCCATGATTCTTCCGCTCCTAATATCCTTTCTAATATGCGAAAACTTATGGACAATGATCCTGATTTTAGTGCATTAGATGAATATTTCGGCTCTCAGACATCCCGTACAGAGGGTATAGATGCCATAGGCCGTGAAATACGTCGTGAGATCGGTGAAAATTTCAAGAATAAGTTCGGTCCATATTCTGAACATGCCATAATGGTATCCGCACTTGTCATTTCTAATCGTCTGAAACGTAAGTCAGGGATATCTACTCTTAATCATTGGAATGGCGCTGCGGGTATAATCTATTCTCTTCAGGAAGTAAAGGTTGTCCCGGAATACCATGACAGATACTTTCGTACCATCGTGACTTTTTTACATGATTTTGAAGAGGATCTTCCATCGAAGATTATGCATAAGGATGGAACTCCTTATGGCTTGAATCGGAGCACAGAACTCGGCAGGGACTATCTCCCCGATAACGAATTGATCGTCAGGGATGTGAATATACTGACCAATCTCTACACGGAGATAATAAAATCAGGCTATGAATTTCTCAAAAAAGGCAGCATCTTATTTACAATCGATGGTTTCAAGGATTATCTGGAAGGATTCATGCGTGAGGATGCTGTCGCAGATCCGTCGATGCGCGCTGCATATTCTGATTTGTATTCTCTGATATCAGGAAATGATTATAGTTCTCTGACGGGCAAGGATCTTCTGACGGCGATATCCTGGGATGCGTATACTTTTTACGTAAATAAGATATTGGCTGACAGTGTAAAATTTGATGATGATACGCCTATACTTGCAAAATTTTGTGATCAGGCATATAATTTTATCGGCAAGGAAGGACTGTCTGATGTTGAACTCATGAAAGATATGCTAAAAGTATGGCTCTGGTCATCGCATGTATACTCGCGTGATATCAACAGCCCATACCTTCAGGATTTCGCCCGTGAACTTCTCGAGGACACTCTCTGCTATAGTGAATACTACGTCATACGCGACTTTATGCGCAGGGAGGCTGTCTTGCCTTTCTACGTCGCCGCATTTCAGAAGATACTCACTCTCCTTCCGATATTCTACGAGAACGAGAATATATCCCAAAACAAGTCGTATCCATGAATCATCCGTGAAAGGATCTTATCATTCGTAGAATTCAATTCCATTCTCTAGGTAGATCCCTTTCCTGAGTTTTACAGGACGCCAATCGTCGAGTACGAGTTTCGCGCCAAGCCATTCTGCAAGCTCAGAAGGATTGCCTATAGTTGCGCTCAGGCCGATTATCTGAAGATTTTTCAGGATTCTCTTTAATATTGTTATCAGAACCTCGAGTGTCGGCCCTCGGCTCGCGTCATTTAACAGATGTATCTCGTCGATAATCACGACTTTTATCTTCTTTAGCCATGGCGTCTTATGCCTTATGAGAGAGTCGAATTTCTCGGACGTGGTTATGATGAGGTCATATTTGTCGAGATATGAATCGTCGCTATCTATATCTCCTGATGTGATTGCCGTCTTGAACGCATGCGTCTTTTTGAAGTGTTCATACTTTTCGCTTGCAAGCGCCTTTAGCGGTACGACGTACACGCATTTTCCCTTGTCGTGAAATATCGCATTCATTATCGCAAGTTCGGCTACGAGCGTCTTTCCGGAAGCTGTTGGAGTACATATCAACAGGCTTTTATCGTTGAATATTCCCGCATCGATAGCCTTCCATTGCGCTGGCCTGAATGTCTTTATTCTCGGCTCTAATTTTTCATAGATATTATTCGGGATCTTATTCTTATATTTTGAGAGTTCCATGTTTATATACGCATCTTTTCTACGGTTGACTTACATCTCATCTATCTCTTCTATACCAAGAAGGTTCATCCCTATTTTCAGGACGATCCGGATGTTATATATAAGATATAATCTTGCCTTCATCAATTCCTTATCGTCAACATTCAGTATAGAATTTGCATGATAGAACTCGTTGAATGCCTGCGTCAATTCCAGAAGATAATGCGTGATGCTCGAAGGTTTGAAATCCTTTGCGGCATCTTTCACGGTTGAAGGGAACCTGTCGAGTATCTTCACGAGCTCAAATTCGTTCTTCTCCTTCAATGTTGATACGTCAGTATTTTGGAAATATTTTTTCAGATCGCTCACGTCCTCTTTTCCTTCGAATTTCTTGAATATGGAGTTTATACGTGCATATCCGTATTCTATATATGGTCCTGTCTCTCCATCGAAGTTCAATGACTCTTTCGGGTTGAATACGAAATTTTTCAATGGATCAAATTTCAGAAAGAAGAACCTTATTGCTGCCATAGCAATGATTTTCGAGCGCTTTTCGAGTTCATCTTCAGAAAGATTACTGTATCTTTTCCTGAGTTCTTCATTACACAAACTCTTCACATCTGCTATAAGATCGTCGGTGTCGATGACATTCCCTTCTCGCGATTTCATCCTGCCCTCAGGAAGTTCTACCATCCCGTATGAGAAATGGCGGCATTTGTCCCCGAATTTCCATCCCAACTTCTTGAATATCTCGAATAGGACTTTGAAGTGATGCTCTTGTTCATTCGCGACAATATACACCATTTCATCGAACTCATATTCTTCATGGCGTTTTTTGGCTATGTAGATATCCTGCGTGATGTATACAGCTGTGCCATTCCCCCTGAGCAGGACTTTTTTCCCGAGGTTCGTATCTTCAAGATTCGCGATTACTGCATCGGTGTCATCTTTTTCAAAGATCCCTTTTTTCAGGCCGTCCAATATTATCTCTTTCCCATGCAGATATGTCTCGCTCTCAAAATAATCCTTCTCAATGGAAAAATTAAGCTCCTTGAATGTCTCCCTGAATCCTTTCAGCGCCCATGAATTCATCTTCGCCCACAATGCCCTTGTCTGTGGATCGTCATTCTCCCATTTCAGGAGCATCTCCTGGACCTCTTTCTCGATATTAGGATTCTCTTTCTCCAATTGTGAATACTTTACGTAATAATCGCCGACGAAGTGGTCTGATTTCCTGTGAGCTTTTTCCGGGCTGTCATTTGGACCGAGCTTTTGATATGCGAGCATTGACTTGCATATATGTACGCCTCTATCGTTCACAACATTGACGATGTGCGGATCTTTCCCGACAAATTTTAGGATGTTATATATGCTCTGACCGAGCAGCATGTTCCGTAAGTGCCCAAGATGCAAGGGCTTATTCGTGTTAGGACCTGGCGATTCAATGAGAACGATGCTCTTTTCTGTAGCACTAGAACCATAACAATATCCATCTTTTGAGATGCTATGAAGAACGTTTTTTATATACACTTCTTTATTTACAAAAAAATTCAGATACGGTCCATTGTTCTCTATAAGTTCGAAATGCCTATGGTCTTCCTTCAGATTTATTTTTGTCAATTTATCTTTTAATTCCAGGGCAATATTTGCAGGGCCTTTCTTTAATTCCTTTGAGAATATGAAGCATGGAAGCGCATAATCACCTAGTTTCGGGTCAGGAGGGACCTCAATCTTCTCAAGAATCACTGATTTAGATATGCCTGATACTCCTATCTCCTTATGAATCCATTCACAAATTATGCTCTTAAAATCCATAGACTGATTATTGGTGTGGCGTATTTAAATTTTACGAATTGTTATTATGAAAGCTTACTGTCTTTTGTTGTGCGATGGATTGTGTTCTTATTTAGTGTTGCTTGTGTTTCACTGGTCGCACTGGTCAATCGCGCGTAAGGTATATAAATAAGTTTGTTTTTCTTACTGATTGTGATTCATATCACAAATTGGCTTGTGGATAGCCTATCGACAATTTGTCGGTAATCTGCGACACACAGGGCTAACAATTGTTAGTTACTCGCAGGAATCCCTAAACCGTCAAAAATGTTAAAACATTTTAGGTCAGGGAGTTTCACATATCTGTATTTATTATGCGTGTTATATACGCGTGTTTTATGATATTAACATATAAGATTCGGCATGAGAAAGATTTTAGTAGAGAACTTGCTCTCGCTGTTAAGGTTGCAGAATATGGTCTGCAACATAAAAGTATTTCAAGTGCTGATGTAAAACATATTGGATTAAAGTCGGCAATCAGCAACCAAATATTAAAGAAGTATTCTAAAAGTAAAACAATCAAGAAAGTATGTTCGGTCAAACTAACAATACCCAATCAAGGCATCAAGATATTAGAGGACAAAATATTTATACCCTGCATAAAATTATCATTAGACATCTACTTCCCTAAAAATTTCATAAAGATTAATCAGATTGAAATAGGCAAAGAATTTGCCTATGTATCAGCAACATATCCTGATGCGCCAACAATCAAAGCAGTTAATGCTATCGGTGTTGATAGAAATACCACACATCATATACTTGTAGCTAGTTGTCTTGAAACTGGCAAGGTAATAAAACTAGGAAAGTCCTGTAATCATATTCACGAAAAGTATAAGCACATGAGAAAATCCTTGCAGAAGCAAGGAAAGTATGGCAAAGTTAAAGCCATAAAACAGCGAGAATCAAACATTATAAAAAATATTAATCATAAGACAACAACGGCCTTAATGAACTTTGCTAAAGAACATAATGCAGTAATAATACTTGAAGATTTAAAAGATATTAGGCAGATAGCGAAACAGAAGAAAAAGCAACGATACTCCCTGCACTCTTGGAGTTTCTATCAACAACAAACAATGATAGAATACAAAGCCAAAAAACTCGGAGTAAGTGTTCAATATGTCGCACCACAATACACCAGTCAAAGATGCAGTAAGTATGGTCACATCGAACAGGCAAATCGTAAAGGAAACCTATTCCAATGCAAGAAATGTGGAATAGTTGAGGATTCTGGTGCAAACGCAGGTTTCAATATAGCATACTTGTACCATCAAGGAATACCTCAATTCAACATAGACAGCGATATGTTGAAAGGGAACACTGATACCCCTAAAGAGGCAACGATATAAAAACCACATCGACCCCAAAACCCCACTACCTAAATTGTGAGAGTATGTCAGTGTTAGTCGGCTGTTGTATCTGATTCGTATGTTTTCCGCACTTGTCTCCGAATAGTGCGATCTTTTTTCCGTCTTGCCAGAACTCGACGACTTCGCAATGGTTTGCGCAGTCCTTGCATGTGAAGCTTGTTGTCTTGAATGTCATGTCTTTTATGTTAAAGCCTTTGAACTTTGACTGTGACGTGAGGTCCGGGCGATTTTTGTTCTCCATGGATTCTTTTGACAGTATCGCTGAGCCTATTGCGCCCATGACATTATAGTACTCTGGTATTATGATGTCTTTTCCGAGATATTTTTTGAACGCTCTTATTATCCCTATATTTGCTGCAACTCCTCCCTGGAATAGTATGGGTTCTTTTATGTCCTTGCCTTTTGCGACTGTACTGAAATAGTTCCTGACGAGCGCCTCGCATAGCCCGTTTATGATGTCGTTCTTTGTGTATCCTAACTGCTGCTTGTGTACCATGTCTGATTCTGCGAATACCGTGCATCTGCCTGCAATCCTCACATCATTTGTGGATTCAAGCGCCCTTGCGCCGAAATCCTCTATCGGTATCCCAAGTCTTGTGGATTGTTGGTCAAGAAAACTTCCCGTACCTGCAGCGCATACATTATTCATCGCGAAATCCGTGACTATCCCGCTATCGAGGATTATTATTTTCGAATCCTGTCCGCCTATCTCCATGATTGTTGATGCTTCAGGATAGAAATGTGTTGCGGCTATAGCGTGTGCTGTTATCTCATTCTTTATGATGTCGGCGCCCACCATTGCAGCGATAAGGTATCTTGCACTTCCCGTAACTCCAAGACCTGCGACATCCGCATCTTCAGGAAGCTTCTCTTCAAGTATCTTAAGGCCTTCTTGTACGGATTTCAACGGATTGCCGTGCGTGCGTATATATGAAGAGACCAGCACGCTGTTCTTTTCGTCTATGGCGACGACATTCGTACTGACGGATCCGACATCGATACCTACATAAACTTTAAGATTCTTCATTTTACACCACCGGCCGTTTGTATGCTTGCGAAATTGTCCTTATTTCTCCTGATGTTTATCAGGTCTACGAACGCCTCTATTCTTGTCGTAAATCCCGCATCACCCGTCTGTTCATCTACTGGGAGGTATAGTATGGGAGTCTTATAGTCCGTGCTTATCTTAGGCAATATATTTCTTGCCGTGATCTCCGGCATGCAGTTGAATGGGTATATCTGTATTATCCCATCGTATCCCTTCTCCGCGTATCGTATAGCGTCTTTTATAGTGTCCTGGGCGTATGTTCCGACATTATGTCGCATGTATTTTTTTGTCTCATTCATGAGCGCAATATCCTCGGGAGTTATGTGTATGGGAATCTCGAAGGCCTCCGACCATCTTATCCCTTGTTCAGGGTATACTCCAAGATCGCATAATCTTTCGAATATATTGTTGTTGATGAACGGTTCGTTGAGTGTATATATATCTCCTATGACTGCTATCTTCAGTATATTTTTCATATCGATGTCAGGATACCTTTTGTAGTCATTTCGTAAGTGGTTATGCATCAGGTATAGTTCGATGACAGATGAGGTGTTTGTTATTATCTTGCGCCATTTTGTCATGAAACTTTCCGCTCTTCTCTTGTCTGTTGAAAGGTATATCTTTCTGTAGTATTCATCCACCTCTTCCATGAGGCTGAGTTTTTGTGCAGCGAGCAATAATCCTTCAGAGACTTTTTTGAGCGTTATGTCCGGCACATATTTTTTGAATTTCTTGAGTATTGCGGCAGGGTTCATGCTGTCCAGGAGTATCACCTCAAAATCTTTCCCTGTCTTCTGCAATATGTATTTATGTGCGATACCGAAATCTGCAGCTTGACATGCTGTGATTGATCGGAATATCGGTATGACAAATACCTCTGCGCCTCTGTCCATCGCCTGCAATAATATCCCTAAGACTATCTTGAATGGAAAGCATGAGAATTCAGGTGCATACATGATGCCCCTGTTTATAGTGTCCTTGTTCGGGTACTCTATCTGTATAGTCTCTATGCCGATATTTTTTGCGAAGGCGTCTGTCGCCATCACTGAATGTCCGAACTGGTAAAATGCGAATTTAGTCTTTTTATCCTTTTCAGTCTTCATTTTGTTCTGTCCTAATTCTCCGATAGTTCGCTTAGGATAGTGTTGATATCTATGATTTTTGGAGTCGTATCCGTTCCCATCCTGTCACTGTGTCTCTTATGTTTTTTTCTTTCTAACATATCTAAAAAGGCCTCTATCCTGGTTATGAATCCTGCATCGCTAGAGTGTTCGTCGACGGTCAGTGTCATGATCGGCTTTCTCTTTGTATGCGGGATGTTGGCTTCGATATACTCCTTGATCAATGAGTCTGACGAACATCCGAAAGGCGTTATATATATCATTCCATCGACAACAGGATCTCCCGAATAGTTTATTGCAGATCCGAGAACTCTCCTGCTAAGGCTCCAATGTGGCGGCTTCTCTACGCTTGACATGCCCTGTTTTATCTGCGGTTCTGTGAATCTGTCCGATGTCCATACACGTACATTCCGTTCGCGAAGCTTCCGTATTATGTCAAAACTTATGTATGGATCGTTGAATATGTATGTGTGTCCTATGACTGCGATGGTTATCGGTTTGCCGTTCTCTTTTGATGATATATTTGCTGCAATCTTTTTTGCATCATCCCTGTCGATCAGCGATAATGTCTCGTCATACGTGAGGCCCTGCATGATATATCTATTGAACCTTCTCTGATAATTCAGTGCCGATTTGTACGCTGCATATATCTTTATCGGATTCAGGCTTAATGTCTGCGCGATCGCCTTTAGGGATGCGAGAAGCGAGCTATAGAAGTTATCCATGTCTATATCAAGCGATAACAGTTTCAGGTCGGGGATGTTCGCCTTGACGATATCAGGAGAGCCGATGAGTTTAGGGCAATAATATGTCCCTTCTTCCATCGAGACCATATATGGGAGAAATATATAGTCGACCCTGTCTTTGAGGTTCAGGACGTGCCCGTACAGCAATTTGATCGGTAGGCATAGTTCGTTTCCGCTCGTGTTCAGGCCCTGTTGCAGTACGTCCTTATCGGTCTTATCGCTGACTACGACCTCCGCGTCGAGTTCCGTCAAGAATTTATAGCAGAATGGATAATAATAGTAATAGAACAATGCTCTTGGAATACCTATCCGTATCTTGCTTTCAGAATCAGGCATGTTTTTTACCCAATCAGTGATACTTGTGTAGACTTATTCTTTCTTATCTGTCTTTGGTTCGTCTTTTATCAAAGGTTCTGGGCCGTTCTTTAGTATCTTGAGATTCACTTGTGTCGTCTTGTTGTATATTGTGTTTCCTGCGACAGTCCTTCGTAATCTCATGCCTTTCCTGTTGTATTTGTTTCCCGTACCAATAGTTGTCAGGATAGCTTTTCTCATGACACCATTGACGTCCCTTCTCATCGGGAATCCGCAATAATCTGATCCGCCTGATATCTCGAGTTCGTATCCAGGCATCTCAATCAACTCGCCATGTATCTTTTCACCGAGCTTCTTTCCGTGTAATGCTGTTGCCTGCTCTTCCTTGAGCTCTTTTTTTACCGTCTTTCCTGACTTGTCTGCAATGTTTATCTTTAGATCCATTTTTTCCTCCCAGAGAATCGATGTGAAAGTGTATAGAACGTATCTATAAACTCCCAGAGCGAACTCAGTTGTTTATAGAGGATAGAAACACAGGATGATTTATAAAGGTGATTGTTTACTTTCCAGAGTTAGAATTCTTATCTATCTTCTTATTGATCTCGTCGATTATCTTGTCTATCTCTTCATCTGTCTTTCCATGGGCCTTGAAACCGTCATCCAGTGTCTCGAACATCGCTGCGCCGCACCCTACGCAATGCATCCCGTATTCAAGGACAAGCATCATCGCTATGTCAGGATGCATATTTATCGCTTCTGACATCATCATGTCCTTTCGTACAAATCCTTCTTTTTTTTCCGGCTTATCCTTTTTTTGCACCGTTTTTGATACTGTTTTCGCCTTCATGATTAAAGAACATAGGTATCTTTTTTATAGTTTATGGATTTTGCGTCTGTCGGTTTTATTGTCTTGTCAATTTATTTTTAAATATTCCGAATCCAAGTTTCCAGAGTTTCGCCTCTTTCATCAGGAGCTGCACGATGAATTTGCTCGGGAAATCCCTGTCGTGTTCTGATAATATCCTGCTGTTCGTTTTCTTGTTGAATATCCCAATCAACTCGTCAGCCTGCTTTTCAGTCATCGAATTCATTAATTCACGCATCTTCAGGCTTATCCACAGGTCTTTTCCGAGTTTTGAATTGAATCTCTTTACGTAGGATTCCTTGTCTTGTGCAAGATACGATCCTGCTAAAAGTCCGTATATTATCCCGCCGTACGTCGTCGCCTTGACCTGTGTTGCCGCATCACCGATGAGAAATACATTGTCCTTTCTTAATTTCTGTCTAGGATTGTATAGTGGGATTATCCCTGATTGGTGCTCTATGATTTTTGCATCTTTAATCAGCCTCTTGTAATCTGCATGAAGTTTCTTATTGTTCACGCCTATGACTCCTATCCGTGCTATCCTGTCGTCTTCTGGGACTATCCATGAGAACTCTCCAAGATTAAGGTGTATGATTGTCGTGCCTTCTTCCAGACCAGGATATCTCGCCCTCACTTGCAACCCTTGGATAAACCTTCTCTCTTCGTATATGCCTGCACTCTTTGCGACCTGGCTCAATGGTCCATCCGCTCCGACGATCATATCTGTATCATAGTTCGATCTGCTTGTCTTAAGCGTGTATGTATCGTTGTTCTTTTTGTATCCTAGAAATTTTTCTCCGAGATGAGCTTTTGCGCCTGCATCGATCGCTTTGTTGTATAAGAATTGGTCGAATTTCTTCCTATCGATTATCCTATCTGATTTCTTCATGTCGATATATACAGATTTTCCGTTCGGCGCGATTATCTTGAACCGGTTGATTTTTCCTATGATGAGATCTTTTGGGATGGGTATCACGGAACTTATGCTGTCCGTAAGTATTCCTGTGCATGCAACCGGTTTTCCTATTGTTCTATGCTCTTCAAACAGGCGCACATCATTGTTTTTTGCCGCCAGACTCGCGTAATACGAACCAGCAGGGCCTGCACCTATGACGCTGATATTACTCATGATATTTCAGGAGGACTGTATTATTATAAAGTTTGTTAAAGATATGATATATTGTACTAAAGATATTGTACTAGTGTAGCACCATTCTAAGGAATACCTTTATAAAAACCTTCCATATACTATTGTCATGAACTTTCAAGACCTGCATAATGTCGAAGATTCGAAGTTTTATCTGGATCAGGCATTCAAGAAATCGAAGAGACAGGGCGAGACAGTATTCCCAAGGACTTCTGGAGACCAGCTGCAGAGGATGATACGTACTGAGTCTGAGAAACTTAAAGTATTCAATAAGACATTGACCGAGTTTCTTGATGCGATCGTGAAGAAATTTCCAAGCGTCGATAACCTTCCGGAATTCTATAACGAGCTGTTGCGATTGACCGTTGATTATGATTATCTTAAGAAATCTCTTGGCTCGTTGACGTGGGCGAGTGGCAAGCTCGAGGAACTGTTCAGGTCATACTCCAAGAGCCTTAGATCATGCCAAAGCAGGCTCGACGTCAATAAACTCATGAAAGGGTATTATGGAAGGACGAGTTCAGTCATGCGCCAGATAGATAAATTCCTGAAATATATCGAGGAATCCCGTAAGATAATGAAGAATTATCCTACATTAAAGACGGACCTATTCACTGTCGCCATCACTGGATTCCCGAATATAGGTAAGAGTACGCTACTTAGTAAATTGACTCCTGCAAAGCCTGAGATAAGGGATTATGCATTCACGACCAAGAACTTGAATCAGGGCTATGCAGACTATGGTCTAAGAAAAGTGCAGTTCGTAGATACTCCTGGTGTCCTTGACAGGGATAAGACGAACGCCATCGAATCACAGGCGTATCTTGTGCTCAAGTATCTTGTCCATCTGATCGTTTACGTCATAGACCTCACTGAACCATACCCTTTGAAGCAGCAAGAAGAACTACTGAAAAAATTAAAGGATCTTGATAAGCCAATCATAATCTATCTGAGCAAGACTGATATAATCGATCCTAAGATATTTGCTAAGGCCAAGAAGAAGTATAAGGCAGTGATAAGTGTTGATGAACTCAATAAGAAGATCGAGAAGGCCATCAAAGGACATTATTTTGAATAGATTAATTCTTCGTCTCGATTATCTGGCATGTGCATGGAAGCTTGTTCTTAGTACGTATCAATGCCTCTTTTGCAATCTGCAGGTTCTTCTTGTCCACATTACACACGAACAGGACATCTCTCTTATGCACCTGCGCAGCAAGTCCTACGACCTTTCCGTACGATCCAGCCATCCCTGTACTCATACGGTCTGCTCCTGCACCTGATGCAAGGACGTTCTCCCGCAGCATGTGATGCGGATGCTTTCTCAATTGGAAGTAGTATTCTGATTTTCCTGCCTTGCCCTCAAGCCACTTATTGCCTGACTGCCTTGCACTTTCGAGAGCATTGTGCCTTATCTGCAATTCCTTCTTTGATATAAGCGTCAATGTATACTCGAACTTCTTCTGGACATTGCCCATAATGTATCTTACGACCTTGCTATGCGGTGCCGCCCTGATAAAATTCTTAGAACGGTACTTAGACTTTCTCGTGTACGGTCTCTTCAATACCTGATTATATGCTGATCCTTTCCTTAACTTTGCCATGATAATACCTCAAAATAACAGATGATTTGTATGACCATAGAAAAAACGATTCATTTATAAAGCTTGCTTTTTTTCCAACCAGTATACGAGTCAGCCACACATCTTTTTTAGCCCCGTAGTCTAGTGGTCCGGAAATCCTACGTTTTTTCTACCATAGCCTTTATATATCTCTTAAAAAGTCTTATGAGGTGATTAATGAGAATGAAATCAGAGAATAATCTAAATTTGGGCAGAATAAAAGGCGGTCTTAATTCGCCTGGCTCTACCAAGAGGATACTTTTGCCTATACATTCAGAAGAATTGGCAGAATTTATAGGCATAATCTTAGGTGATGGAAACATTCATTCTTACAAAAAAGGAAAAAAAGTTGGTGTTTACTCTATAAGAATTGCAGGAGATCTTAAATTAGATTATAATTATCATGTAAACTTTATTAAGCCATTAGGGGAGAGATTATTCTGGTTGAAGGCGGGAATTCGTAAAATTTCTAAGCATAACGAAATATTCACATGCTTTTACAGTAGAGAGATGGTCAGGTTTCTCAACGATAATGGACTGCATTCTGGTGATAAGATAACGAACAGATTAGGGATTCCACAATGGGTTAAGGATGATGAAAACTACCTTAAAGCGTGTCTTAGGGGAATTATTGATACTGATGGCTCAATATTTCGAATGTCGCAACGTGATAATAATCTTCTAAGAATTGGTTTCACGAACCATAATCCTAAATTATTAAGTGATACACGTGATGCTTTTATCAAGCTCGGTTATCATCCCTCGAAGATCATAAGGAACCGGACATTCTTTGTTTCAAGACAGAGCGATGTGGTAAAATATATAAATGAAGTCGGTTTTTCGAATAGAAAGCATAGGAGTCGGCTACACACATTTTTATTTAGCCCCGTAGTGTAGCGGTCAAATGAATCTAGGAGAAATTCTAATTCAGACAAGTCATACAGCCCTCTGGAGGCTGTGACCCCAGTTCGAATCTGGGCGGGGCTACTATCACTTTTGTTAATTTTGCGGACACACTTTGTCCGCAATTATAACACAGATGCTGCGTTGTAGAACCGGGCTACTAATATATTTTCTTATTGTATTACATACTCCTAGTTTTCTATATCAAGGATGATGACCTCTTTTATTTCATGAAGCTCAACACGATTGCTTGCATGGATTGTCTTGAATTCTTGAAATCCTTGTCTAATGAAAGTGTTGACTTGGTCGTGACAGATCCTCCATATAATGTTTCTCAAAAGCAGAATTTAAAATTCAATGGTCGAACAATTATTAAGAACTTTGGCGCTTGGGATTTTGGCT
>Ga0182011_10002694_pt1 | contig 14904 bp, 16 predicted proteins | sample 711E1DmetaG_FD_120481 | JGI IMG/M metagenome (GOLD analysis project Ga0182011, IMG submission 120481) | Permafrost microbial communities from Stordalen Mire, Sweden - 711E1D metaG | ecosystem: Environmental > Terrestrial > Soil > Wetlands > Permafrost | place: Sweden: Stordalen | collected... | reverse complement strand
CCCCAGGGCGCGGCAAAAACCGATGTCCGCGCGGATTCGAGTGCCGCCGATGCGCATCGCCAGACGGGTCATGTAAACCGGAATCCGCCGATCCCCCGCCGCAACGATGAAAAACTTGCTGCACTTGGACAGCTTGACGCCCAGACGCTTCGCCTCGTAGGTATGAAAAACCGAAAAACTGGCTCCAGAGTCCACATAGGCCCAAAGATTGTGCCAGCGCCCTCCGCCCCAGACTTCGACGGGAACGATCGGCGCCTTCGCGTCATGAAATACCGAATAATCGAAGCGATGGGTAGCCAAGGCTGTCCTTTGTCGGCACTCGAAGAACCGAAGGAACCGCGGCCCCGGTGGCTTTTCGCGCCCGCCGCTCCACGCGATCCGTGCAGTTTCCTACCGCCACGACCTTCCGACCGACGATTGCGACGCACCGCCCCCCGTATTGGTCGATGAGCGTCGAGAAATTCCTGGCGATCCAACGATGATCCCTATCCATGGCTCACCTCAAAACTTCGGATCCGCCGACGAGCTCGGAGATCTCTTTCGTGATCGCCGCCTGGCGAATCTTGTTGGCGGTCAGGGTCAAGTCCGCGATCAATTCTTCGGCGTTCTTCGTCGCGTTCTCCATGGCCGCCATCCGCGCGCCCAGCTCCGAGGCGTAGGATTCCAGCAACGCCCTGTAGATGCGGGATTTCAGCACCCTGGGAAACAGGGCTTCCACCAGCTCCCCCTTCCCGGGCTCGTAGATGAAATCAAACCCGTTTCCCCCAAACCGGCTTCCGGGGGCGCCGCTGTCCGTGGGGAGCGGGGACGTCGGCGCGAGCGGCAGAAGCGTCGTCCGGACCAGGCGTTGCTGGAGGATGGTCTTGAACTCATTATAAATGATCGTAACGTCCCGGACATCCTTTCGGAGAAAGAAATCCATCACGTCCTTGCCGATGATCTCCGCGTGGGCGAAGGACAAATTGTTGAACAAATTCACGTGCTCCCCGCCCAGGGGTGGGACCAGCCGCCGGAAATAGTCCCGGCCCTTCCGCCCGACGCAAAACAGGACGACCCGCCGGCCTTCGTTTTCCTTCAGGAACTCCAGCGCCTTCTTGACGAGGTTCGTATTGAACGCTCCGCAGAGCCCTTTGTCGGCGGTGATCAAGAGCAGTCCCCTCGCGCCCTCGTCCCGCGTTTCTAAGAGCGGGTGCGAGAGCTCCGTCGGGGACGGCGCGCCGTTCCCGACGGCGTCCGACGCCCGCAGCACGTCCGCCAGGAGGCGTTCCATGTCGGCGGCGAAGGGCCGGGCGCCGAGCATCCTCCCTTGGGCCCGCCGCAAGCGCGCCGCGGCCACCATCTTCATGGCCTGGGTGATCTGCCGGATGGACTCGACGCTCTTGCCTTTGCGTCGGAGCTCGCGCAGAGAAGCCATCCGGCGTTTACGCTTCCAACCTAGGCATGAACGCCTTCCTTGAACGTCCGGAGAAGAGCCTCGATCCGCCCTTTCAACCCCTCGTCAATGGTCTTCTTCTCCGTGAGGTCCTTCAAGACGTCGGCCCGGTTTTGCCGTGCGAAACGAAGCAACTCCCCCTCGACCCGCCGGACGTTCTCGATGGGAACGTCGTCGAGGTAACCGTTGACCGCCGCGAAAAGCACGAGGACTTGTTCGGCGACCGGCATGGGTGAAAACTGATCCTGTTTCAAGACCTCGACCAGCCGCCGGCCCCGCTCGAGCTGAACCTGGGAGGTCTTGTCCAGGTCCGAACCGAATTGGGCGAAAGCGGCCAGTTCGTTGAACTGGGCCAAGTCCAGGCGCAACCGTCCCGCCACTTGTTTCATGGCCTTGACCTGGGCCGATCCTCCCACGCGGCTGACCGATATGCCCACGTTCAGGGCCGGGCGGATTCCGGAGTAGAACAAGTTGGATTCCAAATAGATCTGTCCGTCCGTGATGGAAATGACGTTCGTCGGGATGTAGGCGGATACGTCGCCCGCCTGGGTCTCGATGATGGGAAGGGCGGTGAGCGAACCGCCCCCGTTTTCGTCGCTCAGCTTGCAGGCCCGCTCGAGCAGACGGGAGTGAAGGTAGAAGACGTCTCCGGGATAGGCCTCGCGCCCCGGCGGCCGGCGCAGGAGAAGCGACATCTGCCGGTAGGCGACGGCGTGTTTGGAGAGGTCGTCGTAAACGACGAGGGCGTCGCGGCCCGCCCAAAGAAATTCCTCGCCCATCGCGCAGCCGGCGTAGGGGGCGATGAATTGCAAGGGCGCCGGGTCCGACGCCGAAGCGCTCACGACGATCGTATAGTCGAGGGCGCCCGCGCCCGCCAGGCTTTCCACGACTTGGGCCACGGTGGATTGCTTCTGGCCGATGGCCACGTAGATGCAGACCGGCCGTTTCGGCTCGTTCTTCTGGTTGATGATCGCATCCACGGCGATGGCGGTCTTTCCCGTTTGCCGGTCGCGGATGATGAGCTCGCGCTGGCCTCGGCCGATGGGGATCATGGCGTCCACCGCCTTGATGCCCGTCTGGAGGGGCTCCCGCACGGGCCGGCGCTCGACGACGCCCGGCGCCACGACTTCGACGGGCCGCGTCCGAGACGTTTGAATCGGCCCCCGCCCGTCCAGCGGTATCCCCAGCGGATTGACGACGCGGCCCACCAGGGCGTCCCCCACGGGCACTTCCATGACCCGGCCCGTCCTCTCGACGGGATCGCCTTCCTTCACGAGGGCGTGTTCCCCCAAAAGAACGGCGCCCACATTCTCCCGTTCCAGATTCAAGACGATGCCGAAAACGCCGTGGGGGAAGCGAAGCATTTCCCCGGCCATAGCGTTCTCGAGGCCGTACACCCGCGCGATTCCGTCGCCGGACTGAAGGACCGTTCCGACCTCCTTCATCCCGGTATCGGGCTGAAAGCCCTCGATCCGGTCCTTCAAAATGCGGGTGATTTCCTCGGGTTTGATGGTCATCAGTTCGACTCCATAATTTGTTCTTTCAAGGCGGCCAAACGGCCTTTGAAGCTCAGGTCCCACATCCGGTCGCCGACCCGAACCGTCACGCCGCCCAGGAGCGACGGGTCAAGGACGACGTCCAGGACCACATGGGATCGCGCGTCCCCTCGGGCGGCGAGGGTTTTTTCCAAAGCGCGGGACAGGGCTTTCGCTTGGGCCTCGCCCAGGGGAACCGCCGACCGCACGCGGGCCCGGGCGACGCCCGCCTCCTCGTCCGCCTTTTGTTCCAGAGAAACGGCCACGGCCGGAACGAGCGAAAGCCTCTGCTTTTCCACAATCAAGTCCACGAACCGGGACGTGACGGCGTTAATCTTTCGTCCCAGGGCGCGCTTCAAGGCTTCGCTCTTGTCCGCCTTGGAGAGACGCGGGTCCGACAGAGCCCGAGCCGTAATCCCGGGGCGGCACAGCTCCGCCAGGTCGGCGACGTCTCGCCGAATCTCCTCCAAGGCCCGGGCGTTTCGCGCCGCGATAAAAAGCGCGGCGGCGTAACGTCGCGCCAGCACGGCGTCTGTGAGGTTCACGCGCGCCGCGACCTTAATTCTTTTTCTTCGCCCATTCGTCCAGCTCCGTCGAGGCGTCCCGCAAGGCCTTGTCCTGGAGGGCCTTGTCCACGGCTTTTCCCATAATCTTTTCGGCGGCCCCGACGGCCAAGGAGATCACCTCTCCCCGCAAATCGGAGACGAGACGCCGCTGCTCCTCCGCGAGTTCCTCGCGGGTTTTCAACGCCAGCCTGGCGGCCTCATCCCGCGCGGCCTTCAACAGCTCCTCGCCGCGAAGCCGGGCGTCCTTTTCGGCTTGGTCCAAGAGCGCCCGGGTTTCCGCCTTGGCGCCGGCCAGGCGGGTTTCAAACTCCTGGCGGGCGGTCTCGGCGGACCGGCGGGATTCCTCGGCGGAACGCACATCGTCCCGGATGCGCGCTTCCCGGGCCTCCAAAGCGGCCAGGATCGGCGTCCAGGCGTAGCGGCCGAGGATGAACACGACGCACAGGAAGGTCACGACCGTCCAGACGGTCAGACCGATGTCGGGGGTCAGCAGTTTGTCCATAAGGTGCTCTTTAGCGTTCCAGAGTATTCATCGGACCCGCTCGGCGCCGGAGGCGCCGAGCTCTACGGGGGCCCCACCATCTCTTCGACTATGGTCCCCCCCCACGGTCCGCCGAACACTCTGGAACGCTAAAGAGGGCTGATTTTTCAACGTCCTGCCGCGGCGGGAGACTCCGCCGATGTGCCTCGCGATGAAGACTCCGGAGCCTTCAACGCCAACAAGAGGCAGACGACGAGCGCGAAGAACCCGAGCCCTTCGATGAGGGCGGCCGGAATGATCATCGTCGTCCGAAGCGTGCCGGCGGCCTCCGGCTGGCGGGCTGTGCCTTCCAGGGCCGCGCTGGCGAGTTTGGCGATGCCCATGGCCGCCCCGAAGAGGCCCACCGCGGCGCCCAGACCGGCGCCCAAGTAGCCCAAACCGACATACAGTTCGCTGCTCATGCGAGAATCCTCCCTTTGTTGATTAGTGCGAATGCACGGCCCCGCCGACGAAGATCGCCGACAGGAGCGTGAAAATGTAGGCCTGAAGAACGGCCACGAACACGTCCAGCAACACGATGCCCACGGCCGCCGCTACCGAAAGAGGCGCGATCCAAAACTTGTGGAACATGAAGACCAAACCGAGAAAGGCCAACATGACGATGTGGCCGGCGATCATGTTGGCGAAAAGCCGGATGGTCAAGGCGAAGCTCTTCGTCAGCATCCCCAACAACTCGACGGGATACATGAGGGGCAATAGCCACGCTGGAAGTCCCGTCGGTGCTAAATGGCGGAAGTAGGCAAAGAACCCCTGCTCACGGATGCCCGCAATGTTGATGAGGAGAAATGTGAGGAGAGCCAGCCCGCCCGTCACGGCGACGTTGCCGGTCGCCGTGCCGGACACGCTCGGGAACCCAAGAAAGCGCAGGGCGTCCAAAGGCACCAGCCCCAGAAGATTCATCAGCAAAATGAAGACGAACAACGAGAGGAAATAGGACAGATACTTGCGGCCTTCCTCGCCGATCGAGGGGATCACGATGTCGTCCCGCACGAAAACCACGAGGCTTTCGACGGCGACGACGGCCGGCGTCCTCCGCCCCGAGCGCGCCGACCGGGCGACGAGGGGAAAGACCGTCACGGCCGCGGCGGCGGACAGCCACAGCATGATCGCGTGCCGGGACACCGGCAGGGACAGGACCCCGATCCTCAGCCGGAGGAAGACGTGGTCTAGGATGTGATGTTCAAGTGTTTGGACGAAGTCCATGAACGGTCCTGCCGCGCCAAGAAATAGGCTTCAATAAAAGAAAGGGCCGCCAACCCGGCGGCCAGGGCTACCGCAAAGGGGGCCAAAACCCATCGGCCCGCCCGGTGGACGACCAAGATCGCCCCCGTCGCGACCGTCAAGCGAAAAAGAATTCCCCCGACGAAGGTCACGTAAAATGCTTTGTTCGTCCCGTGGAGCGTCGCCGAAAGGACCGCGTAACCCGGCGCGGCCAGCAAGAAGGCGAGGCCGAGGCCGGCGCCGGCCGGGACTTGAAGATCCGTCGGCAGGAACTGAGCCGCGACGGCGCTGGCCGCCGTCGTTGCCGCCAGGGCAATGAGCCCCGCCGCCCGCAAGCCTGTCATCGGTCTTTCTCCTTTCCCAGGAACGGCTTCAGAAACACGTACAGCCCCCCCGCAAATCCCAACGCCGCGCCGGCGACGAGGCCCCAAGGGTCCGTACCCCATCTAAGGTCCAGGCGACGTCCCACGTAAGCCCCGAGAAGGACGGCGGCCGCCAGTTGAACGCCGCCGGACGCCAGGCTCCAAGCGCTGGCGCCGCCACGCGGGCTCCCGCGGGGGGATGCGGGAGACGATGGAGGATGAGGCGGCGCGGGCATGGTACCAAACCTCCGACGGAGGGTCAACGAATGGACGAGCCGTCCCGCCCGATGTGCTAATATTTCGACGTCATGAAACGCCGCTTATCCATCACGAACAAGAGGCGGGCATCCGATCGCCGATGGCTGGACCGGCGGCGGACCAGACGAAGGCTCGGGGCCGTCGCGGTTCCGTTGGACCGCCGGACCGGTGAAGATCGGCGCAACGCGAATCGGCGCCGGGGCGTTCGCCGGGCGTCGGACACCTTGCCGGCCCGGATCAAGATTTTTCAGCGCGAACGGCGGACCCGAAAAAAGTAATCCTGACACCGTCTTCCTCGGGGATTTCAGACGCCCGGCCACCGCCGGCGATTTCGCCGAACCACCCACCTCTGTTTCACCGCCACCCACAGATCGGGACCCAAGAGCAATCCGTAATTGACCAGAGACGCCAGGACGGTGAGCCGCGTGACCGAGCTTCCCGTCAGCAAAGCCAGCCCCATCCCCAAAGCCGTGAAGACGGCCAGCCACCGGGCCTTCATGGGCAGGATGAAGAAAAGTAGGAATACTTCGTCGGGGAAGAGAGTCGCGAAGGCCAGGAAGAGGCTGGCCTGAAGCCATCCATTGGTGACGACGGCGGGCCAAGACGGGATGGAGAGCAGGAGCGTGGCCGCGGCCCCCGAGAGGAAATAAAGGGTGAACCGAAAGGAACCCCACGCGTTTTCCAGGGCCGTGGCGACGTTGTAGAGGACGAGGAGCCACACGGCCAGCCAAAGCGCCGACCCCGTCGCCGGCATGGTCGGCGGCACGAAAAGGAACGTGACGAGCCGCCACCACTCCCCGGCGTGCACCCTCGCCGGGACCAGGAGAAGATCCCCGATCAACCCCGGCTGCAACCGGTCGAACACATAGACGAGGGCGTTGGAGAAAACGAGAATATGGGGAAGGCCCTCAATCCCACGGAAAGATCCCCACCGTTCCGGGAACCTCATGAGAAGGGCCGATCAAAGACCGAGCCCCGCCGCCGGAGCTTTCCGCCGGCGGAAGACGTCACTCCGTCTTTTTGAGCTCGGGCTTGACGTTGGCCGCCGCGGGACCCTTCGGGCCCTCTTGGACCTCGAATTCCACGCCCTGGCCTTCCTCCAGGATCTTGTCCCTCTTCTTCTCGACCTGAATCGAGGAGTGGTGGACGAATACGTCCGTCCCCCCCTCTTCCGGGACGATGAACCCGTAACCCTTTACGCGGTTGTACCACTTCACTTTGCCTTTCATCGGTACTCATCTCCCCCCTCGCGGCCATTGCTTGCCATCGAGTGATGTCGCATTCATTCTAGGATATTTTGCCGGCGGGGCGAAAGCCGGAGGTTGTCGCGAGGCCGAGCGGATACATGACTCGGTTTGTCATATATAGTAAAATGGGCGACATGGAAGCACTGTCATCCTTTGTCGCCGCGGCTCGTCGGGGTCCTTCTGTTCGTCCATCGGCGCCGGCCGGTTTGGAGAACGTCGCCAACGTCGTCGCCGTGGGTTCCGGAAAAGGGGGCGTGGGCAAGTCCACCGTCGCCGCCAACCTCGCCGCGGCCCTCGTCCGCCGAGGCGCCCGCGTGGGCGTTTTGGACGCCGATGTGTACGGCCCCAGCCAACCCCGCCTCCTGGGCGCCGCTTCGGCCAAAGCCGACCGCAGCCGGGAAATCCTGGCGCCGTTGGAGTCCCGAGGGGTGAAATTCATGTCGGTCCAGGCGCTCATGCCGACGGACTCGCCCGTCGTGTGGCGGGCGCCCATGGTTGTGAAACTTTTGCATGACTTCGTCGGAGCCGTGGCCTGGGGATCGCTGGATTACCTTTTGGTTGATCTTCCACCCGGCACCGGCGATATCCAACTGACCCTGGCCCAGAGCGCGGGCCTGACCGGCGCCGTCGTCGTGACAACCCCCCAAGGCGTGGCATTGGACGTCGCCCGCAAGGGCCTGAAGATGTTCCAGCAGGTCAAGGTCCCCATCCTGGGCATCATCGAAAACATGTCGGGATATGTTTGTCCGCAGTGCGGCCATCGAGAAAATATCTTCTTGTCCGACGGCGGGAACGGCCTGGCCGCCGAGTCCGGGGTCCCTTTCCTAGGAACCATCCCGTTGGACCCGGCCGTCGTTCGCAGCGGCGAAGAAGGGGCCCCCCTAGTGGACGGGAACGACTCATCCCCGGCGGCGCGGGCTTTCGGCCAACTTGCCGACGCTTTTGAGCGCGAAGTCGCCCGAGCCAACGACGGCGCCTCCGGCGGGCCTCAAAGCTGGCGATTGACCGACGCCGGGGCGTTGGCAATCGTTTGGGAAGACGGCTCCCGCTCCTCGTATGAGCCCTATTCCCTGCGCCTTCAATGCCCCTGCGCTTATTGCGTGGACGAGCGCACGGGAAGGAAGGTCCTGGACGCCGCCCGAGTCCCCCTCGACGTGAAGATCGTCGAGCTCCGCCCGGTGGGCCTTTACGGGCTTTCTCCACGATTTTCCGACGGCCACGACACCGGCATCTTCACGTTCCAGAAGCTCCGGTCCTTGGTCGCCGGCGAAGCCGGACAAACGCTTCCGCTCTAATTGTTCCCGCGGACTGCTCAGGTCCGAGGTTCCCGGCAGTGTCCCTACCGGGCACGCGAACGGCCAGAGGCCGTTCGCTCGATCAGGACGGTCTGCGCTCCGAGGCAGACCGTCCTTCACGGCCCGCACGGGACACCGCCGGGAACCTCGGACCTGAGCAGTCTCACTCGCGGAACCGTTGATTTCCGTCGTCATATCTTCCAGCCTCTCTTGAATTTGTAAGATTCTTTTCGTTCCGCTCCGCCGCGTTCATGACCCGTCCCTATCCCGCCTTCTTGCGTTTATATGGCCGCCCCGTACTCGTGGCGGGCGGAGGAACCGCCGCCCTCCAACGGGCCATCGCCCTGGGCGAAGCGGGAGCCCGGATCACCGTCGTCGGCCGCGACATGCACCCCGACATGGAGAACGTGCCGGGGGTCGAGAGGATAATTCGCCGGCCGTTCAAAGCGTCCGACATGACGCGGGGACCCGGCGGCCGCCGCCCGCGGCTGGTCGTGGCCTGCTCGGATGAAGCGACGAACCTCCTCACGGCTCGCGCCGCGGAGCGCGCGGGGATATGGACCGCCGTGCCGACTTCGCCCGCCTTGGGCTCCTTTATCCTCCCCGCGGTCGCCCGGGAGGGAGCGACCACTTTCGCCGTCGGCGCGGGCGGCGGAGGCCCCATCCTGGAAAAGTTCCTGGCGGGCCGGCTGGCGTCCGCCTTCGGCCCGTCGGTCTCGGCGCTCGTCAAGGCTTTGCGAACGTTGAGCCCCCGCCTGAAGGCTCTGCCCCTCCCCGTTCGAAATCGCATCATCGAAGCTTTGTTGGACCGGGCGGCGCTCGGCGGGTTCCGGCCCAGGGACGGGACCCGGCTATCCCGGGAAATCCAGCGGGCCATGCGAACTTCGAAGTAAAGCGGGGACAGTATACTCATTTCTCCGTCGGGGAAATGAGTATACTGTCCCCGGGCGGGCGCCCTTTGTTATATCATTCCGACTATGTTCGTTGACTCGGCGAAGATTCATTGCGCGGGCGGCCGCGGCGGAGACGGATGCCTGTCCTTCCGCCGGGAGAAATACGTGGAACGGGGTGGGCCGGACGGCGGGAACGGCGGGATCGGGGGATCCGTCTGGCTGGAAGCCGACGAGCGAAAGAACACGCTTTACGACGTCCTTCACCGCCCGGTTTATCTGGCCGAGAAGGGCACCCACGGCAGCAGCGCCGATAAGACGGGCCGCTCGGGCGAGGATTTCATCCTGCAAGTCCCGCCCGGCACGCTGGTGTATCGGGACGGAAAGCTCCTGGCCGACCTCAAAAGCCCCGGAGACCGTCTCCTCGCCGCCCGGGGCGGCCGGGGCGGACGGGGCAACGCCTCCTTCAAGACCGCCGCGAACACCGCCCCCCACATTTCCGAGAAGGGCGATGCCGGCGAAGAAACCGATCTTTTCCTCGAGCTGAAGCTCCTGGCGGACGTGGGGCTGGTCGGGTTCCCCAACGCGGGAAAGTCCACGCTCCTGTCCCGGATCACCAAAGCCAGGCCCAAGATCGCCGACTATCCCTTCACCACGCTGACGCCCAACCTCGGCGTCTGCGCGGCGGGCGGGCGCTCCTTCGTCGTGGCCGACATCCCGGGGCTGATCGAGGGGGCGCACACGGGCCGCGGCTTGGGGGACGAGTTCCTGCGCCACGTGGAGCGCACGCGGGTCCTCGTCCACTTGGTGGACGTGAGCGGTTTCGACGGAAAGCTTCCCCACGATACGTTCAAACTTTTGAACAACGAACTCCGCCAATATTCCCCCGCTCTCATCAAGAAGCCCCAAATCGTCGCGGCCACCAAGCTGGACGTGACGGGAGCGCTCGAGGCTTGCCGCGCGTTGCAGAAGAAGCTGAAAGGAACGAAGATCTACCCCATCTCCGCCGTAACGGGCGAAGGGGTGGAGGCTTTGTTGAAGGCCGTCGTCAAAGCTCTGGAAGAGACGCCGGAGGCCCCGCTGTTCGTCCCCGAGGCGGCCGAGTACGACATCGCGCCGGATTTCACCGTCGAGAAAATTGCCGAGGGGTCCTTCCGGGTCGCCGGCCGCAAGGTGGAGTCCCTGGCCGCCCGGACCAACTTCAACCAGGACGAGGCCGTCTCGAGGTTGCAGAATATTTTGAAAAAGATGGGCGTGGAGAAGCAGTTGAACCGCAATGGAGCCCGATCAGGCGACGAAGTGACGCTGGGCGATTTCACCTTCAACTATCGACCGGACGAATGACCTCCGAAAAACTCGTCGTCAAGATCGGCACCGCCTCGATCAGCCGCCCGGAAAGAGATCCCCGCCCCGGATTGGACGAAGACCGCATTCAAGCATTGGCAGAAGAGTTGACCGCTCTGCAACGCGGGGGCCGGCGGATTATTCTGGTCAGTTCGGGAGCCATCGGCGCCGGAATGGACGTCTTCGGGTGGAAGGAGCGTCCCTCGCGGCTGGCCGACAAGCAAGCCGCGGCCGCAGTCGGTCAGCCGGTCCTGATGGAGGCCTACAAGCGTGCCTTCGGGGCCCGCGGCGTGACGACGGCCCAGGTGCTCCTCAGCCGGGCCGATCTGGAGGATCGGGAAAGGTACCTGAACGCCCGAAACACCCTGGAAGCGCTTTTGGACCGGGGCGTGCTTCCGATCTTGAATGAAAACGACACCGTCGCCACCGAGGAGATCCGTTTCGGGGACAACGACACCCTCGCCGCCCTCATCGCCGCCAAGACGAGCGCCGACCGCCTTTTCCTCCTCACCGACGTGGAAGGCCTTCTCACGAACCCCGGCTCGGGCGGCCGGTTGCTGCCCGAGGTGTTCCAGATCACCCCCGACGTGGAGGCCCTCGTGCAATCCGGGACCGGCTCCAAGAAGAGCGCCGGCGGGATGGCCGCCAAGATCGCCGCGGCCCGGTTGGCCATGGCGAGCGGCGTGGAAGTGTGGATCGCGTCCGGAAAACGCGCCGGCGTCGTGACGGAGATTTTGGAGGGCCGCGGCTTAGGGACGCGCTTTCAACCCCGAGAGGAGGCGCTGAACGCCCGACGGCGCTGGATCGCGGGCTTAAGGCCCCAGGGGGTCCTGCACGTGGACCAAGGGGCCGTGGCGGCCCTCGTCCAAGGCAAGAAATCGCTTTTGCCGTCCGGCGTCGGCCGGATCGAAGGGCGATTCGCGCCGGGAGATCCCGTCCGTGTCGTCGGCCCTGACGGCCGTGAGGTTGCCCGTGGGTTGGCCGCTTACTCCTCCGCCGAGGTTCAAAAAATCAAAGGCCGGAAAACATCCGAGCTTTCGGAACTATTGAAGCGCCCGGATCCGCCCCAGGAAGTCATTCACCGCAACAACCTCGCCGTCCTGGCATAATAACGTTCTCTCCAAGAATCGAGGCCCCCGTCCGCTTTGCGTTTCAGACAGACGGCGTTTTCGCTGAAACCTCCGGGATCACAATTTTCTCGACGAACGATTTCCCTCCTCTCGCATTGGGGACGGGGATTCCCACGCTCGGTCGTCCCCTTGATTTTCCCGCCCTATTAAAGTTTTCAGAACCGTTCCACCCAATCCCGCCGCAACTCGGGACGTTTCTCAAGACTTATTCCTCAAAGCGGCGGATCGTCTTCACTTCGCTATTTTTGCCTTTTCAGATGTCCATAAAACCACCGGCCCGGGGAACCGCCTAGCGGCGGCGCCCCGGGCCGGGGGAGTTAGTTAATTAGTTAACAACGTCCCCTAGACTAGAATTTATAAACCCCTTCCAGGTAGCCCCGGCGGTCGCTGTATCCGACGGATCCGCCCCACGGACGTGACGGACTGGAGCCCACCGGGGGCACCGCGTTGGACCCCAGGTTTTCCCCGATAAGCCTGACCGACAGGCTCTTGGTGAAGGCGTACCGCACGGAGGCGTTGACGATGAACCGGGGGGTTCCATAGACGTCGACTGGCGGAGTGGTGACCTCCGAATTAGCCCCTGAAACGGCGTCGTAATACTGGCCGTTGACTTCGGTGGTCAGTTTTTTGTCCAACCAGTCGCCGGTGATGGACAGTTTCACGATGTGGGTGGGGAAACTCAGCCACCGGTGACGATGATTGGCGGTGGTCCATCCGCTTGCCGCCTCCGCGGCGCCGATTCCCTCGGGCCGGCTGTATGCGTAGGAGGCGCGGCCCTTGATGTTGGAGGTCGCCTTGATTTCCGCCGCCAATTCTCCGCCCACGGAGGCGAATACTCCGTGGGTATTGAGGAAAGATCCCCCGGGCCACCCCGCGGCTGCGTTGTTTGCGGCGAGACCCGCCGGGCTCAGGAACCCATCCCCCGACGAAAAACCATGCCAAAGCAGGGCGTTCTTGTATTCGTTGTAATAAATTGAGGTGTCGAAGGCGTACTTTTTCTCCGACAGTTCCTTGCGGTAGTTTAATTCGTAGCTATCCACCGTCTCCGGCTTAAGGTCGGGCAGGCCTTTCAGTCCCGCGTTCGTCTGGATTTGATCGAACGCAAGCCACCAACGCCAGTAGGTGACGTCCGCGGTGCGGAAGCCCTGTTGGTAGGAGGCCTTAATGGTATCGTCGGGGGTCAGCGCGTAGGACAAGGCGACCCGAGGGGACGTATGGGACTGGGAAGCGGGTTTGGTCGGCGGGCGCGACGCGGCCTTGGGAGACCAAACGTAGTGGTAATCCACGGAGTCGAACCGGGCGCCCAGGGAGGCGGTGAATTTCTCAGTCGGCTGGATGATGTCCTCGGCGTAAACCGCCGATTCGTCCCACTTGGCGTTCAGGGACTCGTCGTCATCGCCGGGCTTGGGCGAGGAGAAGAATAGCTTCTGGTTGCGGAAAGCCCTCTGGCCGAACAGAGCCCCCACGGCGATGGATTGCATGTCGAAGGTCGTTGATTTGTAAAGCACGTCGCCCTGCAAGTGCGTCTCGGACCCTCCGGCCCGGGGAGGGTGGCTATAGTCGGATTCCTGGGCGAGAGAGAGTTCCGTATTGGATGCCTGGGTGAAGTAGTCTTGGGCCTCCCCGCTCGCGGTGACGACGAGGGAGTTCTTTTCGCCGAAGTCGAAGGTATAGCGGGGTCTCAGGGCGAGCTTGTATTGGTTCCACGTCGCCATGTCCGCCGTTTGCGGCCGCGCGTAGCTGTCCATGCTCTGCCGAGTCACCTGATATAAGGCGTTGACGCTGGCGTTGTCGTGCGTCCAATAGGACGCCAGCTTATAGCTGGGAAGGAACCCCTGGCTGAGAGTGGTGCGTTGATTTGCCTGATCATAACTCCACTGCCCGGCAGGCTGGTTGGAATTGAAGAAACCGTAATCCGCCTTGGGGTGGAAACCTTCCGCCGTCACCCAACCGCCATAAAGGTAAAGGTTCTTGTTATCGCCGTACTTCATGCCGTAGCCGGTTTCGGCCTTGTAGAGGTGTTCGCGAACCCCGTATTCCGCCTTCGTCAACAGGCCGGGGCTGTTTTCGCCGTTTTTGGGGACGAGGTTGATGAACCCGTCGATCGCGCCGGAGCCGTGAACGATGGCGCAGGGACCCTGGGTGATTTCGACGCTTTTGATGTCGCCCAGGAGGGGGAGGGCGAACTCGGCGCTCGGCCCGAAGTGGGCGCGCTGCGTGATGTTTTGACCGTCGAGGAGCAGGGGCGTTTTGGCGCTGTTGTCGATGAGGATTCCCCGCGTGCCGTAGATGGACCCGTGGTTCTCATGGCCGCTCATGACGCCGCTGGGAACGCGCTGATCAACCAAGTCGCGAAGGTCCCGGATGGGCGAGTTTTCGATGTCGGTCTCCGACACGGACAACACGGTCCCGGGAGCTTTCTTGGCATCCATCTTAAAGAAACCGGTCGACATGACCGTCGGGATTTCGCCGAAGAAGGCTTCCTCGGCGCCCGTCGTCACTTCGGCGCGCAACATTGGCGGATTGGCCGAGAGCATAATCGCCGCCGCCAGAAGGCATCGAATTCCATTTTTCATTGGTTCACCTCTCCTCGAGAAATGCAAATCTCTGCGGGAATCATCGACAATTTATGCACTATGTCGCGGCGGTTGTCAACCCTTTTATCCCTTTGTGCTCTTTGGTTCTTTTTATTCGGGTTCTCCGGCGATTCCCTCAGGCTATTTGCGACAGCCTTGTCAAAAAGGCATCCTCCTGTCCCTCATGTTTTTGTAAATTCATGTCCTAATGGTCGTTTTGAACGCACGCCGCGGCCGCCGGAAGACGCGAGGGATCCTCCTGCTTGGAGCGCTTGTGTTGTTCCACGACTTCTGCCGGGCCGCCCTGACGCTGACGGATGTATTCACAGATTCAACCGCGGCGGGTTGGACCCTTTCGGGGTCGAACGGTTCGACCGTCGGCGTCCAGACCGCTCTTGCCAAGTCGGGAACCTCGGCGATCCATGTTCAATTCGCGGCCGGGGGTTCCCTCGTCCTCGACCACGGATCCGTCGCTTTCCAACCTCAAGACGACACTTACCTCACCTT
>Ga0182011_10002693_pt1 | contig 14905 bp, 20 predicted proteins | sample 711E1DmetaG_FD_120481 | JGI IMG/M metagenome (GOLD analysis project Ga0182011, IMG submission 120481) | Permafrost microbial communities from Stordalen Mire, Sweden - 711E1D metaG | ecosystem: Environmental > Terrestrial > Soil > Wetlands > Permafrost | place: Sweden: Stordalen | collected... | reverse complement strand
AGCCATGTTTGCAGGATAGTCGGAGGTGTCGGTCGGTCAATGCCTGGTGATGCGAGAATCTCGACCGGCCGGGTTCCAGAATTGGCCTGTCCCTTTCAAACGCCTCCTCGTGCGGGGCGGCACGACATGAATGTCTTGAAACCTGGTGTTTTGCGGACGGTAATTGCCATCGACGGGCCACCGCTCGTCGGGCTCGACGCAATCACGCCATGAGAAGTCTCCTAGTGATTCTGACTTGGGTCTGCCTCACCGAGATGCTGGTCGTCACCGCAACGGCCGCAGAGCAGAAGCGCTGCGTGTTCGGGATCGAGATTGTTGCCGACGGCGGTGGCGCTCGCCTGTCCGTCGATGACACTCATGTTGGAGAAGGTATCTTCATCTACGAGCACGCCGACGGTTCGCTGACCGTGGAGCAGCGCAATCGGTCGCACGAGGCCAGCGCTTCGCGTGAATTGAAGCACCTGGATCTCGGCGGCGGAGGTCGGTCTCGAAGCGTTGCTCAACTATTACGCCAAATTCAATTCTGACTTGGGGCGGCTGAAAGCTTTGCTCGACGGCAATACCTCCGCGTTTGGGCCAACTGTCGTTCTCCGTGTCCCGCTCGCCGAACCGATCTCCGCCGCGGCAGACGATCCGGCACGGCAAGCTGACCGTGCTGGGAGCGGCAACGCCGAATAGCAGACTGCCGGCGCGAGTGCGCCGGCAGTGCAAGAAAACCCGGCCAAGGTTGGGGGCGGTTCAGGCGAGCGAGACGCCATTGGCCTCGGCGGCGCGGAGCAGCGCGTCGGCCATGTCGGACGGCGTCACGGCATTCTCGATGCCGCATTCCTTGAAGATGGCAATCTTGGCTGCCGCCGTGTCCTCCTTGCCGCCGATCACGGCGCCGGCGTGGCCCATGCGGCGGCCGGCGGGGGCGGTGGCGCCCGCGATGAAGCCGGCCACGGGTTTCTTGGAGTTGGCCTTGATCCAGCGCGCGGCCTCGACCTCGGCGGTGCCGCCGATCTCGCCGATCATGATGATGCCCTTCGTGTCCGGATCGGCGTTGAAGAGCTTGATGACGTCGAGGTGCGACGTGCCGTTGACGGGATCCCCGCCGATGCCAACGCAGGTGCTCTGGCCAAGTCCCATGCAGGTGACCTGCCAGACCGCCTCGTAGGTAAGCGTGCCCGAGCGCGAAACAATGCCCACGTGCCCCTTCTTGTGAATGTAACCCGGAGAAATGCCGATGCGGCAGCCGCCGCTGGAGTCAGGGCCCGTGCCGGGCGTGACCACGCCAGGGCAGTTGGGTCCGATGAGGCGCGTCCGCTGGCCGGTCATAGCGCGCTTCACGCGCACCATGTCGCGGATCGGGATGCCCTCGGTGATGGCGACGACGAGGTCGAGATCCGCGCTCGCACATTCGAAAATGGCGTCGGCCGCGAACGGCGGGGGCACGAAGATGGCCGACACGGTGGCGCCGGTGGCCGCGGCAGCCTCGGCGACCGAGTTGAAGATCGGCACCTTGTGCTGTTTGTATTCGAATAACTGGCCACCCTTGCCAGGAGTGACGCCGGCGACGACCTGCGTGCCGTAGTCAAGCGAGAGCTGCGCGTGGCGCGCGCCAAAGGCGCCGGTGATGCCCTGGATGAGAATCTTGGTTTCGGGAGTGACGAGAATGGACATAGGAAAGTGAAGGTGAGGGTGAGAGTGAGAGTAAACGCTGCGATCAGGATTTGGCCTTGCGCTGGTGGAGGCCGATCTGGTTGCCGTCGGGATCCTTGATTGCAAACATACGGCAGGGCGGAAATTCCATCAGGTCGAACGCGAGCGTGATTTTGGCGGCATGGACAGCGGCGATCGCGGCGTCGATATCGGCGACCTCGAGCGTGAGGCTCGAGGCCGGTGTGCCGGGCATGGCGTTGGAGATGGCGAGCGCCACGCCAGCCACGTCGAACTCGATCCACCATTGACCGGGGGTGAATTCGACCTGCACGCCGGTTTTGAGGCCGAGGAAACCCTCGTAAAATTCGCGGGCGCGGGCGATATCGGTGACAGGATGAAAGACGAATGCGACTTCTTTGACCTGAATGCTCATGGCGGGGTGGGTTGGGGGTTCACGCGACCAGTTTGACGATCTTCTTCGCGGCGTCGGCCATGCTACCGCCGCTGACGAGCTTTACAGTACTCGCGGCGAGGGTCTCCTTGCCGGCGGCGACATTGTTGCCCTCCAGGCGGACGACCAGCGGCAGTTTGAGGCCGACTTCCTTCACCGCTTCGACGATTCCCGCGGCGATGACGTTGCAGTCCATGATGCCGCCGAAGATGTTCACGAGGATGCCCTTCACCTTCGGATCGGTGAGGATGATCTTGAAGGCCGCGACGACCTGCTCCTTGGTCGCACCGCCGCCGACGTCGAGGAAGTTGGCCGGGTTGCCGCCGAAATGCTTGATGATGTCCATCGTGCTCATGGCGAGGCCCGCGCCGTTGACGAGACAGGCGATGTTGCCATCGAGCGCGATGTAGTTGAGATTGTGCTTGGCGGCCTCAGTCTCCTTCGGATCCTCCTCGTTGAGGTCGCGGAGGGCGACGATCTCGGGGTGACGGTAGAGAGCGTTGTCGTCGAACGAGATCTTGGCGTCGAGCGCCTGGACCTGGTCGTCGGGAGTCGTAATCAGCGGATTGATCTCGACCATCGACGCGTCCGTTTCCCAGAACACGGTGTAAAGGTTGCGGATAAGCTTTGCGGCATTCTTCTGCTCGACCGGGTTGAGCCGCAGCCCGAAGAGGAGTTGCCGCACCTGGTAATCGGCCAAGCCGTACGCGGGATCGATGAAAACCTTGACGATCTTTTCCGGCGTCTCCCGCGCCACCTTCTCGATCTCGACGCCACCCTCGGTGGACGCGACGATCACCGGGCGTGAGGAGGCGCGGTCGAGCAGGATGGCGAGGTAGTATTCCTTTTTAATCGCGCTCGCTTGGGTGAAATAGATCGTCTGCACCTTGCGTCCGGCCGGACCGGTCTGAACGGTCACCAGGGTGTTGCCGAACATCTTCTGCGCGTAATCCAGCGCCTCGGCCCTCGTCTTGGCGATCTTCACGCCGCCCTTGAAGCCGTCGGTAAAGGTGCCCTTGCCACGGCCGCCGGCGTGAATCTGCGATTTCACGACCACGGGGCCCTCGGGGAACTGGGCCAGGGCCGTCGGAAACTCGGCAGTTGAACGGGCCGCCGCGCCCTTTGGCACGGCAACACCGTATTTCTCAAGCAAGGTCTTGGCCTGGTATTCGTGGATGTTCATCGTTGAAGGAATCTAGTCACAAAAACTGGCCGCAACGCAAAAAGAAAGCCGCGGCCGGCAGTTGGACTGTCAGACACGGGCGGCGGACGATCCACGCCGGCACCTTCAGAAGGCCGGGCACCCGGGAGGCAGGGAAGTGCTGTCCCCGCCGTCACTTTGGCCGGCCGCGCACTGGGACCTTGGGAAGCCGCGGCGGTTCGGCCGGCTTGATCGCGGGAGGTTGCCCGATCTTCTCCTCAATGGCCCCGGCGCCCTGCTCCGCTTTGTGCAGCCAGTCCTGGGCCGCTTTGGTGAGTTCCCCAATCTTGGTTTGCGGGAACTGCAATTCGCCCGCCGCGAGGCTGCCGATCTGCCCGAAGGCATCGAGCGCCGATTCCGCCGTTCTGAAGACCTGGCCAGACTTGCTGGCGACCGAATCGAGTCCCTGGTAGCCGTTCACGATCCACTCTAACCGGCCGGACTGGATGTCGATCAACAACCCGTGCACGGGAACTTTGGGCCCGATCAACGGACTCGTGCGGACAAGATCGACGCCTCGCATCACGTTCTGCCGCTCGGTGGCAAACAGCCCGAAATACTCGACGAGATTCGCGGGCAGCCGGTTTCGGTCCACCCCGAGCGTCGCCAGCCCGTCCAGCAGCTTCATCGCCGTGGCCTTGCCGACCAGGCAGTCCGAGTGGCCGATGATGGCGATTTCTTTCGCCCCCTTGAGGGCGCAGGCCAACGCCAGGGAGCGCATCGTGCTGCTGAGCGGACCGGTGATGATGTTGCCCGCATTGCGCAACCAGATGAACTGCTCCTCGGGGATGCCCAGCATTTCGGGCAGCAGGTGGTTCAAGCGCGCATCAATACACGTCAAGGCCGCCACCGGCAGGGCCAGGCCAAACTCGGCAGCCGGTACGCTCGCGTTCTTGTCGCCGGCGATCTTGCGCTGGTTGGCGTCGAGGACGGCTTCGAAGAGGCGCATGGCGGTACCGGCAGATCCTTGACCGGCCTCAGTTTGCTGCGGAGTCAGGTCTTGGGCGCCTCATCCTTGTCCATGGCTTTGCGGATGGCAGGCACCTGCTCGAGCAGCCGCTCAAACTTCACGCCAGTCAGGCTCTCCAGCACCGGAGGCAGCTGGCTGATGATCTGCGTCACATCGCCGGTGAGCTTGCTCGCCCCGCCGCCGGGGCCGTTGCCGGAATTGATGATGACAATCTTCTCGGTCTTGGCCAGCGGCTCGCTGATCTTGCCGGCGAGCTGCGGAAGGATTTCGACAATCATCTGGATGACCGCGGCCTCGTTGTACTGCTTAAACGACTCGGCCTTCTTGCGCATCGCCTCGGCCGTGGCCACGCCTTGGGCTTCGATCACGGCGGCCTCGGCCAGACCCCGCGCCTTGTTCGCCTCCGCTTCAGCGATGCCCGTGGCCTTGGCGACGTCGGCGGTGGCGAAACCGGCCGCCTTGGTCGCAGAGGCGGCGCCGGCGGCCTCGGTCTCCAGCTGGAACCTCTTGGCGTTGGCCAGCGTCTCGACCCTATAGCGCTCGGCGTCGGCCGGCTTTTGCACCGTGGCTTCGAGTTCGCGCTGCCGCCGCTTGATTTCCTGCTCCTGCAGCTCGATCTGCTTCTGCTTCTCGATGATGGTGACCTGGACTTCCTCCGCCTTCACGAGCTGGCCGGTCTTGAATTTCTGCAAGTCGTAAGCGAGGTCGGCTTCGGCTTTCTTCTGATTCACCGCGGCCTGGTATTGCGCCACGCTCGACTGGTAGTCGCGCTGCGCCTCCGCGATCTTGGTGTCGGCCAGGTATTTCGCCTCCTGCCCGGCCTGGGTGGCCTGGGACGACTTGATCATGGCGTCGCGGTCGGCCTCGGCCTGGGCGATCTGGGCATCCCGCTTCACCTGGGCGATGCGCGGCTTGCCGAGCGCGTCGAGGTAACCCTGTGTGTCGCGGATGTCGCGGATGGTGAAACTGACGATGCCCAGCCCCATGTTGGCCATGTCACCGGCGGCGACCTCCTGCACTTTGGAAGCGAAGGCGTCGCGGTTCTGGTAGATCTCCTCGACGGTCATGGTGCCGAGAATGGCGCGGAGGTGCCCCTCGAGCGTCTGCATCGCAATGTTCTTGATGTCGTCCGTGCCCTTGCTGAGGAACTGCTCGGCGGCGGTCGCGATGGAAATGTCGTCGCCCTTGACCTTGATCTGCGCCACGCCGTCCACCTTTACCGGCACGCCCTTGCTCGTATAGACCTCCGGGGTCTGCACATCGATGGTCATCAACTCCAGCTTGAGGATGTCCACCTTCTCGAAGACCGGCCAGACGAAGACGCCGCCGCCCTTGACGATGCGGAAGCCCACGTCACGCGCGGTGCCGTCGGGGTCGATCATGTGCCGCTTTCGGCCCGAGATGACGAGGACCTCGTTGGGTCCCACCTTCGTGTAGCGGCTGGCCCAGATGCCGGCGAAGATGAAAATGACGAGCAGGATCGCGCCAACGGCGCCGATCAGGCTGAACCACGGCAGGACGCCGTCGGCAAACAGGACTGGAAAGCTCATGGTTGAGGCAATGGGTTGCAGGGGATCGTTTCAGCTCAGGGATTGGACGTAAAACTGGGTTCCCACCACGCGGCAGATCCTGACCGTCTGGCCGTTGGCGACCGGCAGGCCTCCCTCCGCGCGCGCCGGCGCCGTGTAGCGCGTGCCGCCCTGCACGTAGGCGATTTCGCCAACGCCGTTCGCGGGGATGGGGGTGATGACGGTGGCCGTCTGGCCGGCGAGCGAGGCCACCTTCGATTCGCTCGAGCTTTGGGTGCTCTTGAACATCGAGTTGAAGAGCAGGAAAACCAGCCAGGCCACCAACCCGCCACCGACCGCCGACAGGGGCGCACTGGCCCAGACGCTGCTGGTGGGCGGGATGCGGGTGAACACGAGGCCGAATGCACCAAAAGCTGTGACGAATGAGGCGAGGACTGTCGGGCTGAAAAAGGAGATGCCCGGCATGCCGCTGTGGTCGAAGCCCGCTTCGGCATGCCCTCCCGTGCCGACATCAGCGTGACCGTCCGTCCCGCCGAAGAAATGCCCGGCGACTGCGCTGAGGATTGTGAACAGCAAACCCACCGCCAGACAGATTGCGTAGAGCAGAGTTTCCATAGGGCTCGGGGAAGTGGTTGCACCAGCTTAAACATTCAGAAAGCAACCCAAGCAAGGACGAAACCGGATTCGCACCACTGCCTGGCCATGACCCCGGGCTGGGTCCGTGATTGCCTTTGCCCGGCCCGGCGACAGGCTGCCGCAATGCAATCGCACGAGCTTCTGAAGGACGTCCTCCAGCAAATCAGTGCCAAGCAGATCTCCGCAGAAATGGGACTGTCCCTTTCGCTGATCTACAAGTGGGCCGAGCCGGCGGCGGAGGGCAGCGGCGCGGCCAACCCGCTGGACCGCATCGAACAATTGCTGAAACTCACCGGCGACCGCCGCATCGCCCAATGGGTGTGCGAACGCGCCGGCGGCTTCTTTATTTTCAACCCAAAGGGCAACCCGCAGGCCGTCAACCTAATCCCCGCCACCAACACCATCGTGCAGGAATTCGCCGACATGCTGGCGGTGATTGCCGCCGCGGCGACCGACAACACCATCACGAGGCAGGAGGCCAAGGACATCCGCGGCCGGTGGGAGGAGCTCAAGTCGGTGACCGAGGGATTTGTGCGCTGCTGCGAGGCGGGCAATTTCGGTCCCGTGCATCAACACCTTGCGAGCCGTGCGGCTGGAGCGTAAGCGCGCCGCCCGGAGGCCGGACCGCCAACGCGAGCCGGTCGCGGGGGAACGGATGTGCGCGCGAGCCCCGGTTGAAAACGCCTGCGCGGAAGCTGAGAAACCATGAATTACCGCCACGCGTTTCATGCCGGGAATTACGGCGACGTTTTCAAACATGTTCTGCTGCTGCGACTGCTGCGCGCGCAACAGCGGAAGGAGAAGGGCTCGCTGTACCTCGACACGCACGCCGGGCGCGGAGCCTATGATCTGGGTTTACCCCCGGTGCCCGGGCGCAAGGATCGTCCGCCGGAGTGGCCACAGGGTGTCGGCCGGCTGTGGGCGGGCACGGACCTGCCGCCGGCACTGGACGAGTATTTGACGCTCGTGCGGAACTTCAACGAGCAGAACGGGGCTGGCCCGGGCGTGCTCCGCTTCTATCCGGGCTCGCCCTGGTTCGCGGCCCTCGTGCAGCGGCCGCAGGACCGGCTGGCGTTTTGGGAAGTGCAGACGGACGAAGCCAACGCCCTGCGCAGCGAGTTTGCCCGCTGGCCGCGCACCGCCGTGGAATGTGCCGACGGTTACGGTGCGCTCCGGGCGACGCTGCCGCCCCAGGAACGTCGCGCGGTCGTGCTGATCGATCCACCCTTCGAGCAGCCGGACGAATTTGGCGCGATTTCCGCAGCGCTGCGGGAGGGATTGCAGCGGTTCCCGAGCGGCGTCTATGCCGTGTGGTATCCGGTCACAGAGCGGGCGCGGGCCGAGGTGTTTCGCGCCTCGTTGAGAGCGTTCGCCTTACCACCCACGCTCTGGGCAGAGCTTGCGGTCACCGCCGACCCCCAGGTTCGCATGAAGGGTTGCGGCCTGTTGATTCTCAATCCGCCGTGGCGGTTCGCCGACGAATTGCCCGCCCTGTTGCCGGTGCTGGCCGGAAAACTGGGCGCCGACGCCGGGGCAGTCGCACGCTGGGAATGGCTCGTGCCGGAAGCCTGAACGAGGCCCCGCCGCCGCACCTAGAAGTCCAGTTCGAATTTGCCGCGGCGCGTCGGCCGAAGGGGACGCATGGCGGTGAACGGCACGGTGTCGAACAGCCGTGGACACGCCGGCAGGTCCGGCGGACGGAAAACCGGCCGGCCCCACTGGACGTCGCGAACGGGCACGACGTGGGAGCCGAAGCCGCCAGCGGCGGCCGGGCGTCCAGGTGCAAAGGTTCGCGGTAGCCAGTTCATCGAGAATCGAGTTGAGATTTTGATTGGGCCAGAGGGGTCGAAGTTGAACGCACGAAATGGAGATCGAAGCTTTGACTCCTTAAGAACAGCAACGGGGCGCGGGGTTCCCATTTTTTTCCTGTTACCAGTTTTTTGGGACCTTCGGAGCAGCCCGGATCGAGCCGAGGGCACGACCGTTTCTCCAATGAGAAACGGTCGTGGGCGGAACCGTTCATCGATTGAGCAGTCCCGCCCGCTAAGGGATTCACCCCAAGCCAAGGGCGGCAGGTATTCGCGGAGCGCTGCCGAAGCCGGCTAAGTCGCCTCGACGGCCCTCTTCTTGGGGACGGTGATGGTCAGGATCCCTTCCCGCAGCTCCGCCTCCAATGCATCGTAGTCGAGGCTGAAGCCCAGCCGCAAGCGGAGCCGGTAGTCGCGTTGGGCCTGCTCGAGGTGCAGCGCGCGCCAGTTGGCACGGAGCAGATGACTCTTGGTCGCGGTGACAATGAGGTCGGGCCCGCGGATTTCGAGGTCGACTCCGGCCGGATCGACGCCGGGGATGTAGACGATGAGTTTGAGCGCATCCATCTGCTCCAGGCAGTCGTAGTGCGGCCGGCGGAACGCGTCGCTGCGCGCAAAAGCCGGGGAAGGCTGCCTGGAATCTAAGGAACGGATGATATTATGCATGTGGATGTGCTCCTTTCGTCGGTTTTCACCGCCGGGTCTCCTGGAAAAACGAACAACCGGGGAACGGTTTTCGTCAGGCCAGGCAGCCGGCGTCGATGAATTTGCTCCAGCGAGCGACGACCGGACGCATCTGGCCGCAGCAAGACTGCTGGACCGCCTTCGTGAACAAAGCGCGGGCCGTGCGGCAAATGAACTGTTGCGTCCGGGTCATCAGGATGAAGCGGGGACAACATGCACAAAGCAGGTCCTGCGCCAAGTGTTTTCTTGCTGTAACCTGGAATTCACATTCCCACTGTGCCGGTTGCGGTAAGCCGGAGGGGCCATGATCCACCCTGCTGCCTAACCCAAAGTGAGTCTTCCCCGCCCTCGTGCCGGCACACCCGGAGACCTTGGGCCAAGGAACCAAGCTCGGGGCACGCGGCTGAAAGGCTGGGCTGGCAGTAGGGCGGATTTGTCACTAATGGTAACCCCCATTCCATCATGTCCTCACTTGTCGACGACACCACGACCCTGGCCGATCTCAAAATCCGTGTTCTCAACTTTTCCCGCGAACGCGATTGGGAGCAGTTTCACTCACCAAAGAACCTCAGTATGGCGCTGGCCGCCGAGGCTGCGGAGTTGATGGAGCATTTTCTCTGGACGGAACCGGCGCCCTCGCACGCCCGGGCGCAGGAGCCGGCGCGGCGCCGCGAAATCGAGGAAGAACTCGCCGACGTGGTGATCTATGCCCTCGAGTTTGCGAACATCACTAAAACTGATCTCGCCGCAGCCATCGAGTCCAAGCTCGCCGCCAATGCCAGGAAATACCCGGTCGAGAAGGCCCGCGGCCGCTCGGACAAGTACACGGAGCTGTGAAGGAATCAGGGGAAAAGCCGGAACCATGCTGTCGGAAGGTCGCTTGCGGCCGATGATCGCCGTTCTGCCAGCCGGCAGAAGGCTTCCTACCCCGGCAGACTGAGCGGCTCGCGAGGGCACGCGGAGCATTGCCGGCGATTGCATGGACCCGGATAAGGGAATCAGGGAGAAAGCCATTTTTCCTGAACCCTCAATCCTCAACTTTGAACTCAATCTCAGCAGCGGCCGCACATGCATGCGCCGCCGCACCCGCACCCGCTGCCGCGCGTGGCCGCGGGAACCGCGGCACCCTTGGCGCCCAGCCCCATCAGGCCCAAACCGCCGGAGATGACCCGGCGCACGCGTTCACCCGTATCGGGATGCCGCCGGAGCGGCTGGTCCTTCATGCTCTGGATGACTTCAAAGCGCATCGGCAGCTCGTCCGGCTGCTCCGGAATCGTCTCGTAAACGTAAATGGCCATCGGGGAAAAGCACCAAACTCCAAGTAACAAGTAGCAAGGAGACTGGACTGCAAGCCTATCGGCTATTTCAAATACCCGTCACAAGGCACTTGAAACTTCTCACTTTCCTAGAACGTGTCGCCTTTCCACCCCCACATGCCGCGCCGCACGTCGATGAACTTGACGTAAACACGCTCAGGCCTGATGCCGAGATGCTCGTTAATCAGGCCGCAAAGCGTTCGGCTGAGCTGTTTTGTCTTCCGGACCGGGAGGCCGATGGCCTTCAATTCGAGAAAGGCCACGGGGTCATCCGTGCCGGCGAACATCATGGGTGTGTCGGGTTGGGCGGCGACCATCACAAAGTCCTCGGGTTTGTTGAGTTCCCGGGCGACGAGGGCCGAGGCATCCTTGAGCACATTGCGCTCGGCCTTCTTGGAGAGGGGAAGGTTGGTCTGGATTTTCAGATAGGGCATGGCGTACCTCCGGTTGATGGTTGAAGAACCCCTGGCTCTGCCTTGGACAGGCCTGAGTATGGTCGGTTTCCCGGCGGCTGTCGAATGCAAAGCCAGCTGCGGCGGAGGACCTCCCGCCACTTGGGTCTCTTTGACCCGGTTTGCTCAGCACTTGCTGCGGGGCCCCAGCTTCATTCAATCGCAGGCAAACCTGCCATGGCCTTCAACAATAACAAAGTGGTCCGCAACTACTACATCCTCCCGTGCTGCCTGTTGCTGCTGAATCTTGCCAACAATATCGTCAGCTACAAATCGGGGATCATCGCGAATCCGTTCCTGCGAACAACGGTGGTGATGCTGCTGGTGTTGTTTGGCAGCTCGCTGACGGCATTTGTCGTCGCGCCGGCCCTGGCATCCGCGGTGCGCTGGCTCCATCGCTCAAGCCGGCGAAACGCCGGCGAACTGGGCGAGATGCTCTTCTTTGCGGCGCTCGGCGCCCTGGTTTTCTGGTTTTACTATCGGGTGAGCCTGCACGGCACCGCGGCCATCGTGCCACCGATGTGGCGGAACTGACGCGAAGCGGTCCTTTGCCGGCGGGCGCGCCTCTGTGCTTCCGGGTCTCCGGGCCGAGCCGGCCGTTCAACCCTTGGGCCGAAAGGCCTTCATCACCGTTTCGTCGGTTGCCAGGCTCGGCCCGCCAATCAGGTCGAGGCAATAGGGAATGGCGGGAAACACCGCCGCAAGGTTCTCGCGGATTGCCTTGGGGCGTCCGGGCAGGTTGACGATGAGCGTCTTCCCGCGGACGCCGGCGGTCTGCCGGGAGAGGATGGCGGTGGGGACGTACTTCAGCGACGCGGCCCGCATCAGCTCACCGAAGCCTGGCAGAAGCTTCTGGCAGACCGCCATCGTGGCCTCGGGCGTCACGTCGCGCGGGGCCGGACCGGTTCCGCCCGTCGTGACCACCAAGCCGCAGCCCACGTCGTCGGCCATGCGGCGCAACTCGCCCTCAATGATCGTTTGGTCGTCGGGCAATATCTTGTAGTCCACCTCGAACGGGGTCGTGATCCACTCCCGCAGCACGGCGACCGCGGCCTGGCCGGGCGTGTCCTCGTAGACGCCGGCGCTGGCCCGGTCGGAGACGTTGATGACGCCGATCTTGATCATGGGGACAGGTTAATCACGAAGAACACCAAGCGCACGAAAAGATTTCTGCGGGCGTGGCCTTGGTCCTCGTGGTTTTCGCGATCTTCGCGGTGAAATTAACGCCAGCCTGCCCGGATATTCTCCGGGCTGCGGCCTTGATCGCGGAGGCTCCGCAGGCTCAGTGCTTCGTGGCGCTTGGCGAGACGCACGCCGTGCTCGTCGGTCAGGAGCGGACAGTGGTAAAAAGCCGGCGCAGCCAGCCCAAGTGCGCGGTAAAGCAGAAGTTGACGGAACGTCGAGAGCAGCAGATCGGCGCCGCGCACGACCTCAGTGATGACCATCGCGGCATCATCGACCACGCAGGCAAGCTGGTAGGCCGGCGTGTCATCTTTGCGCCAGACGATGAAATCGCCAAAGTGTGCGCCCGCCGTGGCGGACTGGGCTCCGTAATGACCGTCGGCAAACTTCAGGACCGCGCCGGCGGGCACGCGAAATCGCCAGTTAGTCCCGGGGCAAGCGGGTGCCGGGCGGCCAGCAGGGTTTCCCGAACGGCAGGTTCCGGGATAAATCGGTTCGTCCGGCGTCCACGCTTCGCCAGGCGGAGCTTCATGCGGCGCCCCGGCTGACTCCTGCACGTCGCGCCGTGAACAGGTGCAGGGAAAAATCACCCCGGCGGCGCGCAACTGTTCGAAGGCAGCGCGATAGTACTCCCATCGACCGCTTTGAATGTAGGGTGCATATGGTCCGCTGACATCGGGCCCCTCCTGCCACGCGAAGCCAAACCAGCGCAGATCCTCCAGCATCGCGGCGGCGAAATCGGCGCGCGACCGGGAGAGATCAAGGTCCTCGCTGCGCAGGACCAGCACGCCGCCCGCGGCCCGGGCGCGCTGCTGGGCGGTCCAAAACGTCCGCGCATGGCCCAGATGCAGGTGCCCGGTGGGAGACGGCGCCAGGCGTCCGCGATAAATGGAGGATGGGGGAACCACCGATCTGGATTGACTCAAAGGGTTGTGACCGAATTTGTCCGCAGATTGCACACTAATTCGACTTTATTCCGCGCTGAGCTATGTCATCCGTAGTCAAGACCATGCCACGGCTTATCTGCGTCTATTGTTCCTCCAGCGATCGTCTCGACGACAAATACTACAAGGTGGCGGCGTGCTTCGGCCAGCAGTTGGTGGCGCACGGCTGGGGCCTCGTCTATGGTGGCGGCAACCGCGGCGTCATGGGCGTGCTGGGCCGGGCGGTGAAGGAGGCGGGCGGGTACGTCGTCGGCGTCATCCCCGGGTTCATGAAATCGCGGGAGCTCGCCCTCGACGATGCCAGCGAACTCATCACCGTCGCGACGATGCGCGAGCGCAAGCAGCTCATGGAGGAACGTGCCGCGGGCTTTGTCACGCTGCCCGGCGGCATTGGCACGCTCGAGGAATTCACCGAAGTAATGACGCTCCGCTACCTCAACCTGCTGCACAAGCCGGTGATCCTCCTGAACCAGGACGGCTTCTACGACGACCTGCTGCGGTTCTTCGAGCGCATGACCCGCGAGCACTTCAAGTCGCCGGGTCTGCACGATCTGTTTACGGTGGCGGGCACGGTCGACGAAGTGTGGCTGCACTTGCAGGATCCGAAGCCCTTCACCGCCGACCAGCTTTGGCGCGAGGGCGGCGCGGCACCCTGAAACCGGCATGCATCGCACAGCCGTCCTCCGCCTGCTGCGGGCGCACCAGCCGTCTGCCGCCGATCCCCACGAGGCGGCGATGGCCGTCGAGATCATCCGCTTCGTCGAGGCGCACCCCGACTGCCTGTTGCGGACCTGCGCGCCGGGCCATCTGACCGGATCGGCCTGGATCGTCGATGCGCCGCGCCGCCGCGTGCTGCTGACGCATCACCGAAAGCTGGACACGTGGCTCCAGCCCGGCGGCCACGCCGACGGCGATTCCGACCTGCTCGCGGTGGCACTGCGCGAGGTGCGCGAGGAGACGGGCCTGGTGCGATTGAGACTGGTGTCGTCCGCCGTGTTCGACGTGGACCGCCACTGGATTCCGCCGCAGCGCGACACGCCGGGCCACTGGCATCACGATCTGCGGTTCCTGATCGAGGCCGACGCGGCGGAGCCGCTCGTCATCAGCCACGAATCGCATGACCTCGCCTGGGTGGAATTTGCCCGGGTTCCCGCCTTGAATCCCGAAGAGTCGATGCTGCGCATGGTGCGGAAAACCGTCGGCCGGGGATAGGAACCAAGAAGTCAACCCCGAGGAATAAGGCGTCGGCTGGCGCGCAAACAGGCAATGCACAACTATGGTCAACCTTGAACATAGTTGTGCATTGGGGTGACATGGCACCATTTGGCTAAAGGCGGCTGATCTTCCAGCTTGAACCGGACTTCCCGCCCGGAAGCGCGTCAATCGGCGCCGACAGGACCTCAATGGTCGGCGTCCTCGCGGCGCCGGCGCTCCGGCTACGTCCACAAAATCTCCCGCCGCGATGGTCTCACGGCCCCCGACGACCTGGCTTCCGCCAGATTCGGTCGCTCCTACCAGGAAAACCCGATCGCGACGGGGATGTAGAGAATCGAGAAGACGCCGAATCTGATCTTGCCAAAATCCTTCTGGTAAATCGGCCCGCAGCCCCATTTCGGTTTCTGCGCCCTGGCTCGGGCCTGGTGTTTGGTGATTTCGCTTTCGAGGTCCCGCATGTTGATTTTGGACGAGAGCACAGTGAAGGAGGGCATCGCGATCGCCTCTCTCCCGCCTGCAACCTCCGTGGGGGCGTTCGCCTCCGTTGGCCGCGGCAAGGCGGGGTCAAACCTAAACTCCGACTGGAGGACCCCGGTCGTCTCGTGACGCATTTTCGGTGGGTCACCCTCGCCAGCGCGCGCCGGACCGGCGACTATCGCGACCACCGCAAGGATCCAACTGATTCGACGCCTCATTGGAGTGACGCTATCTGCGTGTTGCCCGATCCGGCGACCGGGCGATTCATCAGCGGTAGAGCCAGACGATGTCCTCCTGGCGGACCCAGCCGGTCTGGCCGTTCGGGAAGGCGAGCCGCACCCAGCCGAGGAAACCCTTGTCGACAATCCCGAGCGATCCGGCGGGGAGCGAAGAGGTCTT
>Ga0182011_10002692_pt1 | contig 14907 bp, 13 predicted proteins | sample 711E1DmetaG_FD_120481 | JGI IMG/M metagenome (GOLD analysis project Ga0182011, IMG submission 120481) | Permafrost microbial communities from Stordalen Mire, Sweden - 711E1D metaG | ecosystem: Environmental > Terrestrial > Soil > Wetlands > Permafrost | place: Sweden: Stordalen | collected... | reverse complement strand
GAACTGCCGTCGGCAATCGGCGGTTCATTCGCATCCAGTTCAATCACCGCATTGTCAATGCCGTAACCCGCCAGGGCGGCAAGCACGTGCTCGACGGTGTGAATTTTCACGTTGCCTTTGGCGAGCGTTGTGGAGCGGTTCGTCTCGATGACATTTTCCACACGCGCCTCGATTTCGGGTTTGCCTTCGAGGTCAACGCGGCGGAACCGGACGCCGCTGTTGGCGGGCGCGGGCAGAATCGTCATGTTCACCCGGTTACCACTGTGCAAGCCGATGCCGGAAAAACTCACGGCGCGATTGAGAGTTTGCTGATTCAGCACAGACGGATTAAACAAAACGCTGGCGCGGTTGGCAAGGTCGCACTTGCCACTATGGCGGCGGTGGGCGCAACCTGGCACTGCCACTAACTACGATGTTTGCACTGAACCAGATTGTAATTCCTGGGAGCGCCGACGTCTCGTCGGCAGGTTGGCAACGCAGCGAGCCGGCGGGACGCCAGCGCCCCCAAGAGGCGAAAGAATGGTGGTTGTGTCAGCGATGTCCTGACCTCATGCCTGATACTGCCACCAACTCTCTCGCCCCGTCCAAACGGGGAGAGGGTTGGGGCGAGGGGATTTAAACCTGAAAATAATAGGCCTCCTCACCCTCCACCCTCCGCAGTGTTTACAGTTATCTCATTAACACCCTGCTTTAGCGGGGTGTCCATTCTGCAACAGATTTCGAGAACCGCTTCAGCGGTTTTCCCGCGTCTTAAACCGTTAAAACGGTTGATATCCACCGGCTCCAGCCCACACCCCGCTAAAGCAGGGTGTTAATGAGAGCCGGAAAGGAACCCCTCACAGAAATTGAGATGCGCCTGACCACCGCTACAACCAAAATTCCCATTGAAAACAATTCTTACAGGAATAAAATCCCAACCATGAAACTAGATAGGCTGCATACAACGCCGCCTATTCGCTGTTGGATTGAAGTGAACCACGTGAAATAAAATATTGAGGTACGGCCATGAAAAATTTGAGCTATCAAAACATTCGTTCCCTTGGTTTGTTGATATTGATCTGCGCCTTGGGATCGGTTCGCGCAATGGGTGGAGGATGCGCAGTATCTGATGGGTCGAAGTTGCCCAGTGATGATGGCTGCATGTTAGCCTTTGTCTATAACCAGACAGATGACGATCATCTCGTTGTGATCGATGAAAAGAATCGCCATCACTACGAAGCACCATTGAAGCATGGCGGGCTGGCGCCGTTTTGGGAGGGAGGAAAGGTTTATGTCGTCGATCACTACGGAAGCTTGCAGGGATTCACCATCGGTTCGGACAGATTAGTCGCAGGAAAAGAAGAGACTATATCCACAAATGCAGTGCGCACGATCGAATACGTCCGCAGTCAGCACCGCTTATATTTGATTCAAACCCGCTGGGACGATGATCAGCACAAGAATTTCTACGAGCTTTTGGCCATCGATTTTCCGGCGCGGAAGACGCTATGGACAAAGAGGATTGATGATCCGGGCCTGATGACGATCATGGGACCATTATACGTGTGTGTAACGGGTTTGAAGCTAGTCCAAGTCTTCAACTGCGATACGGGAGAGAAGATGGGTGAAATCAAAGCTGCGAAGCCAGATGCAAACGCACAAAAGTAGGCTGGAAGCATCTAACAAATAGACTGGCTGCAAATTTTATTTCCTTCTTCGCGTCTCCTTGTCGCACTGAATCCCGCAATGCGAGAGAAGGCGGATACGCTTCTGAATTCAATTCCGAATTATCACCCTAGTGTAGTATCAGAATTCCATACCCTATTGAGAATTTTCGAAAGCGGTAGAGGACTACCGCAGTCCAAAACGCTGACGCGGCTTTGAGCCGCTGCCGACCGCGCGGTAGCGTTTTGGAGTGCGCCAGCCCACTGGCGCTTTGCCACGGAAACATACTGGCAATTGCTAGACGGCGTGCTAAAGCATATCCGCCGCCAGCACGCGAACTGCCTCTTCCAATGTGGTTTCTCCGGCAATGACGCGTTGCAGTCCGTTTTGCCAGAGCGTTTTCATGCCGTGCTTGATGGCAATTTCCTCCAGCGCTGACGTGGACATTTTTTTCAAAACCGCTTCGCGAAAGGGTTCATCCACCACCAGCAATTCCGTCACGGGCATGCGACCGGAGAAACCAGTGTTGTTGCACTTCTCGCAACCGACGCCACGACGGAACTGCGCCTGCGATCTCAATTCTTCCGGCACAATCTCGAGCTGGCTTGAATCGGGTTCATAAGGCTCGGAGCAATCCGGACAGTTGCGCCGCAACAGCCGGAGACCCATCACACCGAGGATGCTGGATGCCAGCATGAACGGCTCGATTTCCATGTTGATAAGCCGCGTGAATGCTCCCGCCGAGACACCGGCGTGGATGGTGCTAAGGATCAAATGGCCGGTCAGGCCGGCCTGCACCGCGATGGCGGCGGTTTCCGAATCGCGAATCTCGCCCACCATGACCACTTGCGGATCCTGTCGCATGATGCTCCGCAATGCCATGGCGTAGGTGAATCCCTGCGCATTATTGATTTGTGTCTGGCTCACCATCGGCAGATTAAATTCCACCGGGTCTTCCACCGTGCTGACACTGATGCTCGTGCCATCGCGTTGCGTAATGTGGCAGAGCGACGAATACATCGTGCTCGTCTTGCCCGAACCGGTCGGACCGGTGAACAGGAGCAGACCGTTGGTGCGTTTCAACAAACGCAACAATCCTTTCAGCGTCACATTGTCAAAGCCGAGCACATCCAAATCGAACCGCCGGTCATGCGGGTCAAACAGCCGCACCACGACCTTTTCGCCGCGGACCGTTGGAAAAATCGAGACGCGCAATTGCACATTGTCCAATTCCGGCCCGCCCGCCGCCCCGCCGTCCTGCGGCAGTCCAGCCTGATAAGTCACAAGATTGGCCATGACCTTGAAGCGTATGGAAATTTTTTCCATCAACTCCGGCGGCAGATGCGCCACTTCGACCAGCACGCCATTGACGCGCGCGCGCACCGCGATGGCGTTTTCCCATGGCTCAATGTGCAGGTCGCTCGCGCCGAGCTTGGTGGCATCCTGCACCATGCAATTGACCAGCGTGCTGATTTCGATCTCCTTCGCTGCGCTCTCGGATTCAAGATATTGAATGGTGTAGCTCATATGTGTGCCTGCGCCGGAGGGTAGGAACGCGACAGCCGGAATTCAAGGAACATAATTCTTGCGCCCGGCAGGCCGGGCGCAACTTGACATCACCGCTGTTTTTCTCCCTCTCCTCCACCAAAGGAGGAGAGGGGCGGGGTGAGGAGGCCGTCTGCTTAAACTCAAATCCCCTCGCCCCAACCCTCTTCCCGCTTGGGCGGGGCGAGGGAGTCGGTGACAGTGCCAAGTTGCGCCCCGGCAAGCCACGGGTTGAGCGTGTAAATTCACATGGACAATACATTTGCAGGGAACAAATTTAAACCGCTAGAATAACGCGAACGTAACCCGGCGCCCATTCACCATTCATGAACATCGTCGTTATCGGCTTGAGCCACCATTCGTCGCCCGTTGAACTTCGGGAACGGTTCGCCTTTGCCGACGTGAAAATCCCAAACGCCCTCCAGTCGCTGCGCGAATCAGGTGTCGCCGATGAAGCGGTGATTCTTTCAACATGCAACCGCGTGGAGATTTACGCCGCGACTTCGCTTGAATCCGCCAAAGCGTTCGTTGAATTGAAACAATTTCTCGTAAGGTGGGGCAAGACTCCTGGCAAGCCGGATAATTTGGGAGTGCGCCAACATGTCGGCACTTTAGAAAGCGGCGACGCGCCACCGCAATCCAAAGACGCAAGGTGGGGCGAGACTCCGTCGAGCCAGAATCAAAAAGCAGCAAAGTCAGGGCTCGAGGGACTCTCGCCCCACCAAAATGAGCTTGGCGCCGAATTTTACACGCTTGCCGAGCCGCAGAGTCTGCATCATCTCTTCAAAGTCGCGTGCGGTCTCGATTCGATGGTGCTTGGCGAGACGGAAATCCTCGGCCAGCTCAAGCAGGCTTACGCGCTTGCGCATCGCCACGGCCACACCGGCGCGCAGCTGAACAAGGCGTTTCAACGCGCATTTCACACCGCCAAACACATTCGCACCCAGACGAACATCCAGCGCGGCAGCGTTTCCGTGGCGTCCGTTGCGGTGGAACTCGCGGAGAAAATTTTTGGCTCATTGCACGACCGCGAAGTGCTGGTCATCGGCGCCGGTGACACGAGCGAAAAAACCGCCCGTGCCCTGCTCTCCCGCGGCGTGCGCAACATCATTGTCACCAGCCGCTCATTGGAACGCGCGCAAATATTGGCCGGGGAATTCGGCGGGCGCGCCGTTCCATTCGGCGATTGGACGGTGGAATTGGAAAAAATCGACATCGCCATCAGCAGCACGTCCGCCCCGCATTACATTCTCGACCGCGCCGGATTTGAACCATTGATAAAACGCCGCAAGCATCGTCCGCTGCTGCTCGTTGACATCGCCGTGCCACGCAACATGGACCCTGAATTGAATTCCGTGGAGAACGTTTACCTTTACAACATTGATGACCTACAGGCCATCGCCGACGACTATTTAAAACAACGTAAAGAGGAAATCGCCCGTTGCGAAAAAATTATTGCCGAGAAAGTGAAGGCACTGCTCGAAACAAAGTCACCCACAGATTTCGCCGATGAACGTAGATTGCTTCTTTCTCCTCTGCGAAAATCTGCGTAATCTGCGGACGAAATAAATGTCAGTAGAACGTCCCATCATTATCGCCACGCGCGGCAGCGCGCTGGCACTTGCGCAGGCGAACTTGATCGCATCAAACGGCCGCTTCCTGTTTCCAAAATTGCGGTTTGAACTGAAAGTCATGCAAACCACAGGAGACAAAATGCAGGCCGCGCTGCTGGCCAAGGTTGGCGAAAATCTGCCGAAAGGTCTGTTCACAAAGGAACTTGAAGTCGCCCTGCTCAAAAACCAGGCCGATCTCGCGGTGCATAGCCTGAAGGATTTGCCGACCGATCTGCCCGCCGGATTGAAACTTGTCGCCACACCAAAACGCGCCGACGTCCGTGACGTGCTGATTTATCGCGATGCCGGTTATCTCAAAAACTTAAAACTTAAAACTCAAAATTCAAAACTCACCGAATGGTCTCCCGGCCAAAGCGCATTGCGCGGCCTTAAACCGCACATCACGCTGAAAGATTTGCCGGCAAAAGCGACCGTCGCCACGAACAGCACGCGGCGCAAAGCGCAACTACTGGCGGCGCGACCGGATTTAAATGTGGTGGAGATTCACGGCAACCTGCCGACACGCCTGCGGAAAATCGCCGAACGCGGCGAGCTGGACGCAACGATACTCGCGCTGGCCGGTCTGACACGACTGAATTTCCAAATCAGTTCGGATGGAAAACTTCTTGGCGACGCGGTTCCGGACGGTTTGCTGGCAACAGTTTTGGATTTGAAAGTGATGCTTTCGTGCGTCGGGCAAGGCGCAATTGGCATTGAGATTCGCGCGGACGACGAACGCATAGGCGCGATTTGCGAACGGCTGAATCATTTCAACACGTTCCAGTGTGTGACGGCGGAACGCGCGTTTTTGCGCGCAATGGGCGGCGGTTGCCAGAGTCCGGTGGCCGCTTACGCGGAAGTCGTTGGCGACAAAATTGTCATGCGCGCCGCTTCATTCCGGAACAAAACCACCCAACGCAGCGAAGGGAAACGACCGATTGCCGAAGCGGCAGCATTGGGCGAGGAATTGGCAGCGCAGTTGAAATAAATTTTAGCCGCAAACTGCGGCAGGGAGTGTTTAAAAGTGGAATTAGTTTTGACGCTCGCCCTCACCTGTTTCCTCTCCCCCAGGAGAGGACATACCAGCGAACGATTATGTTTTGCGAACAACTGTCCTGCCAATCCAGTCGCTCAAATTATTATCAGACGGTGAACGATTCACCTTCTCCTTGGGGAGAAGGCCGGGATGAGGGAGGACGTTGCACCAAGACATTCTTATGATAGTTCTCGACAAAAGAGAAAGTCGGAAATAGAACGGCCTTATGACAATCGAGCTTAACCGCAAGCAGCGCCCTAATAGGCGTATGAAGAAGCCCGCGATCATTATCTCTTTCGTTGCAATAGCTTTGATCGCGATAGCTTGGGTGCCCGTTTCTCGAAGTATTGCTTGGCGTCGTGATTACGCGGAGGCTGAACCACTTGTGCAATTGGTCTGGCCGATGGCCGCTGAGATGAAGCGATTTGCGGAACAGAACGGCAGGCTTCCGGCGACGCTTGAGGAGATTGATAGCTTTTCGAAGGATTATGATTTCTCGCGTCTCGGTGCTTATCACCCCGATTTTACATCACAGGGCGAGCGAATCTTCTATCTCAAGGTGAACAGACGGTTTTCTTTCGAGATCGACAAGAGTTTTACGCCAAAGTGGGTACTCTTTACCGGTGTCCTTGACAAGCCACAGGAGAGCAGTCGACGTCATACGCTGACCCTGTGCCTTGACAGCTAGACAGGCTGCAAATTTTCTTCGCGTCCTTCGCGCGACCATTTCCCAAAACAAACCGGCTATTTTCCGAGAGCAGCGAGGATTGAATCCAGTTGTTTCCGTTCGATGTCGGTTGCCGTTCCGGCAACGATGTGTCCGGCGATGCTTCGCAAAATGTGAGCTTTGTCTGCCGCCAGTTTTGGCGATAATTCCGTGATGAAATCGCGCGCAATGGCGGCAAAAGTGTTTCCGTTGTAAAAGCAGAAGGGCGCGAGCCGATGGCATTTCAGGCAGATTTCAAGCGCCTCGGTCAGGGCGAGTTCCTTGGATTGATTTTTCTTCCAAAGAGTTTTGGCGGGTAAATGTCCGTCGGAAGTGGGTTTGTGAAGAGCGTTTTTCTGTTTGCAAAGGCCGCGATTGATTTCAGTGACAATTTCCCAATCGAATGAGGCCAGCCAGGGTTTGACAAGGCGCGACATGCAGAATCGGCTCCTAATGAGCTGCGGATTTTCGTAAACCGGCTTTAATCCGCTGCAAGGTCATAACGCCTTCGCTTTTAAGATAACCTTTTCCCGTCCGCGCCAGAATGGGTTCAGCGGCAAAACGGTCTTGAATCCGGAGCGCATCTTTCATGATCCGCTTCAGTCGTTTGTGCTGAAGTTCTGTCATGCTTTAAACGTAACCAATGAATCCCATAATCGCAAATTGAAAATCCCGCCAGCAAAACAAAGGCATATATTAAACCACGGATGAACACGGATTGACACAGATAAGAAAAGGATTTCAGCAAGGCCAACGAGTTTATCAATCAGTGGGTCCTTTCGGTCTGCGGAAGATATTTCCCCACCTTGTCTTCATCCGTGTTCATCTGTGTTTATCCGTGGTAAAAAAGTTTTGTGTTCTTAAAACAAAAACGGCGCGAACTTTCGTCCGCGCCGTTCCCCAGTTTCTCCTGGCTATTTACACATCATAATACATGAAGAATTCGTACGGATGCGGACGCAGACGGATGGCGTCATGTTCCTTGCGCTTGGTGCTGACCCACATCTCGATGAAGTCTTCGGTAAAGACGTCGCCCTTGAGCAGGAAGGCATGGTCTTTCTCCAGACAATCAAGCGCTTCGCTCAAGCTGCCGGCCACATTCGGAACTTTTTTCAGTTCTTCCGGCGGCAACTCATAGATGTTTTTGTCAAGCGGTTCACCCGGCTTGATTTTGTTCTGGATGCCGTCCAGACCGGCCATGAGCAGCGCGGCGAAGCAGAGATACGGGTTCGCGGCCGGATCCGGCGGGCGATATTCGAGGCGTTTGGCCTTGGGACTTTCGCTGTAGGTCGGGATGCGGACGGCGGCGCTGCGGTTGCGCGCGCTGTAAGCGAGGTTGACCGGCGCTTCGTAACCCGGCACGAGGCGTTTGTAGCTGTTCGTGGTGGGGTTGCAGATGGCGCACAACGCCTTGGCGTGTTTGAGCAGACCGCCCGCGTAATAAAGAGCCATTTGGCTCAAGCCGCCGTATTCCTTGCCGGCAAAGAGCGGTTTGCCCTTCTTCCACAAACTTTGGTGGGTGTGCATGCCGGAGCCGTTGTCGCCAAAGAGCGGCTTGGGCATGAAACAGGCGGTCTTGCCATGTTTCCTGGCAACGTTCTTGATGACGTATTTGTAAATCATCATCCAGTCAGCTGCGGTGACCAAGGTGCTGAAGCGATAGTCAATTTCGGCCTGGCCGGCGGTGGCAACTTCATGGTGCTGCTTTTCAATTTTGACGCCCAACTGTTCCATCGTCAGCACCATTTCGGTGCGGATGTCCTGCTGGGTGTCGGCTGGCGCCACGGGGAAGTAACCTTCCTTGTGCCGGATTTTGTAGCCGAGGTTCGGCATCTCATCGCGGCCGGTGTTCCAAACAGCTTCCTCGGAATCAATGCTGTAAAACGTGCCGTTGCACCTGGAATCAAATTGCACGTTGTCGAAGATAAAGAATTCAGCTTCCGGACCAATAAAGGCCTGATCGGCCAAACCGGTGGAGATGAGGTGTTTTTCCGCCTTCTGCGCGATACCGCGCGGGTCGCGGCTGTAAGGTTCCAGTGTGCCGGTTTCAGCCACGGTACAGGTGAGACTTAATGTCGGGACCGCGCAAAATGGATCAATAAACGCCGTTTCCGGGTCGGGCATGGCCAGCATGTCGCTGGCTTCAATGCTCTTCCAGCCGCGAATCGAGGAACCGTCAAAACCGAGTCCTTCGGCAAAGGAGTCTTCGGTCAGTTCCGCGATGGGCATGCAGAAGTGCTGCCATGTGCCAAAGGTGTCCACGAATTTGATGTCCACCATTTTCGCCCCGGTCTTTTTTGCCATTTCAATAACGCTCTTGGATGTTGCCATATTATTAAGATGTAGAGTTGTTGATTGTTAAGATTGTTCGTTTGTTTGTTGGTGCAGCTAAAACCGAAAGCTGCGCCGGCCATGACTTTGGTCAATAACCGGCACAGCGTCGAGTATTTTTTAATTAACTATGATAGCCCTCCTCCCCGTGTTCATTGACGTCGAGACCGGAGATTTCAACCTCCTCGGTCGGACGCAGACCCACTAGCGCCTTGGTAATGTAGGCGATGACAATTGTGCCCACAATGCTCAACACCAGCGTGACACCAATCGCCTTGAGTTGTTCCCAGACCAGTGGTTGGAACCAACTGTCCGTAACGTAGGCCTTGAGATTGGTCGCGAGGTTGGGATTGACGATATTGCGTGCGAGCATGCCGGTCATCAATGCCCCGGTCAACCCGCCGATACCGTGAACGCCGAACGTGTCCAGGGCATCGTCATAGCCAAACCAACCTTTGACCTTGTAGCAGAAGAACCATGGGATGGTGCCGGCGGCAATGCCAATCCAGATCGCGCCTTGCGGAGTGACGAAACCGCATGCGGGAGTAATGACCACCAGGCCCGCAACGGCGCCGGAACAGTAACCGAGCACGCTCGGCCTGCCTTTGACAATCCACTCCCACACCGGCCAGACGAATGATGCCACCGCAGTGGCAATGGTCGTGGTAGTGAAGGCATTCGCCGCCACCACGTCAGCCCCCACCGCGCTTCCGGAATTGAAGCCATACCAGCCGACCCACAACATGCCCGTACCGATGTAAGTAAGCACCATGCTGTGCGGCGTGAAGTTTTCTTTGCCGAAACCTTTACGTTTGCCGAGAATTAAACACAGAACCAAGGCGGACCAACCGGAGGTCATATGCACGACTGTGCCACCGGCAAAATCAATCGCTTTAATTCCTGCGTGCGGATTCCAGACGCCATTCATCGCGCCGTTGATGCCCCAAACCATGTGGCCTTGCGTGAAATAAATCAGCAGCATCCACAACGTCATGAATATCAGGATGGCCTTGAACTTCATGCGTTCGGCGATGGAACCAATGATCAACGCCGGCGTGATGACGGCGAACATCAACTGAAACATCGCAAACACGTTTTCCGAAACCCAATAGGAATAATTGGCGTTGGGCGCGGAAGTAACACCGCCCAGCATCCAGTTAATCAGCGGGCTGCCGACAATGCCTTTGATAATGTCTTCTTTGACGGCATTGCCCGTTCCACCGAAGATCATGCTGTAACCGACGAACACCCAGAGGATGGTCACCAAACCGGTGATCATGAAGCATTGGGCCAGCACGGAAAGCACGTTCTTTCTGCGAACGAGACCTCCGTAGAAGAGCGCCAGACCCGGCAATGTCATGAACAGCACCAGCGCCGTGCTGGTGAGCAGCCATGCATTGTGGCCGGGACCGGGATTGCCAATGATCGTTGTATTGGCGACCACTTGATTGCCATTGGTGTCCTTCAATGGCGCAGTGGGATCACTGTTGGCGATGTAAGCTTCAAGCGATGCCACACGTTGATCCAGCGTCGGTGCCGGCAGATTCGTGGCCGTATCCGCGCGCAATGGCAAAATGCCAAACGCAATGGTCGCGATTAAAGCAAGAGTTGATAAGTATCGTTTCATAATTTTCGTTTTATAATGGGGTTCAAATTGTTTGAGTTCTTCAAATGGCCGACTCGCCTCTCTCATCGGTTCGAATGCGAATGGCTTGTTCGACGTTGGACACGAACACTTTGCCGTCGCCGATTTTCCCGGTTTTGGCCGCTTTAACAATCGCGCCAACGGCCGCGTCGGTTTGAGCATCCGCCACGACAAGCTCAACTTTTATCTTCGGCAGGAAATCCACGGTATATTCGCTGCCGCGATAGATTTCGGTGTGGCCCTTCTGGCGGCCAAACCCCTTGACCTCGCTCACGGTCATGCCTTCGATGCCGATTTCGCTAAGGGCGTCTTTCACTTCCTCGAGCTTGAACGGTTTGATAATCGCTTCAATTTTCTTCATATTTTTTGTCAGTGTTAATCAGACGGCGTCTGGTTTAAGCCAGTTCGCATCCGCGTTCTGGCACGCTAAGCAATGGCAATGCCAAGTGGAATTTTGCGGCGGCTGAACGCGTAAAAAAGCCTGATTTTATTGGAGAAAATTAAATTCCGTCCAAAACGACGGGGAAGAAAAGCCTGTTGCAATTTGCGCAGCGAAGAAAAATTTCGCCAGCGCGCGGAAGGAAAAATAAAATGGTCGGAGCGACAGGATTTGAACCTGTCCCCTGCCGCAGATTCTCAAGCACTTACAAAGGCTGACACACAAAGAGACTCACAAACTCCGGTCGCCCCATTGCACGATCTGTCCCAAGTAGTCACGGCTTGGGCTAAACTTCCAGCGCCGCTCAAGGCAGCGATTCTCGCCATTGTCAGGACGGCGGCTGATTCTTCCAAACGAACGGAGGGCGAGCCATGAACTTAAATCCCGCTGAAGTTTTGAATCCCATCTTCAACGCTCTGGACGCCCTGATTCAGGATTACGGCGTTTATTGTTACCTCGTGGTCGTTTGGTTGTCCCTGTTGTTGATCGGCTGGATATTGAGCGGCGGCTTGCGGCGGAAACAGCCACAAGGAAACGCCGCCACTGTCATCCCTGGCATCATCATCACAACGCGGCCACACGATGAACCGTCACCACAACCAGTCATCGGTGCCGAGGTCGGTCAAGCGTGGGACAGTGACAACGAAACAACGGACTAACCATGACAGCTTTTCATTCCCGGCAATCCGACTATGCCCGGCACGTTCGCAAAAACGAAAACGCTGACAGGATCAATTTCGCTTCACAAATTGCATCATCAATTTGCACAGTCATGCACACGAAGCGTGTCAAAACCGATGCAACAATTTTCAAGTCACGGTGCAGTCGCACGGCTGTGAGCTACCGCTTTTATACTAGGCACGCCTTACTCCTTAGCCAGCTAAGGTTTTTTCGACTCGCTGATAGCTCGCCGATGGTTGCGCGATGGGCGCGAAACATCCGGCAATACATCCGGCGAAATATCTCGCGTCATGTCCACGTCATTTCCCGGCAATGGCCGCACAGTGGCAACAGCAATGCCGCTGAACGTCCGTCAAGATGACTCGCAAGACAACTTGCCTTGCGCCAGACTTGGACGCGCAATGTCCGCGCCGGAAACTTGCGAGACAACTCGCAATACGTCCGCGCAACAGCCGTGCCGCAGTCCGCGCAACGGTCAATACAACATCTCGCAAGCTGCTCGTGGGAATTCCGTCGTCAGCTTTTAACCATTACATCCAAAAATTATGAACACACCAATCCCACCAACGCCCGATCTCGAATCGCTGCACAAGGCGGTTCAGGAATTCCGGCCTAATTCGCATCGTGTCCCATTCAACAATCTCAAACCATTCCATGACTCCATCGTGGAATTGCGCGGCAAGAAGGCATCCTATTTTATCATTGCGGAAATCCTGCAACAAAATGGCGTCAAGACCAGCCGGGCACGGGTGGCCGAATACGGTCGCATTGTCCTGGATGGCGGGAAATCACGGAAACGGCGCAAACGTGCGAGAACCGCGCCAGTCACAAATGCCCCGGCCTCGCCTCAAAATGCGCCAGCCGTGGCCGCAAAACCCGCGCCGGCCACAACAACGCCGGCGAGTAATGTTCCGCCACCACCAACCGAGAATTCTCCATACAAGTCGCGCGGACCACACATTGCCAACGTAAGAATGATGAGTCCAAAGGAAGCCAAAGAGTTCAATGCCAGCCTGAAGCCAGAAAACGCCCCGAAGCCGTGACCAACGCTTGTGCGGCCGCGTCTGCGCGTTCGTCACGGCTGCCCTTTGGCTTCCGTCTGGTCGTACTGCTGCGTTCATCATCCACAGCAAGACAACCAGACCGAAGCCTATTGAAATCAGGGTAAAATGAGGCTTGTTTTTGTCAGAAAAACTGCATATTTTTTCGGACAATAACTGAATGGGAAAGCACGCAAAATCCATTGATAGTCAAATCCTCCAGCGGGTGAAAGCCAGCGGAAGGGGCTGGGTTTTCACGGCTAGGGATTTTATGGGCCTCGGCAGCCGCGATGCCGTGGACAAGGCTCTTTCCCGTTACGCGCAAGGCGGAATCATCCGAAAACTGGCTCGTGGCCTCTACGACTACCCGCGCCAAGACCCGCAACTCGGCCTGCTTTCGCCTTCCATAGATGCCATCGCCCAAGTCTTACAAGGGCGCGACGCCGTTCGCCTGCAACCCTCTGGCGCTTACGCCGCCAATCTTCTTGGCCTCTCAGACCAAGTGCCGATGAAAGTTGTTTTTTTAACTGACGGTTCCCCGCGCCGGATTCAGCTTGGCAAACTTCAAATTGTCCTCAAACGCACCACGCCGCGCAATATGGCAACCGCCGGAAAAATCAGCGGACTGGTGATTCAGGCATTGCGTCACTTGGGCCAACACCATGTGGATAGTCATGTGTTAGCCACCCTTCGCCAGCGCCTCAATACCGCCGACAAACGACAACTTCTCAAAGACTTCCGCTACGCCTCGGCATGGATCGCCCGGTTTATGCAACAGGTCGCCGAAACTTCAAAAAAATGAGCCATGCAATTTTTGCCCAACTTCCACCTGATCAACGCCGTCGCCTTTGCAACGAAGCGCAGGCGAAGTTCGGTCTTCACGCGGTCAGCGTGGAAAAGGATTTCTGGGTCTGCTGGACGTTGCATGAATTGTTTCAACTACCGGAATGGGGAACTCACCTCACTTTCAAAGGCGGCACGTCGCTCGCCAAAGCATGGAAACTCATCGAGCGCTTTTCCGAAGATATTGACGTTGTGATTGACCGCGACTTCCTCGGCTTCGGCGGCGACCGTGGCCCAGAACACGCGCCAAGCAAGAAACAACAACGCCTGCGGTTGGACGCCCTCAAGGCCGAATGTCAGCAGCTCATCCGTCATTCCCTGCACCTGGCTCTTGCAGCGCGATTCAAATCATTGCTACCGGCGGATGCAGTCTGGAGACTGGAAGAAGACCCCGCCGATCCTGATGGGCAATCACTATCGTTCTTTTATCCGGCGGTGATTGAAACCGCTGCTTACGTTCAGCCGGTGGTGAAGATTGAACTAGGTGCTCGCTCGGACACCGAGCCTTCCGAAACCCCGCAAATTCAGTCTTATCTCGCCGAAGCTTTTCCGCAAATTCTTGGCCCGGACACATTTCCCGTCCGCACGGTCGCTCCGCGCCGCACTTTTTGGGAAAAGGCCATGCTTCTCCACGAAGAAACTTTTCGTCCGGCGGACAAGCCGCGCAAAGTGCGCCTCGCCCGGCATTACTACGACCTTTGGTGTCTCATCAACAAGGGCGTTGCCGCTCAAGCTCTGGCCGATCCGGGCTTGTTCAAACGTGTCGCCGCGCACCGCGAAATTTTCTTTCGCTGGTCTTGGGTTGATTACACCACCCTTCACCCCGGTTCGCTCCGTCTGGTTCCACCCGACGACCAACTGGCTCTTTGGCGACAGGATTACCAAACCATGCGGGGTGAAATGTTTTTCGGCAACGTGCCTAAATTCGACGAAATCCTTTGCGTCGTTGGCGACTTTGAAAAACATTTTAACCAATCGTCACCGAAATGATCCGCCCATCAGCAATCCGCCTCCCTTCTGCTACGGAACACTATGTCAACGCATCTGCTGGTTTCCGTGTGCGCGAATCGGGATTCAATTGTGTGTCGTCGGTCAGCGCGTCAATCTATTGCTCTCCTCATCCGGCTGCGCTCCAAATTGACTCGCCGCCCGGCTCCAGGAGTTTTGCTTTTAGATTTCGCGCACGAGAGGATTTTCACGCCAATTCATTAATTTGGAATTGAAGGCACGTTTCTTAAAAATGCGAGCACAATATCTTCTACGAGGCAACCACCCAATTATGGCTTTGTGATGCGCTAACATTTTTCGATGACCTATCAGCTACTCGAAAAATTGAGAGATGATGAAGTGCCAGTGAATCCTGATGAAAGCAAGCCGTTCCACT
>Ga0182011_10002691_pt1 | contig 14907 bp, 9 predicted proteins | sample 711E1DmetaG_FD_120481 | JGI IMG/M metagenome (GOLD analysis project Ga0182011, IMG submission 120481) | Permafrost microbial communities from Stordalen Mire, Sweden - 711E1D metaG | ecosystem: Environmental > Terrestrial > Soil > Wetlands > Permafrost | place: Sweden: Stordalen | collected... | reverse complement strand
TGAGATACGTACTCCCATGAATGGCATTCTTGGCTTTACCGAACTCTTAAAAGAACCGAACTTATCAAGTGATGATCAACAAGATTATATTCAAACCATCCAGATTAGTGGCGCACGTATGCTTAATACCATCAATAGCATTGTTGATATTTCGAAAATTGAATCGGGTCTTATGAAAGTTGATATTAAGGAAACGAATATTAACGAGAAAATTGAATTCACTTATAAGTTCTTCAAACCAGAAGTTGAAATTAAAGGGTTGCAGCTTTTATTTAAAAACAGTTTGCCTGCAAAAGAAGCCATCATTAAAACAGACAATGAAAAAGTTTATGCCATTCTTACTAACCTCGTTAAAAATGCCATTAAGTTTACTTGTGAAGGCTCCATTGAGTTTGGATATGAAAAAAAGGGGAACTACCTTGAATTCTTTGTAAAAGATTCAGGAATAGGCATTCTACAAAAACAACAGCAACTTATTTTTGAGAGATTCAGGCAGGGCAGTGAATCGCATAACCGGGGTTATGAAGGCAGTGGATTGGGTTTATCCATAGCAAAATCTTATGTAGAAATGCTTGGTGGGGAAATATGGGTGGAAAGCGCAGAAGGGAAAGGCTCAACATTTTATTTTACCATCCCTTACAATGCTGTGTCTGAAAAACAAACAGAGCTTAAAGATACTATTTCCCAAGAGCATAAAGAAGTTCAGGTAAAAAACCTGAAAATATTGATTGTCGAAGACGATGAAATATCTTATTCACTTCTTGCAAGAATGCTCCAGAAAATCAGTAAGGAAGTTTTACATACAATAACAGGAGTTCAAGCCGTTGAGGCTTGTCGTAATAATCCTGATCTTGATTTGGTTTTAATGGACATTAGAATGCCCAAAATGGATGGAAATGAAGCCACACGCCAAATACGTCAATTTAACAAAGATGTTATCATCATCGCACAAACAGCCTATTCATTTTCGGGTGACAACGCAAAGTCAATAGAATCAGGATGCAACGATTATATTACTAAACCAATTAATAAGACCTTATTATATGAGTTAATCAAAAAGCATATTTATAAATAGAAAATGAATAATAAACCAGAGATTTATTTGTCCATTTTTTTTTATTTACCCCCGCCTTTTAGTGTTGTCGGTTTTTTCTGAAACATGGATACTTATGAAAAACCACCAGTATATAAATCAATATAGGATTTGTTGTCAGAATTATCCAAATAGGGCTGCCGGCCACCTCTCAAGATGTCATGGTTTTTGCATCAACGAAGTAAACTGTTCCCATTACAACAAATAATTATTATAGATTGAGTGTAATACGATTAGCTGGTAAATATATTACGTTAAACTCACCCTTTCTTCCCGAAAGATTGATTACCTTGCTTTTAATCTTTTCTTATCAGCTTTCTTTTATAAAGATATTATAGGGAAAGGGTAAAAGTCTTTAGAGTTTTCAGCTTTAGAAAACACGAAACTCATTGATTATAGAACTGTCAGGAGAAACTGAAACTCCTGACAGATTTCTGTTGTAACTGGAAATATGAAGATCATGAAGAGAAGCAGTACATTGAAAAGTCAAAGTAAGACAGAAATTGCGCTGAAAGAATCCGAACAGAGATATCGCACTATAATGATGAGTGTGGGTGACGGTGTGATCGCTACCGATTCTGCAGGAAGAGTTGAAATGATGAATCCGGTAGCTGAAGAGTTAACCGGCTGGAAGCAGGAGGAAGCTCAGGGCAATTCGCTGGAAAAGATATTTCAGATCATCAACGAAAAAACACGTCAAATCGTTGAAAACCCCGTGCGCCGTGTTATGCGCGAAGGAATAGTGGTAGGCCTTGCCAATCATTCGATGCTTATTGCCAAAAACGGAACTGAGTATCCAATTGCCGACAGTGGGGCCCCCATCCGAAACGAAGAGGGCGATATTACCGGGATGGTGCTGGTTTTTCGCGATCAGACTCAGGAGCGTACATCACAGAGGGCGCTGCAGGAAAGCGAGCGTAAGTTCCGTGAGACAGTGACATACTTTGATGAAGGTTATTATAGTGTCACAATTGATGGTTTGTTACTAGACCACAACCAGGCTTTCAGCCGGATTCTCGGATTTGACATCGCTAAGGATTTGAAAGGAGCAAAATTACCAGACTTCTGGCAGGTTCCTGAGGACAGAAAACAATACCTGAACGAGTTAATAGCCCACGGATTTATCAGGAACTACATGGTGAATGCAAAGAAAATTAATGGTGAAAAGATTGATGTTATGATGAATTCCCACCTGGTGAAAGATGAAAAGGGTGGGTTGGTGAGAATTGATGGGACTTTTACAGATTTCACTGAGCGCAGTCAAGCAGAGCAGTTAATCAAAGAATCTGAAAGAAAATACCGTATTCTGGTAGAAAATTCTCTGGTGGGTGTGTTTAGAACAAAAGTCAATGGAGATGTTGATTATGTTAACGATTCCATTTTGAGAATGCTGGAGTTTGACACAAGAGAAGATTTGTTAAACATAGGAGCATTGATGCGATATAAAGAACCGAAGCAACGGGAGGAGTTGTTGAAGGCTCTTAAGGACAGTGGAAAAGTTGAAGGTTTTGAAGCTAATATAATTACAAAAAAAGGGAATGAGCGGGTCTTTCTGATGAATGTGGTCATCAATGGAGAAATACTTGATGGTACCTTAATCGACATTACCCAACGCAAACTGGCAGAAGAAGCGCTGAAAGAAAGCGAGCGCATCATATCGGAACAATTTGAAAAATTGAATGAAGCACAACATATTGCCATGATCGGAAGTTGGGAATGGAATTTGCAAACCAATCACGTGTGGTGGTCGGATGAGACTTATCGGATTTTCGGTGTAACACCACAGAATTTCGTTCCGAGCTTCGAAGCAAACGGCAAGTTTATTCATCCCGATGATGTCGCAAATTACGGCAAATCATTCGAACATTCTTTTCAAACAGGCGAACCATTAAATGTCGAGTTCAGGCTGGTTACCAACGATGGACTACTGAAACACTGTAATGGCAAAGGGAAGATTATTTATGACGATTCCGGTCACCCGATTCGTTTTGTCGGAACAATGATGGATATTACCGAGCGCAAGCAGGTAGACCAGGAACTGCGAGAGCGCGAGGCCAGATACAAAACGCTTATTGAGAACATCCCGCAAAAGATCTTCATGAAGGACAGAGATTATAGATTTATGTCGATCAACGAGAATTTCGCCCGTGATATAGGCATCAGCCCGGAAGAAATTGTCGGGAAACTGGATCGGGACTTATTCTCTAATGAGCTTGCTGACAAGTATCATGCTGATGATGTGAGGATCATCACAACCGGGGAGACCGAGGAGCTGGAAGAAAAATATGTGGTAGACGGGAAAGAAACATGGGTCAACACAATCAAGACGCCGGTACGGGACGATAAGGGAGAGATAGTAGGACTGCTCGGCATCTTCTGGGATATCACCGCACGAAAACTGGCAGAAGAAGAAATACGGAAACTTAACACCGAACTTGAGGATCGTGTGGTTATGCGAACCGCCCAGCTGGAAGCCTCTAACAAGGAACTGGAAGCCTTCAGTTATTCGGTATCCCACGACCTCAGGGCGCCTCTGCGCCATGTAAGCGGGTATGTGGAATTGCTTAACAAACATTTTCAATCAGATTTACCCGAAAAGGGGCTTCACTATCTGAATTCCATTGGTGATTCTGTGCATATCATGGGAATGCTGATTGACGACCTTCTGCAATTTTCCAGAACCGGTCGTATGGAGATGCACCAATCAGATCTTGATATGAATGAAATCGTTAGAGAAGTTAAAGAATCGCTGTGTAAAGATAATCCTGATCGTAAAATTGAATGGGTCCTGGGAAAATTACCAACCGTAAATGGAGATGAAGCAATGCTCCGTCTTGTCTGGATGAATCTGCTGAGCAATGCTGTCAAGTTCACACGCACCAGGAAGAAAGCCAGAATCGAGATAGGAGTCAGTAAAGAGAATAAGGAGCTGGTTTTCTTTGTACACGATAATGGAGTCGGGTTTGATATGAAATACGCTCACAAGCTTTTCGGAGTTTTCCAGCGTCTGCACTCTACGGAAGAATTTGAAGGAACCGGGATTGGCCTGGCAAATGTGCACAGGATAGTATTGCGTCAGGGAGGACGCACATGGGCTGAAGCCGAGCCCGACAAAGGAGCTGTATTTTATTTTTCAATACCAAATAAATAAGGAGGAATATGATGGTAGAAATTCGAACAATTCTTTTTGCAGAAGACAACCCCAGGGATGTCGAATTGACACTTGAGGCTCTGGGAGACCATAACCTGGCCAATAACGTTATTGTCGTGAGAGATGGTGTGGAAACTATGGATTATCTGCATTGTGAAGGAAAATACAAACAACGTAAACCCGGGAATCCTGCAGTATTACTGCTGGATATCAAAATGCCCCGTATGGATGGTATCGAAGTTCTTCGGGCTATCCGAAATGATAATAAATTGAAAATGCTTCCGGTTGTTATGCTTACATCTTCCCGCGAGGAACAGGATCTAATCAAAAGTTATGAGCTTGGAGTTAATGCCTATGTGGTAAAGCCTGTCGATTTCAAAGAATTTATTGAAGCAGTGAAGCAGGTAGGTGTCTTTTGGGCTGTCATTAATGAAGTGCCACCTGTGTGTAAATTATCCGATAAAGACTAAAGATAATATGAATGAGTTATTAAACGTACTTTGTCTTGAGGACTCGCCTCGGGATGTTGAAATCATGCGTGAATTGCTGATAGATGCAGGATATAATTTAAACATGGACTGCACCGCGTCAGAGGAGGAGTATGTTTCATTACTTCGAAGCCATAAGTATGACTTCATTTTAGCTGATTTCAAATTACCCGGGTTCGATGGCTTCACAGCGTTGCAATGGTCTGTGGAAATCTGCCCCGATGTTCCATTTATCTGTATTTCCGGAACAATCGGCGAGGAGACCGCCGTAGAACTGTTAAAAAAAGGAGCCGTTGATTATATAATGAAGGACAGGCTTATACGTCTCCCGTCAGCCATACAGAGGGCGATTGAGCAACATAATATACAAATTGAAAAGAGAGCGGCCGAATTATTATTGAAGGAAAATGAAGAGAAACTTCAAAGTATTTTCAGCACTGCACCTGTAGGCATAGGACTGGTTGTAGGCAGAATATTTATTGAGGTTAATGACACTTTCTGTAGAATGACTGGCTATAATCGGTCGGAACTGATAGGTAAAGATGCTGAAACGCTATATGCAAAAGATGAACAAAATGAAAGTGCCGGGTTTGTAATATACAGGCATATTGCTGAAAAAGGTACAGGATCGGTTGAAACTCGTTTTAAATGTAAAGATGGAAGAGTTTTAAACATATTTTTAAGTTCGACTCCTCTGGACAAAGATGACCTGTCGAAAGGAGTTACCTTTATCGCAATGAATATTACTGAGAGAAAACTAGCTGAAGAAAAGTTAATCATTGCGAATAGAGAACTTGTCTTTCAAAACGATGAGAAAGAAAAACGTGCAGCAGAATACAAGGATATATATGACAATGCGATAGAAGGAATGTTTCGGACTTCATTGGAAGGAAAGAGTTTGCAATCTAACAAAGCACTTGCAAAGATGTTGGGTTATGATACTGCGGATAATGTTGTAAATTCGGTAACCGATTCTGGGCATCAGGTTTGGGCGAACGCAGATGAACGACTTAAATATGCTAAGATACTTGAAGAACAGGATATTATTCAGAAATACGAATGTCAGTATAAACGTGTTGATGGAGGAATTATTTGGGTCTCGCTTAACTCCAGATTAGTACATGATGAAAATGGTAAGGCACTTTATTATGAAGGATTTGTTGAAGACATCACTGAACGAAAGCAAACTGAATTTGAACTAATTAAAGCAAAAGAGAAAGCCGAAGAAAGCGACCGTTTGAAATCCGCATTCCTTACTAATATGAGCCATGAGATACGTACTCCCATGAACGGTATTCTAGGCTTTACCGAACTATTAAAAGAACCGAACTTATCAAGTGATGACCAACAGGATTTTATTCAAATCATCCAGGTTAGTGGCGTACGGATGCTCAATACTATCAATAATATTGTTGATATTTCGAAAATTGAATCGGGACTTATGAAAGTTGATATTAAGGAAACGAATATTAACGAGAAAATGGAATTCACTTATAAGTTCTTCAAACCGGAAGCTGAAATTAAGGGTTTGCAGTTTCTGTTTAAAAGCAGTTTGCCTGCAAAAGAAGCCATAATTAAAACAGACAATGAAAAGGTCTATGGAATACTGACTAACCTTGTTAAAAATGCAATTAAATTTACTTATGAAGGTTCAATTGAATTTGGATATGAGAAAAAAGGAAAATACCTTGAATTCTTTGTCAAAGACACGGGGGCAGGCATTCCACAGAACCAGCAGCAAATAATTTTTGAGAGATTCAGGCAGGGTAGTGACTCCCTTACCCGAAAATACGAAGGCAGTGGTTTGGGTTTATCCATAGCAAAATCTTATGTAGAAATGCTTGGTGGAAAAATATGGGTGGAAAGTGAAGAGGGGAAAGGCTCAACATTTTATTTTACCATCCCTTACAATGCTGTATCAGAAGAAAAACACACGATCGAAAATGTTATTTCTGCTGAAAATAAAGACGTTCAATTAAGAAACCTGAAAACATTAATTGTCGAAGACGATGAAATATCTTATTCTCTCTTGATAAGAACTGTCCAGAAAATCAGTACAGAAGTTTTACATGCAATAACAGGATTTGAAGCCGTTGAGGCTTGTCGGAATAATCCTGACCTTGATTTGGTTTTAATGGACATTAGAATGCCCAAAATGGATGGATTGGAAGCCACACGTCAAATTCGTCAATTTAACAATGATGTAATCATCATTGCCCAAACTGCCTATGGATTTTCAAGTGATAGTGAAAAGGCATTAAAAGCTGGATGCAACGATTATATTTCCAAACCGATTAGTAAGACCTTATTGTATGAGTTAATTAAAAAGCATATTAATTAATAGAAAATGAATTTAATAAAATCAACTTTTTTTCGAATTATAAAAAGAAAAGAATCGCCTCTGTTTTTTATACTTTTTATTGCAGGAATAGGCTTATTTGGTTGGTTCTCTGGTAAAATGGGTTTAGCCTCGTTTTCTTTGAAATACATTCCCATTCCACACTCATCTGCAATATTATTAATTGCTTTAAGTATTCTTTTCTTTATTAATATTAATTTCAAAAAATCACGATTAATAAAATCATTATTAACATTATCAGCAATTATAATTGCATTTTATTGTAGCTTAATTTTTCTCGATTTCCTTTTTAATTTCTCGTGGGATGCTGAAAATATTTTTATTAAAAATCCAGAAAAATTTGGTACTGTATTAATTGGTCGCATGTCGCCAATAGCTGCATTATTGTTTATTTGTACATGCATTGGTGTTTTAGGAATACAGCAAAATAATTCCAATAAGATCAAGTATGCAGGTGGCTGTTTCTCATTAATTGTATCCCTTATTTCTTCAGTTTTATTGATAGGATATCTTTATAAAGCACCTCTTCTGTATGGAAGCCAAATTATCCCTGTTTCATTACCAACCTCAATTTGCTTTTTATTATTCAGTATTATATTACTCCGGGGATACGAATCCCGATTTTTAACTTACAATTTGATAAAAGAGAATAAAGTCACTCGTCTACTATTAAAATCGTTTTTACCCATTGTCGTTTTAATAGTTATTCTCCAAGGATTTTTAGATTCCACTTTTTCATTTAATGATAATAATCCATCATTAACAGCAGCAATAATTCTGTTAATAGTGGTCGTCCTTACGGTTTTTATTATATCGAGAATATCAGGGAATATTGGTGATCAGTTACTGAGAGCAGAACAAGCATTGAAAGAAAGTGAAAAACAATTACTTCAACTAAACGTCGACAAAGACCGTTTTATATCTATTCTTGGGCACGATTTAAAAAGTCCGTTTAATAACATTCTTGGGTTTTCCGAAATACTAACTGACGAGATTAACAGTCTAAATAAAGACGAAATTGAAGATATCTCATATAATATTAATAAATCTGCAAAAATCACAAATAAGTTACTGGAAGACATATTGATGTGGGCAAGAACTCAACAAGGAAATATTCCTTTTAAACCACAAAAATTAGATTTTGCAGATATCTGCAAGAATATACTTGAAATTCTTAACCCAGGCGCGTATGCAAAAAACATTACAGTATATTATTCCGTTGCAGACAATATAAACGTTTATGCAGATATTGACATGCTAAAAACCATAATCCTTAACCTTGTATCGAATGCAATAAAATTTACAAACAGCGGTGGCAGAATAAACATTAATGCAGAGGAAAATTCTGGGAATGTAATAATTTCTGTTTCGGACAATGGAGTGGGAATAACACCAGATAATTTGGCAAAGCTGTTTGACATATCAGAAGTTATTACAACTAAAGGTACGGCAAAAGAAACAGGAACAGGTTTAGGATTACTACTCTGCAAAGAATTTGTAGAAAAACATGGCGGTAAAATTTGGGTTGAAAGTGAAGTTGGGAAAGGGAGTGATTTTAAATTTACTTTGCCAGTATCAGTCTAAAAGGCAACCTAAGATCAATTAAGTAAGCGGGGCCGTCAGGTTTAAGAATTTCAGTGCAATACCTTGATGTCCAACGCGCAAGTAAGAGTTTGGCAGCTTACCACCACGACACCCAACGCTGCTGCCAAACACAACTTGTCCCCGAGACATCGGGATGCTTTTTTGCCAACAATGGTTAGACAAATTACTCCGGTAAAAGATGATTTTTAAACTTGGTGTTAAAGAAAGTGACAACAATCTGTAAAAAATATTTACGGCTAACTGTAAAATATCTTTACTTCATGAGATTATCATAATTTTTAAATGACTTTATATCATATACATACAATTATGGCATCATTATGGTATTTCATTTTTAAAACAATTAAAGAAATCTACAAAAAACGATGCAGAGCCGTTGATACTTGAATATAGACTAAAACCCTTCATTAGCAAAATCAAAATGTTGAGAAATTACATATATACAGCATTAAGGAATCTAGTTCGATTTAAAACAAATTCAGTAATTAATATCATCGGACTTTCCTTAGGATTTGCAACAGCCATAATAATAGTTCTATATGTAATTCATGAATTTCAGATCGATAAGTTCAACAAGAATATCGATAGAATTTATCGTATTGAACTTGGAGAAGAAAAAAACAGACACGCATATATGCCCGAAATAGTTGCCAGGAAAATTTCGGAAGAGATACCAGAGGTTGAAAAATTTGTCAGGTTTGATTTTGGAGAAGATAATAATGTCCTTAAATACAAAGAAAACACATGGTTATTACAAGATTTTGCTTTCGCAGACAGTAGCGTCTTTGATATATTCACATTCCCTTTCATTCAGGGAAATCCATTAATAGCTCTCAAACAACCATTTTCATTGGTTCTAACTGAAAGTACAGCAAAAAAGATTTTCGGTTCAGAAGATCCGATTAATAAGACTGTCAAATACAAAAATTACTACGATTTTACCATTACCGGAATAATAAAAGATATTAAAAATTTTCATCTCTCAATAAATGCTCTTGCCTCTTTTGAAAGCCTCTCAATTATGAATGGAGGAGGTAATTTAGGATATAATAGTTGGTCATATCCATCCTTTATAATGTTACGAAATAGCAACTATGATATAAGATCAATTGAAAATAAGATTTATAGCAATTTTAAACAAACTGATTATTGGAAAGAGAATGAACCTAAATTCAAGCTTAACAAACTGTCTGATGTCTATTTTAGCAGGAATGTGCCTGCAAGTCACACAAAATATGGCAATTTACAATTCATATTTATTTTGATTACTATTTGCATTTTTACATTGATCCTTGCCTGTATTAATTTCATTAACCTTGAAACTTCAAAAAGTCTGGTAAAACAAAAAGAGATTCGAATAAGAAAAATATTAGGAGCAAAAATGTTCCACTTCTATAAGCAATTATATTTTGAAATTTTGATCTTAAGCCTGATCGGCGGTTTATTAGCCTATTTGTTTGTAGATACTATGCAGCCATTTCTAAGTAGTATTTTAGGTACCGATTTTTCCTTAGATCAATTATATTCTTTCAATGGTGTTTTTGTTAGTGCCATGATAATACTATTTATAAGTATAATAGTCGCAATTCCTCCTGCATTAAAAAATTCCTCAAATAATTTTGAAATTTCAAATCAGTTCATTATTCAAAAAAAAAGTATTACATCCAAAAAATTATTAATCCTTCTTCAGTTTTCAATTTCAATAGTTTTAATCGTTGCAACCGCATTTACCTATAAACAACTTCAATTCTTAAAGAACAGCAATTTAGGCTTCGATAAAGAGAATGTTATAATTGTCAGACTTAATTCAAATATTATTAATAATGAAGGCATAAAACATACTCTTAAAGAAAAATTATTAAGTAGTCCGGGAATTATAGGGGTCTCTTATGCCTGTCTCGAACCGGGTGCTTCATGGTGGAGTACTAATGTCGAAATTGATGGTAAAAAGATAGAGATAAATGAAAATTCGATTGATCCCGACTATTTTAATGTTCTAAAGCCAGAGTTAATCTCTGGCAGAAATTTCTCATGGGATAATAAATCCGACGTAGGAAAAACTTACATCTTGAATGAGTGTGCAGCGAAACTTTGGGACTTAAAGTATCCCGTTGGAAAATTAATGAAAGGGGATACTGGTGAAGGAACCATTATTGGTATAGCAAAAGATTTCCATTTCAATTCTTTACACTCACCAATTTTACCCTTAGTATTTTATTATAATCCTAGAATGTATAAAAAAGTATTAATAAGAATTCTTCCACAAAACGCCTCTGAATCTTTGAAATATATTCAAAAAGTTTGGAAAGAAATTTCTCCGGATTTTCCAATAGATTATTGGTTTCTTGACAAAACATTTGATGCCAACTATAAATCGGATGAGAATTTCAGTAATCTACTAATGGCATTTAGCTTACTTGCTATTCTGATAGCTTGTTTGGGGATTTTTGGCCTTTCATCTTTTATTGTTAAACAACGAACGAAAGAAATCGGTATCCGTAAGATTAATGGAGCAAGGGTTTCCGAAATTCTTGTTATGCTGAACGGAGACTTAATAAAATGGGTAGCCATTTCTTCTGTAATTGCCTGCCCTATCGCTTGGTATGCCATGCATAAATGGTTGCTCGACTTTGCTTATAAAACAGAACTTAGCTGGTGGGTCTTCATCTTGGCCGGATTGCTGACTCTTGGTATTACACTTTTGACTGTTAGTTGGCTAAGCTGGCGGGCGTCGACAAAGAATCCAGTGGAGGCGTTACGATACGAATAAAATACATCCCTTAGTATTACTATCTGACTCGCCAGATGTATAAAATCTAATGAAATTTAGCAAACTAGTCAGGGTTGCAATGAAATTTTTTTAAGGTGAGTTAGTAACTTGATTCCACAATTTATGATAATGGACAAATATGGTAAGATTGTTGAGAATAAAGCCTTCCGTCCAAGTAATGGAGATACCTTATTTATTCAATTAAAAAAGTATATCAATTGATAGCGTCAACTTTTTGTAACTAAGTCCACTATCAGGACTAGAACTCATACGAACCATGACAAAAAAACTACGCATAAAAACGAGTTATGCGTAATGTTTTGAATATCCAAAATATAGCAAGCATATTAACAAATCCCTGCATATGAGAAAGATCCTTTTCCTTTTTGTATTTTCAATAGTTTTAAATTCTTGCGCTAATATAATTAATCATCCATTTCAGAAAATTCATATCAATCATGATCCTGATATAAGTATCAGGGTTGACACATCGAAATATTTATATCGTAGTAGTGAGATTTACAATGTTTTTATCCCTAAGAATTATGTAGAAAGAGATTTTTACTTCCTAAGAAGCAGAAATGAAATACCCCTCATCATCAACGAAACTGACACATTCAAACTTAAACCACATAGATCCTATTTCGCCTATTGGTTCGCTAACATTTATACTACTTACGGCCTGGGTATGTTGATAGATTATACCAATGATAAAAGCTTTGAATATCCAATCTATAACTACTTCACCAGGGTTGACAGTCAAATCAAAAATGTAAGATTTAAACCTATTCCTGAAAAAAAAGTAAAATTCACTATTGGATTACCTACTATAAATTTCTTCCAGCTTCAAACTGATAATGGAAAAATAAATTCGGCTTCGGGTCTAGGAATATCTGCAGGTGTTGAATATTTCTTGAAAAAAAATATCTATTTATCCATGAATATCGGAGTGACCATGAGTCTATATTCAAAAAGTAATGATACAATTAACGAAATGCATGGTTTTAAAGATTTCTATTTTGGATCAAATAACTCTTCATCGGCAAAATATTTGAATTTTAGAGTAAATAAAATTTCTCCCAGATTTGAATATGGTCTCGGATTGACTTTAACTAACCTAAATTGGCATTCAAACAAGAGAACAGATCTTACTGATTCGACGTATTTTTATACTCCTGCTTCGTATAAAAGTTTAAATCTCGGTTTAACAAGTGATCTAAGACTAAGACTTACTACAAACTTCAATATCGGGATTCAATATCAACCATTATTCTTTGATTTTCAACATAAAAAATATAATTATCAGCATTTTATAACTACTGAATTAATTTGGAGATTTTAGCAACTTCGTTTGTTAAATACGGGCAATAAAGTTTGCAATTTCGTTACTCTTTTCATGTGACTGAGAATATCTCTAATACAAGAACTCGGGATAAACTAGGACAGCTCTCCTGTTTACTTAATCCATTTAAAGAGACTGTTTCTTACATTACAAAAAAACTACGCATAACTCGGACGGTTTATTTAATTGGCTTCGCTGAACTCTCCCGCTTAGGCGGGATCGGTTGCCTTTTGCAACCCAGACTATTTCATCTTCGCATTCAAAGGTTTATAAGAGAAGAATTTAACCTACTTATTAGATTTTGTGCCACTCGGACTGATCCTGCTGCCGAGACAAAGTCAATAGGGCTGCCGGCCGACCCCGCCTTCGGCGAGGGCAGGCGCGCTGGTGCCTAGTTTTTTGCTCGCCATCTGGACTATTTCATCATGACAAAAAATTGCTAGTCCACTTATCGGGACTTGGTACTGTCTGGACAGTTTCATCGTGACCAGTGGGTTCTTGTCCACCTACAAGGACTGGCAAAAACCACTCCACCGCGACACGGACGGCAACTCAATTAAACCGCCGGTTAGGTACAATGGATCGCAAATCCGCAACATTATCAAGATTCTTAGAAAAAATTGTTCGATTTTTGTAACTTTGTGAACAAATGAAGAGTAGAGATCAAATATTGACTTTTTTAAGACAGAACAAAAAGCTGTTCCGAGACAGATATCATATTATCCGAATTGGATTGTTTGGGTCATATGCTCGCGGCGACCAAAATGTTAATAGCGATATTGATCTATTGATCGAATTTGAAGAAAATACTCAAGACCTTTATGACCTCAAGTTACAATTAAAGGAATTTTTTCAAAAGAGTATGGGAATCGATATTGACATATGCCGAGAGAAATACATCAAACCCCGAATCAAAAAATCAATTTTAAAAGAGACTGTTTATGCTGACTAAGGATCATCATTGTCTTGAATCTATTATTGAAGCTGCTGACAGGATCATCGAATATACATCTGGATTTAATTCAGCTGATGATTTCAATAATGACTATCGAAACTTTGATGCAACAATGATGAACTTCGTTGTTATCGGCGAAATGGCAGATAAAATATCTGATGATTTCAAAAAAGATCATAATAATATTGAATGGATAAAGATTAAGGGTTTTAGAAATATTGTGGCTCATGATTATTTTGGAATTGATGCTGAAGAAGTTTGGCAGATAATAAAAAGCAAAATTCCAAATCTTAAATCCGAAATACAAATACTCCTGGACTAAAAAACTGTATCTAACTCGGTCGGTTTAATTAATTGGCTTCGGCAGCCCGGACAACTTCATCATCGCATTCAGGAATCTATGCGAGAAAGATCATCTCAACTTATCAAAATTTGTGGCACCTAGACTAATCCTGCTACCGAGACAAAGTCAATAGGGCTGCCGACCGACCCCGCCTTCGGCGAGGGCAGGCGCGCTGGTGCCTTGTTTTTTGCTCGTCACCTAGACTATTCCGTCATGACACCAAACCTCACACCCATCACCCGGACCTGATACCGTCAAGACAGTTTCATCGTGACCAGCAAGTGCACGTCCACCTACCGGGACTGGCAAAAAATGCGGCACCTCGACACAGTCGCCAACTCATTAAACCGCCGGGTCGTTATGGTTAACAAAATCATTCTCTGCGCGTTAGGCAGCCTTAAAACACTAACCATTACAGATAAAGTGACGATCTTTCACTAAGACAAATCCTAACAATTTATATGTACTTTTCACCTAGACAAATTTCGTAAGATATGACCTATCTCAACACTCCAACGGTACGGACAAAAATCAATCATGAAATTTCTAAATGGATTATTATCAAAATTGCCAGGATATAGAAGTAATAAAATTCTAAGTAATTTTTAATATTAAAAATACTTCAAAGCAAGATGGTGTAAGCCGAAAAACCGAAGAGTAGGCATTATTTTAAATTTTAAAATTATGAAATCTAGCAGCGTTTTTTTAATTATTTTATTTTCTTTTTTCTGTATCAGTTTAAATGCACAGGTTTTTATTGGAGGAAATTTTGGATTTAATACCATCAATGATAAAACCGAT
>Ga0182011_10002687_pt1 | contig 14919 bp, 13 predicted proteins | sample 711E1DmetaG_FD_120481 | JGI IMG/M metagenome (GOLD analysis project Ga0182011, IMG submission 120481) | Permafrost microbial communities from Stordalen Mire, Sweden - 711E1D metaG | ecosystem: Environmental > Terrestrial > Soil > Wetlands > Permafrost | place: Sweden: Stordalen | collected... | reverse complement strand
TGTTACTTGTTGAAGAAGCAAAGAAGGGAAACGAAAAAGCTTTTGCCAGCCTGATGAACCGCTACAGGGATTCTATTTATTATATGCTTCTTAAAATGGTGAATAATGCTTCTGATGCCGAGGACCTTACCATAGAGGCATTTGGAAAAGCATTCAGAAATCTGGATTCATATATGCCTAAATTCGCTTTTAGTACCTGGCTTTTTAAAATTGCGACAAACAACTGTGTTGATTTTATAAGAAAAAAACAACTCTCACCTACCCCTTTTGATCATCTGCAGGATAATTTGGAAAACGTCACTGTAAACATCCAATCAGACTTGCCTGATCCTGAAGAGTCATTGATTAATCACCAGAAGATAGCAGCGCTTAAAGATATAGTGAACCAGCTTAAACCAAGATATAAATCTCTGATAGAGCTCAGGTATTATAAGGAATACTCTTATGAAGAGATCTCATCGGAGCTCAATCTTCCAATCGGTACTGTAAAAGCACAATTATTCAGGGCCAAAACTTTGTTATATAATATATTAATCAAAACAGGTCACAGGTAGTGTCAGAATGTATTTTCAGGTATTTCCCGTTTTTATCAGACATTCAGAAAGACAGGATGTCGAAGTTAAAGGTGATATACGACAGATGGAACGGCATGATTAATGTAATATCACGCAAGGATATGGATAACTTCATAGTTCACCATGTTCTTCATTCATTATCAATAGCAAAGGTCATTAATTTTTTGCCAGGGACTAAAATCCTTGATGTCGGAACCGGAGGTGGGTTCCCGGGAATACCTCTGGCTATTCTTTTTCCTGATTCTCAATTCACACTTCTCGACTCAATTGAAAAAAAAATTAAAGTAGTTAAAGCTGTTTCGGATGAACTAAGATTGGATAATGTGGTAGCGGTTCGTAAAAGAATTGAAGAAGAAAATAATAAGTTTCAGTTTGTTATCAGCAGGGCAGTAACCCGATTCCCCGAATTTGTAAATCTTACTGCAAAAAACATCAGCTTAGAGGGAACCAACATTCCGGGAAATGGAATATTTTATCTTAAGGGAGGGGATCTGACATCTGAATTATCATCTTTTAAGAATAAATTCACAGTGTGGCAAATCAAAGATTTTTTTGAAGAATCTTATTTTGAGACTAAATCTATTGTATATCTGCCAATTTGATTTTTTGAAAAAAAACATCCTGCGGGTTTTTATATTTCAAAAAAGTACTACATTTGCAGTCTCAATTCAGAAGTTAGTCAACAAATATTATTGAAAAGATGAAAAGGACGTATCAGCCATCAAGAAAGAAGAGAGTAAATAAGCATGGTTTCAGGGAAAGGATGTCGACTCCTAACGGTAGAAGAGTCCTTGCTGCACGCAGAGCCAAAGGCAGGAAGAAACTCTCTGTTTCACCTGAGCTTAAATTAAAGGGATAGTATTATTATTACAAAATATGATTAAAGGTGTCTTCCAACAGGCGCCTTTTTTGTTTTCTAATATTCTTACATTTACGGGATAATTAAATACTAATATGTCCGACCTTCTTACCAATATAAACGATAAAGACCTTAGGGTTATAGCTGATAAGATCACAGGCAATATCCGAATAACACCGGAAGATGGACTGTTCCTGTATAAAAATGCTGATCTGGCTCTTCTGGGTCTTATTGCAGGTATTGTCAGAAGAAGGCACAATGATAATCTTGCATATTTCAACCGCAATTTTCATATTGAACCAACTAATAAATGTATCTATAATTGCAGGTTCTGTTCTTACCATAAACCTGAGGGTGATCCTGAAAGCTGGGAATACAGCCATGAAGAGATGCTTGATATTGTAAAACGTTTTGATAATAAGGCTGTTACTGAAGTCCATATCGTCGGAGGCGTACATCCGTCGTACGACCTTCATTATTGGGGATCGCTTTTAAAAAAAATTAAAGAGCACAGGCCTGCCCTCCATATTAAGGCTTTTTCAGCAATCGAACTTGATTATATGATTTCCCTGGCAGGATGCTCAATTGAAGATGGATTGAAACTATTAAAAGGGTATGGTCTCGATTCTATTCCGGGAGGTGGCGCTGAAATATTCGATGAGGGAATAAGAAAACTGATATGCGACGAAAAATCATCATCTGAGCTATGGCTGAGAATCCATGAGACAGCACACAGACTTGGTATTCCATCAAACGCCACAATGCTTTATGGCCACATAGAGACTTATGCTCACCGCATAGATCACATGGAAAGACTTCGAACTCTTCAGGATAAAACAAATGGATTCAATGCCTTTATTCCTTTGAAGTATAAGCAATCGAACAACACTATGTCGTATCTGGGGGAAGTGAATACAATTGAAGATCTCCGAAACTACGCAGTCTCAAGGATTTACCTTGATAATTTTCCTCATATAAAGGCATACTGGCCAATGACCGGTAAGGAATGTGCTCAACTCTCTCTCTCTTTTGGTACAGATGATATGGATGGTACAATAGATGATACTACAAGAATATATTCGATGGCTGGTTCAGAAGAGGAAAAACCCTCTATGAGCTCCGACGAAATATGTACTTTAATTCGCCAGGCAGGATTCATCCCCGTAGAAAGAGATTCCCTATATAAACCTATTTGCCTCCCGACGCCATCAGTTTAAAATCCTGACATCTTTTCTTATAATTTTATCAGTACCTTTGCGTTATTACTAATGTTCAATCTGGTTGTATGAGCTTAAAAAACTTTATCCTGAGCAAATTGTTTCTCAAGAATCTTGGATATGCCATTGTTATCATTGTTGGGGCAGTACTGGTCCTTCTAATCTGGATGAATTTTTATACAAGACATGGGCAGGCGCGACCTGTTCCGAATTTCATCGGGCTTACAATGGAGCAAACTTCAAAACTTGCAAAAAAGAGCAGGCTCCGGTATCAGGTAATTGATTCAATCTATACAACAATCGTTCCCCGGGGATGTATTGCTGAACAGAATCCCAAACCAGGATTTAAAGTGAAAAAATGGAGGAATGTGGTTCTCACAATCAATGCATTTCATCCTGAAATGGTAGCAATGCCAAATCTTGTTGATCTTCCGAAAAGACAGGCAATAATGCTTGTTGAAAGTTCCGGTCTTGAAATCGGACTCTTAAAATACAGACCCGATGTTTCTATAGATGTGGTTATCGATCAACAATTTAACGGGAAGAATATCAACACAGGAGATTCCCTGCAGAAAGGCTCTGTGATTGACCTTATACTTGGGAAAGGATATAGTAACCAGAGAACACCTATTCCGAATCTGCTGGGAATGAGACTTGATCCGGCAAAAGATAAAATTCTGGGTTCTTCACTTAATCTTGGCACTTTTGAATATGACAATACTATAAAAAAAGGAGCAGATAGCATTAATGCTTTTGTCTATAAACAGAATCCGGAATTTAAAAATAATGCAACTCTTCAACTCGGATATCCTATATACCTTTGGCTCACAGTTGATTCTGCAAAGCTTAAAGTTGATTCAACCAGATTTGTTTCTGATACCATCCCTGCTACCTCAATTTCAGGCACAAAGTCTAACTGACCCGGATGTTTAAAAGTATAATTCTATATGGAATATTTCTTAATGCATGCCTGGTTAGTATTCTTGCTCAGGAAGTAGTCACAGGTTTGCAATCAAATTACAGGATTATACATAATGCCGAAAAATTTAAGGAGAGCAGAGGATTAGTTTCTGCCGACACACTGGTGCTTCCTTTTTTTGATGACTTCTCGGGCCATTCAATATTCCCCGACAGTAATAAATGGACTGACAACTATGTATTTATCAATAATACCTATTCCGATCGACAGATCACTGCCGGGATTGCCACTTTCGATGCCCTGGACAATTCCGGGAAAATGTATGATCAGGCCTCTTCGTCAGGATTTGAAGCCGATCATCTTACTTCCCAGCCAATAAATCTGAATTATACATCATCAGATAATATCTGGCTGAGCTTCTTTTATCAGGCAGGTGGACTTGGAGACCCTCCTGAAGCAAATGATAGTCTGACACTTCAGTTCTTTGCACCTCTTGAACAAAAGTGGTACTCCATCTGGAAAGTTGGAGGCAGCCTTGATCAACGATTTAAACCTGCCATTATCAGGATTGATAAAGATCGCTTCCTTCAAAAAGGGTTCCAGTTCCGGTTCGTTAATTATGCCAGCATCAGCCCAAACCTTACCGACCCGTCGATGGTAGGAAATTGTGATATCTGGAATATCGATTATGTCCTTCTTGACAAAAACAGAAATGCCGCGGACACAACATTTGCAGATGTGGCATTCACACTTCCCCTTCGCTCTTTACTCAAGAGTCACGAAGCTATGCCATGGAAGCAATTCAGACAGGTATATCTTCAGGAAATGGGCTCTTCAATACTTATTCATTATCGGAATAATGATACTCTAACCCGTAATATAACCCGTAATTTTGAAATTTGGGATGTCTATAAAAATTCTCAGGCTTATTCTGTTTCTGCAGGTGCAACAAATATAGGGCCATTAACAAATGTTGATTATAATGCTAACCTTGTATATACTTTCAACACCAGCAATAATGATTCAGCTCTCTTCAGAATTACAGCTTCACTTAAGACCGATAATTTTGATCCAAAGGGAAACGACACGTTAATATATTATCAGGTTTTTAAAAATTATTTTGCATTCGATGACGGGACATCTGAAGGAGGATACGGTATTAACGGACTTGGCTCCAGAAATGCTATGGTGGCTTACAAATTTACCTCCTTCATGCAGGACACCCTAAGAGCTGTACAAATATGCTTCAACGACAGCTATCAACACGCTAATCAAAGGGAATTTGATCTGGTGGTCTGGGATGATAACAATGGGATTCCCGGTAATGTACTTTGTACCAGAGAAGATGTCATTGTAGAACAGGGAAATGGGATAAATGGCTTTTATACATATATACTTCCTCAAGGTGTTATGGTAAATGATGTGTTTTATGTCGGATGGAAACAACGCTCCGAGTCATTTCTTAATGCAGGTTACGACGTAAATACTCCTAATGCCGGCAAACAATTCTACTGGTTAAACGGTGAATGGAGCCTGTCTCAGGTTCCTGGCAGCATAATGATAAGGCCTGTTGTAGGTTCTGCGCTTATAGTTACCTCAGTTCACGACACTCCAGTAAAAAATAAGAGCCTTATGACTATATGGCCAAATCCGGCAAGCGAATATATCAATATTGATCCGGGTGACTTGCAATTTACCGGATCATCGTATATAACTATAACCGACCTGAATGGGCGCGAACTTATAAAAGTTCTTTTCAATAGGAAGGTAGATATTTCTTCACTTAAGGACGGCATGTACTTTCTGGTTATAAATATAAATGGGAGTACTGTCAGGTATAATCGGTTTATTAAATCAAGGTAATCAAAAAAAATGGCAGAAGAAGAATTAGCCGATCAGCAGGAGTTCTTTGAACATTACAGGTTTAAGGCAGATCCCGGGCAATCACTCCTCAGGATTGACAAATTCCTGTCCGACAGGCTGGAGAATTCCTCAAGGACACGTATTCAGAATGCTGCCAATGCAGGAAATATACTGGTAAATAATAATCCGGTTAAACCAAACTATAAGATTAAACCAGGAGATATTGTGCAGGTTGTTTTGCCGACACCTCCAAGAGAAATTGAACTTATTCCGGAGAATATCCATTTAAATATTGTTTATGAGGATGATGATGTTCTGGTTGTCAATAAAGAACCAGGTATGGTGGTACATCCTGCCTATGGCAACTATACAGGAACACTCGTTAATGCCCTTATGTGGCACTTCAGGGACCTTCCACTTTTTAATACAGGAGAGAGCAGACCGGGACTGGTTCACCGTTTGGATAAAAACACCTCCGGGATTCTTGTTATTGCCAAAAATGAATATTCGCTTAACAGGCTCTCAAAACAGTTTTATGACCGGACAACAGATCGCAGGTACAATGCTCTCATATGGGGAATACCCGATCCGTTGGAAGGAACTATTACAGGTAATGTTGGCAGGAGTATAAAGGACAGGAAGATAATGCAGGTTTTTAAGGATGACACCGAGGGGAAGACTGCAATAACTCATTATAAGGTTCTTGAGGATCTTGGTTATATTTCACTTATTGAATGCAAACTTGAAACCGGACGTACGCATCAGATCCGGGTCCATTTCAGTCATATAAAACATCCTTTGTTTAATGATGAGGAGTATGGTGGTAATAAGATACTTAAAGGCACAACATTCACAAAATACCAGCAGTTTATTAAAAATTGTTTTAAGATACTGCCTCGTCAGGCTTTGCATGCAAAATCGCTTGCATTTAATCATCCGGTAACCGGGAAAAGACTCTCCTTTGATTCAGATCTGCCTGATGATATGGTACAGGTAATTGAGAAGTGGAGGAAATATATTTCAGGGCGAGAATCTGAAAAATAAATCGTTTTTATATTTTGAATCGCCTCTAAAGCCAACGGCAATTAATTCTGGTTACCAGCTGCCGCCAGCGCCACCACCACCAAAGCTGCCTCCACCAAAGCCGCCGAAGCCGCCGCCTCCACCACCGCCACCTGAGAATCCGCCCCAGCTTCCACTTGAACCTCTTCCTGAATTCATCATACCCATAAGCATCCAGAAAGGCAATCCGCCCGTACTGATATGTTTATTATTAGATCCGCCGGAACCCCTGGAAGCCATTGCTATAATGATGAACACAATAAATATAATAAGACCAAAGGGGATGTTTTTACCTCCACTCTTCTTTGCCCTGTGACTATAATCTGCAGCAGAAAATTCCCTTTTTGCCAGTGACATAAGTGTATTTGTGGCACTGTTTAATCCACCGTAATAATCTCCATTACGGAAGGCAGGCAAAATTTCACGATCAACAATTTCAGCACATGTCAAATCGGGAATAGGTCCTTCAACTCCATACCCTGTGGAAATCTGTACCTCACCTCTTGAATCTGCTGTTTTTGGTTTAATCAAAATAAGTATACCATTATTCCGTCCTTTCTGCCCGACTCCCCATTTCTCTCCGAGACGCTGTGCATAATCCGCTTTATCATATCCACCCAGTGATGGAACGATAACAACAGCGATCTGATTAGAAGTGGAATCGCTGAAAGCAACAAGCTTTTGTTCGAGCATGTTAACTTCTTCGGCCTTAAGCATCCCGGCAAAATCGTTCACTAACCTAGGATGATTTGGTCGTTCAGGAATATCCTGTGAAAAAACCCGGTTAACAGAGATTATGCAAAATAAAGCCGAAAGGGTCAGCAAAAACAAACTTTTTCTTATCATTATAGTTACTCCCTTTTTATTTATTTATCAAATGAAATTTCATCAGGCAATTCGTTAACATCATCCAATCTGTGAGGGAAATGGATTTTAAGATGTTTCCCGGCAAGCAAAATTCCTTCTGAAAGGCCTTCTGTGAACTTCCCCTCTTTGAAATCTTTCTTAAGCAGTTCGCTTACATCATCCCAGAAACCTGCATGAACTTTTGCATTTATCCCGGCGTCACCAATGATTGCAAACTTTTTGTCGTTCACTGCGAGATAAAACAAAACACCATTGCGCTCAGCAGTATTATGCATTCCCAGCTTTTTAAAGAGCCATGCTGCTCTGTCGAGAACGTCGCCTTTCAGCGACGATTCTATATGTACTCTTATTTCGCCTGAAGTTTCCAATTCAGCCTCCCTGACTGATGCAAGGATCTGAGCCTGTTGTTCTTTAGTAAAGAACGATGAAGCTTTCATTTATTTTGTATGAATAAATTTCAAAATTTAACTTCCGGAGCTTTTTCAGCACCTTTTTCAGCCTCAAAATATGGCTTAATCTGGAATGAAAACATTCCTGTAAGAAAGTTCTGAGGAAACCTCCTGATATAAGTATTATATGTTAAAGCAATATCATTGAATTTCTTTCTTTCCACCGATATTCTGTTTTCTGTTCCTTCAAGTTCTACCTGGAGATCCCTGAAATTCTGCGTGGCTTTTAGTTCGGGATACTTTTCAACCACAACCATCAGTCTTGAGAGCGCCGAGGATAATTGTCCCTGTGCCTGTTGAAATTGTTGCATGTTTGCGGCCGTCATCTTAGTAGGATCAATTGTGACCGATGTGGCTTTCGATCTGGCCTCAATAACCTGAGTCAGAGTGGTTTGTTCAAAATTGGCAGCACCCTTAACAGTATTTACAAAATTAGGTATGAGATCGGATCTGCGCTGATAGGCAGTCTCTACATTGCCCCATTGACTTGTAACAGACTCCTGCATGGTAACCATTCCGTTGTAAACTTTTGTTCCCCAAAGAACCACCGCTAAAACAATAAGCGCCAGAAAAGCAACTACTATTATCGAAATCAAACAACCTCTTTTCATTATAATTAATTTTTAAAATTTCAACCAAAGGTAATATATCTGAAGGTCAATACTACACTCAAATTATAATAAATTTTTATTACACAGAGGTTCACAGACCTTATAGTCCAATTTTTTCTTACATTATTTATACCCCCTTTCATTTTCCCCCAAGGGGGAAAGGTAGTCAACCTCCTTCCCCCGTGGGGGAAGGCTGGGAAGGGGGTAAATTAAAATAATGAGGAAGTAATATCTTAATAACTGTTTCTTCTGCATTTATTAAATATTTAAAATGACTATTTTTGATCAATATTTGTACAAAATATGAAGACTATTGCAATTGCAGCCGGTGGCGATTCCTCTGAGTTTGAAATATCTGTAAAGAGTGCTGAGGAAGTAGGCAAAATTTTATCCTCGAAATATGTAGTTTATATAATTACAATCCATGGATCCAACTGGTATTGGGAAGATCAGAAGGGTCGTTATCATAATATTGACAAGAATGACTTTAGTCTGATACCCGACAATAATAAGATAAAATTCGATGGAGTATTTATTGCAATTCATGGTACCCCGGGTGAGAATGGTTTGCTTCAGGGGTACTTCGACATGATAGGTATTCCATACACAAGCTGTGGTGCATTCTGCTCGGCACTTACATTCAGTAAACAGGCATGCAAACTCTTTCTGAAAGAATATGGTATTGCTATGGCTGAAGCTGTTCTGATAAGAAAAGGTAACAATATTGATCAGGCAAATATAATCAGGCAAACAGGACTACCATGTTTTGTAAAACCCAATGAAAGCGGTTCCAGTATTGGTGTTACCAAGGTGAAAACGAAAGAAGAATTGTTGCCTGCGATTGAAACAGCATTTAAAGAGAGTGATGCGGTGCTTATTGAAGCTTTTATGTCCGGACGTGAAGTTGCATGCGGAGTTATGAAAACTAAAAGCAAAACTATCGTTCTTCCACTTATTGAGATTATCAGCAAAAATGAATTTTTCGATTATGAGGCAAAGTACACTCCTGGCAAATCAGATGAAATTGCACCGGCTGACATCCCTCCATCGGTCACCACTGAGATACAAAGAATAAGTAAGTTTGTATATGATCTCCTTGGATGCAAGGGAATTGTCAGGGTCGATTTTATAGTCGTTGGTGATAAGCCTTTTTTTATTGAGATAAATACTGTGCCGGGAATGACGAAAGAAAGCCTTGTGCCGAAAGAAGCTGCAGCTGCCGGGATAACGCTTGAAGAATTATACTCCATGGCCGTTGAGAATATGTTTGAATAACGGTGTAACGATGTAAAGGTGCAATGGCACAAGGGCGTAACTACTAATGTGCCTTTGAGCCTATTTTCCATTTGCTAGTTTCAGCGCACTGGTTGTTGTAAAGTATTTTGTGATCATTCCCGGCACTTCCCATTCCGGCAATTTTCCTGCTTTCAGATATTCAAGAAATTTCGCTGTAACCTGACCAAAATGCTCTTCATGACTCACCCTGTACTTTTCAGGAACAATAATCTTAAAGGTGGAAGTATTTACGGCTTCTATCTGAAGACTATCATAAGGCAATGCTTTAACAGCTTCTCTTAATTCTGAAGCGAACTTATTCATTTTTATCCCATTTATGCTTTTTACATATAATGTGGGCAGGAATTTTTCCTCAACTCCCTGATGGATGACCAGATCACATTTCGTGCCGTGCATTACTGAGTAGTGTGTATCACCTCCTCCTGGAGGAGCCTGGTATTTCCACTCCACAGAAACCTTTGCAAAAATCCCCTTAACCTGATAGACCATTTCCCCATTTGCAAAAACATTCAGTTTCCCGTCTTTTACATCTTTCTCAAGATAACCGGGAAAATCATCCAATCCGGTAACTCCCTTAAACTCTTCTTGCGAGATAAGGGTCGGCCACCTTTTTGCGTTTACCATCTTTATGTCTGATGGGTTTAGAATTTGTTCAGGGAAACATTCCCATTGTATAAGATCAACAAGATGTGTTGTTACATCAACAATCCCTTCACCCTGTTGCTGAACATCAAAATACCAGGCAGGACGAAGCACATGACTTCCCGAAACAACCTTTGAGAAATGATGTACACTAATTTTGGTTACGGCCGGCTCTTCCTTGCTTCCATTTATTAATACGCCAAAGATCCTGGTATTTTGTGATAAAAGTTTCTGAAGAATTGTAGTCACCTCATATCTCTCAGTCATAATGTCATATAAGAGAACTCCCTTTTCCCCTGCAGTTTTAAAAGCTGCTTCCAGAACGGGAAAATCCTCTGGACTGATTATCATTGGCTTATCTGCAAGTACATTCAGACCGGCATTAATTGATTTTGTAATATATTCGGCCTTTTTCCTGTTATTCCCCGATAAAATCACAACATTCCCTGCTTTGTCAGAAAGCATCTTTTCAAAGAAATCAGGACCTGTATATGCAATTTCATTCCAGTTAGTGGGATTAAGAGGCCTTTCGTTATAGGCTTTTATTCTTTCGAGATGTTGCAGATAATCGGGTCCCTGTGGCGCATAAACATGCACGTCGGGAGAAACCTGAGCATACATTGTTTTCTGCACAAGAGCTGCATGAAAATGCCCCGGATCCACTGTAATCAATTTTACCTGATAGGTTTTTTCCATTGAAGTACCTAATTTGGCAGCTGGTTTTCTGGAGCCACCTGTTCCACAAGAAGTTAAAACCAATACAAAGAGGATGATAAATATGAAGAACTTTTTCATTATTTCGAGGGTTCTGTTGTTTAAGCTCACTCCAACCTTTTCTATTTCTTTAGTACCTTCTGCCTGTACAGATCAATCGGATCACATGTACAAATCAGGTTACGATCACCAAAACCATCATCAATACGTCCGACAGCGGGCCAGAACTTATTCTCTACAACCCAATTAAGTGGATAAGCGGCTTTCTGTCGATCATAGGTATGATTCCATTCATTAGCTGTTACAACAAAAACAGTATGGGGCGAGTTATGTAAGACATTATCCATTTTATCTGCCTTGCCACTTTTTATTTCTTCGATCTCATTCCAGATCGATTTCATTGCGCTGATAAATTTATCAAGTTCCTGAAGTGACTCTGATTCAGTCGGCTCCACCATGAGGGTTCCATGAACCGGAAATGAAAGAGTAGGTGCATGAAATCCATAATCCATCAACCTCTTGGCTATATCTGCTTCGGTTATACCTGCTTCTGTTTTAAAATTTCTGCAATCGAGTATCATTTCGTGTGCGACAAACCCTTCTGTTCCTGTATATAAAGTCTTAAACCATTTCTTTAATGATGCAGCAATATAATTAGCATTTAGTATGGCATATTTTGTAGCCAGAGTCAGGCCGTAGGAACCCATCATCATCACATAGGCATGAGAAATAGTAAGTATATGCCCGCTTCCGAAAGGAGCACCTGACACAGCAGTTATTCCATGACTTCCTCCTGTTTTAACAAAGTGGTGGGAAGGAAGGAACTCAGCCAGCTTATCATTTGTAAGTATAGGGCCCATACCCGGGCCGCCACCTCCATGAGGAATGGCGAATGTTTTATGAAGGTTAAGATGACATATGTCAGCACCTATATGTCCGGGATTTGTAAGGCCAACCTGTGCATTCATATTTGCACCGTCCATATAAACTAGTCCTCCATTTGCATGGATAATATTCGTCATTTCTATTACTGCAGCTTCAAACACTCCATGTGTTGAAGGATATGTGATCATAAATCCTGCCAGATTATTCTTATGTTCCTCTGCTTTTTTCTTAAGATCTGCAACGCATATATTTCCCTTTTCATCACATTCCACAACTATTATCTGCATACCTGCCATTGCGGCACTTGCAGGGTTAGTTCCATGAGCAGATGATGGTATCAAAACTATATTTCTGTTTCCTTCTCCCTTTGTAAGATGATATTGCCGAATTACCAATAGTCCGGTATATTCTCCGGCAGCTCCTGAGTTTGGCTGAAATGAGATTGCTGAAAAACCAGTTATTTCTTTAAGCGCCTCTCCTAATTCATCCATGATCTGATAATAACCCTGCGCCTGATCTGCAGGAACAAAAGGATGAATATTTCCAAATTCAGGCCAGCTCATAGCAAACATTGAACTTGCAGGATTAAGCTTCATTGTGCAGGAACCCAGGGAAATCATACAGTGAGTAAGTGAAAAATCTTTTCTTTCGAGCATCTTGATATACCTCATCATTTCAGTCTCGCTATGATACCGGTTAAACGTTCCACTTTCAAGGAAAGATGACTTTCTCAGAAATTTCTCCTCAAGAATTTCACAATGGCAGAAAGAGTCGATCTTAACTGTTTCCTTTCCTGCCGCTCTCAGGAATATGTTTACTATGGTTTCTATTTCTTTAATTGTAGTTATTTCATCCGTGCTGATAATCACCGTGTCATCATCAGGATAATAAAAATTTATTTCTGCTTCAAGTGCAAGTTTTTTGATTGTATCTATTGAAACGCCTATCCCCGGGTTTATCCTCAAGGTATCGAAGAACACCGAATTCAGTTGTCTGAATCCTGATTCTTTGAGATTAAAACTTATTGTGCATGCTGCATTATGAATATGTTTTGCGATATTTCTCAATCCTTCCGGACCATGATATTGTGCATACATGCCCGACATTGTAGCAAGAAGCGCCTGAGCCGTACAGATATTTGAGGTGGCCCTCTCACGTTTTATGTGCTGTTCCCGTGTCTGTAATGCCATTCTTAATGCACTGTTTCCCTGGGCATCAACCGAAACACCGATTATTCTTCCCGGCATGCTTCGTTTCAGTTCATCTTTTGTGGCAAAATATCCGGCGTGCGGTCCTCCGAAACTCATAGGAAGTCCCATTCTCTGACTTGATCCGACAACGATATCAGCACCCCATTCACCGGGAGGTTTCAGAAGAGCCAGACTCATCAGATCTGCAGCCACACCAACCAGAGCTCCGGCTGCATGAGCCAGATCCGTGAATGCTTTATAGTCGCGTACCTGGCCGGAAGCAGCAGGATATTGTACAAAAGAACCGAAGAAAGATTCATCAAAGGAAGCTGTAGTGTATTTTCCTATAACAAGTTCAATGCCAAGTGGTTTTGAACGTGTTTTTATGACATCCAGGGTTTGAGGAAAAACATCATCATCAACAAAAAACTTATTGGCTCCGGCTTTCACTGAAGCTCTCGATCGGGCATTAAACATCATTATCATTGCTTCCGCTGCCGCAGTTGATTCATCGAGTAATGATGCATTAGCAATCTCCATACCCGTCAGTTCAATTATCATAGTCTGAAAATTCAGAAGGGCTTCCAAACGGCCTTGCGAGATTTCAGCCTGATACGGAGTGTAAGAGGTGTACCATGAAGGATTTTCGAGTACGTTCCTGATAATTACCGACAGAAGAGCAACACCATAATACCCCTGTCCGATGAATGAACGGTACATTTTATTCTTCTGCCCGAGAGACTTAATATAATTCAGATATTCGAATTCACTCATTGCTTCCGGAAGCCTTAGCGGCTTGTCGAGCACAATAGATTTTGGAACCGTCCTCTCAATCAGCTCTTCAAGGGAATTAACACCTATTGTCCTGAGCATCGTCGGCAACTCATTTTCACGTGGTCCAATATGTCGGGTTACGAACTTTTCTGATAGCATATATTATAGTTTAGAAAATCAATAAAATGATAATATTAAGAATTAGAACTCACAATTAACAGGATTTAAATCATTTAAAAAATGGGTTTGATTTCATTTCCTTTTCGATAGTTGTTGCATTTCCATGACCCGGATATACAACAGTTGAGGGAGGAAGAACAAATAACTTGTTCTTTATGCTGCCAATAAGTGTTTCATAATTGCCACCCTGAAGATCTGTTCTTCCAATGCTTCCTGAAAAGAGAGCATCGCCTGTAAAAACACAATTGTTCTTTTCACTGTAGAAGGCAAGGCTCCCCGAAGTGTGACCCGGAACATGAAGTGCTTTAAGTTCAGTTGTTCCAAAAGTAACCATCTGGTTATCTGATATGAAACCGGCAGGTTCGGGTGGAGTATCCATTGTCAGGCCAAAAAGCATAGCATGCTGGCTTGCATTTTTCCTGTTCATCTCATCAAGCTCACTTGAAAAAGCTCTCAGCCCATACTTTTCCAGAATAAACCTGTTGCCAAAAACATGATCCAGGTGGCAGTGTGTATTTAAAAGCAAAACCGGATTAATGCTATTGTCCTTTATAAAATTTTCAAGCTTTTCAGATTCCTGCTTTTCGTAACAGCCGCAATCTATTATAGCACAATCACCCGAGTCATCAACAAGGATATAGGTGTTTACCTCAATCGGGGAAAAAACAAATTTATAAATTTTCATAATAAATTAAATGAGTATCGGTTTTCAATAATAAGTTATTTTAAATAGCAAAAAATCAATTATTTAATAACATGAACTCACCCCAACCCCTCTCTGCTTCGCAAAGAGGGGCAAAACATTGCACTCCCCCT
>Ga0182011_10002680_pt1 | contig 14935 bp, 9 predicted proteins | sample 711E1DmetaG_FD_120481 | JGI IMG/M metagenome (GOLD analysis project Ga0182011, IMG submission 120481) | Permafrost microbial communities from Stordalen Mire, Sweden - 711E1D metaG | ecosystem: Environmental > Terrestrial > Soil > Wetlands > Permafrost | place: Sweden: Stordalen | collected... | reverse complement strand
GTCGCCCGGCACCAACTCGCGCGCCGGCGGGTTGATCCACTTCCCGTCACGTTTCACCCGGGCATTGATCGCCAGCTTGGCTTTGAGGGCCTCGATGGCGTTGCCCGCCGTGTGTTCTTCCCAGAATCCGACCACGGCGTTGGCAACCAGCAAAAGGAGGATGATGAAAAAGTCCGGCCAGTGCCGAACTATGCCCGACAGAATCACCGCAATCTCGATCATCCACGGTATTGGACCCCAAAAATAGGTTAGAAACTTCAGGAACGGATTGGTCTTCTTTTCTTCAATCTCGTTAGGCCCATATTGAGCCAGCCGTTTCTGCGCCTCAGCTTGACTGAGGCCTTCCGGCGATGATCCCAACTTTTCCTGTAGTTCCGACATAGGAAGAGATTTGAGATCTTCCGCTACCCCAGATTTTTTCGTGGCCATTTGCATAACTAATATCCCCCGATTATTGCCCTTGGAAAATAATTGATCGTACCCGTGTTATCTGTTTTCATAGAACCCCTACACTAAACTTGCAGGGCTTTGTTTATCTTGGATAGAACTAATTTCTGGTGATTTGATGTGGATTTCCCTAATAAAATGATCTTTTTGGCAACAATCAGAGCGGTTTTACGGTCCTTCGGAGTTGTGATTAATTTGGCAAGTGACTTCAATGCTTTGTCTTCATCGGTCTGGAGAATGCGGGACTGTTCCTGTACAATGTGCATAAAATCTTTTTTATTCAGTTTCTTGAACCTTGCTCTTGACTCCAGGAGCCTTTCATCCTGGTACAGGGCATCCCGGTCGATGGCATGATCTGAATCTTCCAGGGCCATGGCAATGCGGATAATGCCTTCCTCATAGCCACCTTTTTCCATGGCGCTGGACCAGCGTTGCTTATCTTTTTGAATCTGCACATTATCTTCCATTTTTTCTTTTTCTTGTTCTTTGCGTGGTTTCTTGTTCTGTGATGTTTCAGGGTAGAACAGCCTCATCCAGGGGTTTTCATAGATACAGAAAAATATGGTTTCAGAGAAATGGTCTCGACTATTCTGGTAGCTGTCAAGAATGGTCACGATGTTGTCGGAGACTTTCTTTTCAAGGGTCAGGAACGGGTTATCCGGGAAAACCGCACTGCGGTTCTTTTTCACAACAGGCGCTAGCATCTTGAAGAACTGCATAAACGGGTTTATCTTTTCGGAAAAGATATACTTGTTCACCCGAAGAGGATGGAGCTGTTTCAAAATATCGGCAGACGTTGCCGTGGAAAACATCTTCACCCAGGGGCTTACGAAGGTGTTGTATAACTGGTCATTCATTTCGGATACAGCCGCCACCCGGCTGAAATCAGCAGTATCTTCTTTCATTTTTTCCTTGTCCTCGTTCAGAGCCAGAATGTCCTTGAAATCGCGCTCCTCAAAGCGGACATCATAATCGGTCATGCCTTCTTTTTTCCCTTTATCAACTATGATCATTTCATAAAGGCCCGGCGATAGCGTGTCTATTATCTCAATGCTTTTAATTATCTCCATGTGCTCCTTTTTCGCCGTCTTGCTCCCGACAAATATACCCAAGTGACCGACATCCGGGGAAATTAGATAGATGATGACCTTCTTCAGCCGTTTGATTTCTGCAACCGAACTGTATGTCTTGATAATCCAGTCCAGCGCTTGCTGGGGCGGTGTGATATTATCCCCCTTGGAAGCGAACAACACTAGCGGTTTTTTGATGTCTTTCAAGTTCAGAATTTTTCCCCTGTTCAGGGACAGATTGCCCTGCTCCAGTTTGTCGCCTATAAAAAGGTTATCTACTATGGAATACATCTCCTCTTTAGTCATTTCGGAATATCCATCCCACCACTTTTCAAAGGTCAGATATCGTTCTTCATCGGTATCCACATTGGAATAGAGATTATACTGCTTTGTCCATAGGGTGTTCCCGGGATTAAGGCTTTCAAAGTTCTCTTCGAGCCATGCGCCGTCGAAATTGCCGTTACCCAAATCTGATAAGAGTGAACTAAGCCATATCCCGCCAAGCAGTCCACCTGCATAGCGCATCGGTTCCTTTCCCTCAACCCCGGACCAGTATGAAAGGGGAGTGCCATTAAGCACCAGAGGACCCGTCAAGTCAGGACGGTCGGCGCCAAGCATTGCTACAGCCCAACCTGCCTGACAATTGCCGATCAACACCGGCTTCTTAGCCTTGGGATGAAGCTTCGCAACTTCTTCAACAAAGCGGATCTCCGCTTTTTCGACATCACCTAGCGTCTGTCCCGGCACGGGCTCCGGATGGAAGAGTACGAAATAGACCGGGTACCCCTGGGCCAGAGCATCGCCGATTTCAGAATCCCGTTTGGAGCCGCCGATGCCCGGGCCGTTTCCAGCCCTGGGGTCAATGACAACGATGGGTCGTTTTTCAGGGTCAATGGTGTCTGTTTTTCTCGGTAGGATACTGGCCAGGTCATAGTTCACTGGCCTGTCTAGGGTCTTTCCTTCTAGAATAATCTTATAGTCGAAGATAAGAACAGGTGGCTCTCCTTTTTTAATTGTTGCAAAATAATTATCCCCCCGTTTTCTCAGGATATCCATAAAAAGAATCGAGCGCTGGCTTGCGTCGATCCAATACTCGTAGGCATCTTTCATCCAGTCGAATGACATAATAGGATTTTTAAAACTATTTTCTTGTTTCATAACTTACTCCTTTCTAATTCCATACGATGACTTGCTAATGCAGCTACGGCACAGGATAAAAGCCTGGCCCTGGCTGGGTCGGATCGGGACGTGAGAATGATCGGTACCTTTGTGCCTACAACGAAGCCCGCCATCTCGGCCGAGGCCAGATACTCAAGGTCCTTTCCCAGGATATTGCCCGAAACCAGATCCGGTACCACCAGGATGTCAACGTCGCCGGCCACAGGACTTTTAATCCCCTTAACCTTGGCTGATTCGGCGGAAATAGCATTGTCAAAAGCAAGCGGCCCGTCAACAATGCCTACGGTAATCTGTCCACGATCAGCCATCTTGGCGAGGCAGGCCGCATCAATGGTGGAGGGAATAGCCGGATTGACAATCTCCACCGCCGATAAGACGGCGACTTTGGGGTTCGTCACTCCGAGCAGACTCGCCAGATCCACGGCATTTTGCACAATGTGCATCTTGGTCGTCAGGTCAGGGCTGATGTTAATGGCAGCATCAGTTATATACAGCAACTTGGGATACGTCTTCAGGTCTACCAGAAAAACATGGGAGATGCGTTTTTTCCCCTGCAGGTGATGAGCAAGAATGGGGTGAAGAAACTCGTCAGTATGGATATGGCCTTTCATCAAGGCTTTAACCGTGCCTTGTTCGATCAGTTCTACTCCTTTTTCTGCCATTGCCTCTTCTGTCAGGGCATTGATGATGCAAAATTGCTTTTTACAATTGATGGTCTTGAGAATATTGCGAATACTTTTTTCATCTCCGATCAAAATTGGTTCGACATAACCTGCCTGGGCCGCTTCGCAGGCTCCTTCCAGTACATGCTGCTCATCCGCATCAATAACGGCTATCGGCATAGCCGGCAGGCCTTGGACAGCTTTAATCATGTCCTCAAAATTGGTAAACTCAACACTCATAGTCTTTCTCCTTGCCCGCCTTTTAAAAGCAGTACCTGGGTATGCCGGGCAATCATCAGGTCCTCGTTGGTGGGAATCACCCGCACAGTGCAGGGACTATTGTTCGTGGAGATGATTCCTGCATTGGTATTGTTATTCATGGGATCAAGACGTATTCCAAGATAATCGAGGCCGTGGCAGATCATCCATCTCACTCGTGCGGCCCTCTCACCAATACCTCCAGTGAATACAAGGGTATCTAAGCCATCAAGGATAGCAGATAATGATCCGATATACTTGCGTGCCGTATAGCAAAAAAGCTCTATTGCTTGGGCGGCATGCGGTTCCGAGGTGCGTTGATCCAGAAGAGTTTTCATGTCGGAACTGATCCCGGAGACCCCGATGAGCCCTGAACGCTGGTTGAGCAGCCCTTCGAGCTGACGGGCATCATAGCCTTTCTCATCCATGAGGTAAAGCAGGACACCCGGATCAAGATCACCACATCTCGTACCCATCATGAGTCCCCCTAAAGCAGAGAATCCCATGGTGGTGTCTTGGGGGTGTCCGTCTTTCAGGGCCGCCATGCTGGCGCCGCTACCCAGATGAGCAATGATAACCCGTCCTTTAGTGTGTTCCCCCAGAACACTGACTATGTATTCATAGGAAAGACCATGGAACCCGTAGCGATGTATCCCCTCGTGCCAGAGGCTGCGTATGATCGGCAGCCACTGGGCCACCTCCGGGATCCGGCGGTGAAAGGCGGTATCAAAACAGACTACCTGGCTGAGTTCCGGGTAGTGCTCGGCTACTGCATCAATGCCTTTGATCTCACTGGGCAGGTGCATGGGTGCCAGAGGAATCAGGCTTCTCAAGGTAAGCATCAATTCGGGTGTTACTATTTCCGGAGCCATGTGCTTTGGTCCGCCGTGGGCCAGCCGATGTCCGACCCCATCCGGTGCTGGAAGATGCTGTTCCTCAATGACGGTAGTGAACATCGCCTTGACTGCCGCTTTATGGTCGGAGAAATCAGCGTGCTTGTCCACCAGACGTTTACCCTGGCCATCCTTCAGCCAGAGCCATCCGCCGGAAAGACCGATCCGTTCCACTGCCCCTTCAAAGATTAGTTTCTCAGATGTGTCGAAAAGGTACATGGCAAACTTCATGGATGAAGAGCCGCTGTTGATACAAAAGATACGATGTTCCATGTGAGGTTCCTTTAAAATATTCTGCTCATTAGTATTCTTGTTTATGTGGTCTTGCCTTTATCAAAACCGGCAAAATACTCTTCGACCTTCCGGTAATTATCGTCGACATTGGCCTTAAACTCTTCCCGTCCTTGCTTGTAAGCCTTAATCCAGTCCGTGATGGCCTTCTTACCTTCGGCAGGCATCCAGGGGCTTTGCTCTAAAAAATTGTTCACAATCTTTTCCGTATGATCATGCAGAACGGTCATGGCATTAAACGTGTTGTCAAAAGCGGCTTTGTTAAATTGGATCATTTGCTTTGTAACCTTTCCTTGTTCCATTGTTTTCCCTCCTTGCGATGAGTATAATGTTGGTGTAAATCCATTTGGTCTTGAACTCAGGCTATTCGATATAGATCCTGAACCATTTAGTTTTGATCATACAGAATGGGTAGTCATTCACAATCAGGAATGTCCTGATTTATGGCTTCGAAAAACCTGATGACAGACTTCGAAAATGCTGATGGATTTGATCGGAACTTCCTATCTTTGCGATGCAATGGACTTTTCGGTAAAATGACCTGTGCCCCAGATGGAGACGGGTTTTAACCCGTCTCCATCAAAGGATAGTTCGGTGGTGGATTACTTGCTTTTCTTTTTCGATTTTTCCTTGGCCACTGGCAACGGAACGAATCCCTCTTTCGCAACCAATTTCTGTCCAGCAGGACTCAGCACGAATTTTATAAATTTGGCCACTTCACTTGCTGGCTGCCCGTTGGTGTACATATACAAATCTCTGGCAATTGGATATTCCTTGGGAATAGTGGTTTTTGCAGAGGCCTGGATGCCGTTGACCGTCAAAGCCTTGATCGATTTGTTTACATACCCCAATCCGATATAGCCAATTGCGTATCTGTTTTCTGAGACCACCTGCACGATGGCACCGTTAGAGGCCTGCATCTCGGCCCTGGGCGTCACCTTGGCCTTGTGGAGAACCATTTCGGCCCATGTCTCAAAGGTGCCGGAGCTGCTGTCTCGGGAGACGACCACGATCTGCAGGTCATCGCCGCCCACTTCTTTCCAGTTTGTGATTTTACCCTGATAAATCTGGCTCAACTGGTCAATGCTCAAGTTCTTGATCTTGTTTTTCGGATTGACAATCGGAACAATTCCGTCGATCGCAACAACGGTGGTAATGGGATTCACGCCCTTTGATTTGGCCAGTTCCACTTCATTCGCCGTAATTTCTCGTGATGAATTGGCAATGTCCGTCGATTTATCGATAAGAGCCTTGATGCCCTCGCCAGACCCACTCCCGGACAGGGAAATATCGACGCCCGGATTCGCCTTCATATAAGCTTCCAAAATCGCCTGGGCGATCGGAAGCACGGTCGTCGAACCCTTGATGACGATTGCTTCCGCAAAGGCCATGCCGACGCCGACGAACAGACACAACGCTGTTAGCATTAATGATTTTAAATACTTGCTCATTTTACTGAACCTCCTCCTTTTAACCCAAGATAAAGGAATATTGTTGCAATTTGATGACGGGATTGTGAACATGGCTGCCTACTCGGCCATTAGGGTTGGAACATAGCACGACGCTCGAAAAGATATATAAATATATCACTTTATATTTCCGTTGTCTTCAACTGTAATGATTGCTGGATCATAATAAACAGTGTTTATCTCTTTAAAGTAGTGAAACCCTTTTTCAACTCTCTTCACTCCCTAATAGTCAAAAACTGAGTGATTCGGTTCTTCATATAATTCACAGTTATCACCTTCCCTCATTGCAATCTTTTACTTTGTTGTTTCTCCCTGTACGTCTTTAAATAGTTTCAGACAGAGGGAGTCTTAAACCCTCACCGTCTCATGCGCATTCAGCTCTTTTCTGCCAGCTTCAGAAACGGCTTGAACAGATCGATCGGGATGGGGAAGATGGTCGTGGAGTTGTTCTCTGCCGCGATCTGATTCAAGGTCTGGAGGTAGCGAAGCTGCAGTGACATGGGCTGCGTTTCCATGAGGGCCGCCGCCTCGATCAGCTTCTGGGCGGCCTGGAACTCGCCTTCAGCATTGATAACCTTGGCCCGCCTTTCTCTCTCTGCTTCCGCCTGTTTGGCAATGGCCCGTTTCATCTCCTCGGGCAGATCGATTTGCTTGACCTCGACGTGAGAAACCTTGATTCCCCAAGGTTCGGTGCTCCGGTCCAGGATCTCCTGGAGCTGGAGGTTGATCTTATCGCGCTGCGAAAGGAGTTCGTCGAGCTCAACCTGGCCGCAGACACTCCGGAGGGTCGTCTGGGCCAGTTGTTTCGTGGCATAGAGGTAATTCTCCACGTTAATCACTGCATTGTTCGCATCCATGACCCGGAAATAAACGACGGCGTTCACCTTAATGGATACATTGTCTCGGGTGATGACGTCCTGCGACGGAACTTCCATCGTGATCGTCCGCATGTCGATCCTGACCATCTTGTCGACGACGGGAATCAGGATGATGATCCCAGGTCCCTTTGTGGCGATGATCCTCCCCAGACGGAAGATGACGGCCCGTTGATACTCGTTGAGGATCCGGATGGCCGACGATAGGAACATGACAACCAAAACAACCACTACGGTTATTGGGATTACTGGATATATATTCGGCATGACTGACCTCCTTTCATTTTTTTCGAGGGGTTTTATCTTGACTTTCAGATGCTCGACCCCACTTGAGTCGAGCAGACCGGTTTCTACCATACTGTTAGGTCAAGATTTGTCAGTACAAAACACAAAACCCCGCACTCTTTTTGAGACACGGGGTTTCAGTAATCAGTCCATACTACCCTCATGTGGGGTTAAAGACTTTATGATTTATTCACTCTGACTTTATTTATAGGTCTTAACTACTATTATTCTCATTAGAAATCTACAATAAAAATGAATTGTGGTGGCTTTAAGGAAGTTCTTTGTAGACCATTCATTCCGGCCTTAATAGCCACATTTATGATTATATGAATTTTCTTAAAAATACTGTTTTTTGAATGAATTTGACGATTTCTTAAAAATATTGGGCGGTAGATTCTGTGCGTTATACCTACGAGTCAACGATTTTTAGTTCAGAATTGCGGTGAGGATTACCATTTAAAATCAGGTCCCGTTCAGTTGAAACCCTTTCTCCCGGATTAATCTCAGGCAGGCATCTACGACAGCATTGTCGTAAAGGGTTCCTCTATTCTTCTCAATCTCATTCAATGCCGCATCAATTCCCAGGGCGGGACGGTAAGGTCGGTATGAAGCCATGGATTCCACCACGTCGGCCACAGCCAGGATCCGTGACTCCAGAAGCATATTGTCTCCCGTCAAACCATTCGGATATCCGGAACCGTTCATCCTTTCATGATGCTCCAAAACTGTTCTGGCAACGGGCCAGGGAAAGTCAATGTCCTTCAATATATCGTAACCGGATTGAGAATGGGTTTTGATGAGACTGAATTCTATTGCTGTTAATTTTGTCGGCTTGCTGAGAATCTCTGCAGGAACGGATATCTTGCCGAGATCATGGATGGCAGCAGCCATGCGGATCCCATCGATCTGATCGGCTGGAAGGTTCATCTCCGTGGCAATAGCACAAGCCACATCAGCCACCCTCCGTTGATGTCCCGCCGTGTAGGGATCCTTAGTCTCAACGGTCACGGCAATGGCCTGAACGGTCGCTCCCAGAGCCTTTTTTGTCCGTTCTGTGCTCTCTTTCCGGTTCGTAATATCTTCAATCATCCCATCATAATAGAGGAGCTGTCCTTTTTCATCACGGACCGCTTGCATGGTCAGGGATATCCAGAAGATGCTCCCATCTTTCCTGTAAAACTGAGTTTCATGATTCTTTAGAAATCCTTGCTCTTTAATTATCTGTTTGATCTTTGCACGTTCCTCAGGATCGACATAAAGCTGACGGGTGATGTCGGTTACACTCGTCATGAGTTCCTCGGGTGTTTTGTATTCAATCATATTTGCCATGGCCTGATTGGCCATGATGAATCTTCCCTCCAGCGTTGACCGGAAGATGCCTTCCTGGGCGTTCTCAAAGACACTCCGGTATCTTTTCTCGCTTTGCTTCAGTTCCTCCTCCCCCCGTTTGCGCTCGCTGATGTCACGGGTTACACCCATAATGCCCACCGGTTGCCGATCTCCATCCCTGATAAGGGAAAACTTCACCTCCGTCCAAACGGTGGTCCCATCTTTTCGCACCATTTCCAACTGAAGCGTCCGGGACGTGTTTATATTTATATCGCTACGTCCTGATTTTTCCAGCTCCATGATTTCGGATAAGTTCCTCATGGCCAGATCCCGGGAGGAGGGTATCAACGTTTCAATAGACGGCTGTTTCAACACCTCTTCCGGTTCATATCCCCTCAGGATTTTTATGGAAGGGCTGACATAGGTGTAATTCAGATTCATATCCAAAGCGAAGATGACGTCATTGACATTATCGGCCAGCAGACGATATCTGTTTTCACTTTCCTTCAAAGCAGCAGCCGCCCGCTTGCGGGCAACCGCTATGCCGATGGTTGTTCCAATCCCCTCAAGAAATTTAATCATCTCGATCGTAAAAGAATCCCGCCGCGAATCGTTCAACTGTAGAAGGCCGCTGATCTCATCCCCTGACCGCAGGGGAATCAGGGCGACCGATTCATACCCTTCAGAATTACAGCGGTTGCGCGTGCACGCCTGACGGTCTTTTTCAGATGTCGAAGCCAAAAGCTCCGTCGTACTGTTCGCCCAGAAACTTCCACCCTCCGTGAAGAAGGAGAACTTTGAATCCGTTCGGCCGCATACTATATTGCCGCACATACACTCGAGATAGGGATTCCCCTGAGAGTCACGAATAATTTCACCGGTATTGTCCCGTGCGCGGAGATGATTCTCGGCCTCCACAAAGTGCGGGGGAAACCCGTTAGTCTCAAAGTAAGGAAAATCATCACCCTCTCGAAGGCGAATACCAATGGCCTCAACGCCGGTGTACTCTTTCAGCAGGAGAAGAATATCGCGGATCAGGTTGATGATTTCATTCGGACGATTCAGTGCTTCTAAAATTTTGTTGATTAATATATGCTTTTGTTTTTCTCTTTTCTTCTCCGAGATATCCTCCGCGATCCCATCATAATTGAGAAGTTCCCCTTTTTTATCACAGACGGCATGGATGCTAATGGACACCCAGATGATGCGGCCATCCTTCCGATAAAGGCTGGTTTCAAATGATTTTACCTGGTTGTATTCTTCGATTATCTGTTTTAATTTTGTCCGTTCTTCCGCAATCACATAGAGTTGACTGGCAATATCCGTCACGGTAGACATTAACTCTTCGGGAGAATCATAGCACAACATGGTTGCCATGGCTCTATTGGCAGTGATGAACTGACCTTCCGGAGTCGTCTGGTAGATGCCCTCGATTGCGTTCTCAAAAATGGAGCGATATTTTTCTTCAGCCTGGCGGATCTGTATATTCAACCATGTATTTTCCAGGATGGGTGAAATGATGCTGACAAGAATGCTGAGCGCCTTCACTTGTCCCAGCGTCATGTGGCGATGACTCTTTGTGACATTGACATTCAACACGCCGACCAGATTGCCTCCCGCCAGCATCGGCATGGAAACGGCGGCATGAATATCGGTGCGTGGATTGATAGGAGAAAAACGTGGATCATCAACCTTTCCATTGATGATCACGGTCTCGCGGTTACGCGCCACCCAGCCGGCAATACCCCGCTCCATCGGCACACGCTCCCCGATGTACTCTCTGTGTCCACCACGGGCAACGGCGACATAAAGCTCCTTGCCGTCACGGGTCGGGAGCATGATGGACACTTCATCCGCGTTGCATTGCTGAAGGGTGGCATCAGCGACTTTATTGAGAATGGCGTTCAAATCGGAAGAAAAAGCGATCACCTTCCCCAGTTCGTGAATGGCTACTGTTTCCCGCAACTGTATATTTTCCATCCGCAGACTGCGTACTTCCATGGCGCGGGAGAGTAACGGCAGAAGCGTACCCAGTTTGAACGGCTTCAGAACATAATCAAACGCGCCTAACTTAATCGCCTCTACTGCCGTCTGAACCGTGCCATGTCCGGTCATGATGATGCCGACAAGATTCGGATCAATCTCAAGCCCGGCCTTAAGCAGGGCAATGCCATTCATTTCCGGCATCATCAAATCAGTCAGAAGCAGGTCGTAATCCTGTTCAACAAGAATCTTCAATGCGTCGGCGCCGGTGGTAAATCCCGTCGTTTCGTATCCCTGCACGGCGAGCGCTTCACAAAGGGCCGTCATCAACTCGGCTTCGTCATCAACGATCATGATGCGGCCCACTTTGAAATTATCATGATTCTTTTTCATATGCCCACCACCTGTTTCATTGGTCATTCATCTCTTAGCATTGCTATATTAATCCCATTTGAGAAAGGCAGGGTAATACATACCCTTGTCCCCTTTCCGGGACCCCCCTCGCTTGTGATATTGAGTGTTCCATTGTGTGCCTGAGCTATGCGCTTACAGATGGCCAATCCCAATCCTGTGCCTTTTCCTTCCGGTTTCGTGGTATAGAAGGCTTCCAGAACTTTGGGTAAGATCTCAGGCGGTATGCCCACACCCGTATCGGCAATCTCGATACAGATTTCTTTTTCTTCGGGACGATTGGTCACGCTGATCGTAAGCGTTCCTCCCTCAGGCATGGCATCACCTGCATTTGTGAACAGGTTCAGAAACAACTGTCTCATTTGCTGACGATCTGCATGGATAAGCGGCCCCTCGGGTTTGAATTCCCGTGCAACGGCAATATTCTGCTTGCGTAAGTGGTAATGAACAAGTTCAAGCGTCTTTTCGATCTCATCACTCACGTTCACCGTGGAGATCTGTGGTTGACTCCGGCGGCTGAATTGCAGGAGATTACTCACGAGATTGCTCATCCGCTCGATTTCCTTCCCGATGATTTCCAGTTCCCGCAGGCGCGGATCATCTCCGGTGGACTGAGCGATGAGCGATTCAACCCTCAGACTGACAGTGGCAAGCGGATTGTTCAGTTCGTGGGCAATACTCGACGCCAGTTCCCCCATCGTTGCCAGTTTCTCCGCCTGCAAGAGCTGTTGTGACATGGTCTTTACTTCATCGATGCTTGCCTGAAGAGCCGCCTCCGCCCGCTTGCGCTCGTTCACTTCAACACGAAGGATTGCCGTCCTTTGATCGACTATTTCTTCGAGGCCTTGATTGAGTCTTTTTAATTCAGCCTGTGCTTCAATCAGTTCGAGATTCTTTGTAACAGCCGTTTCATATGTGGAAAGAAGAAGGTTGATAATCTGTGATCTGGTTGAATCAATAAAATATGTTTCACCACTATAGGCGATATCGATACCCTTTTGGGGGGGGTCTTGCCTCTTCAGATTCTCATTCAGATGTTGAATCGTTGAAATTAGATGGTTTTCATTATAGGGCTTGGTGAGGAATTTATCGGCGCCGCATTGCAGCGCCCAGATAACCGCCTGCGGCTGGGAAAGAGCTGTCAGAAGGATCACTGATATATCCCCATATGACTCATTTGCTTTGATCTGCCGGCAAAGCTCATAGCCATCCATTTCCGGCATGATGATATCGGAAATAACGATCAGTGGTTTAGATTTCTTTATCGACCGCAAAGCCTCGCCTCCATTAGAGACGACGGTTACATCATAGCCGTTCTTTTCAAGGATATGCTGTAATTGCATGGCCTGTGTAACGCTGTCCTCGGCGATGAGAACTTTTATTTTATCCATATTTGCCACTCCAATTTCCTATCCGGCTATCCTTTGAAGATTGCCCATTTATTTACATTTTATCCATTCCCGACCATTTTTGCCTTCAGCAGCCCCGCAAGAAGTTCTGCAATCTTTGGCGGAGAAAGCACGTAGGTGGCGGCATTCAGATTCACCGCTTCACCCGGCATTCCGTAAACAACACAACTCTCCTCATCCTGCGCAATGGTAATGGCGCCTTTTTCTTTCATCATTTTCAACTCCTTCGCCCCGTCTTTCCCCATGCCTGTGAGGAGAACGCCCACAATGTTTTTTCCAAAAACATTTGCAACAGAGCGAAAAAGATACGAAACAGCGGGCCGCAGCCCATTTTCAGGTTCACTTCCTTCAAAGACAATCCTTCCGCTGGTATCCAGTCCCATATGAACACCGTCCGGGGCAATATAGGCATGACCCGGCAGGGGAAATTCATGCCGTGTGGCAATCTTGACTGGGATTCGGCAAGAATTCGCAAGCCAGTCCGCAAAACCCTGAACAAACCCCGGTGCAATATGCTGGACAATCAACAGGGGGGCACAAGAGTCTTTAGATAGTCTCGATAAAATCGTTTCTATCACAGGCGGGCCGCCTGTCGAGGCGCCGATGGCAACGATTTTCACATCCGTTGTTAAGGGGATAAGGTCTTTAACGGCCAGCCCTGCGGAAATGCCTTTTCCATGTTTTATTCGCGAGTGCCGTCTGACCACCTTCACTTCCGACATCAGTTTAACCGTCTGGATGAGTTCTTTGGCCTGGTCTTTATAATCCGGATGCGCAACCCCAACGGGCTTTCTAACTGCTGCAAGCGCGCCGGCCTCCATCGCCCGGAAAGTCTTTTGCACCTCTTCGGGGTCCCAGCTTGCACTCACAATCACGATCGGCGTGGGTGTCGTCTCCATGATGATTCTTGTTGCCTCAAACCCGTCCATCTTTGGCATGTTGATATCCATCGTCACAACGTCGGGACTTTTATCACTAATCATCTTAATGGCTTCCTCGCCGTTGCTTGCGGTTCCGATGACCTGAATATCAGGGTCGGAAGAGAGAACGTAAGTCAGAAACTCCCGTACGACCTGGGAATCTTCAACGATAAGAACTTTGATCATTTATATCTCCCGTATCTAAATGAGTCTCCTGATCACTTCCAGCAGATTGCTCTGGTCGAAACTGCTCTTCACAATATAGGCGTTTGCGCCCACATCGATGCCCCGTTCTTTGTCTTCACGGGATTCCAGTGCAGTGACCAGCACAACAGGAAGTTCTGCCAATTTTTTGTCCCCCCGTATCTTTTCTGTCAGGTTAAAACCGTTCATCCTAGGCATGTCCACATCAGATATCACAATATCGAACTTCTCCGTTTTCAGCAGCGTCATCGCGTCAATCCCGTCAACGGCTGTCACCACAAGATAACCGGACGTCTCCAGAATGTTTTTCAATAACATCCGGGACGTAATGGAATCCTCAACTACGAGAACGGATTTTCTGATCACCTCGCCTTTTGCTTCAGACCTGCCTGGTTTTGGACCATAAACAGAAGCCTTCGTGGCCGATTTCATCAAATCGGGAACATTGAGAACCAGCACCACCTTCCCTGACCCGAGGATGGTCGCGCCGGCGATATTCCGCACACGGGTGAGAGGTTGGCTTAAAGGTTTAATGAGAACTTCCTGCTCATTCAGGACTTCATTGACGACAAAACCAATCTGTTTCCCCTGTGATTCAAGCACCAGGACGTTCATCATGGGCAGGTCTCCGTTTTTTTCCACAAGCTCAAGAATATCTGCAAGTTTCAAAAGGGGAACGGTCATACCGTTCAGAGACAGAGTATCCCTGTTCTCGACTGTTTTGATTTCATCCCGCTTCACCCTGACAACCTTCTCCACATTGGTCGTGGGAATGATGAAGTCACGATTGGCAACCGTCACAAGAAGCCCCCGGAACGTAACCAGTGTCAGGGGCAGGGTCATTCTGAATGATGTTCCGGTATGTCGATGTGTTTCGAGCACGATCTGCCCGCCAAGTTTTTCTATTTTCTCCCGGACAATGGCCAACCCGAGACCCCGGCCGGAAATATCTGTAATGATCGGGCTTGTTGAAACGCCGGATTGAAAAACGATGGACGGAATATCCTGGTCAGTCAGCTTCGCCGCATCTTCTGAAGATAGTATCCCTCGTTTTATGGCTGCGTCTTTCAATGCCTGCATATCCATGCCGCTTCCATCATCAGAGAGAAGGATATCCACTTTGTTGCCTTCCATGCTTGTAACCACGATTTTAATTTTGCCGCGGGGTGACTTTTTATGTCGTAACCTGACCTCCGGCTTTTCAATCCCGTGATCAATCGCATTTCTCAGGAGATGCATGAAAACAACCC
>Ga0182011_10002679_pt1 | contig 14938 bp, 18 predicted proteins | sample 711E1DmetaG_FD_120481 | JGI IMG/M metagenome (GOLD analysis project Ga0182011, IMG submission 120481) | Permafrost microbial communities from Stordalen Mire, Sweden - 711E1D metaG | ecosystem: Environmental > Terrestrial > Soil > Wetlands > Permafrost | place: Sweden: Stordalen | collected... | reverse complement strand
TCGTTGAAGAAGACCTGCTCGCCGGCAGTAAAAACGAACTCGGCGCCGCAGTCGATGCACGTCAGAACTCGATCGGTGAACTCCATGGCCGGCTTCCCCGAGACAGGGAAACACACCGAAATCGGCCATGACTCAACGACCTCTGCCGGTCCCGTTTCCCTGTCTTCGTACGTGATCCACAACAAGGGCCCGGGCCGCAACAAGTCCAGCGGCAATCAGTGTTCGATCCCATCCATCGGGAGATTGAGAGAGCCATCGCGCCGGACTATCCCCCGGCAAGTTCAGTTGAAAAAACCGTGACCGGCTCCCCCGGTTCCGTTTTGGTTCTTACTCATGCCCTCGCTTCTTGAGCGAGGGCGACCGGGGGGCCTATGTCGCGGTTTGCTGTTAGGACGCCAATTTACTAGTCCTGTTCTTTACGTGCCTTCTTGCGATTCCGCTTGCGCGCCAAAGCCGCCTTTACGCGTTTCTTCTCGCCGGGCTTCAGATAGTAGGAGTGACGCTTGACTTCCTTGATGATGTCCTCCTGCTGTACCTTCCGCTTGAACCGGCGCAGCGCATTTTCCAGCGGTTCGCCTTCCTGTACGCGAACCTCCGCCAAAAGGGTTCCACCTCCAAACCTGCCTAAGGGGCGTTACTAGAATACTGTAAAAATCGGTTTGAGGAATCGGATAGTTACCCTTGGGGGATGATTTTGCACCAATTTGTGTGCATTCTTGAAAAGAACCTGCAAAAAATCCTGCTCAGCCAGCTCAGAGCTTCTCTTTTACACTCGATTTAGGCTCCCCAGGCCCCATCGGAGGTCTCGAAACCGTGATCCGCAGTTACCACGGGCACCTGCCCCAGATTCCTGCCAGTTGTTACGTCGATCTTTCCGCGCAACTCATCGGCGACGTCACCCTCGGCGAACGCTCCTCTGTCTGGATGAACGCCGTCCTGCGCGGCGACGTCCACTCCATCCGCGTCGGCTCCAACTCCAACGTCCAGGACTGCGCCGTCCTCCACGGCCAGCGCAACCGCTACCCGGTCATCGTCGGCGATTGGGTTACCATCGGCCACAACGCCACCGTCCACGGCTGCGTCATCGAGGACGAGGTGGTCATCGGCATGGGAGCCATTGTCCTCAACAACGCCCGCATCGGTTCCGGCTCCATCGTCGCCGCCGGCGCCGTGGTCCCCGAGGATACCGTCGTCCCGCCCCGTACGCTCTGGGCCGGCGTCCCCGCCAAACTCCGCCGTCATCTCGACGACGCCGACCGCGCCCTCATCCTCGAATACGCCAAAAATTACCTCGACTACGTCGAGATCTACCTCAAGGAGCGGGGAAACTGAGCTTTGCTTCCCAAATGCTGGGGCTAACGCTGGAAGAAGCACACTCTCGGCTTCAGGCGTGATTGCCGTTATACCCTCCGAAAACGCAAGCGGCCTATAATGAAGCATGGCGACTGCCCGGCAAGCCTCACCGGCAGATCTTTCCGGCGCGCCCCCGTTTGATGCGGGGGAAACGCGGGTTGCCGCGCGACCCGATGCGCCCGCTCTGCTCCGGCATCGGATCGACCAGCGTTTTGAGGCGCTGCTCAAGCAAGTCCACGCCAACCGTCCCAGCGAAGACATCTCTCTCATCCGCAAGGCCTGGGAGTTTTGCGTCCGGCATCACGAGGGGCAGATGCGCGCCTCCGGCGAACCCTACATCGTCCACCCGCTCGAAGTGGCCGAGGTGCTGGCGGAGATGAAGATGGACTCGACGGCCATCGCCGCCGGCCTGCTGCACGACTCGGTCGAGGACACCCCCGCCACCAATGAGGAGATTCAGGCCGGCTTCGGCGATCAGGTGGCCCACATCGTCGAGGGCGTCACTAAAATCGACAAAATCCAATTCGCCAATCGCGAGGACCGCCAGGCAGAAAACGTGCGCAAGATGCTCCTGGCCATGGTCTCGGACGTACGAGTGGTGCTCATCAAGCTGGCCGATCGTCTGCACAACATGCGGACACTGGAGCATTTACAGCCGGATCGCCGGGAAGCCATCGCCCGCGAAACCCAGGACATTTACGCCCCCTTGGCTCACCGGCTGGGCATGGGCAAGGTGCGCGGCGAACTCGAGGACCTGGCCTTCCGCTACACCGACCCGGTTAGCTATGAGAAGGTCGCCGAGGCCGTCGAGGCCCGCCGCATCGAGGGCGAGCAGTTCCTGCGCGGCGTGGAAGAAACGCTGGCGGAGCAACTGCGCGAGAACGGCATCCAGGCCCGCGTCGAGTGGAGGATCAAAAGGCTCTATTCCATCTTCCAGAAGATCGAACGGTCGAAGGTTTCCTTCGACCAGGTCTATGACTTGCTGGCCATCCGCGTCATCACCCAGGACGTGGCCGCCTGCTACGCGGTCTTCGGCCTCATTCATACCTTGTGGCGGCCGGTACCGGGACGCATCAAAGACTTCATCGCCATTCCCCGCGCCAACCGCTACCAGTCGCTGCACACCACGGTGATGGGCGCCAGCGGCCATCAATTCGAGGTGCAGATTCGCACTGAAGAGATGCACCGCATCGCCGAGGAGGGCATCGCCGCCCACTGGAAGTACAAAGCCGGAGGAGTCGCTGTGACGGCTCGCGACGAGGAGCGGCTGAACTGGATCAGGCAGTTGGTCGAGTGGCAGAAGGAGATGACCGACCCCAACGAATTCCTCTCCAGCCTCAAGATGGACCTCTATCCCGACGAGGTCTACACCTTCACCCCCAAGGGGAAGGTGGTCGTGGTTCCGGCCGACGCCACGCCCATCGACTTCGCCTACACCATTCACACCGAGGTGGGCCACACCTGCGTGGGCGCCAAGGTCAATAGCCGCATGGTGCCCCTGCGCACCAAGCTGCGCACCGGCGACATCGTCGAGATCGTCACCCAGAAGGATCACAAGCCAAGCCGCGATTGGCTCACCTTCGTCAAGAGTCCCCGCGCCCGCAACAAGATCAAGCACTGGCTCAACGAAGACCAGCGCCGCCGGGCCGTCGAGATCGGGCGCAAGCTGCTGGAGCGCGAAGCCAGGAAGTTCAAGGTTCCCTTCAGCCAGATCTCCGACCAGGACCTGGGCCGCATCGCCGGCGAGTATGGCGTGGCCACCGCCGCCGACCTGCTGGCCACCCTGGGGCAAGGCAAGCACTCCGCCCACCAGGTGCTCAACAAGCTGGCGCCCGGCTGCGCCCATCAAGGCGCTCCGGAGCCGATAGCGGAGGCCAGGATCCCCGGCAGCGGCGAGGCGGCCATGTCCGATGCGGTGCGCAAGCTGCACCTCACCGGCTCCGACTCGCTCCAGGTCGAGGGCCAGAACGACCTGCTCGTCTACCGGGCGCGATGTTGCAACCCCATCCGCGGCGAAGAGATCGTCGGCTACGTCACCCGCGGCAAAGGCGTGGCTGTCCATGCCCGCAGTTGCCCCAATGTGCAGAACCTGCTCTACGAGAGTGACCGCCGCATCGCCGTCGAGTGGTCCCGCGTCGGCGACAGCTCCGCCGGACGCCCCCAGCGCTACCCTGTCAAGATCACCGTCTTCTGCGACGACCGCGCCGGCATGTTGAAGGAGCTGACCGCCGTCATCTCCGACGACAACACCAACATCCGCGGCGTGGAGATGCGCCAGGAAGACGACGAAGCCGTCATCGAGTTTGTGGTGGAGGCCGAAGACCTCAGCCACCTGAACAAGATGGTCCTGGGCATTCGCAGAGTACCCGGTGTCCGCACCGTGCAGCGGGCGCAAAAACCTTAAGAAGCCGCCGAAGATGAGTCCCCGCAGCCCGTCGTTCGCCCATAATCGGCGCCAGCCGTGAAAATGCCGATTGGCGCAACCAGCGGAGAGCGCACTCCATTTCCATAGCGCTCGGAGTATCTTCTAATTTGCCGGGAGTATTTGCTGGATTCCGGTAGCTTGCATCAGGTAAATAATTGATTATAAATGCGATGGCGGAGAGAGTGGGATTCGAACCCACGGTACTCGTTAAAGTACACACGCTTTCCAAGCGTGCGCCTTAAACCACTCGGCCATCTCTCCGGAAGGCGCTTGGACTAATTGAATCTAACATATTTGCCCGATGAGTCCGGTGGCGGAGGCTTGAGCGGCGATTATAGATATTCCCGCACCATGCGCTCCCAGGTGGGCCAGTCGTGGGAGTTGGGCGAGTCCCAAATGTAGAGCTTGTGGGGAATCTCCTTTTCGCACAGGATGCGGTCGAGCTCCTGGTTCTGGCCCAGGCACTGGTCGTCCCAGCCGGTGGCCAGCACACAGGTGTTGCGGCGGTAGAGCGAGAAAAACCATGGGTCGGTCAGGTTGGGCAGGTAGTGCGTGGGCAGGTTGAAGTAGCAGTCCCGGTCGTAGTAGCCGTGGAGAAAGCCTGTTAAATCGAATGCGCCGGAGAGGGAGAGCAGGCCGCTGAAGATATCGGGATGGCGCAGGGCGATGTTGACCGCGTGATAGCCGCCGAAGCTGCACCCGAGCGCGAGCAGGTGCGGATCGGGGTTTTTGCAGCGGACCAGGGGCACGACTTCCTGGATCAGGTACTCCTCATACTGCATGTGCCGGACAATGCGACGGCGCGGAGCGAGATTCTTGTTGTACCAGCTCTCCATGTCAACGGAGTCGACGCAGTAGAGTTGGAACTGGCCGGCGTCGATCTTGCCGGAGAGGGCGGCGACCATGCCACGGTCTTCGAACTCGTAGAAGCGTCCCCCCGAGGTGGGAAAGACCATCACGGGCAGGCCGGCGTGGCCGAATACGAGCAGTTCCATCGTGCGGCCCAGGCGGCTGGAATGACTCTTGCAATACTCACGAACCATCTCTGCGCGCTCCGCGGTGGACGTGCTTGCCGGGTCTGATGGAACGTCTCATGCCCGCTCGAACAGAATCGGCCTGTCTCCGGAAAGGCCGGCCACGCGTTTGCGCTTCATAGCGGGCAATCGGAGAACTGTCAATGTCTTGATACTGTAACAGCTTGGGTTGCCGCATCTTGCAGAGCGCTCCCCGGCCCGGACCGGTAATTTGCTTCAACCGCCCACTTTCGGCGATACTTAGACGTTATCTCTTGTTCGGCAGAACGTTTCTGCCTGGGCGTCGATGGGACAGGGTGCGCTGGAAGGCAGGCCGCGCCGGCCGGGAAGCCCCCCAAGCCCCGGGGGGCCGCGGACAAGACTTAGTCCGTGGGGTGGCAGAACCGCAACTGAGCACAGGAATCTGAAAGGAACCGTATCGCCGTGGTGATGATTCGTTTGGCGCGTTTTGGCGCCTGCAAGCAGCCCTACTACCGCATCGTGGTCATCGAGAAGGACCGCGCCCGCAATGGCCGTTCCATCGAGGTCGTCGGCACCTACAACCCCCGCACCGAGCCGGCCACGGTAGAGATGAAGCACGAGCGCATCGCCTACTGGCGCGGTAAGGGCGCCCAGGTCTCCGCCAGGCTTGAAAAACTGTTGGCCAAGACCCCGGCGCCGGTCGCGGTGGCGGATTCAGCCGCTGCCTGATCCCCCGCTGCTCCTCCCCTCTTTGTTGTCCGGGCGCGAGTCAGGGTCAGCGGTTTCCCTCCGTTTCCGCACAGAACGCGGATAGGATGGGGCACGGAGCGTTTGCGGGCGCTTGGCGTTTCGGAAGGCGCGCAGAGAATTGCTGACGGGGATGGGCGTGTGCTGATACCATGCGCGCACCGGTCCAAGCCGTCGCTTGCAGTTCGGAAGCACATTGGACCCGCAGGTCAGGGGCACGAGCATGACCCAAAACGATATGGTCGCAGTGGATGAACTGGTCCGTGAAATTGCGCGGGCCTTGGTGGATGAGCCGGCAGCCGTAGAGGTCGAATCCGTTGACCGCGAGGAAAGCACCGTACTCAAGCTCCGGGTTGCGCGCGAGGACGTGGGCAAGGTGATCGGCAAGCAGGGGCGCACGGCCCGCTCGGTGCGCACCATTCTAGGCGCGGTCAGCATAAAGGTGCATCGGCGTTACACGCTCGACATCCTGGAAGAAGACGAAATCTAGCATGGTCCCGGTTCATGCATCCGGCCTACTCCGGAGGCGGAGATGACCGCGGCGGAACAAGCCGGACATGCGGAACAGTGGGTCTGGCTGGCCCGCATACGCCGTCCGCAGGGACGCAAAGGCGAAGTCTTCGCCGATCTCCTCACCGATTTTCCCGAAAAATTTTCCGAACGCCGGAGGCTTTGGCTGCTGGCCACGGATGCGGCGGCTCCGCGCGAAATCGATCTGGTGAACCATTGGCCGCACAAGGGCGGGGTGGTGCTGCACTTTGCCGGAGTGGATTCAATCTCGGCGGCCGAGGGCCTGGCCGGGCTGGTGGTGGCGATTCCGCGTTCGCAGCGGGCGGCCCTGGGGGAAGGCGAGGCTTACATCGCCGACCTGATCGGATGCGTTCTGGTGGATGAGGCCGGCGCGGAGCCAGTATTGATAGGCGAAATCGAAGATGTAGACCGGACGGCTGGACCGGTGGCGCTGCTGGTGGTGCGCGGCGCGGCGGGCGAGGTTCTGATCCCCTTTGCAAAAAGCTACCTGCGTAGGATCGATCTGGCAGGCAGGCGGGTGGAGATGGCGCTGCCTGAGGGACTGGCGGATTTGAACGCGGCGAAAAAGCGCAAAGAGTAAAAACAACCGCAACTCCCCTTCGACCTCCGCTCAGTAGCGTGAACAGGCCCTATACACATGCGTACACGGTCATCCAGAAGTTGCCCTTCCTCAATGCGGCATTCATCCTGCTTGGCCCGCTTTCGGAACACCTCGCCCAAATGCTGCCGCTGGTTGCCGTACAGCAGCTTCCTGCGGCATTTTGGGATAAAACAACGTGGCACTAGCACTTCCACTTCGAGCGGCTTAAACTGTCCTATTCGTCCATCCGGGATTCTCCTTGAAGTGTGCCTGGCGGCTCACCGCCCGGAGTTTCTTGGATGGACTCCCGCAAATGTCAAACTGCTACTGCCTTCCCGGCAGAGCCGGGGGAACTCCCGTATTATTTGGCTGCTACGGTTTTCATGACCGCCTGACTGCGGCGTGAAAGGGGATTGCGATTGAGCGGAAAGGCTGAGAACCGATGAAGCGTTGGATGCTGCGGGTGGCCGTGGTCCTGGCGGCGGGCTTTGTGGCCGTCTACGGGGGCGATTGGGCCGTTTTCAGGCTGCGCGACTCACCCCGGTCCAAGGTCACCGTGAACCGCTACCTGACCATTCCCCTCAAAGGCAACAAGAACGAGTTCGACTATCTCGGCGCCTTGGACGTGCCCTGCTCGATCTCCCTGTTTTCACAGGCAGGCCTGAGCCCTTGTTGGCAACTGCGCCGGAAGCCCAACCAGGGCATGACACTGTAAAGATCTTTCTCGCGCAAGATTCTCCGGCCGGATGCAAGATCACAAAGTCGCGTGATATGGATCACGCCGATGGTATCCGCAAGCGGATACCATCGGAAAATCTCGCGCGCGTCTCCGAGGCACGATGTACAGCCGTACCCAAAACGAGAATGGCACTTACAATACCCGTTGCCTGTTCTGCTTCATGACCATAGCCAACTCCGTGGAGGCAACCCCGGAGTTGGATGCGCTTGAGGCACGGCACATCTGCCCGGAAAGGGCTCTGGCCGAGTTGCTCGAACAGGAAAAAGCCACCGAAACCCAGGCTCCGCGGAACTAGGGACTGTCATTTGTCCGTGGGAGGAGCCGCCGGTGCCTGCCCCGGCTTGGCGCGGCCATTGGCGATCTTCTTATAGAGGTCTTCGTCTGCCGCCTTGTTCAGCGTGTTTGCCTTGTCGAACTCGGCCTTTGCCTCCTCCTTTTTCCCCATCGTCCGGTAGAGCCGCCCCAGGCGCCAGTGGACGTTGACTTCGTCCGGCATCAGCTTGGCGGCCAGAGTCAACTCCCGTAGAGCATCCTCATTGCGGCCCGCTTCGCTGTATACGATCCCCAGGTCAAGGCGTCCCAGGCCCAGCGCGGGGTTGAGCTTGACAACTTTTTCCAGCAGCGGTCCGGCGTCTTCCATCCGGTTCATTTGAATATACGTATCCGCCAGGTAAAGCGCGGCCTGAACGTGCTCCGGATCGTTGTTCAGTTCGGCATGAAATTCACTGGCCGCTTCCGGGTACTGCTTCTGAGCCCACAACAGGAAGCCCAGCCCGAAGTGCACGTTCGGAAATTTGGGATCTGCCTTGACCGCGGCGCGGAACTGCTGGGTAGCGCCGGCATTGTCTTTCATATCGTCCAGCGCTTCGCCGGCCAGCATGTCGGCCTCGGCCGACTCCGCGTCCAGCAGGAGAATCTCGTGATAGATATCGAGAACGCACTGATTCTGCTTAGTCCACAGGCAACTGTCCGCCAAGGCCATCCGCAGGGGCAGATTCCGCGCATCGCGCGCCGCGGCCTCTTTCAAAAACGGAATCGCTTCGGCGTACTCGCCCAGCCCGTAGTGGGCCATCCCGATCAGGGTCGTCAGTTGCAGGTTTCCGGGTTGGCTCTTGAGCAGCAGGCTGAACTCCTGGATGGCCTCCTTGAAATCGCCTCCCTTGAAGAGCGCAAGAGCCAGATTCAGCCGCAGTCCGGGAACTTCGGGACCCACTGCAAGCGCCTTGCGATAGAGGGGCACGGCTTCCTTGTAGTGTTCCTGCCGAGCCTCCAGAAGCCCCAGGCGGGCGTAGGGCTCAGGGCTTGAAGGGTGCAGCTTCATGACTGCGCGCCATGCCGCCTCGGCCTCGGCGATCTTGCCCTGCTGCTCCAAGGCAAGCGCCGCCTGCCGCTGCGGGTCCGGAGCCTTGGCCGTCTGACCCAACCCTGTGGCGCTCCACGCCAGCGCCAAAATGATTCCCAATTGCGCAACCCGCTTCACGTGTTCCACTTCTCCATCATATTTTGGAAGGGCGCGGAACGGTGCAGCTCCAATGGGACGCGAGGCTGGCGATGCGGGGGACGGCGCATCCAGCTTCTCATGGGGATCGCGATGCGCAGCGCGAGCGCCGCGGCGATCGCGAAAATGGCGATCAGCGCAACCCAGCGCGCCGAATTCGATTTCGAGCGGTGTGCGGTCAACGAGTGAGCTCCGTGCCCATCTTAGCGCGCATCCTTGCCTTGGAATGCGAATCCCGGTGAATAGGATTCCCTTGCCTGCCCCCCATTCGGCTATTCTTTATCTCCAGACGAGGTGAGAGAGATGGCCAAGGAAGCATTGAGCAGCGCCAAGCTGAAGAAGGTTCTGGCGGCCCTGGAGGGCGACTGGCAAGCCGAGATGGAAGGCTACCATACCTACCTGGCTTTGGCCGAGCGCGACACCGACCCGGTGCGCGCCCAGGTATTGCGCCACCTGGCCGGGGCCGAGTGGGAGCACGCCGCACTCTGGCACGGCCGCATCGTCGAGTTGGGAGGACCGGAGCCTGTCTACCGGGGCAGCCCCGGCGGCGGCGCCGACTCGCTGGCCAGCCGCGCCGGCGGCATCCGCATGGCCCTGCGCCGCCTCGAAATCGAGGAGAGCCGCGCCATCGCCAACTATGGCGAGCAACTGAAGGCGCTGGGCGACGAGGATTCCATCGCCATTCTCGAACACGTCATCGAGGATGAGAAAGATCACTACCGGGAGCTGGGGTCGCTGCTTCGCGGCCATTACACTGCCCCGGCCGGCGCGCCCAGAATTGAAGCCAAGGCCGTTCTGGATGAGCTGCTGGCCAAGCGCAGCCAGGGCCGCAAACAGCCGGGCAGTTGGATCGGGGACGCCATCTACGGCGTCAACGACGGTCTGGGCGCCATCTTCGGCATCGTCAGCGGCGTCTCCGGCGCCACGGCCGGCGACGCCAAATACGTGCTTCTGGCCGGCCTCTCCGGCATGATCGCCTCGGCACTCAGCATGGGTTCGGGCGCCTATCTGGCCGCCAAGAGCGAGCGCGAAATCTACCTTGCCGAGCTGGCCCGCGAGCGCGAGGCTATCCAGATGAACGGTCCCGAGGCCCGCGAACTACTCTCGCTCTATTACCAGGTGAAGGGACTGCCCGAGGAAGACGCCCAGAAGATGGTGGAACACATTGCCAGCGACCCCGAGCAGTTGCTCCGCGTACTGGCCGGCGAGCGGTTGGGCACCAGCGAGGAGGCGCTCTCGAACCCATTGGTCTCGGCCGGCTCCGGCGCGCTTTCCACCGCCATCGGCGCCACCATTCCCATTATTCCCTTCTTCTTCATGCAGGGCATCGAGGCCGTCATCGCCGCCGCCATCATCTCGCTGGCCGCCCACTTTGCCGTCGGGGCCGACAAGTCGCTCATCACCGTCCGCTCCTGGTGGGCCTCCGGCTTCGAGATGACCGTGGTCGGCGCCCTGGAGGGCGCTGTCACCTACGGCATCGGCATCTTGCTGGGCAAAGGCGGAATGTAAACGGGAATTCCTGATACATTCAAATGGTAACTTCTTTACAATAAGAGGGCCGGGGGGGCAGATTCTTCCGCCCGGCCGGCAAAAGGCTTGGTGTGTGCGATGAATGCGGGTGAATCACGGAAATTGGAAGGAATTTTCACGCCGCTTCTGGTTCCCCTGGACGATCAGGGCCAGATCAACGAGCCGGAGTTTCGCCGCTTCGTCTCCTGGTTGATAGAAAGCGGCGTGCATGGCCTGTACCCGAATGGCTCGACGGGCGAGTTCACGCGCTTCACGGCGGAAGAGCGGCGCCGGATTGTTCAGATCGTGGCGGATGAGTGCGGCGGCCGCGTTCCGATTCTGGCCGGCGCGGCGGAAGCGAATGTAAAAGAGACGCTTTCCGCCTGCGAGGCCTACGCCAAAATGGGCGTACGTGCGGCAGCCATCGTGGCGCCTTTTTACTATAGGCTGGTTTCCGAATCCGTGTATGCGTACTTCGCCGAGATCGCCCACCACACGCCGATCGACATCACCCTGTACAACGCCCCCATGTTCGCCAGCCCGATCGACGTGCCCACCATCCATCGGCTGGCCTGCGAATTTCCGCGGGTGATCGGCATCAAGGACTCCTCCGGCGACCTGGCATTCATGATGCGGATGATTACGGCGGTGCGCCCGCGGCGTCCGGATTTCACCTTCCTCACCGGCTGGGAAGCCGTCCTGATTCCCATGTTGATGATCGGCTGCGACGGCGGCACCCATGCTTCCAGCAACGTGGTGCCCGAAGTGACTCGCCGCATGTACGATCTCTTCCGCTCCGGAGACCACGACGCGGCCATGCAATGGCAGTTCCGGATTCTGGAACTCTTCGATGCCATGCTCAGTTCGTACGATTTCCCCGACGGCTTCCGCGCGGCGGCCGAGTTGCGCGGATTCCACTTTGGCCGGGGACGGCAACCACAGACCAACGCGCAGCGCGCCGATCGCGTGGCCCTCAGTTCCGTTCTCCAATGCATCCTGGCGGATTTCGAGCTGGTGGAGCGGCCGGCAGGCGGCTGCACGGTGCGCAGCGGGGATAACGCACAGGATATGGTGAAGCAGGTGGTTATCAGCGTCATGCATGAACTCAAAGGGAGAGGTGTGATCTGACCGAGGCGCTTGCCCTGATCGAGATTGGCGGCTGGTCGCCGGCCATGGTCGTGCTCGACGCCATGGAAAAGTGCGCCAACGCGCGCATTCTCGAGACCGAGTTGAACGACGCTCCCGGAGTCTGCATCAAGCTGCTCGGGAGCATCGGCGATATCGAGGCTGCCGCGCGAGCCGCCGAAGAGACCGCCAGGGCGATGCATGTCCCGGTCATCGCGCACGTGATCCCGGCCCCATCGGAGCATGCGCGGGCCGCCTATGAAGCGGAGCCGGATTTCAACCCCCTCATCGAACAGCCGTCCGTCCAAAGACCGGAGAATCCTATGAGCGAACAAGCCAGCTTTGCCGTGGGCCTTATCGAGACCCAGGGCTTTACCGCCGTATTCGAGGCCATCGACACCGCACTGAAGACCGCCAAGGTGGAGGTGCTGGCGCGGGAAAAGCTCGGCGGCGGGTATATCACGGTTCTCATCAAAGGCGACGTGGCCAGTGTGCGCGCCGCGGTGGAGGCGGGAAAGACCAAAGTGGAGGGTCTCGGCCGCCTGGTGGCCGCCCACGTCATTCCCAATCCCAGTCCAGGCGTTCTTTCGCTGCTGCCCAAGTAGCGCGACGCATGAATCCGATCGATTCCGCCGCCCTCAGCGCCGCTATCTCGCTATGGGATACAAGATCGTGGCCAGACAATGGTGTGAGGGGGTACAACGGCATCCTCCGCACCGCAGGCTTGACGGAATGGCAGCTGACGGCTTGGCGGCGATGCAGGCATTCTCCGCAGGTCATCCGATCCGAGACCGGAATGTGGAGTATACTGTGGAGCAGAGTCGACATATGGAAACAGTCCAGATTGTTCTCGACAAAAAGCTGCTGCACGCCGCTGACCAGGCCGCGCGTCGAACGAAACAGAATCGTTCCGCGCTGGTACGCGAAGCGCTGCGCGAACATCTGCGCGGATTGGAGGTGCGCGCCCGGGAAGACCGCGACCGCGCGGGTTATTCGAGACAGCCGCAAACGCACCGGGAAGCGCATCTGTGGGAAGCGGAGGCGGCATGGCCGGCGGAATAGCCAGAGGGGATGTCCGGCTATATGCCTTTGCCCCGCCCGATAAGAAAAGGCCGGTGGTTGTTCTTACTCGCGACAGCGCCATTGCGTATCTCTCGACTGTAACCGTCGCACCCATCACGTCCGCGGTGCGAGGAGTGCCATCCGAGGTTGTCTTGAATGAAGAAGATGGCATGAAGGCGGCTTGCGCGGTGAACCTGCACAATGCGGTAACCGTCGTCCAGGATCGATTGGGCAAGCGCGTGGCCCATCTGAGTTCCCTTAAAATGAATGAGATATGTGCCGCTTTGCGCTTCTCTCTGGGTTGCGATCTCGGTCATTCGTAGCAAACGCATACATTGCCAAGGTGGCGGAATCGGACCGAGTTGGGCGTAGTGGCGGCTGAGTGCCCCACCCACGCCGCTGTAATCCTGAGCGAAGCCGAAGCGGCGCCTGCGGCCAGCAGAGCCGCAACGGCGCAGATCACCGCGCCCCGGCGGAGATCGCGGATGCAGTTGGCGTGAATGGCCGGTTGCGGACTTGGCCACGCCCCCTGGGGAAGAAAGAGCCGATTCATGGGAGCCTCCCATGCAATGCGTACTGCATTTGAGCAAAAGATAGTCCGGTTCAAGCGGAAAAGGCAAATCGGCGTAAACCGGCGAATCGCGGAAATGTGTATCGCTGGCGCGCTCACACTCGCCCTTTTTGAGACGATGCCGCGTAAGTCTCGGCAAAGGACTCGTCCGGCGATGTTCCCGGCCAGCCGATTATGACCAAAAACACATCAAGGACGAAAAGAGCGATGGCAACGTCGTTGAAGAGTGTCGCTTGACGCAGATCCGGCCACAGTTGATTGGCGGCCCAAAAGAGAAATGCAACCGCCAGCATCGCCGCCTTGACGACTTCCAAGCGCGCAGGCCGGTGCGCGGACTGGTAGACCATATAGGCCAAGGCGATCAAGGCAAGTGGGAACGAGGCAAGAAAGTCATGCGCTCTGGCCGGAAACATCCGGGGAAAGGCGTCCCATGCAATAAGCACTACGACGCTTGCCAGCGTAACCACGCCAAGGATCACAGGAAGCGCCCGATGGGTTCGGTCAAGACGAATATACATAGGTCATTATTGCCCGCCCAACGAAAGGAAACCATAAGGAGAAAGTACTCGCGCTACTCAGCTTGGTTGGTTGGACTTACCGAAGGTTCTTCAGGCTGCTGCGGGGCAGGCGTTGCGGCCGGAAATATCTGCACTAGCGCGGGCGTTGCGGATGCAGCCGGCCCCATCGCGGCCTCATGCTGGCGGTGCGCTACTGCGTCCAGGTCTACCGGGATGCCGCCCGGCACGATCACCGGCGCGTTGTAGCGGAAATCCAGATCGCGCGTAATCCGGAAGACCACCGGAATCGCCGCAAGCAAAACCACGAATGTTATCCAACTGCCATCCAGCCCAAACCCTCCGCCGGTCAGCCACAGCGGCCCCATGGGATCGCCCTGCACCACCGGCGAATGGCTGCCGACGCCGCTCACGGCGAGTCCGAAGAGCAGGGCCCGGCTGGCCTTCCAGCCGAAGTTCAGCCCCCAGCACAGCCACAGCGCCCGTGTCCTGAGATAAGCCGAGGAGAGCGCCAGGCTCAGGGCCACGGAAACCAGGACGCTGGCGCGGTTCGACCCCGGCACAAGCGCCTGCACGATGGCATAAAATGCCGCAAATCCCAGCGCCGCCCCCAGCGATCCCACAGCGCGCTCAAAGCGCTGGAAGCCGTAGCCGCGAAAGGCAACCTCTTCGGCCAGCGCGGCCAGCGCGAAGAACGCCGCATCGGCCGCAAGCCACCCCCAGGCCGAGGGACCGGTGGAAAGAACAATGGCGATGCCGCCAACCAGCGTGAGCGGCAGCACGCACACCACCGCCAGCGACCATCCGGCTGCCAGGCCCAATCCCGCCTCGCCCGGCCAGCCCTCGCGCCGCGGCCAGCCCTGTTCGCTCACGGGATGATTCTGGCGGTCCAGCCAGAACCCGAAAAGCGCGTAGCCCGCCAGCAGCAGAAGGACCAGCATCGCCTGCTCGGCCAGAGGAGACCATTGCTCGCCAGCCAGCCCTTGCGCCCCGCGGTGCGCAAGCGATCGCGCCAGGAAAAAGTAGAGGACAGCGGCAACAAATTGCAGATACGCGCGCAACCGCCCGCCGCTTGTCTCCGATGTGCTCATATCCATTCTCCGGCTAGGTCGGGGCGCAAACTGCATTGTGTGATGCAATGATGCGCCACATCAACCAGGTCTCTAACCGCTTGGTTTTGTTCCAACGCTGGGTGCCCCACCCTCGGCGCGCCTTTGTTTTTGCGCTAGGGTGGGAAACCTCGAATCCAAAGGTACGAAATCACACGGTCAGAGAACTAGAAGCTATC
>Ga0182011_10002676_pt1 | contig 14943 bp, 8 predicted proteins | sample 711E1DmetaG_FD_120481 | JGI IMG/M metagenome (GOLD analysis project Ga0182011, IMG submission 120481) | Permafrost microbial communities from Stordalen Mire, Sweden - 711E1D metaG | ecosystem: Environmental > Terrestrial > Soil > Wetlands > Permafrost | place: Sweden: Stordalen | collected... | reverse complement strand
TGGATTTCAACGTGTCCAGCCTGGACCTGAGACTCATCGGAAAACGGCTTACCAAGTGTTCGCTGCATGTGAACAATGTTCTCAACCGGAAGTACGCCGAGCCGGGGTTCTTGGGCGTGGACGTCCCTTCGGCCGGTGTTGGGGTCTTCCTGAATATCACCCAGGAGCTAGGAACCCCGTGAGACAACGAATTGGGGTATCAGTTCTTCGGCCACTGACAGGGGATAGGGGAGTTGGTGGCCATGATTGAAAAGAAGAGGAGATTGAGCATGAGAAGATTGAACATGAGGGAGACATTGAGTGCTTTGTTGAGTATTGTTGCGACAATCGCAGTATATGGCGGTTGCGGAAGTAGCAACAGCGGAGGGGCGGATGCCAGCGCCTACGGGCCGACCAAGGTCCTGTTTTCGATGCCGGCCACCGGATCCTTGGCCGACCAGGCCGTGGTATGGGAGGCGGCTGCCCAACTGGCGCAAACCGAGATCAACAAGGCGGGGGGGTTGATGGGTCGGCAACTGACATTGGACATCCAGGACTCGCAAATGAATCCCGCCGTTGCCGTCACCATGGCCCAGACGCTATTGGACAGCGATCATGCATCATTCTATTTGACCGCTGATGGGACAGCGGCCGCGGATGCTGTCCTGCTGGCGACTCTTCCAAAGCCAGTGATCACGCTTGCGTCGACGGCCGGGGGTGTCCAGTTGGTCACCGACGACAGCACAGATTCATGGTTCCGCACAGCCGATTCGGTTACCTTGGAAGGCAGCGCAACGGCTCGGGCTGCCCTCGACAAGGGGGCCACGACCATGGCGATCCTTCAAGGCAACAATCCCTACACGCTGGGTTGCGCTGCCGCAGCCGCGTCGTATTTCCAACAGAATGGTGGCACTATAACCGCGCAGGTTACGTTTCCGTATGCGCCGAGCACGACCTATGACTACGCGGCCGACCTTGCGACCGCGAGCGCTGGGGCTCCCGATGCTATCTATCTCGCGCCTCACCCGGCCGTGGGCATTTCCTTCCTAAAGGCCTGGACGGCGACTGGCACCGGGAAATTTGCTGGCCAGTGGTACCTGAATGAGGATCTGGGGACGCCCGCGATACCAACCAACGTAGGGGTGGCTGCGGTCGAGGGCATACGCGGCGTCAAGCCGGCGGGAAACGCGGCTGCATACGCCACCATGCTCGCGGCGTTCACCGCGGCCTATGGCACCCAATCGGGAAATCCGACTATTCCACGCGTGGCCGAAACCTACGACGCCGTGTATTTGATGGCACTCGCCATGGTGCAGGCTGGCACCACCACCGACGTCGATGCCCTTCGAACGGCACTCCGGGCGGTTGCGAATCCGCCTGGGACGGTGGTTGGCCCGGGTCAGTTCGCCCAGGCGATCGCGCTCATCCAGACAGGCACGGACATAAACTACGAAGGCGCCAGTGGCACGTGCGACTTTGACGACCAGGGCAACGTCGACCCGCTTATGGCGGAATGGTCGCTTCAGAGCGGGAACTTCACCGTCCTGCGAACCTTCAGTCCATGACCGGCCGCGGCCCGCGGTTTCGCCGCCCCACTTATGGCGCAGAAGAGACGTACTGACCAGAGCCGACTACGAGCACCAGAGCGCCGGCTTGCGCGGTGTTCGAAGTCACGCCCGGGGCGGTTGTCGCGGGAAACCCGGTGAACCTTGCGTAGCGGTTGCTGGCGGGCACGTTGTACATCCCGTGCCCCAGCAGCACAGTCCGGCGAGGAAGCCACCAGGACTTCATAGGCCGACTGGCTCAGGCCGCGTGCCTTGCTGTCGGAGGACTCAAGCTCCCAAGCCAGGCGGGGCGTGGCGGTCTGAATGCCCAGGGGCGCATCACGCCGCGCGCATCGCAAGCGGACAGCGACTACGGGGCTATCCGCGATGCCCCCTTGCCCACCCAGGCTTGCGCCCCCAGTACCGCTCACCCCGCCCTTGCCTGTGCAGGCCGGCTGATTCATACAACTTTACGAGGTAGCAACACCCCTGCAACAGGGCCGTCGCTATGGTGGTGTCAGACGCAATCGGGGGATGCAACATGCGACGCAAGTACCTAGCACGGCTTGAGCGGGCTCCGGCAAACTGCAACCGCAAGGGCCTGGAGCCGTCGCCTGAGGCGCGAGATGGGCGTTCGGTGCTGGGACAGGCGCAGGTCCCTGGGGGCGACGAACGCGATCGGCCGGATTGCCCCGGCTACCACGGATGGGACCTGTGTGCCTCGTGCGTGCGTCGAGTGGCGATCGCCCGGCGCCACCGGGCCCGCCAGATGTGGCTGCTGGCACGAGATCTGTGCACGTCCGCCGCGCTCCATGGAATGGAAGGGCGCGGGTCCGCCGCGAGCCGCACCCTGCGCCTCGCCGTTAAGGTCCTGCGTGACCGTGCTGGCATCGCCGAAGCTGAGCGCGGTCGAGATTGATTCCAGATCCTGCGGTGCCAGTTTGCCTCGTTGACAAACCGGGTGCGTCGGGTAGTTTCCGAAGGGAATTGGCCGGTTGGCCCTCTTGGTCGAGGTGTTGATCGGAGAAAGTTACCAAGTTTCTTGGACGTACCTTCTGTATCCTCGCTGCTGGTGGTTTTCTTCCGAACCGGGCGCGTGCCCAGGAAGGTCGTGGTGGCGTCTGGCGCCTTGCTGGTAGTCTTGGCCGCCCTGTCGGCGTGCGGTGCGAGCAAGTCGGGTGCGGCCGTTGAGCCGCGGGGGGCGCGTGCGGTGCCGGTTCTGCCGGCCACCGTGGTTCGGCGCGATGTTCCGGTTTACCTGGAAGGCATCGGCAGCGTGGTGGCGTACAAGACGGTTACCGTGCGGACCCAGGTGGACGGCCGGCTGATCCAGGTTCTGTTCCGCGAGGGTCAGGCCGTCCGCAAGGGAGAGGTGCTGGCCCAGATCGACCCGCGGCCATTCCAGGTCCAGCTTCACCAGGCTGAGGGTGCGCTGGCACGTGACCGAGCCCAACTGGAAAACGCGAATCTGGTGGTGAAACGCGACAAGGAGCTGGTGGGGCAGAAGCTCATCGCCCAGCAGCAGCTCGATACCGATCAGGCGGTCACCGGTCAGACTGAGGGAACGGTCCGTATCGACCAGGCGGCAATCGAGAGCGCGCGATTGAATCTGGACTACGCCCGCATTACCTCGCCGGTGGACGGGGTCACCGGCGTGCGGCTGGTCGATCCGGGTAACGTGGTACACGCCGCTGATCCCGGCGGCATCGTGGTGGTGACTCAGCTCGATCCGGTGGCTGTACTCTTCAACCTGCCTCAGGACGAACTACCACGCATCAGCGACCAGATGGCACACGGTAAGCTGAGCGTGGAGGTGCACGGCCGCGATGGCGCGACCGCCCTGGGAAAGGGACAACTCGAACTCATCGACAACCAGATTAACCAGGCCACCTCCACCCTGCGCCTCAAGGCCATCGTGCCCAATCCCGAGCGCCACCTGTGGCCCAACCAGTTCGTCAAGGCACGCCTGCTGCTCACCACACACAAGGGCGCGTTGGTGGTGCCCGCCTCGGCCTTGCAGCGCGGCCCCGACGGCACCTTCGTCTATGTCATCGGCGCTGACCAGACCGTCACGGCGCGGCCGGTGGAGGCCGTCGCGCCCGCGAGCGATTTCGCCATCGTCGACAAGGGTTTGAGCGCGGGCGAGATGGTGGTTGCCGACGGACAAAATCAGCTACGGCCGGGCAGCAAGGTGTCGGTGCGCGAGCCCGGCTCATCGGGCGGCGGCCGCGGGGGCGGCGGGGCCCGGCCAGGCGGCTCGGGCGAGCGAGGCGGCAGGGGTCGCGGCGACAAGCAATGAGCGTATCCGAGCCGTTCATCCGGCGTCCGGTGGCGACATCTTTGTTGACCGTCGGGCTGTTGCTGTCCGGCTTGCTCGGTTACCGCCAGCTTCCCGTGTCCGCGCTGCCCCAGGTGGACTATCCCACCATCGTGGTGGCCACGGCGCTGCCGGGAGCCAGTGCGGAGACCATGGCCTCGGCGGTGACCACGCCTCTCGAACGACAGTTCGGCCAGATGCCGGCGCTCGGCCAGATGACCTCGGTATCGAGCTTCGGCAACTCCCAGATCACGCTGCAGTTCGATCTGAATCGCGACATCGACGCGGCCGAGCAGGACGTGCAGGCTGCGATTAACGCGGCGTCGAACCTGCTGCCCGCGTCGCTCCCGGCGCCACCTACCTACAGCAAGAGCAACCCGGCCGACTCGCCCATCCTCACCTTGAGCATCAGCTCGGACACCCTGCCGCTCGACCAGGTCGACGACGTAGCGGATTCTATCCTGGCGCAGAAGATCGCGCAGGTGGCGGGCGTGGGGCTGGTCACCATCAACGGCGGTCAGAAGCCGGCGGTGCGCGTGCAGGTTGACCCCGCGGCGCTGGCCGGCGCTGGACTCAGCCTGGACGACGTCCGAAAAATCCTGGTCGCCGCCAACGTCAATCAGCCCAAAGGCAACCTGGACGGTCCTCGCCAGAACTACACCCTGGCCACCAACGATCAGCTCGCGCGTGCGTCCAGCTTCCGGCCGCTGATCCTGGCCTACAGCAACGGCGCGCCCATCCGCCTGCAGGAAGTGGCCAACGTCATCGACGGGGTGGAGAACGACGAGTTGGCGGGCTGGTCCGACGGCAAGCGCGCCATCATCGTCAGCGTGCGGCGCCAGCCCGGGGCCAACGTCATCGAGGTGGCCGACCGGGTGAAGGCACTGCTGCCACGCCTGTACACGGCCTTGCCCCAGGGCGTGGATGTGAACGTGGTCAGCGATCGCACGGAAACCGTGCGTGCCTCGGTGGACGACGTCCAGTTCACCCTGGCGCTGAGCGTGCTGCTGGTGGTGGCCGTGATCTACCTGTTTCTGCGCAGCCTGCGCGCCACCATCATTCCCGGTGTGGCCGTGCCGCTGTCGCTGGTGGGCACCTTCGGCATCATGTACCTGTGCCATTATAGCCTGAACAACCTGTCCCTGATGGCGCTCACCATCTCCACTGGCTTCGTGGTCGACGACGCCATCGTGATGATCGAGAACATCTCCCGCTACATAGAACAAGGCGAGCCGCCCTTCCAGGCGGCGCTGAAAGGCGCCAAGCAGATTGGCTTTACTATCGTGTCGCTGACCGTGTCGCTGGTGGCTGTCTTGATTCCTCTGCTCTTCATGGGCGGCATCATCGGACGCCTGTTTCGCGAATTCGCGGTTACGCTCAGCATCGCCATTGGCGTGTCGGCGATTTTGTCGCTGACCCTGACCGCCATGATGTGCGCGTTCTTGCTGCGCGCCCACGAGCAGCCGGGGTGGCTGGCCCGCCAGTTCGAGCGCGGCTTTACCGCGATGATGTCGGTCTACCAACGCAGCCTGGGCTGGGTCATGCGCCACCAGCCCGCCACCCTGGCGGTGACTGTGGCCACTGTGGCGCTGACCGTGGCGCTGGCGGTGATCGTGCGCAAGGGCTTCTTCCCGCAGCAGGACACCGGCATGATCGTGGGGGTGACCGAGGCGCCGGCCGACGTGTCTTTCGCCAGCATGATGTCGCGCCAGCGCGCGCTGGCTGATGTCGTGCGCGCGGATCCAGATGTAGCGTCGGTGGTGTCCTACATCGGCGCCGACGGCACCAATCCCACGCCCAACACGGGAAGGCTGGCCATCACCCTGCGCCCGCGTGGGGCGCGCAGCGCGAGCGCGAGCGAGATCCTGCGGCGACTGCGGCTCCAGGCCCAGGGCGTGGAGGGGACCTCGGTGTTCTTCCAGATTGTGCAGGATCTACAGATCGACAGCCGGGTTAGTCGCACCCAGTTCCAGTACACGCTCGAAGACGCGGACGTCGACCAACTGGGCGAGTGGGCGCCGCGGGTGCTGGCCCGGCTGGAGAAGCTGCCGGAGCTGCGCGATGTGACCAGCGATCAGCAGACCTCGGGTCTGCAACTGCGGCTGACTGTCGATCGCGACACGGCCTCGCGTTTCGGCATCTTGCCCCAGGCGATCGATGACGTGCTCTACGATGCTTTTGGCCAGCGCCAGGTGTCGATCATCTTCACGCAACTAAACCAGTACCGTGTCATTCTGGAGGTGAAGCCGGAATTCCAGAACAACCCAGCGGCATTGGAGAATATCTACGTCCGTTCGCAAACCGGCGACCAGGTGCGATTGAGCGCGTTTACCCACTTCGAGCCCGCGCGCACGCCCCTGGCGGTCACGCACCAAGGGCAATTCCCGGCGGTGACCATCTCGTTCAACGTGGCATCGGGTCTGGCGCTGGGCGACGCGGTGGACGCCATCCACCGCGCCGAGGCTGAGATCGGCATGCCGGCCACCGTGCGCGCCAACTTCGTGGGCACGGCGCAGGAATTCAAGAGCGCGCTGGCCAGCGAGCCCTTTCTCATCCTCGCCGCCTTGCTCACGGTCTACATCGTGCTCGGCGTGCTCTACGAAAGCTACATCCACCCGGTGACGATACTGTCGACGCTGCCCTCGGCGGGGGTGGGCGCGTTCCTGGCGCTCATGTTGACCGGGACCGAGTTCAGCATCATCGCGCTTATCGGGATCGTGTTGTTGATTGGCATCGTGAAGAAAAACGCCATCATGATGATCGACTTTGCGCTGGAGGCCGAGCGGGTGGACGGGCTGCCACCACAAGAGTCCATCGTGCGGGCCTGCCTGCTGCGCTTCCGGCCCATCATGATGACCACCATGGCCGCGTTGCTGGGCGGGCTGCCGCTGGCTCTGGGCAGCGGCACCGGCTCCGAACTGCGGCGTCCGCTCGGCATCTCGATTGTGGGTGGACTCCTGATTTCGCAATTGCTGACTCTCTACACCACGCCGGTCATCTACCTGTACATGGATAGGCTGGCTCGCCTGCTGCGCCCCGGACGTGCTCGTAACGTCACGGCAGCGCCGGTGCCAGACAGCGCGCCGTGAACATCTCCGAGCCCTTCATACAGCGGCCTGTGGCGACCTCATTGCTGGCCGCGGCCTTGCTGCTGGTCGGGGCCACTGCATATACCCAGCTTCCTGTGGCGCCCCTGCCGCGCGTCGATTACCCCACCATCAACGTCAATGCGGGCCTGCCAGGGGCCAGTCCCGAAACCATGGCGTCGGCGGTGGCCACGCCGCTCGAACGCCGTTTTGGCCGGATTGCTGGTCTGACTGAGATCACTTCGATCAGCTCATTGGGCTCGGTCAGCCTGACCCTGCAGTTCGACCTGGACCGCGATGTGGATTCAGCCGCGCGCGACGTGCAGGCCGCCATCAACGCAGCCGCCGGCGATCTGCCGCCCAACCTGCCCACCCGTCCCAATTTCCGCAAGGTCAACCCTGCCGACGCGCCCATCCTCATCCTTTCGCTGACGTCAAAAACCCTGCAACTGGCCCAGGTTTACGACGCCGCCAATACCATTTTGGCGCAAAAGATCGCCCAGGTGCAGGGCGTTGGCCAGGTCTTCGTGGGCGGCGGCCAGAACCCTGCTGTGCGCGTGCAGGTCGATCCAGCCGTGCTCGCGGGTCTGGGGCTGGGCCTGGAGGACGTGCGCACCGTGCTCAGTCAGGCCACCGTCGATCAACCCAAGGGCACACTGTCAGGCGCACACCAGGCACAGACCATCGCATCCAACGATCAGTTGCTGGGGGCGAAAAGTTTCCGCGATCTGGTCATCAACTATCAGGGCGGTGCGGCCGTGCGTCTGGGCGACGTGGCGCGGGTGATCGACGATGTGGAGGACAATCGGGTGGCGGCCTGGACCAACGGCAGGCGCTCGGTGTCGTTGCTGATTCGGCGCCAGCCAGGCGCCAACATCATCGAGGTCATCGATCGCATCAAGCGCATGCTGCCCAGCCTGGCGGAGTCGGTCTCGCCCAGCATCGACATCCAGGTGGCGGTGGATCGCGCCGGCACCATCCGCGCGTCTGTGCGCGATGTAGAGCGCACCCTACTGATCAGCGTGTTTCTCGTGGTGCTGGTGGTCTTTGCGTTCCTGCGCAACCTGCGCGCCACCATGATCCCGAGCGTGGTGGTCCCGCTTTCGCTGGTGGGCACCTTTGCCGCCATGTACCTGCTCGGCTATAGCCTGAACAACCTGTCATTGATGGCGCTGACCATCGCGACCGGCTTCGTGGTCGACGATGCCATCGTGGTCACGGAGAACGTCTCGCGCTTTGTCGAGGCGGGCGAAACACCGCTGGTGGCAGCGCTGAAGGGGGCGCGACAGATCGGGTTCACCATCGTTTCAATTACCGTGTCGTTGTTGGCGGTCTTCATTCCCATCCTGGTGATGGGCGGCGTTGTGGGTCGGCTATTCCGCGAATTCGCCGTCACCCTGGCCGTGTCCATCTCCATCTCGGCGATCATCTCGCTCACCCTGACGCCCATGATGACATCGCGCCTGCTACGGCTGGAAGCCGGGCAGCGGCGCGGCCTCGCCTTCCGCGTGTCCGAGGGCTTCTTCAACGGCATGCTGGGCGGCTACCGGCGCGGGCTGGATTGGGTGCTCCGCCACCACCACCTCATGCTAATCATCACGATCGGCGCGGCTGTGCTCAGCGTGTTTCTCTACAAGGCAGTGCCCAAGGGACTGTTCCCGCAGCAAGACACTGGTCAGCTCGCTGGCGTGGCTGAGGCGCCGCAGGACGTGTCGTTCCCGGCCATGCGCCAGCGCGCTGAGGCGGTCAACAAGGTCGTGCTGGCCCATGCCGCGGTGGAGAAGATGGTTACCTTCATCGGCGGCAGCGGATCGTCGGGCAACACGGGGAACATCTTCATCCAGCTCAAACCCATCGGGCAGCGCAGCCAGACCTCGGACCAGGTGATCGCCGATCTGCGCCCCAAGTTGGCGCAGATCCCTGGCATCATGCTGTTCTTGCAGTCGGTGCAGGACGTGCGCATGGGCGGGCGAGGCTCGCGCACGCAGTACCAGTACACCCTGCAGGACGCGAACCTGGTCGAGCTGAACCAATGGGCGCCGCGCGTGTTCGACACGCTCAAGACGCTGCCCGAGTTGCGTGACGTGGCCACCGACCAGCAGACCAATGCCTTGCAGCTCAACCTGGAAGTAGATCGCGACATCGCCTCCAGCCTGGGCGTGTCGCTGCAGGCGGTGGACGGTACTCTCTACGACGCCTTTGGCCAGCGCCAGGTGGCGACCATGTACACGCAACTCAACCAGTATCGCGTAGTTTTGGAGGCCAAGCCCGGGCTGGCCGGGCAACCGGTCGCGCTCGACAACATGTACGTACACTCGCAAAACGGTGCGCTGGTTCCACTCTCCGTGTTCGCCCACTGGACGCCGTCGCGCACTTCGCTGTCCATCAGCCACCAGGGCCAGTTTCCGGCAGTCACATTGTCGTTCAATCTGGCGCCGGAGAAGTCGCTCAGTCAGGCGCTCGACGCCATTCACAGCGCTGAAGCGCGCATGGGCCTGCCCGCGGGCGTGGTGGCTTCACCGCAAGGCACGGCCAAGGCATTCGTGGATTCTCTGTCAAACCAGCCCACCCTGATCCTGGCCGCGCTGCTGGCGGTGTACATCGTGCTCGGCGTGCTGTACGAGAGCCTGGTTCATCCGGTGACCATTCTGTCCACGCTGCCCTCGGCAGGCGTGGGCGCCCTGCTGGCCCTCATGCTCATGCACACGGAATTCAGCATCATTGCGCTCATTGGCGTGATCCTGCTGATCGGCATTGTGAAGAAGAACGCCATCATGATGATCGACTTCGCGCTGGAGGCCGAGCGCGAACAGGGCCTGTCGACCCGCGACGCCATCTTCCACGCCTGCCTGCTCCGTTTCCGGCCCATTATGATGACCACCATGGCGGCGCTGCTGGGCGGCTTGCCCCTGGCCTTGGGTCACGGCACCGGGTCCGAGATGCGGCGGCCGCTGGGCATCGCCATTGTGGGCGGCTTGCTGTTGTCGCAGATGCTGACCCTGTTCACCACACCGGTCGTGTACTTGACGCTGGATCGCTTCTCGCGGAGGCGGAGGGGCGCGAGAGATCAAGTAGCGGAGAACAGGCCGGCGACAACTGGCTGAACTGACTGGAGCCTCGGCGCGGCGCAGATCGGCCGAACTGCACCCTATGCTCAAGACAAGCCTCACCCACGCTCTGCCGGCGGTCAGATCTGCCTCGCGTGTCCGGGCGTTCGCTACGCTCTGGGCGGATAGTCCTGCGTTAGGGAATATCCCCACCGCACTTGACGGTGAACCGGCGAAAGGCCTCCCCGGCCTTCCCGTCTTGCGCGTGGGTCAAATGCATGGTAAATGACCCGCATGCTGGTGCGGACGATCGAACAGCGCCTGCGTACCTCGAAGAAGAGCGTCTTGCTACTAGGGGCGCGCCAAGTGGGCAAGTCCACGCTCACGCGTGCGCTGCGGCCAGACCGGATCGTCAATCTGGCCGATCAAGCCTCGTATCTTGGCTACGCCAAGGATCCGGGCCGTTTACGGCGCGAATTGGCTGCGTTGGAGCGGCCGTCGTTGGTGGTGCTGGACGAGATCCAACGCATTCCAGTGCTGCTCAACACGATCCAAGCCGAGATGGACGAGGGCAGCCGCCACCGATTCATCCTGACGGGATCCAGCGCGCGCAAGCTCAAACGTGGGGGCGCCAATCTACTCCCTGGCCGGATCGTGCTCGAGCATCTGGATCCCCTATCTTTCTGGGAGTTGGGCGACGCGTTCGATCTGAATCGGGCTTTGCAGGTCGGTACCCTACCGGGCATCTATTTGGACCGGGAAGCTGGCACTGACGTTCTCGACAGCTACACCACCGTCTATCTGCGCGAGGAGGTGCAGGCCGAATCCATCATCCGCGACGTGGGAACCTACGCCCGGTTCTTGGACATCGCAGCCCTGGGAAGTGGAGACTGGATCAACTATTCCAAGCTGGCGAGCGATACCGAGATTGCCAAGGAAACCATTCGCCGCTTCTTTCAGATCCTCGAGGACACCTTGCTCGCGTTCCGCATTCCACCGTTCGAGAGCCGTCACCCCTCGCGACGCGTGAGTCAGAGGGACCGAATCTTGTTCTTCGACGTGGGGGTTCGTAACGCGCTTCTGGGCTTGCACCGCCACCCGCCGGCCGCCACGGACAAGGGCAAGCTGTTCGAGCAGTGGTTGATCCTGCAATGTCTCTACTTCATTCGCGCCCATCACCTCCCCTGGCGCGTCTATGGCTACCGAACCGATGGCGGGGCCGAGGTAGACCTGGTACTGGATACCGGCAAGATCCTCATTGCCATCGAGTGCAAGTTGGGACGTACCGTGGCGGCGTCGCAGCTTGGCGGTCTGCGTTCTTTCGCGGGCGTGACCAAGCGACCGGTCAGATCCTACGTGGTCTTCCAGGGGGAACGCCCCCAGCGTTTCGACGACAACATCCTCGCGGTCCCGTTCATGAGCTTCCTGGAGGATATCCTCCCCAACCTCCTCGACTGACGCCGAACTGGCGCAGGTCCCGTTCGAGGAAGGTCTGCACGAGCCGTCACGCCAGCGACGGCTCTTGCTTTCCGACGCTCGGTTTGGCGGCACATGAACCCCCTAGCCACCGAACGGCATCGTACCTTCAGCTGAATGGGCCGCGTGAGGCGGCTTCTTCACTGAGAGGGGGACGAACATGGCGTACGCAGTTGTGCATCACTTTCCTGGTGGTACCAAGGAGCAATACGAGGCGTCGATCGCGGCGGTGCATCCGGGCAAGGGCAGCCTGCCCAAAGGCCAGATCTTTCACGCCGCCGGTCCGTCGGCTGGCGGCTGGACAATCGTGGCGGTTCACGACTCCAAAGCAAGTTGGGAGCAGTTCCGCGACGGCATCCTGATGCCCCGAATGCGGCAGGGCATCCCAGGTGGGTTCCCGACGCCACCGCAGGAAACAGTCTTCGAGGTCCAGAATCTGCGGCCTTGATACCGCAGCACCGAGGTTCAATCTACGACGGAGGACGTCATGAGCAAGAAGATCATCGCGGTGACAGGGGCGACGGGAGCTCAGGGTGGCGGACTGGTTCGTGCCATCCTGGCCGACAAGAGCGGCGAGTTCGCGATTCGGGCGATTACTCGCAAACCCGCGGGCGACAAAGCGCAGGCGCTGGCCAAGCTGGGGGTGGAGGTGGTTGCGGGTGATCTGGACGACACGGGAAGCCTGACTCGGGCCTTCGAGGGCGCGTATGGCGCCTACTGTGTGACCAACTTCTGGGAGCATTCTTCTGGCGAGAGGGAGACTGCCCAGGGGCACGCCCTGGCGCAGGCGGCCAAGAACGCAGGGGTGAGGCACGCCATATGGTCCACCTTCGAGGACACGCGGAAGGCATTTCCGCTCACCGACTCGCGCATGCCGACGTTGAGGGGCAAGTACAAAGTGCCGCACTTTGACGCCAAGGCCGAGGCAGACCATTTCTTCAGGGATCTGGGCGTGCCGACCACGTTCCTACTGACATCGTTCTATTGGGACAATCTGATTGGCTTTGGAATGGGTCCCAAGAAGGGGCCCGATGGCAAACTGGTGTTCGTGCTGCCCATGGGAACCAAGAAGCTGCCCGGCATCGCAGCAGAAGATATCGGCAAGTGCGCCTTGGGGATCTTCAAGCGTCCTGACCTGATTGGAAAGACCGTGGGCGTGGCGGGCGAGCATCTCACCGGCAGCGAGATGGCCACCGCGCTCAGCTATGCGCTGGAACAGCCAGTTGCCTTCAACGCGGTTTCGCCCGACGTCTACCGCGGCTTCGGCTTCCCCGGGGCCGACGACCTTGGAAACATGTTCCAGTTCAAGGCGGAAACCGAGAGTGCCTACTGCGGGGCTCGGGACCTTTCGCTGTGCCGCTCGCTCAATCCTGAGCTCCAGACGTTCGCCAGGTGGTTGTCCCGTAACAAGTCGCGGATTCCGTTGTGAATGAAACGGCATCCTGCTCTGCCACGGGGACTACGGCTTTCGAATAGGCCCTCCGTCGAGGTCAGGGGTAGCCTTGCAGGGTCGAGTTCGTGACGGTGATGCTCTTGGCATTGGTGCCGACTGCCGTCCCGACGTTTGTGACGCTGCCAGAGGAAACAACCGTCCAATGTCCGCCCGTATTTCCCGTCATCGTGGTATCGGCGATGGAGAGAGTCCCGCCCATGTTGTTGCTGGTGAAGAAAAGGCCGCCCCCGAACGCCCCCTGACCGGCGTTGTTGTTGAGGATGGCGTCCCCGCAAAGTGTGATGTTCACTGAGTTTCCGTCGCTGTAGAGGGCACCGCCGTTTCCGCCCGATCCAACCTCGTTCTGGCCGTTGTTGATGACGGAACACGTAGTCGCGTCGTCGTTGTTCGCGCCATTGCCGATCGCCCTGTTGTTCGTGAACAAGCAGTTGTAGACGTCCAGTTCTGCGAACAGGCATCCGATCGCACCGGCATTGCTGGCGGCGTTGTTGCTGAAGGTGCTCCCGACAACGAGCACGCCATTCTTGCTCCCCAGGACGTAGATGGCGCCACCGCCCGTGTCGGGCCCCAACGGGGCAGCCTGATTGTTCGTGAAGATCGAATCGATCACCGTGAGGTTGCCGTCCCTCATGTAGAGGGCACCTCCTTCGCCGTCGTCCCATCCTTGCGAACAGGGCGCCGGAGCGGTGGGGATAGCCTGGGTGGGCGTCGTCTTGCCATTGATGAGAGTGATGTGCTGGAGCGTCAGCCCCTTGTCGTTGGCCTGAAAGTTCGCACTGTCGAACCTCAGGATCTGCGCGGCATTCCCACCGTCGAGGGTGATCTTGTTGCCGCCGTCGATGACGGTGTTCTTGTTGGTCGGGAGGTTGAGCGTGGCGGTCACCTGAATGGTGACTGCGCCGCTCCCGCAGTTGAAAGTGATGACGCCGCCCGCGGTCGCCGCCGCCTGGAGCTGGCTGAAGCTGCAGCTTGCCTCGGTACCGGTTCCCACCACGGTCGTCGGATTGGAAACGTCGGCCGGCTGGCCCCTGGCGGGAACGCCGGTGCTGCATGAGCCGTTGGGGTTCCCGGCGCTCATGATGGTTCCGGCGTCCGTCGCGTTCGTGCCCCCCTGTCCGTTCATGCCCCCGTGTCCGTTCGTGCCCCCCTGTCCGTTCGTGGCCCCCTGTCCGCTTGTGCCGCCCCTGCCGTTTCCGCCTGAGCCTGTACTCCCACCGTTGCCCAGGCGCGAGCTTCCGCCGGTGGCGGGCATCCCCCCCGTGTCCGTGTTGATGGAGTTCGATGCTCCGCATCCGGACGCCAACAGAACGACCACAACCAGGCATCGCCGCACACACATCTTTTAACTGTAGCACCGAGCTCTGAAGGTCGCTGCTCGGAAAGCGACAAACGGTCCGGTTCCCGCCGGGGTCGACAGTCCATGGTGCGACAACCCGCCGCGCTGGGAGCGGCAGGTTGCCTCGGCGTCTTCAACCTCCGTGCAGCGAGCCGTCATCAGTGCGTGGAAATGCTGCCGGTTCGCGGAGCTAGCCAGCGCGTCTGCCGTGGCATTGCCGATGCACGAGTGTGGTTGGGAGTAGGGGAGAGGTCGACATGAAAAGCGGCGGAAATCTGCCGTTTTGGGAGGGCGAGCATTGGCACTGACGCTGCAGAGCATATTTCACGATTGATGGGTTACGATATGAAGAACGATCCAGCTTTTGCGGGAGGCAAGGAACCACGCCCGTTGCGCATGGTTGCCGGCGCGATCGCGATGGTTCTTGTCATTGGGACGATCGACTACATCACGGGTTCCCAGGTCTCGATCGCCCCGCTCTACCTGGTCCCGATTGCGGTCGCGACCTGGTTCGTCAGCCTGCACGCGGGATTGCTTCTCTGCGGTCTGTCAGCGGTGGTTCGACTTCAGGACCTTTGGCTGACCATGCACCATTTCTCGCATCCGCTCATCCCCTATTGGAACGGCGTCGTCGAGATGGGCTTCTTCGTCGTCGTCGCCTATATCCTGTCGAGGCTGCGGGCGACGACAGAGCATTGGGCTACC
>Ga0182011_10002675_pt1 | contig 14947 bp, 9 predicted proteins | sample 711E1DmetaG_FD_120481 | JGI IMG/M metagenome (GOLD analysis project Ga0182011, IMG submission 120481) | Permafrost microbial communities from Stordalen Mire, Sweden - 711E1D metaG | ecosystem: Environmental > Terrestrial > Soil > Wetlands > Permafrost | place: Sweden: Stordalen | collected... | reverse complement strand
CTCCGTGATCGAAACTGAGGATTTCTTCGCCCAAGCCGGCGGAGGGGCGCTTTCGGAAAGTCGCGAAGATCATGGGCGGCTGGCCCGGGTGGACGCCCGGGTGGGAACGGCCGCGCTGGACAGCAGCCATCCCCTCCGAGATTCCCGCGGCGACTGGCAGGAGGACCCCGGCGTTTCCGTCACCTTGCCCGTGGAAAACGACGCGCTCGCCTTGCGCGCCGCGTTGTGGGCCCAAACCGACCGGGCTTACAAAGACGCCGTCGAGCGATGGGGCCGCGTGAAGTCCCAGGCCGCCGTCAAGGCGGAAGAAGAGGACAAATCCCCCGACCTGTCCGCCGAAACTCCTGAAACCGCGATTCAAGCTCCGGCCCCATTGGCCTACGACCGTCCGGCCTGGGAGGAGAAGCTGAGGCGCTGGTCGGCTCCCTTCGGCCGGGCCGCCCACGTATTGGATTCCGGCGTCGAGGTGCGCTTGGGACGGGAAAGCCGGACGATCGTCACCTCGGAGGGGACCCGGGTCATCGTCCAAAAACCATTCGCATTCCTGATACTTTGGGCGTGGTCCCGGGCGGAGGATGGGATGGACCTGACGCGCACGGAAACCTTCTTTGCTTCTTCCCCCGATGGATTGCCCGGCGAGGACGTTGTGCTTCAGGCGGCGAACCGGATGATCGGGGACTTGGCCGCCCTACGCGCCGCGCCGCTGACCGAGCCGTACAGCGGCCCGGCCATCCTCTCCGGCCGGGCGGCGGCGGTCTTTTTCCACGAAGTGCTGGGCCATCCCATCGAGGGGGAGCGCCAGCGCCGATCCGACGAGGCCCAGACGTTCGCGAAGAAACGGGGGCAGAAGATCACCTCCTCTCACCTTTCCGTCGTTTTTGACCCCACGCTGTCCCGTTTTGGGCAAACCGAGTTGGCCGGCGGTTACCTCTACGACGACCAGGGAGTGAAAGCCCGCCCCGTCAAAGCCGTGGAAAAGGGGATCTTTCGAGAGTTCCTCCTGTCCCGGAAACCCGTGGCCGGTTTTTCGCAGTCGAACGGGCACGGCCGGGCCGAGCCCGGGCGGACGCCCATGGCGCGCCAATCCAATCTCATCGTCAATTCGGACGACATCGTGACGGACAAGAAGCTCAAAGCCCTCCTCCTGCGGGAAGTCCGCCGCCAGAAGAAACCCTACGGGCTCTTATTCGACGACATCCAGGGCGGATACACCCAGACCACCCGGGACCACCCGAACGCTTTCAGCGTGCTTCCCATCCTGGTTTACCGGGTCTATCCCGACGGGCGGGAAGAGCTGGTGCGCGGAGTGGACTTGGTCGGAACGCCCTTGAGCGCCCTGGAGGGTGTCTTGGCGGCCGGAAACCCCACCGGAGTCTTCAACGGATTTTGCGGGGCGGAGTCCGGTCAAATCCCCGTCTCGGCGGTGTCGCCGTCCCTCCTTTTTTCCAACATCGAAGTTCAACGGCGGAAAAGTTCCGAGCAGAGGCCTCCTCTCCTGCCGCCGCCGGAGGCCAAGCCATGAGGCGTCTGGCCGCGGTGATCCTGGCGGCGGCCCTGGCGCCGGCGGCCCGGGCGGGGGAAGACGCCGTCCTGGCGGCCTTGAGGACGGAGTTGGCCCGGTCCACGCAAAGCCTGGTCCTCCAAGGGCAGGAGCGCCCTTACTTCATTTCCTATCACGCCGTGGAGTCCCGGACGCGGGAGGCGACGGCGTTCCTGGGAAGCCTCGTTTCCTCGCGGGACGGCGGCAGCCACGTCTTGACGGTGCGCGTGCGGGTGGGCACGCCGGCCCTCGACAACCGGCACGTCCTGTTGGGGTCCCTCGCCGGAGGAGACACGTCGGGAAATCTTCCCCTCGACGCGGACGCCGCCGCGATCCGCCGCCGGGCGTGGCTTTTGACCGACGAGGGCTACAAGGACGCCCTCGAAAACCTGGCCGGAAAGAAATCGCTTTTGGAAACCAAACGGCCGCCCGACGACTCGCCGGATTTCTCGTCGGCGGTTCCGCATAAAATGGAGACGGACATCGGTCCGGCGGACGGTCCGGCCCGGACCGTCATCGAGGATCGCGCCCGAAGGCTTTCGTCCGTCTTTCGGAGCTTTCCCGGGGTGTCCCTTTCCCTGGTGCGGGTCGCGGAGGGCCGCCAGAACCGACGATTTGTCTCGAGCGAGGGATCTCTCCTCCGCGTTTCAAAAAGGTTCGCTTCCCTCACCGTCGAGGCCGCCGCGTCCGCTCCCGACGGCTCCATCGTTTCGGACAGCTTGTTGTACGAGGGGGACGACTGGTCGGATCTGCCGCCGGACGCGGCGATCGAGGATGAAATTCGGCAGATCGCGGCCCGTCTTTCGGCCTCCTCCCAAACGGCCGTCCTGGACGGCTACCAGGGGCCTGTCCTGTTCGAAGGCGAAGCCGCCGCCCAAATCGTGAGCCAGGTCTTGGCGCCGAGGCTGCTCGCCGTGCGCCGGCCCCTGACGTCGGAGGAATGGATGGAGCGGTGGGTCGCGGAGTATATCGACAACCCGTTCATTTCCCGCCTGGGGCAGAAAGTTTTGCCAACCTTTCTGTCCGTGTATGACGACCCCAGCCTAGCCCCGGCCCGCGGGTTCCACGGCGGGTATCCCTGGGACGAGGAGGGAACATTCCCCCGCAGGACGACGTTGGTGAAGGCGGGAATATTGGAGACCCTCCTCTCATCGCGGGCTCCCGTGAAAGGCATTCCCTTTTCTTCCGGCCACGCCGGAATGCGTGGCCCCCTTCCCGCCAACCTCGTCGTGAAATCTGCGGCGGGAGCCGCGGAGGGGGAGATGCGCCGTCGTCTCTTGGTCGAGGTCCGCAAGCGGGGACTTCCGTTCGGGTTGGTGGTCCGGCGCCTGCGCGACCCGATGGCCGATGAGGTGCGTCGGCGGCTCGCCGGCGGGGGACGCGGGAGCGGGGAAGAACGCCGGGAGCGTGAAGTCGTATGGGCCGTCAAGCTGTATCCCGACGGCCGCGAAGAGGCCGTGCGGTCTTTGGCGCTGGTGGACCTGACCGCCGACGCCTTCCGGGACATCCTCGCCGCGGGCCGGACCCCGGCCCCGCGGACCCTTCAGTTCCAGAGCCCCGCCGGGGAGACTGCGGTCGTTTCCCTGGCCGTTCCGAGCTTGCTGTTCAAGGACGCGGCGGCGCGCCGCTCGACGTCCAAAACCTCCCTCCCTCCAAAACTTTCCTCGCCTCTTCTGGAACAGATCCCCTAACCAGGCGTGGTTTCCGTCCGTCCTGCGAGGAGCGACGCCGCGCGGCGTCGCTGGTCCGAGTCGCCCAAGAGGACGACGACGTCCCCCGGTTCCAATTTCGCGTCGGGGCCCGGGTTGGCGGTGTGCCGACCGCGGCGGTAGAGCGCAACGACGCTGGCCCCGGTGAGTTCCCGTAATCTCAACTCGGCGAGCGTCCGGCCCGCCGCTCCCCCCTCGTCGGGAACGGCCGCCTCCTCCGTGATGTCCCGGAGGACGAGGGAGTCCCTCCCGGCCTTCATCACGGCTTGCCGGTTGGGTTCGCTCGTGGCCAAGCCCACGGCTTCGTCCAGGAGCCGTTCCAATCCTTCACGACCGCGGCCGACCGCCCGACGGAACGTCCAGGCTCCCAGCGCGGCCGCCAGAGCCGTGGCCGCGAATATTTCGCCTTTCGCGAAGGCTCCCGCCGCCGTCGTCGCCAGCAAGGCGAACAGGAAGGCCATGACGGCGCCGTTGAAGGCTCCGTAAAGGAATCGGATGTTGACGCGCGTCAAAAGCCAGGGCGGGCTCCCCCAGGTGAATAGAAGGAGCGCGAAATGGTCGGCGTACTTGGCCAGCGCCGTCGAGACCGGAAGAACCGCCGCCGCGACGGCCAGCCACAAGGCCGCCTGGGCTGGGTCCTGCCACGAGGGGGGCAAGCCCATCCACAACCCCAGAGCGACGGACAGCCCTCGGGCCACGAGGACTGCCGCCGCGAATAGGACCGAATAGAGCACGAGCCGCACCATATACTTCGAGAGGATGACCGTTTCCTTCCTCACTCCGGAGCGGACCCTGGCCTGGAACCAGGCTCTGTACTTTTCGAGGAGTCGAAGGGCCGCGGCCGGAGACCGGGCTTCGACGGCGTCGGCCAAGGCGTCGGACCGGCGGATGAGGAGCGAGGAGAAAAGAGTCGCCGTCGTGGACACTCCCACGGCGACGGGAAAAAGGGCCCCACCCGTGAGGCCGGAGGCCGCCCCCGCCCCGGCGATGACGAAGGAAAACTCCCCGATCTGGCCCATGCTTAGGCCCGCCCGGATCGCGGTCTTGAGTTCATAACCCGTCACGAGGATTCCCGCTCCGACGAAGACCGCTTTTCCCAAGACGACGGCCGCGGCCCCCGCCAGCACGGCCCCCTTGTGAGCCCAGAGCTCCGACGGCACGATGAGCATGCCGGCCGAGACGAAAAAGAGGGCGCTGAACATGTCGCGGACGGGGTGGAACCAGATCTCGACGCGGGGGGCCTCCTCGGAGGCCGCGACGACCGCCCCGGCCAGGAAAGCGCCCAGCGCGACCGAAAACCCGGCGGCGCCGGCCGCGGCCGCGCCGATCAGACAGAAGGCGAGCGCGGCGATTCCGAGGGCTTCGCGGGAATGGAACCGGGCCATCCCCTTAAAAAACCGGGGCGCCAGGGTGAGTCCGGCGGTCAGGAAGACGACGACGAAGAACCCGATCTTGAGGGCCGTCCGCAGGGCGCCCGCCGCGGCCTCCGGAGAAGCCCGTCCCGCTGCCAGCACCGGCAGGAGGGAAAGGAGAAGGACAGCCGCCAAGTCCTCGACGATCAAAAGGCCGAAGACGAGCTGGGCGAAGTCCTCGCGCTCTTTCTTTAAGTCCGTCAGGGCTTTCACGATGATCGTGGTCGAGCTCACGGCGAGCATCGCGCCGAGGAAGGTTCGGTCGGCCCGGCCCCAGCCGAGGGCGGAACCTAGACCTCGGCCGATGAAAAATAGCGCCGCGAGCTCGATCAAGCCGGCGGCGGCGGCGGACAACCCCACGCGGGCGAGCCGGGGCAGGCTGAACTCCAGACCCAGGGCGAACATAAGGAACACGATGCCCAAATCCGCCATTGTCCGGATGCTCCCGACGTCTCCCACGAGGGAATAGGGGACATGGGGACCGGTGAGGAGCCCCGCCACCAGGTATCCCAGAACGACGGGTTGGCGGAGAAGCCGCGCCAGGGCCGTCACGGCCGCGGCCACGGCCATGACGACGGCCAGGTCTTTCAGAAGGGAGGGATGGGGCACGGCGGGATGTTATCCGCGGCTTACATCTTCATGTTCATGATCGTTCGGAGCTCCACCTCGGCCAGGGCGCGCCATTCGACGTCGTAGGGGGGATCGAGGAGCTCGCGCAGAAGCTTCGCCGCGTCCTCCGATTTTCGGAGTTGATTCTGGTGGATCTTGGCCGAGGAGAAAATGGCTTTCCCGGCGAATGAAGTCCCCGGGGTTCCTTCGATGACGGAACGATAGTAGGCGAGAGCCTCCCGCCACAACTGGAGGGTTTCCAGGTTCTGGGCAAGGGCCAGCCTTTCTTGGGGGGGAATCTTGGCTTGGAACAACCGCAGGCTCCATTTCCGGAACGTCTCTTCCGCCAGCTGACCCAGCCCCTTCTCCAGGGAGGTCCGGATGATTCGGACGGCGATCCGCGCGGCCGAATCCTCGTCCTGGAATGACTCGTGAATGGCCATCATTTGTTTCATGGCTCCCAAGTGAGCGGGATCGGCCTCCAGGACGCCTTGACAGAGGTCCCGGGCCTGCTCGATCCTTCCCGCCTTGAACAGCTCCGCCGCCTGTTCCACCCGCCGGGTCAAAAGAAAAGGGGTGTCGCTCCCCGACGAAGATTCTTCCCGTCCTCGCCCAAGGCCGGTGAGGCCCCCGATTGCCATCCCCCAGACGAAGCCGGTCCCGTGGAACAAGGCGGCCGGGAGGCCGTCCAAGCGGCCGTCGGTGAACCAGCCGATATGGGCCGCCGCGACCGCCCACACCGGCAACGCCGTCCAGGCGGGCAGGGTGAAAACGCCGTAGGTGACTCCCAGCATGTAGAAAAACCGGACGGGCTTGGTGAATGCGCGGACCATCAGCCCGCCCATGAGGGCCGAGACCGCAGCCGTCCCGCCCAGGAGCGTCCACTCCCCTCCCGGCATCGCGAAGTGAACCGCCGTCGCCGCGGCGAGAGCGCCCCCGACGTAGGTCAGGAAAGTGACCAGGGACCCCCACGTTTCTTCCATGTGGGATCCCGCCAGCCAAAGGAAATAAAGACACAGAAGGAGATGGAGGATCCCGGTGTGGATCCAAAAATACGTACCCAGAGGCCACCCGAAGCTGTCGTCGGAACGGAAAACGTAAGGAGATAAAACGGAGCGCCACGGCACGCTGTCCCTTTCCAAGGCCTGGCGGGCGTCGGCGTAAGCGGCATAGTGCCGGTCCCAGTCGGGACGCTTGAAGGTGTTCAGATACTCGAAGTGCTTTTCGACGGATTCGATGATCCCGTCGGCGGTCTGGTCGGGGAAATGGGCGTCGGCGCGCAAATCCTCAAGGCGCACGCGGAGGTCGGCGGGAAGGGTGGAAACGCCGTCCAGGGCGAGCGCCGCCAACGCTTTGGCTTCGACGACCAAGGGGGAGTCGGGCCGCCGATTGGAGAGGAAAGACATTTCCCGGGGCCACGTGAACAGAAAAACGAGGAGGGTCACGGCCATCAGCAAGCCGGTCATCCACGGGAACCGCGCCAGGATGGTATCGCGACCGATCGGGATCATGAACGCCCCGCTTTGTGAATCGTCAAAAAAAGATCGGAAAGGGAGGGATTCGAACCCTCGGTACAGGAGTTAACCCGTACAACGGATTAGCAATCCGTCGCCTTAAACCAGCTCGGCCACCTTTCCAAAAATCCGAATCCGTAATCCTCGCTACAGTAGCATTCTCCGCCGGAGCGGGCAATTGCTCAACCCAACCTCGCAGCGGATAAAGTGTAACGCGTGGTTTTGTGCGCGCCGATGGTTTGGATGATTCCCTGCTTGAGCAACGGTTTCAAGGCGTAGTGCGCCCCGGGAGGTGTAACCCGGAGAGCGCGGAAAATTTCCCGGATTCCCGACGGTCCCCGCTCCCGCAAGAGGTTGAGCAACTTCTCCTGCCGCAGGGTCAAAGAAAGCGGCGTCATTCCCTTCACTCCCAACGCCTGGACGCGGCCTTGAACGCGCTCCAAGGTCTCCAAAACGGCTTCGGCGATGAACTCAATCCATCCCCCTAAGTCGTGCCCCTCCACTTGGACCCGTTGAAGAGCCTTGATGTAGAGGGCACGGTTTTCTAGGAGGATCTCATCCAAGGTGAAGACATGTAGGGTGTCGAATCCCTTCCGGTACAATTGCCACGTGGCCAGGGCTCGGCCCACGCGGCCGTTTCCGTCCCGGAAAGGGTGGATGTCCACGAACCTCAAATGGAGGATGGCCGACGAGAACACAGCTGGAAGCTCGTCGCCTGCGGAATTGACCCACTCCAAAAGCTCGCGGGTCTCGGGCGGCACTCGGGGCCAGGGCGCGCCGACTTGGAGTCCGGCTCGAACATCAACCTTCCGGTAGGCCCCCACCGGCCCTTCGTCCACGCATCCTTCCCCGATGATCCTGTGCAACTCCAAGACCTCTTTTTCGCGGAGGGCTCTTTGCTTCTCCCGTTTTTGCAGCCAAGCCAGGGCTTCCAAGTAATTGGTGGCCATGCGGACGTGCTTTTCCGGGTATCCTTGGGCCGTCTTGCCTTCCATGAGGCCTTTCACGGCCTCCAGAGAGAGCGTACACCCCTCGATGCCGGTGGACCCCCAGGCGGCGCGGGCCATCGCATCCCGGACCAGGGACGGCACCCAAGGAACCTTGACCAAGGACATCCGAAGGCTCTCCCGAACGCGGGAGATGTCCTCCAAAAGCCTGTAAACGTGGGGGGAGGTTTGGAATTTTGGCTTGTACATCTTGCGTTAAGTTTACGTAAAGTCTTTCGTAAAGTCAACTATCCGTTCCCGCCTCTCCTCCTATCCCTCGCTATTTGAAAGAATAGGGAACCATGCCGACGCTCCGACGATTCGTATCCCCGGCACGCTGCGGGACATGACCTCGCGAGACAGGGGGCCCTTGCTGCTCCTCGCGGGCGTCCTCATGGCCGCCTTGGGCGCCGCCTGGCTTCCCGGGCAAACCCTCTTCGCCCGGGACCTCACCTACGTTTTCCATCCCATGAACGTCTGGACCGCGGAAAATTTGCAGGCCGGACGGATGCCGCTTTGGAACCCTTACGTTTCGGGCGGAGTGCCCTGGCTCGGCCAGCCTCAGACCGGGGTTTTCTATCCCGGCGGTCTTTTCTTTTGGCTTTTCAGTTTCGTCGGCGGGCTGAAACTTTTTCATGGACTTCACTTCCTCCTGTCGGCCCTGGGAGGATATTTGTGGGCGCGGTCCGCCGGAGGAACTCGGGCGAAGGCGCTGGCGGCGGGTATTTTGTGGTCTTTGAACGGATTCTGGCGAGCGCGGGCGGAGTTCCCTCCTCTGCTGGCGGCGCTGGCGTGGACTCCGTGGATGGGGATCTTCTTGGGCCGAGGGGTCGTCGCCTTGTCGCTTGTGGGCGCCTTGGCCGCGGCGGCGGGGTACTGGCCCCAAGTTGTGTGGAGCGGCATCTTAATCCTGGCGGCGGCCGGCACCCGTCGGGCGTCAGCCGTTTGGAAGGCCGCGCCGCTGGCGGCGGGACTTTGCGCCGCAGCCATTGCCCCGGGTGTGGAACTCGCCTTCCGCTCGGCCCGGGCGGCGGGCGGCTTCGGTGCCGCCGCCGGTTTCCATCCCTTTTCGTTTATGAACGAACTGGGTCTCGTGTGGCCGTGGGCGGGCGCCATGCGTGAGTTCGCCTACACGGGGGAGAAGTTCTTTTGGCTCGGTTGTTTCTTCGTCGGAGCCGTGGGGACGGCCATCGCCGCGTGGGCGTTTTTACGGTCGCGGACGCGAGCGCGCATCGCCTTGGGCGGGCTTTTCGCCGCCGGGGCGATCTTGGCCTTGGGAGAAGCGACGCCGCTTTACGCTTTCCTTCGCGACCATGTCCCGCCTTTCGGCTGGGTGAGAAACCCCGGACAGTTTTCCTTTTGGATGACGGGGACGGTCCTGATCCTGGCGACCGTCGGTTCCTGGCGATGCCGGAGGCCGTTCGGAACGATTCTGGCGTTGGCGGTTGGATCGGAGCTCCTGGCGCTGGGCTGGGGGTTGGTTCCGACGATCGGCGCGGATTATTTCCACCGGGCTCCGGCCTGGCTGGGCCCGGTGCGATCGGGGAGCGGGGGCCTTTTCCTAACGCCCAAGGCCGTCGTGGACATGCGCGCGGGCGGGACCTCCGTCGGGGACGCGTGGGATCATTTGCGCGAGAAGGGTTTGAACTTGACGACCCTGCCCTATCACGTCCGTAACGTCAACCCGTTCGGGTTCGCCCTCAACCCGGCGACGACGGAGAAACTGCTTTCCGGCTTGTACGGCGCGCCCTCTTTAAGAGAGGCCGCGCCCCTCTTGGACCGGCTGGACGTTCGATGGGTCGCCTCGCCCTCGCCATTGCAAGGGCCGGGGCTCCGGCCGGTCGGGGACGGGCCGTGGCATTTGTACGCCCGCGAGCCGGCCGGGGTCCTTCCCGACGGAAATCTGCGTAGAACCTCCGAGATGTGGGACCCGGGCTGGACGGCCTGGGCCGGCGGGAAACCTCGCCGGACGGTGAACGACGGAGGACTCCTTTCCGTCGTCCAAGAAAAGGGGGACCCGGCGCCTCGCCTGCTTTTCCGGTCGGGCGCATTCCGGGCGGGCTTGGGTGTAACGGTTTTGTCCTGGCTCGCGCTGGCCGCGTGGGGACTGCGTTGTCTTTGAAGCGGTGGCGAGCCTTGACGGTGTTTCTGGGTATCGTCACCATTCTTTTCTGCGTTCCGTTTCTTTTTTCCAAGAACATCCCCCGGAACCTCGGCGACATCGTCGACTACGCGGGACCCTTTCGATATTACGCCGCCCGGCGGCTCCAAGCCGGAGAATGGCCCCTTTGGAACCCGCACATCTTCGCCGGCGTTCCGTTCCTGGCCTCGCCCCAGTCGGGCCTTTTCTATCCGCCGAACCAGCTCTTCTGGTTTTTCCCCCTGGTCCGCGCGGTGAATGCCTTCACGGCCCTGCATCTGTTCCTGAACGCGGCCGGAATGGCCCTCTTCCTGGCCGCCGCGGGCCGGCGGAGGGCCGCTCCCTGGTTGGGGGGCGCGGCCTGGGGGTTCGGCCTTTTCTTCCTCGGCAAAATCGCCGCCGGCCACATCATCCACCTATCCGGATACGCTTGGACGGGCTTCGTCCTGGCGGCGCTCCTTCCGCGGGGGGGATCGCTTCCTCTCCTGGCGGCGGCGGGCGCGCTTCAATTTTTTTCCGGCCATATCCAGGTGTCGGAGCATACGGCTTTTATGGCGGTCCTTCTGTCCGCGGCGGCCCCGGGGGATCGAGGCCTGCGGCTCCGTCGCGGGGCGGCGGCCGCCGCGGTCGCGGCGGGGCTCGTGGCCGCGCAGGCGTGGCCCACGGCGGCCGTTCTCGCCCTGACGACACGCGCCGCCGGACTTTGGAACGCGGCATCGCGAGGCGCGCTCGCCGTGTCCTATTCCCTGGCCCCGCGGGCTCTGGCGGCGCTCGTTTGGCCCGGGTATTTCGGCCATCCCTTCCGCGGTACATTTTTGGCGGGGCCGCCTTCTGTTTTTTTCGAGTCCTATTGCTTGTCCATCGGCTGGATCCCGCTCGCGGCCGGAGTCGTCGGGCTCATCGGGGCGTGCCGGAAAAGGCGATGGGGGATTCCCTTGGCGGCCGCGATGTTCCTCCTCCTGGCGTTGGGAGGGAACGGCCCCTTGGAATTTCTCTTTCGCGGGCTGCTCGCTAACCAGCGGGCGCCGGCGCGGTTCATCGCCGGGGCGCTTTGGATATTCGTATGGGCCGGCTCCGCGGTGATCTCCCGTATCCGCCCCGGACTACCGACGGCGCTGGCGCTCTTCGCCGTGGGCCAGCTTTGGGTCCAGGGGCGGGGTTTCTTGAGGGGGGACAACCCCGAACCGTATTGGACTCCCGGCGCGGCTATCCGGGCTCTTGATTGGAGCGGGCCGTTCCCGCCCCGGTTGGCCCTTTCCCCAGAGGTGCCGCTGCAAAACAAGGGAATGATGGCGGGGTTTGAAAACGTCAACGGTTACGAGGCGCTCGTGCCCGCGAACTTGACCGTCTTGGCCGCCTTCACCCAACCCGGCGCTCCCTTTCCGACGACCGGAATCGGCGTGAACGACCCGACGCGGGAGGCTTTCCGTCTCCTGGCGTGCCGTTATGCGCTTCTCCCGGCGTCGGCGCCCGGCTGGCGCGTCGTGGGCCGCGTCGGGCCGGGGTATTTAAGCGAGGACCCGGCCCCCCTTCCGCCTCTCCGCGCCGTCGAAGGCAAGGCCCGGCTTGTGGGCGCGGTCCGGCTCTCCCCGGAAAAGCTGGATGCCGAATATGCGGCCTCGGGACCCTTCACGGCGCTGTGGTCCGAGCGCTACGATCCGGGTTGGAGGGCCTGGAGCGGCGGCCGCGGGATCCCCGTACGGCAAGTCTCAGGCGCCTTGCTCGGCGCCCAAGTCCGGCCGGAGAAGCCGGCGGCGTGGGTCCAATGGCGTTATCGTCCATGGGAAGCGCGGGCGGGGCTGTGGGTGAGCGCCGCGGCGTGGCTGGCGGCGGGGGGAGGAGCGATCCTTTGTCTAAAGAAACTTATATAATTGCGTTTTCCAATCCCAGGAGGGAGTTGTGGCCGGCGAATCGTTTTTGACCCGACAAGGATACGAGAAGCTCCGCGACGAGGTGCAAACCTTGAAGGACCGTCGCGGGGGCTTGGCCGCGGAGATCAAGGAGGCCGCCGAGAAGGGCGACCTCAAGGAAAACGCCGAGTATCACGCCGCCAAGGAGGAGCAGCAGAAAGTCCAGAGCCGGATCAACGAATTGGAGCAGAAGCTGCGCTCGGCCCGCATCCTCAGCGAGGCGGACGTGGCGGCCGACGAGGTCCGGATCGGGGCCACCGTGACGCTCAAGGACGTCTCCGACGGAGAATCGGCCGTCTATACGCTGGTGGACGCCGCGGAGGCCGATTTCGCCCGCGGCTGGATTTCCGTGGGATCTCCCCTGGCCGACGGGCTCCTGGGCCACAAGGAAGGCCAGACGGTGGACGTCAAGCTGCCGGGGGGCCCGGCCAAGTTCCGAATCATGAAAGTTTCCCGGGAGGTTTCATGATGGACATCAACGAGAAGACCGTGGCCGGCGAATCCGCCCACGCGCCGAAAGGCCTGGAAGGCGTCGTCTTCGGCGCCTCCTCGATCACGTTCTTGGACGGCCTGGGCGGGCGCATGTTCTACCGGGGCTACAACATCCTCGATTTGGCGGAAAAAGCGACTTACGAGGAGGTCGTTCATCTTTTGTGGCAGGGGGAACTTCCCACCCGCGAGAAGCTCGCCGCCCTCGTCAAACCCATCGTCCGGCAGCGCGCGCTCCCGGCGCCGGTCCTGCGTTTCCTCAAGACCCTGCCCCCGAAAAGCCACCCCATGGAGGTCGTGCGGACGGGGGTGTCGCTCCTGTCGCACTACGATCCCGACGGCCCCGACGGGTCACCGGAGGCGGTGCGGCGGAAATCGGAGCGCCTGGTGGCGCGGATGGCGACGCTCGTCGCCGCCTGGGACCGGATCCGGAAGGGCCGCCGGCCCGTGGCGCCCAACCCCAAGCTGTCCCACGCCGCGAATTTTCTCTACATGCTCACCGGGCGCGTCCCCGGTCCCGTGGACGTCCGGGCGCTCGACACCTACTTGGCCCTTTTGGCGGACCACGACCTGAACGCCTCGACCTTCGCGGCCTGCATCGTCACGAGCACGATGTCGGACGTGTACTCGGCCGTCACCGCCGCCGTGGCCGCGCTCAAGGGGCCGCTCCACGGCGGGGCCAACGAGAAAGCCATGGAGATGTTCATCGCCATCGGGGAGCCGTCCAAGGCCGACGCCTGGATCGAGAAAGCTTTGGCGGAAAAAAAGAAGATCATGGGGTTCGGCCACCGTGTTTACAAGGTGGAGGATCCCCGCTCGGTCCCCTTGCGGGCCATCGCCCGGAAGCTTGGGCAGGCCAAAGGCGACCTCCGCTGGCTCGACGTCGCCGTCAAAGTGGAGGAGGCCTTCACGCGGCGAAAGAAAATCAAGACCAACGTGGACTTCTACTCCGCGCCGCTCCTCTATCTCCTGGGCATTCCGATGGACCTTTTCACGCCGATGTTCGCGGTCAGCCGGGTCGCGGGGTGGTGCGCCCACATCGTCGAGCAAATGGAGCGCAACCGCATCGTCCGCCCTCGGACGGAGTACGCCGGGCCCACCGACCGGGCCTTCGCTCCGATCGAAGCCCGGACGTAAATTCGTTCTTCCTCGGAGGCGAGCATGGACCCCCAACCCCCCAAACCTTTCAAACGGTCCTGGCTGCGGTTCCCCGCGCCGGACAAGCAGTTGATCCTGTTCCTCCCCACCGCGCTCCTCTTGATCGTCCTCGCGGTCCTGGTGGCTCTCGCCATGCACCGGGTCCAGTCCGGCGCGTTGGAGGCCCTGGGCGCGCAGGGAGCGTCCTCGGAAACCTCCCGGGAATTCCTGGCGAAGACGCGGGGTTTCAGCCTCGTCATCTACGTCGTCACCGCCGGCGTGGGCGGCGTGGCCATCTTGTGGGTTTGGTGGCTATCCATTTGGGTGTTCGGCCCCTATCGGCGGTTGGAACGCGACTTGAACGAGGTCCTTTACGGACGGATGGATCCGGCGCAGATCCACGTCCGGAAAAGCGACGCGCTCTACTCCCTCGTGGAACGCTTCCGCTCGGCCCTCTCGCGAAAACCTCCGGCCCCCCCGCAGTAGGCTGACGTGCTCGCCAAGGTCCTGAGCGCCGCGGTCTTAGGGATTGACGGGCTGCCGGTCCAGGTCGAGGTGGACCTGTCGGCGGGCCTTCCCACATTTTCGACCGTGGGCCTGCCCGACGCCGCCGTCCGGGAGGCCAAAGACCGCGTCGCCGCCGCCGTTCGCAACTCCGGTTTCGACTTCCCCGTCCGCAAGATCACCGTCAACCTTTCCCCCGCCGACGTGCGCAAGGCCGGGACCGCCTTCGACCTCCCGATCGCCGTCGGGGTCCTGGCCGCGGCCGAGACCGTCCCGGCGGAACGCCTGGGACGCTACGCCCTGGTGGGAGAGCTCGCCCTGGACGGCCGCGTGCGGCCCGTCAAGGGCATGCTTCCCGTCGCTCTGGCCTGCCGGGACGCCGGATGGGCGGGGATCGTGTTCCCCGCGGCCAACGCCGGGGAAGCCTCGGTCGTCAAGGACTTGGACCTGGTCCCCGTGTCCACTCTTGGGGAGGCTGCGGCATTCTTGAAGGACGGCGCCCGGGCGCCCGCATCCCCGTCCGCGGCGACTCGACGGACCGTGCCCCCCGGCGGCGCGGACTTGTCCGACGTCAAGGGACAGCTCCACGCCCGGCGGGCGATTGAGATCGCCGCCGCCGGAGGCCACAACATCCTTTTCATCGGTCCGCCGGGCTCGGGGAAAACCATGCTGGCCCGGCGGCTGCCCGGCATACTGCCGCCCCTTTCTTTCGAAGAGTCTTTGCAGGTGACCAAGATTCATTCCGTCGCGGGGATGCTGGCCCGCGGGGCTTCCCTCATGGAGGCTCGACCCTTCCGGGCTCCCCACCATACGATTTCCAGCGTGGCTCTCGTGGGAGGCGGGTCGACGTTGAGGCCCGGGGAGGCGTCCCTCGCGCACTTGGGAGTTCTTTTCCTGGACGAGCTCCCGGAGTTCCGCCGGGACGCCTTGGAGGCCCTGCGACAGCCTTTGGAGGACGGGACGGCCGCCATCGCGCGCGCATCGGGCTCCGTTCTTT
>Ga0182011_10002674_pt1 | contig 14957 bp, 16 predicted proteins | sample 711E1DmetaG_FD_120481 | JGI IMG/M metagenome (GOLD analysis project Ga0182011, IMG submission 120481) | Permafrost microbial communities from Stordalen Mire, Sweden - 711E1D metaG | ecosystem: Environmental > Terrestrial > Soil > Wetlands > Permafrost | place: Sweden: Stordalen | collected... | reverse complement strand
GTTTGAAGGGGACTTCGCACTCTTTGCCACAGTCTGAGCAGACTGTTTTTGTCATTTCTCTGGGACCGAAGTTTCTCGGGCCACCAAAACTCTTTCTTTCCATTGTATTACTCATGCAGTTTTAATCTGCATATATACAATTAACGGTTCAGTATAAATACATCTCCCTGAATATAGCAGATTATCGTCGGATAATCCCCAGCATTTCTAGGGTATGATCTCGCAGCCATTGAACTTCTCGTGCGCGAAATCCCCCGGTGTGATGATACCTTGGTCTATGAGTGTCCGGACGCGTGGGAGTGCTGTAATAAGTGCATTGCGGAGATTCTTTACAGTACCACAGACAAGCCTGCGTTCAGCAATCCCCCATGGCTGCGTTATGTTTGAGTAGAGACAACGGCCCCCGCAGAACGTCCGGATCCTACAGTCAGTACATTCACCGCGGACAGGGACAGGATCTAGCTCCAGCGGATGCGACCGGGAGATATGCCCGACATAGTATTGGCTCATGCCGATCATGACCGGGCAGGGCCCGATGCTTCCGTCCGTCATGATACTATAATTGGCATACCCGGACCCGCACCGGAGCCGGCTCTCCCTTCCCCTCAGTAGATCCTCCATCGGATCCAGAAACGGGTACCATCGCAGTACTTTTCCCACTGATTTCATCTGGTCTACCCAGTCATTAACAAGCATCCGTATACCCGGATTATAGGAATCATGCGCCCACTCCCCGAACCTGCGAAGAGGAAAATCACCTGTAAAATTTGCGTCAACCTGCCAGTGGATGGAGGAGAAAGAGTAATCCGAGTTGGATGCAAGGTAGTGAACCGCTTCGACAATATCTGTTCTCTCCGTTACTGTCAAGCGGGCGATCAGTTCCCCGGTATACCCTTGTGCACGGATTTTCCGGATATTTTCCATTACCCGGTTATAGACGCCGGCACCCCTGTTTGCATCGGTAAGTTCCCGTCTGCCATCAAGGGAGACAAGGATGGTAACAAACCGGTTGACAATCTCCGCGGGGAGCCGGTCCAGCAGAATTCCGTTGGTCTGCATCATGAACCGCCGTACCGGTGCCTCCCGGACGATCTTCTCGATCAGGTCTGCGCGGAGGAGGGGCTCCCCCCCATAGAATGTAAGTGTGGGGGAGGGATCTTTTATCAGAAAATCATACAGCACATTCAGGTCATAGTCCAGTTCAACGGGCAGGCTCTCGTCAATGATTAGGGAACACTCTCCCTCATCCTCCACGAGATTCTCGAAGGCCTTTGCCCGGCAGTAGCTGCAGCAAAGGTTACAGTTATCGGTGAGGATGAGGTGGAAGTACATGGAAATACCTGTACTTATAGGGTTTCACAGACGATAATAATTGCAGCTGCTGCAGGGGCTTTATCAGTCATCGTCAGCAGGAAGAAGTACAGATCCCGGTGGACACGTAGTAATCTATAAACAATTCCTCGGTAATTCTCTGGTATGCCGTCAGGAACCTGCTTCTCTCCAGATATTGAGACCATGGTACGTAACGATCTCGATGCCCTTATCGATGAACGGGTCAGGTACACGGTACAGTACGCAGCAAATCACTCCCCTTTTTATCGCCATTGGTTCCAGGAAAATAGGATTGATCCAAAAGAGATCCGCGTCCATGAGGACCTGCTCGGCCTTCCCCTTATTTCAGGTAAAACAATACGGGAACACCAGCCGCCTGCCACAACCGAATTCGAGTTCCTCTCAACGGACTGGTCCAATGTTTTCTCGATCCAGGAGACGAGTGGAACGAGCGGGACGCCCAAAGGCTTTTTCCTGACATGGGATGACTGGAAACGGTATGCGGAGAAGTACTGCCGTAGTTTTGTTTCGCAGGGCTTCACCAGCAAAGATCGGATCGTAGTCTGTGCCTCCTACGGAATGAATGTTGGCGCAAATACGATGACGATTGTCGCACAGCGGATCGGGATGGGAATTATTCCAATCGGTAAGTGCTCCTTTGATTCCCGGATCCTCAGATGTTACCGGCCTACCTCCATTGTAGGGAGCGTTTTCAAGCTCCTCCGGCTTGGGCGGCGCCTGAGAGCAGAAGGGGTAAAACCTGAGGATATCGCGGTCGATAAACTGGTGGCAGGGGGGGGAGAGTTTTGCCGATGAATCCCGAAAGTATCTTGCAGACCAGTGGAGCTGTCCCGTGTATAACACCTATGGCAGTACTGAGGGTACGATGTGTGGTGAATGTACGGAGCTTAATGGATTGCATGTACCTGAGGATCTTGTACATCTGGATGTATATGATCCCCGGATGCAGGGATTTGTGAATGACGGAGAGTGTGGCAGGGGCGTACTTACCACCCTTCTTCCGGTTGGCGGAAAGAGCGGGATGCTTCTCCTCAACTACGATACTGAGGATACAACGCTTGTTATTTCCCGGGAACGTTGCGGATGCGGAAGGACGCATATGAGGATCTATAATCCACAGCGGGAGGCAGAAACCGCTTGGATTTTCGGAAGTTCCCTGAACCGGATAGATATCGAAGCGGGAGTTTTCCAATCTGAAAACATGGAGTACCTCACCGGGGAATACGAGGCATTCATTTACGAAGGAGAAACACCAGATCAAGTGATCCTCCGTATCAGCGTGGAATGTCTGAATCCCGACCGGTGCGACCGGAGGCTCGTGGAGGATCAACTTACCGGGCGCTTCCTGAAGAACAAGCTCGGCCTTGCCGATCAGTACCATGACGGTAACTTGAAAATTCTCCTCAACTTCACGGGACCGGGAGGACTCGAACTCCATTCCCTGAAAGGGCGTCCGAAACGGCTTGTCGACCGCAGGGAGCCGGTATGATCCGGCGCCGGCACCCGGCTGATAACGGGTTGACCGACTTTGGACTTGGCATTCTTCTCGCTGTATTTTTCAGTATTACCGTCATCCTTCAAGTGTATCTAAGTGGGAGATCTCCCTGATTGTGTTACGGACATTTCCCGAGGGTCTCGTAGCGGGGAGCATGTAAGAATTCGGGGATAACCTCCAGCATGTCGGAACGTATAGGGTTTTCTTTTGGTAAACAGGACCTCCGGAACCACGCTCATAGGGAATCCTGCAGGAAGATCTTGGCAGGCAAGGGGTTGTCCGGTTGGTTATATTGCTTTTCACTGGTAACACAGAAGCAACCGATATGAACCGGGTATAGGTGCAATGGAACCACGACGCAGATTATAAGATTACTTCAAGGACTAAGTCAGCCACACTTGTCTGCCTGAAGGGGGCAATCTCCAATAAATTCAACACAATCCCGCCGTACCGCGGATTCTGATGACGGACTTGAGTCCGGCGAACAATTTGAAGTAACCCTAAGCCTGCAAGAATGAGTCCCCCAATAGGGGACGTTCCCCCTCGTGTTCAGCCCGGACGGCTAACTATGCCTCTTTCCCTCACCCGCACTGTCCCATTCAGTATACAGCCAGTCAAGAATCTGGGGTGATCCTGCCGCACCCCCGGCAAATTCCTTAAAAATACTCCCCGCGGACTGCGCTTACACATCCGGTGCACCAAACCGCTCCCCCACGCATTCAGCCAGAATAACGTGGGAATATTGACAAACGGGACATAGTATTAGGGTTTTTAATCGGAGTGAATAGTGTGGCACAATGACCAAAAAAACCTTAAATAAGTGGTAAAAATCCGGATATCGACGGGCTTTCGACGGAAACCTTTTATATAATCAGGCGTTAACTCTCATTATCAAAACCCAATAGAGGTTTTGAGGTGTTTAAATGGGAACCAAAATTGGAAAAGAAAAGATCCAGCGAGAAAAAGGCTACCTCTACTTTATCGGCAAAGATGGATATGTCTGGGCAGCCCCGATGAAGCACAACAAGACCGGCAAAAAGAAGAAAGTCGGTACTGAGAAGATTGCCAAGGAAAAGGGCTTCATGTACTACATCGGCAAAGACGGATTCGTCGCAAAAGCCAAGATGAAGAACGCATAATCTCACTTTTTCCTATTGCACGCGGTCCGTCTGTCGTCCGGAACAATCCGGCCGGCGGGACTGCACAATATTTTCCCTGCGGGGGAGTTTCTCGTTTTTGGTTTCGTCCCCCCGGTTCATAATCTCAACATTGAATTGTCCATACGGACAAAACGTGATACTACAGGACAGTGTTCTGCCGCACAGCGACAGATGAACCATGCAGACAGGAACACGAGCGGGACCTGAATCCTCTCTAATGGAAGGAGGATTTCGGAGATGCCAAGGAATATGCCCGGCATTACCATGAAAAGATCGGGATGCTTACAGCGGATGAGATCAAACGGATCTAAAGGTTTTACCAGGAATTCGAAGCGTGGGTGTTCCTTGTGTTTTGAAGTTTAGATGATGTAAGATATATCGCTAATTGGTACATCGGCTCGCAGTTGTCAAAACGGGAGGGGGGTCACGCCCAACTTGGAAATTAATTGGCAGGGGGGTAGAAGGTACCCCCCATGCGCTTGAAATTCATTTCAGGATCCTGCGGATTGATCAGGAGCCTTTTTATCCAAGAGGGGATCTGAACAGGAAAACGTTAAAAAAACAAGATGGGCCCGTCGAGATTCGAACTCGAGATCTTCGCCGTGTGAAGGCGACGTCATAGCCAACTAGACCACGAGCCCTCAATGCATCGACCGGGAATCGAACCCGGGCTATAGGCTTGGAAGGCCTAAGTCATTCCTCTAGACCATCGATGCACTGTGCTCTACAATTTTGGGAGGGGGGAGTATTAATTGTTACCTTTGTTGGTTTCATGTATTTCGGGTTGTTGGGCGTATTTCTCTCCCGGCATGAACGATGTCCCGCCAAGAATCGCTGCATGGTGTGTAATGAAAATACCGGCAGGCATTGCCAGAGAAACAAGGAAGAGCGCACATCTGTAATAGTCGTCTATCCGTTACAAATATTCATCACGCTTGCGCTTGATGGGAGTATCTTTTTTCCAAAGGATAATATCCCGGGCGCGATCAAAGTAGAACTTGGACTCCTGCGTTTTTCCCATCTCCTTGAAGCAGATTCCCAAGTGGTTCCAGGCACTTGCATTGTTAGGCATCTGGTTCACCACTATCTTGAAGGTCTGGATGGCGGAATCGAGATATTTGTTACTCATGTTCATTACACCGATCATTTCAAGGGTTTCACCTAGGTTGAAAAGATATTCGGGATTATCCGGTGATAGTTCAACGGCTCGGAACAGGGATTTGAGGGCACTTGTGTGGTCACCGATTTCCCGGAAACACGTGCCGCGGTCATTCCAGACATGGGCAAGTTTGTTGTCTCCCTCAAGTGCCTTATCGAATGCCGCTATTGCCTCGATATACTTTTTTTCCTTCATATACAGGATAATTCCCTCCTTGTAATGCAAGGATGATTTCCCGAGGATCTTGTTGAAAAAGCCCGCTTTCGACTTTGGGGTATCCACCGATGCGACATCTGCTAGTTGGTCAGCCTCATTCAGTTTCGAATTGCTGATCACAACATCGCTGAATGTTGTCGTTACATCGCGGATTGTCCCTATTGATGCAATAAACTGGCCCTGGCTGTCATACACCGGCATGGCTTTCATCCAGAGCGTCCATTCCCCGCCTTCCTTTTTTAATCCGCGAGTAACCGCAATAACCGGACCTTTCGGGATTCTGCTTATCAGCATATATTTCTGGCGTTGGATCTCCTCGTCTGATTCAAAAACAAGGTTTACCAGCATCTTTTTCCGTGTTCCAAAAAAAGGTTCAGAATAAATATTGTCGCCTTTTCCCATAATTGCATTTGCGGGCACATCTGTCAACTGCTCAATGGAATTATTCCATGCGACTACCTTACCATCACAGTCAATGGCAAAACTCGGATCGGAAGAAAAATTGATCATATCTGCTATGATCCTCTGCGTTGTGCCAAGGGCCCTTCCCAGAGAACTGCGCTCCATTGCTTTTTTGACCATGACAACCAGTTCACGGAACTGGTGGTGCGGGTCCTCCCCTTTTTTCAAAAAGAAATTAGCACCGTTGTTTAATGCTTCTATTGCGACGTATTCTCCACCAACACCGGTGAACATGATAATTGGCGTTGTGTCCCCTTGCTTCCTGAAAATCTTCAAAAATTCAATCCCGCTGATCTCCGGCATATCGTAATCGACGATTATCGCATCGAAATTGTTCCGGACAAGAATTCCGAGTGCTTCTTTTGCGGATTGTGCTGTCTGAATGGTCATCTCCCGCGACTGCTCTGACATCAGCTTGATCATTTCCAATAGGGCTACATCATCATCAATATAAAGCACGGAGGCTGATTGAGTGTTCATTCCCTTATATCTGACTGAGTGTTGGGAGATATAATATAAACGGTTGGTATACTATGGGCGAATAAAACAGTCCAGTCCTTATGGATCAGAGACTGATTACCAGCAAGGAATCTGGAGAAGCATTAAAGAGATTTACGATAGGAACTTTTACCGGAATTTCCATGAAAAAAGTGCAATTATGTCGCCGGAGAAAAGATTAATATCCTCTTAGTTCGGCCTCGACTTTCTCGAGATTTACGATCCTCTTTTCAAGAGTTGGATGGGTCGAGAAGAGTTCCATGATTGTATTCCCGGAGAGTGCAGGAATGATAAAAAAAGCATTTGCCCCCTCCACTTTTGCTTTTGCCTCGATAGGCACTATATCCATCCGACCGCTAATCTTGTTAAGCGCAGAAATAAGCGCCCGTGGGTTTCTTGTGATCAATGCGCTGCCACGGTCTGCAGCAAATTCACGGTACCGTGAAAGTGCGAGGATTAACAACGTGCTGATGGCATATACGATAATCGACACGATCCAGACAATGATCCAGCTGCCTCCCTCCCTGTTGCGCCCACCGAACAGTGCAGAAAAGAAATAGCTCTGCATAATCATCGATGCAATCATAGCGATGAAGCTTGCCATCGTCATTGTCAAAATATCGCGGTTTTTAACGTGTGACAGTTCATGGGCAAGAACTGCTTCGAGTTCTTCGCGGGTCAGGAGACGCATAATGGAATCCGTGCAGGCAACTACCGCATGCTTTGGGTTCCTGCCGGTTGCAAACGCGTTTGGAACGGGACTCTGCATAATGGCGATCTTTGGCAGGGGAAGACCTGCCTCTTTGCTGAGTTTCTCTACCATCAGATGAAGTTCCGGATATTCGTCTTCCTCAATCACCCGTGCACCAGTTGACCAGAGTACCATCTTATCCGAGAAGAAGTACTGGACAAGTCCCATACCAACTGCCAGGATGACAAATAACCAGATACTGGCACTTGGGAATAAGACAAATAGTATAGTCATGAACACAAGGTAGAGCAGTAATAATAGCAGCCCTGTCAGCCAGACCCGTGTAGTAAGTCCCCAGTCACGTTTCCATTCCATAATTGGTACATGTTCGCTGCATACGCTCTTAAATCATTCGCCAATTACAAATATCGGCGCGCTTTATCTTCCGATTGACGATTAGGAATGGATTTTTTGTGCTAATATTTTTCCCCCTTAATCCCAAAACAAAGAACATTACCAAAATACAATACCAAAACTATTTTTTTGTCAACACCTGACTGGTACTCATGGCTGAAGTCGATCCCGAAGCGCTGGCAGATGTGGCATATGGCATCTTCGAGCACCTCCTGAACCGGGGCTTTCATTCCCAAGACAGGTATCTCTATGCGCTGGTTGAAGGTGGTGTTGACTTCAGGGCAGATCTTATTGCAATTTTTGAAAAATTCAAGGATGAATATCCTCAGCTCGCTGAAGCCATGCTTTTGCGATTTTCCAATCCTGAAACAATATACGCCATGCTTTGTAACGGTGAAGGAGTTCTCCCTACTAAAACAACCCAGATGTACTGGATTGTGCTGGATGCCCCGGGCAGTGCATCGGAAGCGATCGAAGACGAAAATGCCGGCAAATGGCTTATCTTCCAAGAGCCGGATCAGGTTGATGCCTCTTGGAAGAAAGTGCGGGATGCGACGGTTACCAGAGAACTGGGAATATCGGCAAAGGTCAGCACAGCCAAACCCAATCCCGATTCCCGCGACAACCGCAAGGTCATCTACGTATATACAAAAGACTGGGCTGATGAAACCGATGTGATGCGGGTCCGTGAGAAGCTTCGCGAAATGGGTTTTGTTGATCGCCTCGGGTACAAACGCAACATCGAAACGTTTGCCGGCGAATATGCCAAGAAAGGCAAGCGCGTGACGTATTACGCGGCATGAGTACTGGTTAATTACCCGTACGCGGATTTTTGACTAAAAACCAGATCAGGTCAATTCAGATATCAGATAACAAAATAGGAAAAAGAACGATATAGAACTGAAAGATTACGCTTTTCTTTCCTTGTTCTTGGGGCGCAGGTTCTGGTAGCCGCACTTGCGGCAGGTGGTTGCGCGAATTGCATTGCGTGCGTTACAGTGCATGCAAATTTTGACGTTGAGTAGCCGTGCCTCGGCTTCTGGGAACTTTGCCATTATGAAACACTCCTGTCTGCCCTTATAACAAAGCTGTAAGACATAATAACCGTTTTCGTTATCCGATATTTTTAGCATGTTTTGCAATAAACCAGTCCCGGAAGGAGGAAAGTGCCCGGGCACGGTGGGAGATCCTGCTCTTCTCATCGAAGGAGATCTCAGCAAGTGTCTTTTTACCCAGTAAGAAGATTGGATCGTATCCGAATCCGTTTTTCCCCCCGGGACAGAGAGCGATCACTCCCTCCAGCGTGCCGGTGAAGACCTCTATGACGTGTTCATCAGCATAAGCAATCCCGGTGGTGAACCGAGCATTACGATCCGATATGCCCTCCATAAGTTTCAGAATACCTGCGTTACCGATGGAATTCAGGACATATGCCGCATAGGGGCCGGGAAAACCGTGCAGTGCATCGATAAAAAAGCCGGTGTCGTCCACGATGATCGGGATGTTCAGCTGCCCGTATGCGTACCGGGCTTTTTCCCTTGCGATCTCTGCAACATCTCCCGAACGGTACTCCGGGACTTCTAAATCAACATGACTCACCTCAAGAGATCCGCTGAAGAACGCTGCCACTTCTGCAGCCTTGCCCGCATTGCTAGTGACCATAGTGATCTTCACAGGTACCGCCCCCGCAACCCTATCTCGTTTTCACGGCAGATCACATCAGTAGCCCCTGCAAAGGTTTCCATATACCCGGTAATAAATGCGATTTTTAATAATTCCGCTCGTTTCGGTGCAGTACTCTCCAGTGTCTGGAAAAAAACATGGATATCAACACCCCTCTGCTCGATCTCTGATGTCACCTGTGAAAGACCAAAATCGATCACCACGCATCTCCCGTCACTTGTGCCCAGGATCAGGTTGCTCGTTGTCAGATCGCCATGCATGATCCCTGCCGTATGCAGCTTTCCGACCATACGGCCTGCTTCCTGTACCGTCGTTTTAGAAAGGTTATCGGTGAGGAGCGTCCCTTCCACATATTCCATCCTGATGGTATCTGATGTGATATCGCTCATGATAGGTGTCGGTACCCCACCTTTGCGTGCGACCGCGATCAGGCGGGCCTCGGCCCGCGTTCGTTCGGCAATCAGACGCTTGTCAAGAGCAGGTACCCTATACCGTTTCGATACGCGGCGTTTCTCTACTGTAGTACCCGTTATTGTGATTATCGCTTCTGCACCGCGTTTCTGCGTTGCGTTATGACCTGCAGGAAGACCCGAATGAGGGGTTACTTCATCATGTTTCCATGTAACTTCCACTTCATCGGAGCGGAAAGAGGGGTTGATCTGAGAGGCATGTACCGGGAGTGAGACCCCGCTCTCCAGCATCAGTTTTCCCGTATATGCTATCATAGCCCCGTTGTCACCAATATATTTCTGTTCCGGAACAAAAAAACGGGCCCCGCGATCCTCGCACATGATTCGCAGCATTTCCTGGAGGCGCCGGTTCGCCCCGACACCTCCAACAAGCAGGACCTCATTCTTGCCGGTCAGCGACAGCGCACGTTCGGTTACTTCCACGCACATGGCAAAGGCGGTTTCCTGGAGGCTGTAACAGACATCAGGCAGCGGCCCCCCGCTCTCTTTTGCCGCTGAAACAAGCCCGGAGAATGCAAGATCCATCCCCTTCACGGTATAGGGAAGATCAATATACTGCCCATCTTTTGCCAGTGTCTCTAAGAGGGGACCGCCGGGATGTGGGAGGTTTTTTGTACGGGCGAACTTGTCCAGTGCGTTTCCTATCCCGATATCAAGTGTCTCGCCAAAGATCCGATAACGCCCGTTCAGGTATCCGATCACCTGCGTATTTGCCCCGCTTGCGTACAATACAATAGGATCCTGACATCCGGTTGCAAAGCACCCAATCTCTACGTGAGCGACGCAATGATTAACGCCGATAAGGGGAATCTCCAGTGCTAGTGCAAGCGACCGTGCAGCTGTAGCAACCGTTCTTAAGCAGGGACCAAGCCCAGGGCCCTGTGAGAATGCAATCCCCGTGATCTGCTGTGGATCTTGAAGTACCTCCCCGAGAAGCTCCTTCATCACCGAAGCATGATGCTGGGCTGCTTCACGCGGATGGATGCCTCCCTGTGCCGGGCTGTAGGGTCGTGAAGCAAGGGCAAGAAGATCGCGGTCAAAAAGAGCGGCACTGAGGTTCCATGCAGTCCCCTCAATCCCGAGTATCTGCCCAAAAACAGGCATTGAATCTTATTTTCTGAATTCGGTATATCCACACTTGCCGCAGGTGGTCCGGTCCTTGTGGTCCGCCATCATGAAGCCGGGTCCGCAGCGGGGGCAATATTTCTTTGCGGTGGTAACCTTGACGCCATCCACCTTGAAGTATGCACCTCTCTTGGGTCCTTTTGCGGCTGCTTTCTTGGCTGCCATTGTTATGCCGCTCCCTCTTCCTTGGGCTTGGGCATTCCGCGCGCTGCCAGATGCGGGCGTTCAATCTTGTTCCTGCTCTCTTCACTATCGTAGATGCGTGCGGAACCGGTAATTTCAGTTTTACCAAATCTGCTGTGCAGCGTGTCAAGGGTTATCTGGTGCTCTTTGATATTGAGCAGGGCGCAGAGTTTGCCAATGATCTGCATGCGGGAGGGAGTCGCTCCATCGTATTTGAGAGTAAACTGAACCTCTCTTCGGGATAAAAGTTCATTACTTTTATCGCTGGTGATCTCAAAGTCCATCGATATCCTTTAATTATTGGAAACCGGGTTATTTAAAATATGACCCTACCGGAGAACCCTGCTGCTGAAAGAAAAAGTAAAATAAAATTGGGGGATAGCAGGAAATTGGTCAGTCCTTGTTTGTGCGGGTAAAATGAGCAAGAAACCGGTGTGCAGTTTTACGGGCTTCATTGTCTACGATACGGAGCACAACTCCTTTGTGGGGCTGGCCGTACAGTATGATTGCTCCGTTGTGTGCGGTCAGGACAAGGGGGATTACCGCAAGGTCTTCTTCACCGTCAACAATAATTGTGGACGGGGGATTTCTGACCGCACGTTCCAGCGCGCAGATCAATTCCTCCGTGATTGTGCCGGCAGGGTTTTTCACCTGGATACACTCACCGTGGACGGCTGGTATTTTGTTGCACGGGGATCGCATAGTATACCCGTCGACAACGGCAACAGTAGGCGTTATCCCTTTTTTCTGGAGATTGTGGGTGACAACATCCCCTACGGTGTAAATGTCTTTTCCATCAATAAGGGGAATAACCTCATCAATGGATCGGTATAGTACACCGAATGGTTCCTTGAAGAGCCTGCGGTACTCTTCCGGGAGTATGAGCATCAGCGAACCTTCAGCGCGTAACGACCGGGGAGCTTGATGTTCATTCTTTTTGCTACTTCGGAGGTTTCCGGGTCAATGATAACGAGGTAGCCTGACCAGTCCTCGCTCAAGTTAGACGTACCGCAGACAACGCAGTTCTCACCATCAACGACACGGTGACAGTCACGGCAGACTTTACCCTGTTTCTTCTTATTCGCCGGCGGCATGCTCCTTCCTCTTGCCTTTTGCCTTTTCAGGCGTCCGCTCCTTTACGGAAGCGGCCGGTTGGTCGGCTTTCTCTTTCTCCTTGATCATCTCTTCTTCGAGCCAGAGTGCAGTACCAAGGCCTGCCTGCCTCATGGTAAGGCCGATCTTGCTGTCGCGCGGCTCCCGTTCATTCAGGGACAGCGTGACCACACGGACGCGGACAACATCACCCACTCCGATGAATCTCTTCGATTCCTGACAGATGAGGCGGGCATTCTTCTCATCATAATTGATGTATTCATCCGATATCTGGCTCACGTGCAGCATTGCGTCAATCGGGCCGAGGCTGACAAATGCCCCAAAACTGGTGGTCTCAACGACAATCCCCTCTATGACTTCCTGGAGGACAAGCCGGAGCACCATAGCTTCAAACTTAACGTCATAATACACGCCACCGTCACCCGGGACGATTTCCCCTTCGCCAACGTCATGCACTTTTGTGATACAGATAAAAATCCCGATCTCCTTGTCAATGCTACCTTCAAGCTGCTCCTGCAGAACATCAAGAATAACTTTTTCAAGCTTCTCACCCAACCGCTGGGGGGGAACCCGGACTTTATCCTCAAGCATCAGTTTGTGATACATTTCCTCTCTACCTCCGCAATAACTCCAATTTCTTCTGTTTTCTCATTGAAATCACACCAAGCCCGCGTGAGAGTAGTGCATCCCTAACACGCCGGTCGTTCGTGACAACCATGCAACCCATCTGTGCTGCATATTCAATAATCTGTGCGTCAACGGATCCGGACTCCAGATCCCCGCTGTCCGCAATGGTGGATTCTTTCCCGAGTGCAAGGCCGCATCGTGCCGCAGCACCAACCCGGCCTTTGCTGTTGGAGAGCCCCTCCAGTTCATTCATGACGCTACTTAGGACCACCGGCTCAAACCCCCCGACGAGCAAACGAAGCTCCTCGAAGAGATCGATCTGGAACTGTGCAGGCATCATAAGTGCATTCGCATCCAGGAGAACCTTTATTCTCCCAGTACGCCCATCCCGATCAGGCGCCAGCGTGCTCCCACCTGCCGACTGATAGCGATCCGTGAACCAGTTTCTGCACATACGGGTCGCTTCAGTACAATCTCAACATAGTCTTTTTTTGTGTTGCTGACCACGCCGACTGTGACCGCGGTTCCGACCGAGAGCATCAGCGGCTCCGAGTGCTTCAATGGTTCAATAATGAGCTCACTTGTCGCGCCGACTACCCGTTCCATCAGGGTAACGCTGCATCTGATCTTATCCCAGACGGGTGGCAGTTTCCCTTCATGGCCAAGTACCTGGCCGGCGAGTGCATCACTCTTGGTAAGGGCCGGATCCAGTTTTGTCCCGACTCCTAGCAATCCCCCGGGAGTTGCCTCGTCAACCTTCTTGGACCCGGCATTGATCGAAGTTATCGTCGTTATTATGGGGATCCATTTGATCCTATTCTCAACCTGTGTCTGCCTCCCTGGACGGATCTCAATCTTCTCATCTGCGCGGAGGATGCCCCGGATAAGAGATCCCCCGACAACTCCGCCTTTTACGTCCTTCCAGTTGCATCCGGGTTTGTTCACATCAAATGAGCGGGCGATCAGCATCACAGGCTCTGCGCCGGGATCGCGTTCCGGCTCAGGAATTGTCTGATCGAGTGCCTGAACGAGTGCTCCGATATTGATTCCTTTCTGCGATGAGACCGGGATGACCGGTGCGTTTTCAGCAATTGTACCTTTGACGAACGCTTTAATCTCTTGATAGTTATCAATTGCTTCTTTCTGGCTGACTACGTCGATTTTGCTCTGGACGATCACGATATTCCTGATACCGACCAGTTCGAGTGCCATGAGGTGCTCTTTTGTCTGTGGCTGCGGGCATTTCTCGCTTGCAGCAATAACAAGCATCGCACCGTCCATTAATGCCGAACCCGAAAGCATAGTAGCCATAAGGGTCTCATGTCCCGGAGCGTCCACAAAAGAGATGGAGCGGAATGGCCTTCCTTTACTGCCACAGACCTGACAGTCAGGATTCGTTGAGAAGGCCTCCGTCCCCTCGCATTTTTCGCACCGGTAAAAGGTTGCATCAGCATATCCCAGCCGGATGGAGATACCCCGCTTCACCTCTTCGCTGTGCCGGTCTGTCCATGTCCCGGTGAGTGCGTTAACGAGGGTGGTTTTGCCATGGTCAACATGACCTACAACCCCTATATTGACACTGGGAACTGTCACATCATGCAAATGAAATCGAACCTCCTTACTCTGTAAAAGATGATCAACCTGACCACCTTGTTACGAATGTTTAATTATAGGCCATGTGAGATGCCGCAACAACGCCAGATCCCACCAAGTTCCGGCCGATAGCTGATCATCATATAGCGCGCCTTATACATAAATTCAATCCTGAAGACCAAGATATGGTTTAAGTCTATTCCGATAAGCTCAAATCCGGGATTGTTATTGGATACGTAGGATTTACTTCGTCAGATACATACTGTCACACATCATACAGCCTGGTGAATGCAAAGATTGGGCTTTCCTTCAAGGGGGTAAAATTTTTTTTTAAATCCATATTTCTTTCAACTTACGAAAACCATCAGCAGACGTGAGGCAATGTTTGTTATTCAACAGATTGCGGAATGTGGATTGATTCGCTATTTAATTTTTTTCAAAATATTATCACAGATTTTTAGATTTATGAAAAAATGCCTGGTGAATGATTCCCTCTCTAAAAATGTGTATGATGTCTAGCAATTCCTGCAACACCGGACTCGAAAGTTAACCTCCACCTTCACAGCTCTGGTCGATATTCTTTAATGCATCCTGAAGCTCGCTTCCTGCAGCAAATTCACGCTCGCGTGCGATCACTTTCTTGGCATCTTCGACAATCGTTGAGACGGTTTTTTCAGTTCCTGTTACCGGGACCAGCTGGTCGATACGATAAAGG
>Ga0182011_10002672_pt1 | contig 14962 bp, 11 predicted proteins | sample 711E1DmetaG_FD_120481 | JGI IMG/M metagenome (GOLD analysis project Ga0182011, IMG submission 120481) | Permafrost microbial communities from Stordalen Mire, Sweden - 711E1D metaG | ecosystem: Environmental > Terrestrial > Soil > Wetlands > Permafrost | place: Sweden: Stordalen | collected... | reverse complement strand
TTCTGCTTCGTCTTAAGCGGCTGCAGGCGACCGAACATTTCCTTGAGCATCTTCTCATCAAACCCCGTGCCCACCTGCCCAACGTGAATCAGCCGTTTTTGCGGATCATATAAGCCAAGCACGAGCGCGCCAAAGTATTCGCGACTGCCCTCCGGATCGGTGTAGCCTCCAATGACGCACTCCTGACGCTGCGTGATTTTGATCTTAAGCCAATCGCGCGAGCGCCTCTCTTCGTAGGTACTGGTGCGCTTCTTGGCGACAATGCCTTCCAGTCCGCGCTGCTTTGCAGCTTTAAAAAGATCAAGACCTTTCTCAGCGTAGTGGTCGGAAAATTGAATAACCTCGCCGACTTTGATCCGGTCTTTCAGCAACTGCTTGCGTTGTTCAAGCGTGACGCGCCGCAGGTCAAGGCCATCAAGGTAGAGCAGATCGAACGCATCGTAGATGACCGGCACGCCTTCTCGCCTCGCTAGGCGGCGCTTACCGGGCTGGAATCCCGTGCGCTGCTGCATCAGGCTGAACGAAGGGCGGCCCTCCTCATCGAGCGCGACGATCTCTCCGTCCAGGATGGCGCGCTGAGCGCTTACGAATTGTGGCAGACGACCAAGTTCAAGAAACTGAGCGGTAAGGTCATTCTGATTGCGCGACACCAGACGCACGCGGCCATCTTCGATAAAAGCGATGGCGCGGTAGCCGTCCCATTTAATTTCGAACAGCCAGTCGGAATCGTCGAAGGCCTTCGCGACCGGGGTTGCCAGCATCGGGTGGATGACCGCGGGCATCGGCTTCATCTCCGCGCCTGGGAGAGCTTGAACCGCAGAGGACGCAGAGTTCGCGGAGGATTTCTTGTTTCGGGACTCAGACACAGAATCTTTGGACCCAGCAACTTTGGACACGATGTCGTCGGACAAGGACTTCGCATGAGCCACATTCCGCGCAGCCCGTCTTGGGTTTTTGTTCTTATTTTTCTCCGCGCCCTCCGCGTCCTTCGCGGTTAAAGCCTTCTTCTTCGCGTCGGCGCGTGCGATTGCATCCGCCAGCCAAGCTGCCTTCACTTTCCCGCGCGATGCAGGGCGGCTGCTCTTCCATTCCGCGGAGCCTTTGTCCCCGGCGATCTCCGCCATGGTGCGATCGGTGAGAATGGATTTGTCGTAAGCGTCAATGTCGAATCCAGCAACGACGTGATCGTCTTTCTTCTTGATCAACAGCCATTCGTTCCCTTTGCTTCCCGCTCGGCGTGCCTTGATGTGCACGAGCGCGAAATCGCCGTTAAGCCGTTTCCCTTTCAGGCGAAACTTAAGATCGCCTTTCGCCAGCATGGCTGCTGCTTCTTTTTCTGTGCCCGGAACGTACTCGCCATTGATGGGCACCGGCGATAGTGGAACCCACGTACCCGCGTCCCACACCATCACCGTCCCGCCGCCGTAATTGCCTTCGGGGATGGTGCCTTCAAAATCAAAGTACGAGACAGGATGATCCTCCACCTGCATGGCCAGACGCTTGTCGGCGGGATCGAGCGACGGGCCTTTGGGGACGGCCCACGACTTGAGCACGCCCTCCATCTCCAAGCGAAAATCGTAGTGCAGACGTGACGCGTCATGGCGCTGCACGCAAAAGCGGTGCCGCGATTGTTTTTCAAGCTTAGGCGGAGGCTCGGGCGTTTCTTCAAAGCGCCGTTTTCGTTTGTACTCGTCGAGCGACATGGCCGCTATTGTAATTCCGAAAGGGTCGTGTGGGGGCCGCTCGTGTGGGGACGGGCGCCCCCGTGAGCCCGCCCTGAGCGAAGTCGAGGGGTCCAGGCCGAGCGCAGCTCGGCAGTTGGCTGTGATCATGACGCTCTCTGCATCAAGCGGTCGCCTGTCAGAATGCAACCCAAGGCCGTATACTGTTCCCGTTTCTGAGGCGTCATGCATGAATCGTCTACCACGGTCTGAAAATCCGCGCGCTGTTTTTGTTCTTGTCTTGCTCGCCGCTTCCCTTCTGGAAGCACAAACCCCGGTGCCAATCTCTGCCGCGCTGCGGGAGAAGGTTGACGCCACCGTCCGGCAGGCGCTGACCACCACGGGTATTCCGAGCGCCTCGATTGCCATTGTGCAAGGGGGAGTGATCGCCTATCTACAGGCCTATGGCAACGGCCGCATTGAACCGCACACACCGGCGTTGCCTTCGATGCGCTACAGCATCGGTTCCATCAGCAAACAGTTCACGGCCGCCGCGGTGCTGTTACTCGCAGAACAAGCGAAGCTTTCGCTTGACGATCCCGTGTCGCGGTTCGTGCCTAACCTCACCCGTGGCAACGAAGTCACAATTCGCGAACTGCTCTCGCATACATCTGGCTACCAGGATTACTGGCCGCAAGACTACGTTCCGCCCTTCATGCTGCAGCCGATCACCGCGGACAAGATTCTCGACCAATGGGCGCGCAAGCCGCTCGATTTTGATCCTGGAACCGAGTGGCAATACAGCAACACCAATTTCGTAATCGCGGGACTGATTGTAGAGAAGGCGAGCGGCGAGCCTCTGCTGCAATTTCTGAGCGAGCACATCTTCGCGCCACTGGGGATGAAGAGCGTCATGAACATCGACCAGAACCGCCTCGCCGAAACCGACGCGGCCGGCTATCTCCGCTATGCGCTCGGACCGCCGCGACTGGCCCCGAAAGAGGGTAAGGGCTGGCTGTTTGCCGCGGGCGAATTGGCCATGCCTGCGGAAGATCTGGCCAAGTGGGATATCAGCATGATCAATCAGACCGTCCTCCGGCCGGCCTCTTATGCGCAGATGGAAAAGGAAGTCGTGCTCAAGAACGGTTTGGGAACGCGCTATGGCCTGGGTGTGGATGTGCGGCAGGAATTCGGACAGCGCACCATCGAGCATGGCGGCGAAGTCTCCGGCTTCACGGCGCACAATATGGTTTTTCCCGACGCGCGCATCGCTGTTGTCGTCATGGTCAATGAAGACTCGGTCGAAGCCTCAGGCGACATTGCCGGCAAGATCGCGGCTCTGCTTTTCCGCGAGGCCTATGCGGGCAAGCAAGAGGATCAATCCCGGGAAATATTCGCGGCATTGCAACAAGGTAAAATCAATCGCGCCTTGTTCACCGAGAACTGCAACAGTTATTTCACCGAACAGGCGCTCAAGGATTTCGCCAGCAGCCTTGGACCGCTGGGGACGCCGGCGGAGTTTACGCAAACTTATAAGCAGGATCGCGGCGGAATGACGTTCCGCCTGTTCGAAGTCCACTTTCCGCAGAAGACGGTCGAGGTGTGGGAACGCATCATGCCCGACGGCAAGATCGAACAGTATCAAGTGGGAGCGAAATAATCGGCCAATGAAGCGTGAATACCCCGAGTCGCCGCTGGTGGGAGTGGGTGCCGTCATTGTCGATAATCGCGACGACGATCATCGTGTCCTGCTCATCCGCCGCGGACAGGCGCCGTTGCTTGGCGAGTGGTCGCTCCCGGGCGGCGTCCTCGAATGCGGCGAAACTCTGCGCGAAGCAGTGGTCCGTGAAGCCCGCGAAGAAACGGGATTGGTGGTCGAGTCGAGCGAGATGCTGGGCGTGTATGAGCGCGTGATTCGAGACGACCAGGGACGAGTGCAGTATCACTACGTGCTGATTGATTTCTTGTGTCGTCCGCTCAGCGGCGATCTCAAAGCGGGGAGCGATGCGGAAGATGTCCGCTGGTTCACGCGCGAGGAATTGCCAGCACTCAATTTGGCGTATGACGCGAACGACGTCGTGCGCAAGGGATTGGCGCGGCTACCGCGTGACGAATGATCTTTCGCACAACTCTAGTCGGCCATCTTAGCCACATGCACTTGGAAGCCGGTCTTGGGCAGTAGCGACGTTAACTCGAACACCTTGAAGCCGTCGCCGGTGATTTCCGTCTGCCGATAGAGGCCAGGCTCGGATTCGGCCGTTTCGTGGCGCCCCTGCAAATCGTCGAGAAACTTCTGCGCATCTTTGATGTTGGCCTCTCCGCCTTTGGCGCGCGTCACCACAGCCTCGGTGGCATAGGAGCGCACCAGCTTCGGCCAATATTTTTGCAGCAGTTGGGTGCTCGCAAAAATGTCGGCCCAGACAATTTCTCCGTTCACGGCGACCACGACGCCCACCGCATTCTTATCGCGCAGTTGGCGGATGACGCTTTCGTAGTTGCGCTGCACCGGTTCGGCGACAGCATCAACCTGCTTTTGAACTTCCTTGTTATCCATAACCCGCGCATAGGAAGTGGTCGAATTCACCGCGGAGGCCTCGCCAGTAACCTGCACGTTCGCCGCCATGGCAGCCTGCGAACTGCGGACGCTGTCCCACACTTGCTGCTGATCCTTCGCGGCCATCGCTTTGCTTCGCACCACGGGAGCGGCGAGAAGACCTCCAACAACGCCTCCGGCGCTGCCGAACCCGTACTTGCCGTTCGTCGGCACCCAGCGTCCGGGCTCGACGCAAAAGACGCTCAGGTCGACCGGATCGCTCTCTGCGGGAATAATGCGATCCTTGCCGATGACACGGTCCTGCTTGCCACCAGTTACTATCTCGCCGGCGAGGAGTAACAAGGGCCGCTTCGAGTTATTAACCAGAACCAGCCGGTTAACCTCCGCGTCGCGAATGGGATGGATGATTGCCGGGTCGCCGTGACGATGACGAATGAGGCCCCGCGCCTGGCCGGCTTCAGTCACGACGACGTCGCCGCTGCGCAGGCCTTCATCTAAGGTCAGAAACTCTGCCGTGTCATACGACCTACTGGCAACCACGGGAAACACGGTCAAATTGCCGCTGCGAATCGGGCTGAGCAGCGAGTAACCAGACGCTGGCGCCACTTCGCCCGCCTGGAGCAGGCACGGAACCACAACCGCCGCCACTATCAACAGCGCGATCCCAACAACTACTGTGACCAGCCGCATAATTGCGCCTCCCAGCAGTAAAGACACCAGCGAAGATACAAGTGTTCCCGCGTGGACGATGCACAGCGTTGCGTGCGTGCGTCGCCCCGGCCCATCCCCGGCACGCCAGAGACCGCGCGTGCCGGGGACTCAATCGCGAGTCTTCCAGGAGTGTCTTTCTCTGCTCGCTGACCGTAGAACGCACGATTTATGCTTCCTTGCGTCAAAAAAGTTGCTAGCATCATCTGGGACACGGTTCACGGGATACATGCCAAGGTCCGTCCAACCCGGCTACGGAGCAGACGTTGCTGTGGTTCTTTACGAGCGCAGCGGGGCTGCAGTCTATGGCGTGAGTGCCGACCAATTCGCGGCCATCCTCGATGCAATTCTGTGCAAGTATTGCGAGGCAAACCCCAATTCGGCGCACGCTTCGGCGGAACAGCAAGCTGACTTCTGCGCCCGCTTGCATCTGGAAGAACTGGCGCTGGCCCGCGCATGTGCCGCTGGAAATGAGCGCGCGTGGCAGGACTTCATCAGCCGCTACCGGCAGAAGCTCCACGGGATGGCGTTACACATCACGCGGGACGGCGCTCATGCCGCGGAGTTGGCCGATTCGCTGTTCGCGGATCTGTACGGCGTGAACGCACGCGATGGAGTGCGCAGTTCGAAGCTCGTCTTCTACACCGGTCGCGGTTCCCTCGAAGGCTGGTTGCGCACGGTGATGGCGCAGGAGTTCATCAATCGCTATCGTAAGCAGAAACACACGGTCAGTCTGGAAGAGCAGACCGAAGATGGGGTGCAGTTCGCAGCGGCGGTCCCTGAGCCCGCGCGCGCTTCGGATCAACGGCTGGAAGCGGCCACCGATGAGGCGCTGGCCGAGCTTTCGCCGGAGGACCGGTTTACGCTGGCATCTTATTATCTCGACGGGCGGACTCTGGCGGAGATTGCGCGAACTCTGGGGCTACACGAATCGAGCGTCAGCCGGCGGCTCGATCGGCTCTCCACCGGCCTCCGGAAACGAATACTGGCGGGGTTGCGCGCGCGGGGTATGAGCCATGCCCAGGCTGCGGAGGCGCTGGAAATCGACGTGCGTGACTTACAGTTGAATTTGCGCTCGCGTTTGGCGCAAGATTCCAGCGGAAAAACGTTCCCTGAGGGAAAGGTTCCGGCACAAGACGCAGGCGAAGGAAGTACCGACTGAAGAAGAAATGACTGAAGTGCCCAAAATCGTGTACGACCGCCTGCGGGCTGCCCGGCCGCGGCGTGCTTTGTCGGAGGAAACTGCGCCCGAGCCAGCTCATCCGGATGCGGATCTGCTGACGGCTTTTGCCGAGCAGGCGCTTTCGGCGACCGAGCGTGATGACGTGCTCGAGCACCTGGCGCTCTGCAAAGACTGCCGCGAGGCAATCGCTCTGGCGCTCCCGGCTGAGGACATTGGGGCCCCTCGAATTGCGGACAAGACTGAAGAGGTTCGGGCAACGGGTCCGCGGGCGGGGGCGCCCGCGCCACACAATCTGATCCTTGCCTGGCCACATCTGCGCTGGGCCGCGCTGGCAACGGCCGTGGTCGTGGTTGCCGCAGTGCTTCTGGTGCGTCCGGGGAAGCTGAACCAGGCGAAGCTCCCTTCCGCCTACCCGCAGATCGCCACTAACCTCCCGCCAGCTACCGGCGCGCAGAGCGCATCGCCGACAATCCCATCGCCAATGGCAGCGGCGCCAATCGGCCAACCGGCAGGATCGGCTAGCGCCGACGTGGCACGACGAAAATCGGAATTGCGGTTGTCCAAGAAACTCAAGGCTGGACAGGTGGCGACGCCATCGTTTCAGGGGGAGTCAGGAATGTTGCGGGCTGAAAACGAGATTGCCGACAACAAGAAGGATTCCAGGGAGGCGGACAAGGTGTCGGCAGCTCCTTCGGCCGGAGCCCGGGTGCTCGATTACAACGCACCCTCCATTCCGGGTACTAACGAAACCGTCGAGGTCAGTGCGGGCTCTGCCGTAGTGCAGACAGAATCCTCCGCCGTGAACGTCCAGATCGCGCAGAACAATGCACCGGCAATTGCCAAGGCAAAGCCGGCGCCGCAGACCGAAACTAGCCAGCAGCAGAGCGTCATCTCGGCGAATGTCGCTGAACTTCCGCTGAACGGCAGGAATGTGGCGTCGATGGCGAAATTGGCAGCGCCTTCGGGCGCAGCTCGGACACGCGCTTTCACCTGGACAATTACGGCGGGAGTTCTGCAACGGTCACTGGACAGCGGCCGGAGTTGGCAAAACGCTTTGCGCGCCGATCGTCCTTTGCTGTGCTATGCAAATCACGACGAGGATGTGTGGACGGGCGGGCAGGCGGGTACACTCTTCCACTCTGTCGACGGCGGCATAACCTGGGTACGGGTGCAACCTTCGATAAAAGGCCAGCAACTTACTTCCGACGTAACTCGCATTACTCTATCTCGCATCGATGAGCGCGGCCCGTCCGAAGTTGTAGTTTCCACCAATAACAACGAAATTTGGAGCAGCGCAGACGGTGGAACGACATGGGAGAGAAAGTGATCCGGAGCTCTTCATGTTCTATTCTGCGGCCATTCTCTGGATCGGCAGTTTTGTAAAATAGGCACAGGAGTCTTCAAGGCCTTCCTCTTTGTTTCAAGTAACTAGAACTGGCCCCATAAATGGCTTTGGGTAGGGCGCGGCTTCAGCCGTGCCGCTCAAGGCCAATAAAGACGCGGGCTTTAGCCCCTGAGGGCCGAACAGCCTGCTCGGAGAACCATTTGTGGGACCAGTTTCTACATCTCTTAACTCCGCGAAGTAACGTTACTTCCGTGCGCGCCCCCGCAGTACTCATTTGTGAGCTCCGCATTACGAAAGTGACATTTACAGTGGGGCCAATCGGACATAGGATTGGCACGTGGTTTGGCAGTTCTGGGGGAGGGCTGCCAAGGACGTCCTGAGCTTAAGCGCTCAGGGCGTTTTTTTATTGCTCTTCAACTCGGCCTGCCAAGAAGACTTCCTCAGCTTAGTTTGTGGTAGAAGCGGCGATACTCTTGGCCCCAAAAACGGAATCCACCGTTTCCACGATCTGCTCCATCGCGCCGTCGATGTCGAGCGTGAAACGGACGAGGTCCATGTCTCTAAGCGCAGGATAGATGGTAACCAGGCTTTGCCATGCCGCATCACCGCGGAGATCGATCCCCACGATCTCGTCATAGCCGTAGCCGAGGTGACGCACCCGGCACAGGAGATCGCTCAGGCGAACCAGGTTGGCCAGCGGTCCGGCGCCCGGCAGAGGGCTGGCATCGTGGTGACTGCGAACTGCGTCCACAAATTCCTGGGGCAGTCCCCAATGCTCGCAGAGCAGCTGACCACTATCGCAATGAGTGAACCCGAGAAGCTGCGCTTCGATGACATGGAGGGGAGCGCGCTGCTCGGCGGCGCGGCGGAGGCACTCTCGAAAATCCTCGGTATAGAGAACCGAGTTGACCAGAAATCCGAGGTCGTGCAACAGTCCAGCCAGGTAGGCTTTTTCGGGCTCCGGATATTCGATTTTCTGGGCCATTCTTTGCGCGACGAGCGCGCAGCCCAGCGAGTGGCGCCAGAACGCATCCGGCGCAATCACCCACGTAGCCTGCGGCATGAGCCGATTCATGCATAAGCCGAAGAGTATCGAACGCACTCTCTCGAGGCCGAGAGCCATGACCGCGCAGCGCACGGTTTCGATATAGCGCGTTCCGAATAGCGGAGAGTTTGCCATGCGCAGGCATTGCGCAGCGATCGCACTGTCGTAAGAGACTAGTTCAATCACTTTTTCAAGTTTGATCTGATCGGAAGGCAGCCGCATCATATCGAGGAGCGGTTTCAAGATCGCGGGTGCGGTCTCGAGCGAATCCAGTTGCTCGATTTGGGCCCGAAGTTGTGACAGTTTTCCGTTCACTGCCTGCCTCCAACCGCCTGAGCGGCTGCCGGTTTCCAGTACGCTGTCGCGCCTGAGAAATGGACCAGCCGAAACGAATCGTCCTCGTGGAACAGAGACTCGTCACATCCCAGAAAAAGGAAGCCTCCGGGCAACAGGTTGGAATAGAAATGCTGCACGACGCGGCGCTTCGAAGCCGGGTCGAAGTAGATCAGCACATTGCGGCAGAAGATGACGTCGACCCTTTTCTGGAACAACATCTGGCTGTCGTCGCTGAGGTTGACGCGATCAAAGCGGATCTGCGCTCTGAGCAGATCGTTGGCCTGGAGTTTCTTGTCGCCGACGTCCTTGAAGTATTTCCTGCGCATTCCGTCGCTGGTTGCACGCAGGGCGTGCTCTGCGTAAATGCCGGCGCCTGCGGTTTCGAGCGAATTGTCGTTCAAGTCCGTGGCCAGAATGTCCCAGGTCCACCCGGAAAGCAGCCTCTCTTTTTCTTCCAGCAGAAACATAGCCAGCGTGTGGGGCTCCTTTCCAGTTGAGCATCCGGCACACCAGAAGCGAAGACATTTGGGTCCGACAAAACCCTTGATTTGCAGGATTTGGGGAAGAATCACGTTGCGCAGTGCATCCAGTTGGGCGGGGTAGCGGAACAAGTAGGTTTCGGAAACAGTAATTTCGTTCAGCAGCAGACGCAGTTCCGCGGCGCGGTTTGGACGCGTAGTAAGGTGTTCCAGGTACTCCAGGGGGCTGGCCGCGCCCACCGCGGCCATGCGGTGCGCGCAACGTGTGATCAGAACAGAAAGCCCTTCGTTGGGATGGTAGATTCCGGAGGTCCGGTAAATCAGATCGCGGATTGCCAAATACGCCGAAGCGCCCGGGCTTGACTCCAGACTCAGGGCAGGCTTCGCTTTTGCAGTTTCGAACGGCATGGTTTAGTAAATTCTGAAGTTCTTCACGAGCAGGATGCGACGGCGAACGCGTTCCGCATTGACACGCTGCGCATAACTTCCGGCCCGCCGTCGTCCAAACGACACAGGCGATCGGCCGCGCTGGCGCGACAGCCAAGAGGATCTTTGACCATGTCGCCGGAGCTACTCATAGCGATTACATTCTCTATCGACGCGGTTCTTCTTTCGCTTGAGCCCAGAAACGCCGGATGATACTTTTGTGCGACTTCGGTACGGACCTTTGTCTGGACTTTAAGGCAGGGTAAGAATCTATCGCTCAGTGGGGAGAGCGACTTTTACTCTAATCCCGAAGGGATCGGGGTCTTCCGAATGATTGCGCCCACCAATCCGGTGAGGGGCGCCTTACCGGCGCGGGAATCGGGATTCCAGTCTTCTTCGAGTCTCCGACGAATCGGTCCGCTCACACGGAGTAGGAGACATCGTCATTCGCCGCGCCTTTCATCGTGTTTTCCGTCGTGCCGGCGGCATCGCTGGACTTGCTGCCACGTCGCATCGCGACGATGCCAGTGCGCACCATCTCCAATACACCGTAAGGACGCAGCAGTTCGAGCAGTCCATCGATCTTGTCCTCTGCGCCGGTGATTTCGATGGTCAACGATTCGGGAGCGACATCGACCACTCGCCCGCGAAACACATTTGCGAGTTCCATTACGTGGGAGCGGTCTTCGTGCGTGGCCGCCACGCGGATCATAGCCAAATCGCGGATGATGCCCGGCTGATTGGTGATGTTCTCGACCAGCAGCACGTTCACCAGTTTGTAGAGATTCGCTTCGATGCGGCGGGCCTGGTCGAAGTCGGCGTCGACGGTAATGGTCATGCGCGAGACGTCTGGTTTTTCCGTTCGTCCCACCGTGAGCGAATCGATATTAAAGGCGCGGCGGCGAAACAGCGAGGCCACGCGGGTGAGCACACCCGGCTTATTTTCGACGTACACCATGAAGGTATTCAGCATAGTTTTATTGAATCATTGAAACATTGAGGTATTGAATCATTGGTTTGGTTTTGTTGAGTCATGAGTCATTGAGGTCTTGAATCATCGGTTTTCAGTGCCTTAATGAGTCAATGTCTCAATGCCTCAATGAATTTATTCGTCGCTTGCGGTCTCGACAATCGGGCTGGGCCGCCGAATCATGTCGTGCAGCGCAGCTCCGGCCGCGACCATCGGATAGACCGTGTCTTCCTGTTCCACCTTAAAATTAATCAGCATCGGCCCCTCGTGCTCGCGCGCCGATTGCACGGCGGGCACCACCTGCGAACGCTCGGAGACGGTCGCGCTCCGTATGCCGTAAGCGTCGGCTAACTTTGCGAAATCTGGATTGAGCAAGGGCGTCGCCTGGTAGTTGCGGTCGTAGAAAAATTCCTGCCACTGCCGCACCATGCCGAGATAGCCGTTATTGATGATGGCGATATGGACCTTCAGATTTTCCTGCACCAGCGTCGCTAGTTCGCACATCGTCATCTGGAATCCGCCATCGCCGACCACCACCCACACCTCCGCCTCGGGGCGAGCAACTTTGGCGCCGATGGCGGCGGGCAGAGCGAAACCCATGGTACCCAATCCGCCGGAAGTAATCAGCGAGCGCGAATTCTCATGCTTGTAGTACTGCGCCTCCCACATCTGATGCTGGCCGACGTCGGTAACCACGATGGTGTTGCCGTCGCGCGTCTGGTGCCACAAATCGTTGATGACATGCGCGGCGTAGAGATGGCCGCTGTCGGGCAGGTTCTGAATGTCGCGCACTGCGGAATCGCCCTTCAGCTTGTCGATCGAATCCAGCCAGTCACTACGATCAATCGATTCGACATGCGGCAACAGTTCCAGCAAGACTTCCCTCAAATCGCCGACCAGCGGAACATCGACCTTGACATTCTTGTTGATCTCCGCCGGATCGATCTCGATGTGTATCTTTTTTGCATTGGGCGCGTAAGTTTTCAGCGTACCGGTGACGCGATCGTCGAAGCGCATGCCAAAGGCCAGCAACAGGTCGGCTTCCTGGATCGTGTGATTGACCCAGGCTTCTCCGTGCATGCCCATCATGCCGAGATTCAGCGGGTGCGACGCGGGCAGCGCGCCCAGGCCAAGGAGCGTGAGTGCAACCGGGATGCCGGCGCGCTCGGCAAAATCGCGCACCTCGCGCATCGCTCCGGAAATGATGACGCCGTGCCCGGCAAGAATCACCGGCCGCTTCGAATTGTGGATTAACTCCAGCGCCTGCGCATACTCCTGCGGAGCTGGCGAAAGATCGGGCCGGTAACCCGGCAATTGCGGCTTGGCCGCTTCCCAGTCGAACTCGCATGTGCCCTGCTGCGCATCCTTGGTGATATCGACCAGCACCGGCCCGGGACGGCCGGACTTCGCCACGTAGAAAGCTTCGCGGATCGTGCGCGCCACTTCGCTCGCATGCGTGACCAGATAATTGTGCTTGGTGATCGGGAGAGTCACGCCCGTGATGTCGACTTCCTGAAACGCGTCCGACCCGATCAGTTTGCTGCCCACCTGCCCGGTGATGCAGACAATCGGTGAGGAATCGAGCATGGCCGTGGCGATTCCGGTAACCGCGTTGGTCGCTCCCGGCCCCGAAGTTGTGACCGCAACTCCCACCTCTCCACTGGCGCGCGCGAAGCCGTCGGCCATGTGGGTGGCACCCTGTTCATGGCGCACCAGCACATGATGGATCTTGCTGTGTTGGAGCGCGTCATAAGCGGGTAGAATGGCCCCGCCGGGATATCCGAAGACGTGCTTGACGCCTTCGCGCTCCAGGCATTCCCAAAGAATGCCGGCGCCGGTCATTGTCGTCTTGTTCCGGCTCGTGTTTGACGTCGTCTTCTGATCCGTCATGCGACCTCCCTGCAATGGTCTTGGCGCGGTGATTCGAGTGCCATGTTGATCGAAAAAACAAAGCCCACCTTACCAGCGTTTCTGGCGGGTGGGATTCGGAGCGTTTACGATTTCCAGTTTATCAGCTCACTCTTTCCCCCGCACCGCGACCGACGGCCACACTCGTACCCCGGGGATTTTAAAACTAATTCGCCGGAGACTCGGTTCATTGGTCACAGCTGCACCAAAGAGTTGATGTGTGAATAATATACCCGACCGACCGTCCGGTTGGCAAGCGGGGGGGGGCGGCGTGGTCATGATTCAATTTCCGGTGGGCCGTAATCCAGACGCGATCCCGAAAAGCGCACGGCACACCTGCTCGGACTGATGCTACTTGACCCGTCCGGAATGGTCAGCGCAAACGTGGGACGCAAACTCTTTGTCGCGCTGCAACTCGAAGTTGCGCATCATTTCATCGAAAGTCGTGCCGGTGGGCTCTCCAGAAGGGTTGAAGCGCCAGCCACATTCGGAGCAACCAAAACCCCGAAAACGGTCTCGCTCAATCCATACCAGCCTCCGGCTCATGGCTGCCTCTGTCGCTGCGCCCCAACGAGTACCCGCTTGCTCTCCGGGAACGAAACGTTCTGGCTCGCCATTAACAGCTCCTTTCGCAGCGGCGTGCTGCCCGATGGCAGCAGAAGACCCTCACCCACTCTGGGCGTGGCGGAACACTCGCAAAGAAGACGAAGTTTACACGCGCCAATTTGGCTGGTCTGTCGGGCATCCTACATACATGGAGAAGTCTGACTCGTGCGCACGCCAATTAGGGGCCCTGGTTTGAAGTGTGCGAATCGCTTACGCGTTGGTTACGTTTTGTGCGTCGCGATGCTTGCGCGTCGCAACGGTCGAGCCAATGTAGGATGCCCTACAGAAGCGTTGCGGTGGGGGATGTATAATTGCGCCGAGTCGTGCGAATAAGCAGAATTCCTGTTTCGCACACCATGACGGGTGAGTTCATCCCCGCGTCCGGGAGGTTTTTCGGTTCTGGATTGTGGCGAACAAGGGCCTCCAAGTCGCGCAGTCTGGCGAGCGGACGAATACCGCAGGAAAGCCAGTCAGCAACAAGATACTATCGTCGATCTCCGATCGCGACTACAGCTTACTTCGTCCTCATCTGGAACACGTCAGCTTGCCAAACCATCTGGTCATTCACGAGGCGGGTGGAAACCTGGAATTTGCCTATTTCCCGAATCGAGGTTTGATTTCCCTTGTCGTCGTAATGAAAAATGGAAAAACGGCCGAAGCTGGCATAGTTGGCAAGGAGGGCTTTACCGGAACACTGGCCGCTGTCGGCCTGAGCAGGAGCACGCTGCAAGCGGTGATACAAATCACGGGAGATGGGTTTCGGGTAGAGGTCGCAGCTTTGCAAAATACTCTGGCATCCGCTCCACACCTGCAATTGATGTTGAGCCGTTATGCCGCAATTCGGGGTATGCAGGTTGCACAAACCGCCGCCTGCAATCGGCTGCACGACATTGAGCAGCGCCTGGCTCGCTGGTTACTAATGACTCAGGACAGAGTAGATTCACGGTCGCTGCCCATCACCCATGATTTCCTCGCAACCATGCTGGGGACAGATAGACCTACCGTGAGCTTGGCAGCTCGCGTTCTTCAGAAGAAGAAGCTCATCGAGTACATCCGTGGCGCAGTGAAGATCGTAAACCGCAAAGCGCTTGAAAAGTCCGCCTGCGAATGCTACGCGGTCATCCGGCGTTACGATGGCGAGCTCGGCTTGAAATAATCCGCAAGTGGAAACCTCCCTGTTTCATCGCCCGCCCATCGCCAATAGAAACGATTGCGCGCCTCCTCTGAATCAGAGTTTCCCTATAACCCGGGCCCCTCCGGATACGTCGGCAAATCCGCGGGCACCGCCGGCAGTTTCTTCGGATTGGCCTTGATCTGCTCCATCAGCATCTCGACCGCTTTTTCCAATTGCGGATCTTGTCCCTTCACGACCAGGTCCGGCGGATTGTCGACCACCACATCGGGTTGTACGCCGCGGTTCTCGATCAGCCACTTACTGTCGAGACCATACAACGAGAATTCCGGGCGCGTGATGTAGCCGCCATCCATCAGCGGCATCATCCCGCGAATGCCCCGCACTCCGCCCCAGGTCCGCTCGCCGATAAGTGGCCCCAGCTTGTAGTACTTGAAGAAGTAGCTGAAAAAGTCTCCGTCGGACGCGGCGTAGTGATTGGTCACGCAAGCCATGTACCCGTGGAAAACGTTGCCCGGGATCTGGCCCGGCTCCCAGTTACGCGCCGATTCCATGCCCGCCAGCACCCGCCGCAGCCGCTCAAAGATGATCTGGTCCACGAAGCCGCCG
>Ga0182011_10002671_pt1 | contig 14967 bp, 8 predicted proteins | sample 711E1DmetaG_FD_120481 | JGI IMG/M metagenome (GOLD analysis project Ga0182011, IMG submission 120481) | Permafrost microbial communities from Stordalen Mire, Sweden - 711E1D metaG | ecosystem: Environmental > Terrestrial > Soil > Wetlands > Permafrost | place: Sweden: Stordalen | collected... | reverse complement strand
CTGTCCTGCCAGGTGAAGTTCCCGGCATAGTTGTCGACCTGGATACCGGTCAGAAAGATGTTGCCTGTGACGAGATTGAATGTGGGATCGCTGATCCCGGCCTGCGTCAGGTCGAGGGAGAGCGGATACCATTTGTTCCTGGGGATTGTCTTCGCCTGGACCGTGTTCTGATGGAACGCATACGCCACGTTGTCCTGCGCAAACACGCTGATGTTGAGGCTGTCGGGAGCGCTTGCCGGGAGATAGACCCAGTAGGTAATGAAATGAGCACCGTTCGTCACGATCGCGTTGCTCGCCCCGACCCCCCCTTTGTCACCGGCATTCCCGGGGGGGAAATTGAAATTGAGAACCATGACCCCGGCGCTCTTCAGCGTCGGGTCCGACTTCTGCGCTGCCCGCGTCAGCGCGGTCCCGAAATACTGGGTCAGGACATGGAACCCGCCGGTATTTTTCTCGAAGTCTGCGACAACCTGCGCTGAAGCGATCGAACCCGCCACGACAAGGGCGGTGAACATCATTAGCTGTCTCTTCATGATTCCCTCCTCCTGGAGCCGCTGTGACAATGCATGGATAGACGCAAGAGTAACAAACTCCCCGGACAAATTCAAACAACAGAGGAACAGATCGTGCGTTTTTATGTTTTTGATAAAATTACGGATCATGGACGTGGATTCCGGTTGCAATTCTTGATATAATAGCTGGCACAGGTTATGCGACACACATCGTGGTATGCAGGAATTACTCACCGAGGAGGAATCTTATGAAACCGATTCGCCGTGTTCTTTTCGTGATCCCGGCCCTGATCCTGGTTTGCCTGAATGCGGCCGTTTCTCCTTCTCATGCCCAGTCGAGGATTAGTTTCAACAGCCAGCAGGTATTTCTGAACGGGTCCAATATCGCATGGGTCAATTTTGCGGGAGATCTCGGCCCGAACCCCATCGATACCATTTCGTTCAGGACGGTCTTCGATTCGATTCACGCCCACGGTGGAAACGCGCTCCGCTTCTGGCTCCACACGACAGGAGGGAGCACGCCCCAGTTCAGCGCCGGGGGGGCGGTTATCGGGCCCGGGACGAACGCGATCGCCGACCTGAAACGGATACTCGATATGGCGTGGCAGAGGAGGATCGGTCTCCTCCTTTCCCTCTGGTCGTTCGACATGATGGACACTGCGAACGCGAAAGTCGTGACGAACAGGTCGCAGCTCATGCTGACGGACACGACATACACGCGTTACTATATCAACAACGCGCTCATCCCGATGGTCAACGCCGTCCGGGGCCATCCTGCGATCATCGGATGGGAGGTGTTCAACGAGCCGGAGGGGATGAGCAACGAATTCGGATGGAGCACGACATACCACGTCCCGATGGCGAACATCCAGACTTTCACGAACCTCGTCGCCGGGGCGATTCACCGGACCGATTCGACCGCCCGGGTCACGACAGGGTCGTGGGCCCTAACCGCCGAAACAGACGTGAACGGCCTCGCGAAGGAGAGCGATCTTCAGACACGCCTCAGCTCACTGTCGGGCGCGGAGAAATCACGGATCGAGGAGGAGTTTTATACGCGGTATCAATTCAGGATGACGGCCGAAGATCTGATCACGAAGTTCGCCGCGGGACCCAACCAGAACTATTATAGAGACGACCGCCTGATTGCCGCCGGAGGAGACGCGAAGGGGACGCTCGACTTCTACACCGTGCATTACTACGACTGGCAGAGCACGCCGATCTCCCCCTTCGTCCATCCCTGCTCTTCCTGGGGGCTGACGAAGCCGCTCGTGATCGCGGAGTTCTTCCCGGAACAGACACTCGCCCTCCCGTACACGGCGCTCTATGAGACCCTCTACGCCGGCGGCTACGCCGGCGCGCTCTCGTGGGGGTGGTACAGCGGCGCAAGCGGTCACTCACAGGCCACGCTCCAGGCAAACACGCTCGTGCTGACAGGTGAGCTCTTCTCACGGTTCCCGGACCAGATCGACCCCGATCCGGTCACCGGAAGGGTCTATTCGTTCACCGCCACCCCCTCGCTGATGGACAGCGGACAGGTGAGCGTACTTGACTGGAAGACCGCCCTCGGCACATCGGCAACGCTCAACGGCGGTCCGGTGGCGATACACGGGACGATGTCTGTCTCGCCCACGGTGACAACCCCGTACACGCTCATCGCACGGGGGAGCATCGTGGATACGACGACAGTGACGCTTTCAATTTATCAGAGCGGAAAGATCATTTCATTCAGCGCTTCATCGACGCACATCGGAAGCGGCGACCAGGTGGTGCTCCGCTGGAACGGCGCACACGGTACGGCCGTGACGCTCAACGATTCGACGGTCAGGCGCACGGACTCCCTCGTCGTGCATCCCCTGACGACGACGACATACCGGCTCATCGGCGCCGGGATCGTCCGCGACACTTCCGCCATACTCATAACCGCCGTCCCGCTGGATCAGCTCAACCGCGCGCTGCTGAGACCGGTGTCCGTGTCCGCGACAAGCAGGAACCCCGCGCTCGCGAACCCGCAGAATTTTGTCGACGGCGACACCGCAACGGTGTGGGAGAGCGGCGCCAGCGACGGCCAGTGGCTCGACTGCGACCTGGGGCGGAATTTCCTCGTGAGAAAGGTGATCGTCCGGTGGGGGGGAATCTTCGCGACTGCATGGCGGCTCCGGCTCTCTTCCGACGATAACACGTTTTCCGACATCCGCTCGGCGACAGGAGGAGCGGGGGGGACGACGGTGATCGACAGCCTCAATCACGACGGTTCGTATGTGAGGCTCATGCTTGATGCGAGGTCCTCCACGTCGGCCGGGTTCGAGGTCCGCGAGCTTGAGGTGTACGGGACGTCGCAGCCCCTCTCCGTGAACGGATCGGGACTCGGGATCCCCGACCGCTATGCGCTCCTCCAGAACTATCCGAACCCGTTCAATCCCTCCACGACGATCAGATTCGCCCTCCCCGTGCAGAGCCGGGTGACGATCGGCATCTACAATATCCTGGGTCAGCGCGTGGCGGAAATCGTCAACGGCGAACTGGAAACGGGTTACCACGCCGTGAGCTGGAATGCAGGGACCGCCTCGGGCGTCTATTTCTGCCGGATGGAAGCAGTCCCTTCGGGGACTCCGGGGAATCCGTTCCAGCAGACGATGAAGCTCATAGTTGTCCGCTGAAACCCGACTTATCAATTCCATAAGTTGTTATCTTTTTGATAAAGTCCGGCCCCTCTTTTTCCGGTCAAACGGAGAAATAGCCCCCTCCATGCGCTTGATCGTGTGGCATCATTTATGAGTATGAAAGAGCAGTTCTTTCCCGCCCGTTCCACTGATCGATCCCGATGAAAATAGACCTGATCGATATCTGCATCATCATAGCGTATTTCGTCCTCGTGATCGTCATCGGTTTCCTTGTCTCCCGGAGGACGATCAAGGACATCAACTCCTATTTCCTCAGCTCGAATTCTCTCCCGTGGTGGATGCTCGGCGTGTCCAATGCTTCCGGGATGTTTGACATCACCGGCACCATGTGGCTTGTCTACGTCCTGTTCGTCTACGGGCTGAAGAGCGTGTGGCTCCCCTGGGTCTGGCCGGTGTTCAACCAGATCTTCCTGATGGTCTATCTGTCCATCTGGCTCAGGCGGTCGAAGGTGATGACGGGAGCGGAATGGATCAAGACCCGGTTCGGGACGAGCACCGGGGCCCAGCTCGCCCATGTCATCGTCGTGATTTTCGCCCTCGTGAGCGTGATCGGATTCCTTGCGTACGGGTTCCAGGGGATCGGGAAATTCGCGAAGATATTCCTCCCCTGGGACTGGTCCCCCAATACCTACGCAGTCATACTCATGAGCTTCACGGCGATCTACGCCGTGAAGGGAGGGATGATGAGCGTCGTCATCACGGAATTCCTCCAGTTCATCGTCCTGACGATCGCCTCTCTCGCGGTGGGAATCATCGCGATGAATGCCGTCACCCCCGGGATGCTCAACGCGGTGATCCCCGCCGGATGGAAAGACATTTTCTTCGGGTGGCACCTCAACCTGAACTGGACGGGGCTCATCGACGCGGTGAACACGAAGATCCAGAGCGACGGGTACAGCTTCTTCTCGATCTTCTTCATGATGATGGTCTTCAAGGGGATCCTCGTGAGCGCCGCCGGTCCCGCCCCCAACTACGACATGCAGCGCGTTCTCGCGACACGGTCGCCGAAAGACGCCTCGAAGATGAGCTTCTTCGTCAATGTCGCTCTCTTCTTCCCGCGCTACATGATGATCGCCGGCCTCACAGTCCTGGCCCTCGCATTTTTCAGTCCCCAGTTGAAAGCCATGGGTCCCGGGATCGATTTCGAGATGGTCCTCCCGTATGCGCTGAAGAACCTCATACCGGTGGGCTGGGTGGGATTGATACTCGCCGGGTTGATTGCCGCATTCATGTCGAACTACGCGGCGACGATCAACGCGGCCCCCGCATATATCGTCAACGACATCTACAAGCGCTTCATCAATCCGAACGACCAGCCGAGAAAATACGTCCGGATGAGCTACATCGTTTCGATCGTGTTCGTCCTCCTGGGTTTCCTCTTCGGCATCATCGTCGGATCGATCAATGAAGTCATGCTCTGGATTGTGAACGCGCTCTGGGGGGGGTACACGGCTGCCAACGTCCTGAAGTGGTACTGGTGGCGGCTCAACGGGTACGGATACTTCTGGGGGATGGTCGCCGGAATCGGCTCGGCATTCGTCATCGCAGCGTTCATCCCCTCCGTCGCCGCGCTCTCCTCGTTCCCCTATGTCCTGGGTGTCTCCCTCATCGGATGTGTGGCGGGGAGCTATCTGACGGACCCGGAACCGGACGACGTTCTCATTGATTTTTACACGCGGGTAAAGCCCTGGGGCTTCTGGGGTCCCGTCCTCGCCAAAGTCCGGCTGCGGCATCCTGATTTCCAGCCCAACAGGAACTTCAGGCGCGACATGTTCAACGTCGTCGTCGGTACGGCGTGGCAGACGACGCTCGTTGCGCTCCCGATATTCATCGTCATCCACGAAACGACGTCGATGCTGGTGACGCTCGGCGTCCTTGTCGTGACATCCGTTATTCTGAAACTCAACTGGTGGAACAAGCTCGATGAGATCTCCGATGTCGACGACGAAATAGCCGCCAGGGGAGATGTCCGGGCGAACCCCGCCGTTCCTCATACTCCGGTGGGAGCTCAATAAATGACACGGGACCAATTCAAAAAAAGGCTGGCGGCACTGAAGCAGGGACACGAGAGGCTCATCGCACGACCCAACAAGCCGGTCCGGGAGGGAAACGGCGTCTTCTCCCGGTACGTCCACCCTGTCCTTACGGCGGCCCACGCGCCCCTTTTCTGGCGTTATGACTTCAGCCAGGAGACCAACCCCTTCCTCGCCGAGCGGATCGGTGTGAACGCTGCATTTAACTCCGGGGCGATCGAAATCAACGGACGGATATTCCTCCTGGTCCGGGTCGAAGGGGCCGACCGCAAGTCCTTCTTCGCAGTGGCGGAATCCCGCACCGGGACCGACAGGTTCCGGTTCTGGGATTATCCTGCGGTGATCCCGGAGACTGATGATCCCGATGTGAACGTCTATGACATGAGGCTCGTGAGACACGCAGACGGTTGGATTTACGGCCTTTTCTGCACCGAGCGGAAGGATCCGGAAGCTCCGCGCACCGATACCTCCTCGGCCGTCGCCTCCTGCGGCATCGTCCGGACGAAGGACCTCCGGAAGTGGGAACGGCTCCCCGATCTCAAGACAGGGTCCCCGCAGCAGCGGAACGTCGTGCTGCACCCCGAATTCGTGCATGGAAAATACGGCTTTTACACACGCCCCCAGGACGGCTTCATCGAGGCGGGATCAGGCGGCGGGATCGGGTGGGGGCTTGCACAGAGCATGGAGCATCCCCAGATCGACAGCGAGATCATCATCGACGACCGCGCCTACCATACCATCAAGGAGGTCAAAAACGGCCTGGGCCCCGCGCCGATCAAGACGGTGAAAGGCTGGCTCCATCTGGCTCACGGGGTCAGGAACACCGCCGCCGGCCTCCGCTATGTCCTCTACATGTTCCTGTGCGACCTCGAGGTCCCGTACAAGGTCATCGCACGCCCGGCAGGATATTTTCTTGCCCCGGAAGGGGCGGAGCGGATCGGCGACGTCTCAAACGTCGTCTTCAGCAACGGATGGGTCGCCAGAAAAGACGGCAGCGTGCTCATCTACTATGCTTCATCCGACACGCGGATGCATGTGGCGACATCGGCAGTCGACAGGCTCCTGGACTACGTCCTGCACACGCCGGAGGACGGACTGAGGAGCGCGGCGAGCGTCCAGCAGCGGATCGCGCTGATCGACAAGAACATGAAGGTCATGAAGAAGAAGTAGCTCATCATGCACCCGCTGTTCCAAACGCGAATGCCGACGCTTGTGGACCGCCGGCATTCGCATTTTAACACAATCGATGATCATGATGAGACCCGCTCCCCTGCATCCGGCCTTCGTTCTCTCGTTCGCCCTCCTCCTGTCCGGCGTTCCTGCCGGGGGAGCCTTCGGCCAGTTCCAGAATTTCGTCACGGCGTCCGGCGACAGGCTGATGGACGGGAAAGAAGAGCTCCGGTTTGTCTCGTTCAACATCCCGAACCTCCACTACATCGAAGACAATTTTGCATTCACGGAGCCGAACCCCTGGAGAATTGCGGATAGATATGAGATCCGGGATGCGCTCATGTCGATCAGGCAGACGGGGGGAAGAGTCACGCGCATGTACGTCCCCTCGGTCCGGAAGGAGACGGATGATTCTGCCGTCGTCCGCCACGTCCTCGCCCCCGGGGTCTTCAACGAAGAAGCATTCAGGGCATACGACAGGGTCCTTGAGGCGGCAAATCAATGCGGCGTCCGCGTCATCATCCCGCTTGTCGACAACTGGTGGTGGTGGGGCGGACCGAAGGAGTATGCCGCTTTCCGCGGCAAGAGCAAAGATGAGTTCTGGACCGATTCACTCCTGATCGCCGATTTCGAGAAAACGATCGCCCATATCATCAACCGGGTCAATACATACACCGGAGTCCCGTTCAAGCAGGATAAGGCGGTCCTCGGCTGGGAGACCGGCAACGAACTCGTCTGCCCGTTCTCCTGGACAAAGCAGATCGCGTCCTACATCAAGAGTCTCGATACCGTCCACCTCGTGATCGAAGGGACAAACAGCCGCGAGATCAGCGACGACGCACTTCTCGACCCGCACATCGACGTCCTCTCGACGCACGACTACGGTCCCGCGGACAGGTCGATCCCGCAGATACTGAAGGCACGGGAGAGAGCCGCGGGGAGGAAGCCGTATTTTGTCGGTGAGTTCGGATTCACACCCACCGCCGGCATGCAAAGGATGATCGATACGGTCATTGCAACAGGCGTGTCGGGGATCATGGTCTGGAGCCTCCGCGGCCACAACAGGGACGGCGGATTCTATTACCACACGAGCGACTACCGGTGGCCCGGGTTCGCGTCCGGGAACGCCTGGGATGAGTCAGGCGTGATCTCCCTGTTCAGGGAGAAAGCGTATCAAATCAACGGAAGGACGCCCGAGCCCCTCCCCGTCCCGGAGACCCCGAGGCTCCTCCCCATCGAGACGCCCTACAAGATCTCATGGCAGGGGTCCACCGGCGCGGCCTCGTATCTCATCGAGCGGAAAGCCGACGACGAACTCCTCTGGCAGGTCATCGCCCCGAAAGCCAGCGACGCCGATTTCGGCTACCGCCCCCTTTACTCGGACACAACGGCGGAACCGGGCAGGCGTTACTCGTACCGGATCAGGGGAAGAAATGCCTCCGGGTATTCGGAAGAATCAGACCCGGTGGGTCCCGTCACCGTCCGCTCCCGGATGCTTATCGACGAGATGGGGGACACTTCCAGGTTTTATGCCAGCTCGGGGAACCTGAAGTTCCCGGGACCCGGCGACGTCGCGAGAGCAAGGCAGGACCGGAGCAGGGTTTCAGGAAAGACGGGGGACTACATCGTCTACAGACTGCCGGCCGCGATCTCCTCCGTGCAGATCGATTTCTTTGCCACGACGAAGGACGCCGAAAACAGCATGGCACTCCAGTCAGGGAGCAGTGCCGGGGCGATCTCTCCCCTTCCCTGCGTACGACAGGTCTTCGCACCCATGAAAAACGATTATAGCTTCTATGCGTGCATCCGGCTGTCCGTCCGGGACATCCCCCCCGATCACCGTTTCATCAGGATCGACCTGGCCGACAACTGCCAGGTGAGCAGGGTCGAGATCGCGTTCGACGAGAGGAAGGAACGATGATTCCCCGCCGGCCGCACGAATTTTTCACAACGGAGGTACCATGAGCGCAACCATCGCGGCGGCACACGAGAAACTCGTATTCATGAAAGAGAAGATCGGCTATGCTGTGGGTGATACGGCTTCCTGCCTGTACTGGCAGACCTTCTCGATGTTCCTCATGATCTTCTACACCGACACATTCGGCATCTCACCCGCGGTCGTCGGAACGATGTTCCTCATCTCGCGATTCTGGGATGCGGCGATCGATCCGGTCATGGGCGTCATCGCGGACCGGACCGAAACAAAATATGGAAAGTTCCGGCCCTGGATCCTGTGGGGCATTCTCCCCTTCACAATCGCCGGCGTCGTCCTCTTCATCACGCCCGATTTCAGCGAGACGGGGAAGATCATCTACGCCTATGTCACCTACACACTCGTGATGATGGTCTATACGATGGTGAACGTTCCCTACGGAGCGCTGCTCGGCGTCATCTCCCCTCATTCTGATGAGCGCACCACACTGGCGTCGTACCGGTTCATAGGCGCGTTCACCGGTAACATCATCGTGCAGGGGACGCTGCTGTGGCTCGTCAGGTTTTTCGGAAAAGGGGATGACAGGCTTGGATATCCCCTGGCGATGACCGTTTTCGCGGTGGCAGCCGGAGCGCTGTTCTTCTATACGTTTGCCTCCACAAAGGAGCGGGTCAAACCCCCCAAGGAGAAGAGCTCGGTACGAAGCGACATCAAAGACCTCCTGAAGAACCGCCCGTGGATCGTCCTCTGCTCGATGGGACTGATGACACTGATTTATGTCTCCATAAAGAACGGCGCGATGCTTTACTATTTCAAGTATTATGTGGGCGACCAGGCCGCGGCCGCCCCGTTCATGGTGACAGGCACCGTGTTTTCGATCCTCGGCGCCCTGTCCACTCCGTACATCGTACGATTCGTCGGGGACAAGAAACTGACGTTCATCGTCCTGACGTTCATCAGCGCAGCCTCAATGGCGGTGTTCTATTTCGCCGGCCCGCATGACTTCGTCCTCATGTACGCGACACAGATCATCGGGTCAGTCCCGGGTGCGGCGATGTTCCCCCTGATCTGGTCCATGTATGCCGATACCGCCGACTACGGAGAATGGAAATTCGGACGTCGGGCGACGGGACTGGTCTTCTCCGCCGCAACCTTCTCACAGAAAATGGGCTGGGCGGTGGGGGGCGCACTCGCGGGGTTCCTCCTCACCATTATCGGGTTTGTGGCAAATATCGCACAGAATGAGGCGACCCTCTCCGGGATCCGGAACATGATGAGCACCATCCCGGCGGCCATCGCACTCGTCGTCATCGTCATCACATTGTTCTACGAGCTGAACGATAAACTGGAGAAGCAGATCGGAAGTGAGCTGGAGGCACGGAAGGCTTCCGCATCGTAAGACGCGCGCGGGTGATCTCACCCGGGCGACGAACACAACACAATGGAAGAGAATGCCCTATGAGCACTACGATTCTGGGAGAACCGCTGCCGAACATTCCATGGGAAGAGAAGCCGAAAGGGTGTGCGGACGTCGTGTGGCGATACAGCAGGAATCCGGTTATCGGATGGAATCCCATACCGAAAGCCGCTCGCATCTTCAACAGCGCCGTCCTCCCCCACAACGGGGAGTTCGTCGGAGCGTTCCGGGCCGACCAGAAAAACGGGCGGGCGACGCTCTTCTTCGGGAGAAGCCGCGATGCCATACAGTGGGAGATCGGACCGGACCCGATCGCCTGGGTCAACGAGGCCGGCACACCGCAACCGACGAGTTATGCGTACGACCCGCGATTCGTGAAGATCGATGACACGTACTATATCATCTGGTGCGACGACATGCACGGTGCATCAATCGGTCTGGGGAGAACGACGGACTTCAGGACATTCACCCGCATGCCGAATCCACTGATGCCCTACAACAGAAATGGGGTCCTCTTTCCGAGGAAGGTCAACGGCAGGTACCTGCTGCTCAGCCGTCCGAGCGACAGCGGCCACACCCCCTTCGGCAACATCTACATCAGCGAGAGTCCCGACCTCGTGTACTGGGGACATCACAGGTTCGTGATGGGGAACAGCGGGCAGGGGTGGTGGCAGGGGACGAAAGTGGGAGCGGGACCGATTCCGATCGAAACCCGGGAAGGCTGGCTGCTTTTCTATCACGGCGTATCGTACACGTGCAACGGCTTCGTCTACAGTTTCGGCGCGGCGATACTGGATATCAACGATCCGGGGAAAGTGCTCTTCAGGACCCGGGATTACCTGCTCACGCCGGAAAAGCCGTATGAGACGACGGGGTTTGTGCCGAACGTTGCATTCCCCTGCGCTGCTCTGTTTGATGCGCCGACCGGGAGGATTGCCATTTATTACGGTGCCGCCGACACCTACACGGCAATTGCATTCGCGCAGGTCGACGAGCTGCTCGCGCATGTCAAGAGCAATTCAGAGGTCTTCTGACACCCTGACGAACGGGCCGGCCGTTCCTGACCGTTCTCAGAATTTCACATTCTCCAGATACCGGAGGCTCTCCGGTATCTGGCCGGCCGGATCGGGTGATTCATCTTCTATGAAATACCACTTCACGCCGGCCTTCCGGGCGGCCTTCAGCGCAGCAGGGAGGTTGATCGTTCCCGCACCGAGGGACACATCATTCCTGACGTCCGAGCTCCCGGTGAACAGTCCGGTGGGAGTCCCTTTCCTCATATCTTTGAGATGCATCAGCTGGAAACGGCCGCCGAATCTGTCAAAAAGCCTGACGGGGTCCTGTCCGGCATGAACCATCCAGAATATGTCCATTTCAAAACAGACGGAGTCGGGTTTTGTCCCGGCCATCAACAGGTCGAACAGCGTCCCCCCTTCCACCGGTCGGAACTCATATCCGTGGGTGTGGTAGAAGAATTTGATCCCCTCGGCCGCGAGAGCCGCTCCCGCGCGATTGAATACCAAGGCAGCCTCGCGACAGGTCTTTTCGTCGAACGGCTCCTTATGCGGGATCCATGCACAACCGGCATAGCGAAGGCCGAAGGTCCTGGCCTCGCGGATCACGTCCCCCAGATGGTCCCGAAACTGCTCGTACGGGAAATGGCCGCTCACGGCGGTCAGCCCCGCGGAATCCAGCTCTCCCTTGAACCTGTCAGGGGACATGCCGTACGTCCCTGCGAGCTCAACGTACCTGATGCCAAATCCGCGAACCCGTCCGAGGGTCCCGGGGATATCCTTTGCAAGCTGCTCCCTCAGACTGTAGAGCTGGAGACCGACAGGGCCTTTGAAGGCGGGCCCCTGATCAACCCCGTGCAGTTCCTGGGCCCCTCCCCCCGTCGAACCGAGGAGAACGCCTGCGGCAAGAACAACAGATCGCGAATGGATCAGCGTGCGACGGATGAGGTTCATTGTGAAGCCTCCGTTTTCCGGTGTGTGGAAGGATTGATTCATCGGTTACCTGAAACAGGAACTATACTCGTCCGGCATCGCCCTGATGCTCCGGATCTTCATGTCCTTGTAGAACACCTCTGTCGCTTCACTTTGAAGTTGTATTTTTCCTTTCGAGAGCGGGATGGATTTGACGCCTTCCACATAGCGGGAGTTCCGCAGAATCATCACCACATGACCGTTCACGATATGCAGGCTCTTGTCTTCGAAACAGATCAATTCCAGCTCGGTCCATTCTCCGCGGGGGCTTTCATGGTCTTCGCTCCTGAGACAGAACCCGTCACGGCCCGTTCCCGTGCCGATGGCCAGGAACGGCTGCCTGTCGCTGGCGACCGCGCACATCTTCCCTTCCGGAATCAGGGCCCGGACATCTGTGGCTGAACCGGCGATATTCCAGTAATCGCCCATGTGGCCTTCCATAATCTGAAATTCGTGCGAAAGCATCCATGCGCGCCAGTAATCCACTCCGCATTCGCCGATGGAATGATACAGCAATCCGGAATCATTCAACTTGTCGGTTCTCGGCGGCCATTTGCGGTCTCCCCACTTTACTTTCAGTTTCAGGTCGTAGTTTTCAAATTCCTGTTTGGTATAGACACAGCCATAAATTTCCCCCCGTATTCTCAAAACGGGCCCATCGTGGTCTTCAAGGACGGCGAAAGAGCTGTCCACGTTCTTATTATAGCCGACGGGTTGCACTGGTTCCCCCTTTTCATCCCGCGGCACGTCTCCCTTGTAGTCAGGCGTATGTTTGTAGCCAAGGTACATCTCCCACCGGGACAGGTCCCTGTCCAGCAAAGGGGTCCACTCGTTTTCCTGATGACAGGAACTCATGGCAAGCAGGAGTACCAGAGCCGATGCAGCGAGGTATGACACCGGCAATCGTTTCGTCTTTGTTGTCACGCGCGGATTCCTTCGTTTGAGATTTCGTCACGGCGGCGTGCGACACAGAGGAGCACGCGGACAAAGTAGTCACCACCCGGTCAAAAGTCAATAATGCGGTGCACACGATCGTGCGCTGCGCGATCATCCGAGGGTCAGAACAATGAAGTCGAATACGACATATGCAGTGTTTGCCTTACTCCTTATTCTGGCCTCGTCGACCGGGGGACAGGTCCCGCAGCGGTCTTCGCCGAGAGAAAAGCTGCTCATGGACTCCGGCTGGCGCTTCGCCCTCGGCCACGCCTTCGACACGAGGGAAGATTTCGGGCATGGCAGCGCGTATTTCTCGTACTTTGCGAAGGCCGGGTATGGCGACGGAGCCGCGTCAGCAGGGTTCGACGACCGCGGCTGGCGGAAACTGGACCTCCCCCATGACTGGTGTGTCGAGCTTCCTTTTGACAAACGCGGCGGCTTCAGCCACGGGTATAGAGCGATGGGCCGGCCGTTTCCTGAAAACAGCGTGGGATGGTACCGCAGGAGCTTCCCCATTCCGGGGTCTGATCTGGGCAAGCGCATATTCATCGAGTTCGACGGCGTCTTCCGCAATTCCATCGTCTGGGTCAACGGCTTCTATCTCGGCACCGAGCAGAGCGGCTACGGGAGTTTCAGCTATGATATTACCGATTACCTCAATTACGGCGGCGACAATGCCGTCGCCGTGCGGGTCGACGCCACAATGGAAGAAGGCTGGTTCTATGAAGGAGCAGGCATCTACAGACACGTGTGGCTCACCACGCTCTCTCCCCTGCACGTCGTCAAAGACGGTACATTCATTACCACTGATCTCCGCGCACATGCTGCGATCATTACAGCCCGGACCACCGTTGTCAATGAATCAGGAGACAAAGCGCTCTTTGATATCGAAGAATCCATCATCGATTCATCCGGCAAGTCTATCGCGTCCGGTGCCGGGAAAGGCCTGATTCTCGCGACAGGAGACCGGAAGGAATACACCAGCCAATTCACGGTTGCTCATCCCGGGATATGGTCGATCGAGACGCCGTACCTGCACACTTTGAAAACCGTCATTCGCTCCGGCGGGACGATCGTCGACGCGTATGAGACCCGTTTCGGCATCCGCACCGTTCGGTTCGATCCGGAAATGGGCTTCTTCCTTAACGGCAAACCCCTGAAGATCCGGGGGACGAATGACCACCAGGACCATGCGGGCGTCGGGATCGCACTTCCGGACGCGCTGCAGGACTATCGCGTGCGACGATTGAAGGAGATGGGGAGCAACGCCATCCGTACGTCGCACAACCCTCCCGCCCCGGAATTACTGGATGCGTGCGATCGCCTGGGGATGCTCGTGCTTGACGAGAACCGGCTGATGGGCTCCAATGAAGAGCATCTTCAAACTCTGGAGCGGTTCATGAAACGCGACCGGAATCACCCGAGCGTCGTCTTATGGTCGCTCGGCAATGAGGAATGGGCGATCGAAAGCAACATCAAGGGCGCCCGCGTGGGGAGCACCATGCAGGCTTTTGCTCAACATTTGGACTCATCACGGGCATTTACCGCGGCGATAAGCGGCGGGTGGGATGACGGTACGGGGAGGGTGATGCAGGTGATGGGATACAATTATATAGCACAGGGGGACATCGATAAGCACCACGCACAATTCCCCTGGCAGGCCGGGATCGGTACAGAAGAGAGCAACACCCGCGGCACGCGGGGCGTCTACGTCACAGATAGTGCAAAAGGGCTCATGGCAAGCCGTACACCCGAACACGGCGGCACTGAATACGGATGGCGATTCTATTCCGCCCGCCCATTCCTCTCCGGCCTGTTCTTCTGGACCGGTTTCGACTACAGGGGCGAGATGAATCCGTTTGACTGGCCCGCCGTCAGCTCGCAATCAGGGATTCTGGATCTTTGCGGGTTCCCGAAGGATATTTTCTACTACCTGAAATCCTGGTGGGGGAAAGAACCTGTTCTGCACGTCGCTCCATACTGGAACAGGAAGAACCAGGAAAAACAGGCAACCAGAGTGACCGTCTACAGCAACTGCGAACAGGTCGAACTCCTGCTGAACGGGGGGAGTCTCGGCAGGCGGGATATGCCGCGCAACGGCCATCTGGAATGGAGTGTCAACTATCAGCCGGGGATCCTGGCCGCCCGCGGCTATAGCGGCAGTGCCACAGTTCTGGAAGAAAGAGTTGAACCGTTCGCAGATGCGGCAGCCATCCGCATGATCCCCGATCGTGATATACTCAGGGCCGACGGCGAGGACGTTTCAGTCGTTACAATACAGGTGACGGATAGCAGCG
>Ga0182011_10002670_pt1 | contig 14973 bp, 8 predicted proteins | sample 711E1DmetaG_FD_120481 | JGI IMG/M metagenome (GOLD analysis project Ga0182011, IMG submission 120481) | Permafrost microbial communities from Stordalen Mire, Sweden - 711E1D metaG | ecosystem: Environmental > Terrestrial > Soil > Wetlands > Permafrost | place: Sweden: Stordalen | collected... | reverse complement strand
TGCGCCACCGACGGCGACATCGGGCGCATAGTTGCATTCACCGATGCGTTCACGTTCTGGGGCTTGGAGAAGGCCGTGACCCTGCTGGAGCAAACGCGGCACGAGCACGCGGCTGGGTTCCGTGGCGAGCTGGAGGCGTATCGGTTGGACCTGACCCGCGCCATCGACGGCCTTACGCGGCCCGATGGATTCATTGAGCGCAAGATCCTCACTGGGCGAGAGACGCGCATCGAGGCCGGCTTTGAACGGATCTGCAGTGCCATCCATCTCGCGTATACCGGCATACTCGATACCCGCTCCGATCGTTTCCAGCGCTTCGTGGCGTTCTTTGAGGAAAAGCTGATGGACGGTTTCTTCACGGGCCGGATGACCGCCGACATTGCCTACATGGGTGTAGGCGAATTCGCCTGGCATCACACCTACCTGCGACTGGGTGAGTGGAAGAAGGCGTTCGCCGCGAATCGCATCAACCTCCGCTATGGAATGACGCCGGACACGTTCCAAGTGCAGGAGCGGTTCTCGCGGAGCCACGCGAACTTCACGCCTTGGCAGCCGAACGGCAGCGGCAATGGCCGGATGTTGGAAATGATGCTCAATAGCCTTTATTTCGAGCACGATGGCATGGTTACGCTGCTGGGTGGAGTTCCTTTTCTCTGGCTGCAGTCCAATGGTATCACGCGCCTGCAGAACCTTTACACCACGCGTGGCACGGTGTTGCTCGAAACGCGGATGTTGGATCGGCATCGCTGCGCCTTGGTCGTCCGCGCTTCGGATTCCGGCGTGTTGCCGCGATTGGTGCAGGTGCCTGACCATTTTCTGCTAAGCGAGGTGAGTCCGCACGCCGTGCGACAAGATCGCGGTGTGCTGCAATTCGCGGGCGACACCGGGGAAATTCGCCTCGTGCTGCGGCAGAACCCAGAACTGTAATGCCAACCTCCCACAGAGAACCGGTTCTTACGCCCCATCATGACTCCCACAAACCTCTCACAAACACCCTGCTCGGCACGTTGCGCCCCACCCGGATCGTATTCGCCGCCATCTTTTCAAAGACGCACAAGTGATGGCATTGGATGCAGATTAGTTTTGCTCTGTCTTGTTCTGTCGATTGCGCCTGTGTCTGCGGTTGCAGCGGCATCGGAAGGTGCGATGCTGGGCCGGAACCGGATCGATGTGGATTTTTCCGAGATTATTGGGACGATTCGCCCCTTCCAGGGGGTGAATTGCGGCCCGTCCACGGAGCATTTCACGCTCGATCTTTCGGAGTATTTCCGGGAGCTGAGGATACCGTATGTCCGTTTGATCGCCCCGAACTGGCCCGGCACGGACTGCGTGCATATTCAGTATATATTCCGCAACATGGAGGCAGACCCCGACGATCCTGCGAACTACGATTTCGAGCTGACCGATCGGTACATCGCTACGGTCGTGGCTGTCGGGGCGAAGCCGATCTACAACCTCGGCCTGGGGGTGGATTCGGATCTGTGGAACGAGCACAAGACCGGGGAATATCGCAGAGCCAGATCCAACGTTCCCCCCGCGGATTTCCAGAAATTCGCCCGGATCTGTGCGAATGTCGTTCGGCACTACAATCAAGGCTGGGCCAATGGATTCCATTATGGCATCGAATATTGGGAGGTGTGGAATGAGCCGAGCCTGAAAAGCTTCTGGCTCGGGTCCCAGGAGCAATATTTCGACTTGTACTCGATCGTCGCCACCGAGCTAAAGAAGGTGGATCCTGCGGTGAAGGTCGGCGGTCCCGGACACGTGGGCGGAACGGGCCCCCAGGCGTTCGACTGGCTGGAACAATTCCTGGCCATGTGCCAGCGACGGAAACTGCCGCTCGATTTCTGCTCGTGGCACAGTTACGGGAGCGAGCATGCCGAGCCGATGAGGCAGGCCGGCGAGGTGAAGCGCCTGCTACTCAAGTACGGATTTCCCAACGCCGAGAATCACCTCAACGAGTGGAGCCCCTGCTTCACGCCGATGAATGACTGGTTTCATGACCCCGTGGCAATGCGCAACCAATATGCTCGCATTGGAGGCGGCGAGGGGGGCGCGTTCAACGTCTCGTTCCTGATCTTTCTGCAGGACAGTCCGGTGGACGTGGCCGCGTTTTATTCCGGAGACACGCTTGGCTGGGGCTTTGTGGACCGTTACGGTGCACCGAAGACCACCTTTTTCGCCTTCAAGGCCTTCTGTCGACTGCTCGACACGTCTATCCGGGTGAAAGCGCAGGGAAGTGACCTTGAACAGGGCTTCGCCGTGCTGGCCGGACTGGCGCCGGACAAATCGCGGGCCAGCATCCTGGTCAGCAATTATCGCGCGAGCTACCCTACGTACGAGATCTGCGTTCGCGGCCTGCCGTGGAGCCAAGGGACGGTAGTCACCCGCCAGGTGGTGGACCAGGGCCACGAGTTGGATACGGTTGCGACCGAGCGGTTCTCCGCCGGCGACACGCTGGCGTTCAGCGTCCCGGGAGCTGCTTCGTCCGTCTACCTACTGGAATTGGCGCCCTCGCCGACGCAATAACACGCGGCGGCGGGATACATCTGATATTGAGATCAAAATCCCGCTTCTAGCCCCCAAGCGATTATCACTTTTCACCTTAAAGCGCACGCCGACGTCGCCTTATCGCCGTCGACCAAGAGTGCCCACAACACGCTGTTCCGTCAGTGGCTCGCGTTAAGAGGCGTCGCCTCGTTGCTCCTCTTGTCCCTTATTGCATGCTTTCTGCGTGGTTCGTGCCGGGCATTATCGTGACGGGCGTCCAGGGCTGAGCACCCGCCGCACCGTCACCTCGATTTCGAAGCACTGACATTGCCCCGGTTCGAGTGAATAAGCAGGCGCATGAACCTCGATCTCGGAGAATGCCATCGCCCCGGTGCCGGGATCGTTGTAGGCCTGCACTGCGTCGCCTGGCCCTGCCGACCCGACGGCAAGCGGTGAGTAGGGCCGGTCGAGGTAAGTGCCGGCGGGATCGACCGGGAAGCGAAGCGAAATGTGCATGCGTCCACTCCCCAGGCGCGCAGGTCCTTCGAAATCGATGCTGCCGGTCGCAGCAGCGGCGCGCACTCCGATCTTGTACTTGGTGCCGCCGAGCGCCCGCAGGCATGCCACTCCGCGTTCCATGAGCAGCGCGCCCATGGGCAATTCCGTGAAATATGGCCTCACGTGGTCGGTTGCGGCGCCGTCGCGCAGGCCGATCGTAATAACCCCCTCCCGCGCGCTGGGCACTTGGGCGATGAGCCACAGGCCCACCCGTCGGCCGATGACTGTGCTGCCTTCGTTGGAAAGTTCGTGGCGAAACCTGAAGCGGAGACTCGGATCATCCGCGTTAGTTGTCGTGTGATCCAGCTGCACGGAGCGGGTGATGGATATAGGGTACTTGCCGTCGTCCGCGGCGTCCGCCGTGAGGCTTGTGCGCCACGCGTGCCACCCCGGCTTGGCGTCTGCCGGAAGGGTTGGCGAGTAGGCGCCGGGGTCCAGTGCAGGGGGCACTTGCCATCCCGCGACGTCGGGACCGAAGAATCCCTTCGGTCCAAGTTCGGGGGCAAGCCAAGTCCGCATGCCGCCCGCATTGCCGCCCTCGGCCCAGGGCGCCGCAACGAGTTTGGGCGCAACCCATAGGGCGTTTTCTTCGTCCATGCCCGCTCCGAGGATGCGAGCGGCGAGGCCCGGAACCACGACCAGCCAGGAGCTGCCCATGCGGAGTTCGGTGTGCGCGAGGCCGGCCTTCGCGAGCCCGCGGAGGAGGTCGGAGCGGGTAGTCATGGGTTTTTTTTCACGGCAGCAGCCGGACATCAGGCAAAACACCACAGATTCCAGCGCGTCGGGAGCCCTGGGGAGGGCTTGAGGCGATTGCTGCGCCGCGGAAATCCCCGCGGATCCGACAGTGACGGACGAGGCTCGCTGCATGGTCGGGGTATCATCTCGATCGATGATGAGAATGACGCCGAAGCCGGCCCATCACTCACGACAGCGACAGGATTTTGGCAGCGTGCCGCCAGCCGGGGAATCGGCATCATCGGGTGTGAGCCAAACGCCATACGTTCATTCCGATTCTGACGCCAAAGGTGCGGGCGCGTGTTTTGCCAAAGTCCAAACCGGAGGCTCCTAACGCAGAGATGGCGGCCGGCATTCTTGGGTAGGCATCTATCTGTTGCGGCCAAGGCAATGATTTGGCGCAGAGGCGATTGGAAACTCGGTTGGGCCGGGTGCGTTTCGATTGACGGAATGCATCCGACGAACGATCGGCCGTCCTCTTCTCTGTGTGATGGAGCTCAGATGAATTGCGTTTATCGTTTCACGGCCTCAAGGCAATCTGGGAGATAGTGACGGGAGAACGTTCTCCCCCAGCGATAGGAAGGACGGAAGGCTTCGGCCATTTTCACCCCGGCCTGGAAGCCCCGGAATTTCGCTGGGACTTCCAGGAAAGCCTCCAACTCATAGCCGAAGATGTCCTTCATCCACTGATTCTGACTGGCGTGCTTCGCCACCGCCTGGATTTTTCGGGCAAAGGTTCCAGTAATATCAACGTACAACTCCGGCTCAAAGTTCACCCCAGCGGGGGTATCCATGAAATAAACGTGAGGGATGCCGGCGGTGGGCGGCTCTCCCGTTTTGATGTTGGGCACGCCCGCCATGGTGAGGCACTCGTCCACGATCGCGCCAGAGATGGAGTGATCCGGGTTGTAGTCATTTCGCCAGTGGCAGAACACCACGTCCGGTCGGGCGATACGGAAGGCGTTGATGAATGCGAGGCGGGTCTCGCGGGTATCGAAAAGAAACTCGTCGTCGAATCCCAACCAAATGAGTTCGGCTCCAAGCACCGCGGCAGCCGCTTGTGCCTCCTTGTGTCGAATTGCGGCGATTTCAGCCGGGGAAATGGTGGAAGACCCCACATTGCCGTTAGTGGCCACGCAGAAAAACAGAGTGTCCCCGCGGTCGCGGTACCGTGCGGCGGTACCTCCTGCGAAGGTTTCGATGTCATCAGGATGTGCGCCGACAAAGAGTATGTTCATATTGTGATTGTTATAGGTTGGTGGCAAATGGACAATTCCCGGCGAGGGAAGGAGTAGGCCCGACCGGCCTAAACGATGGATTGGGTGTGGCGGCGTCCCTGAACGCCATCCGGAAAGCCGCCATCGGCGCCGGGCTTGGCAGCGTTTTCATGACGGGAGCCGGTTTCTTTGACGCGGACCTGCGTCTCGCTTCTGCACCCCAAAGGGTGAAACTGAGTTTTCATGGATCGATCCAGATAGGACGTGCCAAACGACTTCGCCACCGGATGGGATCAGACACGCGGAGTAGAGCCTAGACCGAAGATTGCAGGGTTTTATGGGGAGGCACCCGCGCCTTTTCGATGGGCTCGGTATTGTAGCCCGTCATTTGTTTTCTTAGTGCGCACAAGAACTGGCGTGGCGTGGCGGTTTCGCCTACTCAGCAAGGCGGTGCGGTTCGAGTATGAATTTGAAGGCATGGAAACGTTTTGCCGCGGTGTACCGGCAGGCCTCGCCGCCAAGTATGGCGGTTTTCGGGGCGCCCGCTACGTCTTATCGCTCAAAGAGTGGCACTATCCTCTCACTGAACAATGCGTACGGACCGCGCTCTTATTGGCTCGTTGCGTATCATACGATGGTGCCGTTCCGTAGGCGCCTCGGTAACCGAAGCCACAACTTCGGGCCAGAACCTGAGAAAGTCAGGGTTCACCCGATGGGGTAAATCCGTTTGCTGCGGCGCAATCCATCGGGACTACCGCGGGCAGATCCACGTTTGTCGAGTCATGGCTTTCTGGGGGGATCTATGGGCATGGCCGGTGCGCTGAGCGAATAATGCTACGAATTGAGTACATAGGCGTAGCTGCATGCTCAAAAAAAACGCATGGTTATACCCGCAATGTTGGCTTCAGACCAGAATCGGCATCTCCCGCGCAATCCCCTAATCCAAGGCAGATGCGTTCTGGAAAGCGACCTCCTGAACTGACGGAAGAGATTCTCGAGGCTTCACCGGGAGAACCGGCATCCACTTCCACCACGTTGACTACATCATCCGAATGACCCGATGAAGCTTATGTTCTGTATCCGAAGCGCACGACGGGCATTTATTGATGGTCTGTGTTTCACGTCACTTCTGGTCGTTGGCGGCGTGTCCGCCGAGCCGGCGGCGCAAATTCCGCAGTGGCAACCCCGCCTGCCACCTACGGCAGCGAAGAATCTGATTCCGAACAGCGGTTTCGAACTGGGCTCCTTCGGATGGTCGAGCCTCGGAGAAGTGACTGCTTGGGGAGGAGAATTCTCTTCCCTTTACGGTACGGTCACCGACACCGAGAAATTCGAGGGGAATCAGAGCCTTGAAATCGCCTTAGGACCCGGCAAGACGCCAGTGACGTACTTTGACGGCTGGCCGGCGGCATCCGTAGTGCAATATGCGCCCCTGGTCGTGAATCTCGGCTGGATGACGGTACAACCGGGGGAAACATATGCCCTCTCGGCCTATATGAAAGCCGACCGATCGGGCGTGCCCGCCAAGCTGGTCATGCGATTCGGCGGCGAGGTTCTGCCCAATCCGGCTCAAGCGAACACGAACGTGGAAAAGGAGTTCACTTTGACCAGGGATTGGGCGCGGTACACGTTTGTGCTCACAGCTCGGGATTGCAGCGTTTGCATTGGCATCGGTCCAGACTTAAGAACGCAACCGGATATCGCCACAAAGGTCTGGATTGATGCGATCCAGTTCGAGCGGAATGGACAAGCGTCTGTCTATGCGCCAAGGGAAATGGTGGAAACCGCGATCGAATCCGGTCGGTTCGGCAATGTCTTTACAGCGGATGAACCCGCGAGCGTGCGCTTCGTCGCCGTGAGTCAATCGCCAAGCATTGTGACGTTGAATGTTGCGGTTTCGTTGCGGGACTATTTTGACGCTGCGCTGCCAGAAACGCGTTACAGTTTCAATGTGCCGGCGGGTGGCAGAACCACCCAGTCAATTCCCCTCAAGGTGCCAGGGCCCGGGTTCTACCGGCTGACGGCCACCACGACTTCGGACGGCATGAAGCAGGAGACCGACTTTCCGCTGTCGGTGATCTATGAATACGATCAGGCCGATGCCCCTTTCGGGGTGAATCATCCGCCTACCACGGTGGGAATGCTGAATCAATTGCGTCGTGCCGGCATTCTTTGGGGGAGGAATTGGTCCGCCGACTGGAATCAGGTGGAGCCGCGACCGAATTCCTTCGAGTGGGAACAACCCGATCAACATATTGCGCGGCTTAAGAAAGCGGGCTGGCAGATCCTGACCCTATTGCCGGCTTTTTCGTCAGCCAAATGGGCCAGCGAGCTGCCACCCGATGCGGTGATTCCGCCGAATGTTTGGCGCGGCCCTGCAGAATGGGCATGGCTGTCTGCCGCCCCGAAGGATTCCGCGAACCTGGCGAATTATATCCGAAACGTGGTGGAGCGATACAAGGGCCGCGTGAACACATGGGAGTTCTTGAACGAGCCCAGCACCCTGACCGCGCTGCCCTCGCCGATCCGCGGAATGCCGGGATTCGGGTACGACGCCCAGAGCTATGTGAATCTGCTCAAGGTGGCTTCCAAGGCGGTAAAGGAGGCGGATCCCTCCGCCAAGGTGGTCGGCGGCTACGCTCTTGAGGTGCTGTTTCGCGCACCCCATTTCATTCGGGCTGGGGGTCTAGATCTCGTCGATATTCTGAACATCCATCCTTATGGCTTCTTTGAGGAGCGGCCCGAACAATTCATCCCTCAATTGGATGGGTTATTGTCTCTGATGGATGCTTCGCCGTCCGGACGGAAGCCCATCTGGGCGACGGAGACGGGTTATTATGCCGCCGACGACAAACCCTGGATGCCCTGGGTTGCGGTTCCCGGCATTTTCGCGGCTGATGTCGCGCTGAAAAACGAGAAAATGGCGGCCGATTATACCATCCGCCACGCACTGATCATGCTGTCGCATGGGGTCGAAAAGATCTTCTATCACTCGGGGGCCTCCGGTGAAGTGAACAATGGATCAAAGGACCTAGAAGACTGCTTCATGGGTCCATTGGGGCTCCCCCGAAAACTTTATCCTGCCCAAGCTTACTTGGCCCATCTGCTGGGGAGCGATTTCAAGTACGTCGGCCCGATGGCCAAGCCGGCGCATCTGGACGGGCTGCCTACCGATGCCATATACGGTTACGCGTTCCAATGCGGCAAAAGGGCGGTGCTCGCCGCTTGGGCGCCGACCGAGTGGCAACACGGTCACCAATGGTGGTTGAAGATACCGCGTGACGCGGAGGCATTCAATATCGTCGGCACGCAACTGACCGAAGGCGGTAATGGGAAGGACGTCATTCTGGGAGACTCTCCCGTGTACGTGGTGACAGAGCTCATGCCCGCGGGCGATCTGGCAGGGGCGCAGATATTGCGAATCGGCCCGAAAACGGCGGCGCCACCTTCAGGCGTTGGGGCCGCCTTTTGAACGAATCCATGCAGGCAACATTCCCCGCCGCAAGATGGCCGCGCAATCTGCGCATTCGGCGAAGTGTCGTGGGTTGGCCAGCTTGGTTCCGCATTTGGCCGAAAACCGCCAGATCAAGAAACGCTTCTCCGCCGCCCACGCAGCGTCGATGGAAAGCCGACGCAAGATCAAAAGCCCCGCCAGAGTCCACTATTTCCGACGGCACAAACCCTTCACTCTTGATGCGATGAAAACCCCCAAGGTGATCTGCTTATTGGCACTATGTCTGACCCTATCCGAGGGCTGTTCTCAAGGAGAGCAGGATCGGATTGTCTTGGCGAACACCCTGGCCGCCTCCGAAGAGAACGCAATCAAGGTTGGGCTGGCCAAAATGGGAATCGGGGAGGGATACGAGATAACAGTCGCTGATCAATGCGCCGATGTGGAGAACACGGCCGCGCAAGAAATGCAGCAGTTCCTTGCACGGGGTTCATTGTCAGCCCGGATCGTCCCTGAATCCCAGACGACCGCGGAAAAGAGAATCATCCTGGGGCGAGCATCGAGCTTGGGCACCATCCGGAATCTCGAAAACAAGGGTGAGGTGACCATTCGGAGCGTAGCCGCGGAAGATGACGGGTTCCATTTGAAACAAACCGGGAGCGACATCGTTGTCGCCGGAGCCAACCCCCGCGGCGTCCTGTATGGTGTATATGCATTCGAAGATTTCATTATGCGTGGCCCCGATGGCCCATTGGAGATCAAAAGAATTCCTCGATTTGAATCACGATACATTTCATTGCCGGTTTTTTTGACAACCGACCATCCGGCATCCTATCGCGAGTTTTCGGAAGAAACTGCGGCCTATTACGCGCGACTAGGCGTAAACGGGTGTGTTGACGGCGGCGGTGGCTCATGGGAATTGTCGCGGTTTGTCTCTAGCGACATATTCCCGTTTCAGAAGCCGCCGGACCGCGATTTGCAGCGTCGAATATCGACGACATCCTCATTGCTAAAAAAATATGGGATAGACTATTATATCATGCTCTGGGAGCCGGCGCTAGCTAGGGTGGATGCGGACATTGGCAAATACCCCACGGCCGCCCTCGGGACGGTCAAACGTCCATGGGGAGGCGACAAGAATGGTATGGACACGACCTTGTGCGTCACCAGCCCAGTGGTGCAGGAGCACTACAGAAACATGATCAAAAAGTTCGTACGGCAATATCCGGACGTAAAAGGATTCCTATTCTATAATCTGGACGGAGACTCGTGGCTTTGCACCCCGCAACTCTGCCCGCGCTGCAAAACGATCTGCCCAGATTCGCCGCCGGATACGCCGCACCCGTGGGAAACGCAGGCGCTCTTCACGGACCTATTGGCCAAGGCCTCGCGCGAAGAGCGAAGTGATTTTCAATTCATTCACTGGATATCTCACTTCCACGCCCAAGCAGCGGAGAAATTAGTCCGTCGGGCGCAGGAATACAGTGCCTTGGCGTATGGGGTGCAGAACGGCGACCATGATCTCATGATCTCCGATCCGATTGATCCGACCGGGTCCGAATTCCTTATACTGCAGAAGGTGTGCGCGGAAAGATCGGTCCCGTTTTTCGTTACGTATTCAGCGAACACTCACGAAGTAATTCCCAATGGGTTTCCATTTCCGTTTCATATAGCCGCGGCTGTGAAGAAGCTTAATGGGTGGGGTGTGCGGCATGACATTGGGAGCGGACCGATACCTTATTTCAATCAGGTGAACGCATTGGTCGAAAGGGAGTTTCTGTGGAATCCAGATCAAGATCCGGACACGTTCCTTGCAGATCTATCGGTCCGGCAATTCGGCGAGCGTGCCGGGAAGCTAATGTTCGGAGCGTGGGAGGAGATCAGAGATGGCATGAACGTCTGGAGAGACGTGCGTCTGCATCCGTTTTGTGGGAGCCAAACGCTGGTGAGTCTCGGGTTTTCGTATTTCACCAACGCCCGAGCGATCCTTCCCGATATAGTGGAATACTACGATCATTCGCTCCAGATGCTCACAAACGTTGAGCCTTTCCGTGCTCCGGATTACCAGAGGTTCAGGGAGAAAGAATTCCTGCGAAGATTTGAACTGATGGGAACTCATCTGGCGAAAGCGGCCGCGCTCGCGAAACAGGTGACCGCGAAGACGGAACCCGATGAACCGATCGGTATCTGCTATTTCCGAGGCGATTCGGTCCCGACCAGAAAAGAGTATGCCGAACTGAACTATGCGCCCATCGCGATCGCGGACGTTTATTGCCAGCTACGCTGCAACATGCTTCGCGCCTACCATCTGCTGACAGACATCAAAACGGCTGACGCTGCGGGCGACGGAAAGACGAAGAAGGAAGACCAGAGGCAGTATTACGAATTGATCAGCAAGGACATTGCCGTACGGAAGAGCTTTATTCGGCTGCTGACAGAATTCTCGGAGATGCGGCCGTGCCTCACACGAACGAGTTTGTCTGAGCAGGGCATTGCGCATCAAATTTCCTATATGAATGGAGAGATTGAGAAGATGGAGAATTTCCGGCGGGGAAATTTGAATTAGATTTGGCGATGTTCACCTGCAAAATGGCTCGCGATATTCCATTGGTAGCCGCCCCTTCTGCAGATCCAGCTCAAATGGATCTAGTCCGATTGTTGCGGGCTGCCCGACTCGTCAGTTCTCCTAGTCCCGTTGTCCGCCCACTCAGTGGAGGGGTATCCTGTGACATCCTCCTTATTGAGGATGGAGATAAAAGAATCGTGGTGAAGCGGGCATTGGAGAAGTTGCGGGTGAAGGACGATTGGTTCGCCGATACGGTACGTAACCGCTATGAGCAGGCCTACATGCGATACGCTAACGAGATTGTGCCGGGCTCGGTGCCCCGAATTCTCCACGCCGACCACGACCGAAACTTTTTTGCGATGGAATACCTCGGCGCTGGCTGGACTAACTGGAAAACCGAGCTTCTCGCAGGACGGATTGAGGCCCGCTACGGGCGCATAGCCGGCGAAACCCTAGGTGCAATCCACCAGGCCTCGTGGGACGAAAGCGCACTCCGGGAAGCGTTCGCCACCACGGGGAATTTCATCAAGCTGCGCATTGAGCCGTACCTCCTCACCACGGGCGCCCGTAACCCGACGTTGGAGACCCATTTCAAAGCCGAAGCGAGGCGACTCGCCAGCGTTTCGCTCGCTTTGGTCCACGGCGATTTCAGCCCAAAGAACATCATGCTCCATCCAAGCTCTGCGCGGATGATGATACTTGATTGCGAAGTGGCGTGGTTCGGTGATCCGGCCTTTGACGTCGCGTTTTTCGCGAATCACCTCCTACTCAAAGCCTTGCACCGCCCCGCAGACAAGGAGGGCCATCTCTCCATTATGACTTCTTTTTTGAAGGCTTACAGGATCGGCCTCGGCCGATATTGGTCGAAGGCACTCGAGACGCGGGCGACCCGATTGTTGCTGATGCTTTTGTTGGCGCGCGTCGATGGCAAGTCGCCGGTCGAATACCTTTTGGACAAACCCGGGAAACTGGGCCTTGTCCGCGAGTTTGTCACGCGCGAGTTGCCGCGCCCGCCGGATACGTTCGCCACGCTCGCTGCGAAGTGGTCGGCTGCATTGCCCCAATCATGAGAATCCGATCCACCGATGCTTTCCAAATCTTCGACTCGCGCGGCGAACCGACGGTTGAAGCTGTGGTCACGCTGGAAAACGGCATGACTGGCCGGGGGCTGGTTCCCTCGGGAGCCTCGACTGGCCAGTTCGAAGCACTCGAACTGAGGGATGGCGACCCAACGCGGTTTCGCGGCAGATCGGTTCTCAAAGCGATTGCCAACGTGCGAGGCGAGATCGCGTCGGCGGTCGCCGGGCGTGATGTTTTCGATCAACGTGGCCTCGACGAAGCGCTGGTCGCTCTTGACGGAACCCAGGGCAAATCCCGCTTGGGCGCAAACTCTATTCTGGGGGTCTCAATGGCGGCGGTAGATGCCGCTGCCCGCTGCCTGGGAAAGCCGCTCTACGAACATTTGGGTGCCGGAACGCTGCTGCCGCTCCCCGAAATTCAGGTATTTGGCGGCGGAGCGCACGCCAATTGGCGCACTGACATCCAAGACGTCCTCGTCATTGCGACTGGCGCGCGCACCTATGCGGAGACGCTGGAGATCGCCTCTAGTGTCTTCCATGCCGCGGGAGAGGTCATGAGGTCGCGTGGGAGACTCTTTGGAGCGGCCGCCGAAGGCGGGTGGTGGCCGGAATTCTCGACCAATGAAGAGGCCCTCGCCACATTCGGCGAAGCTGTAACGAAAGCCGGTTACACGCTGGGCAAGGAGGCGGCCCTGTCGCTGGATATCGCCGCGAGCGACCTCTACGACGAAACGAACGGTACCTATCGGCTCGACCTCGATGATCAGACGCTCACGTCGGAAAAGTTCGTGGATCTGATGATCTCGTGGTGCAAGAGGTACTCGGTGCTCTCGATAGAGGATCCGGCCGCCGATACCGATTGGGCAGGATGGAAACGGTTCTATGACGCCTGCGGCGATGAGCTACAGGTGATCGGCGATGACTTGTTCACTACTAATGCATCCCGGATCAAGGAGGGAATTGAACGGGGCGTGGCGAACGCAGTCCTGATCAAACCCAACCAGGTCGGCACGGTAACGGAGACGATCGACGCTATCCGCATCACGCAGCAAGCGGGATGGAACCCGGTCATTAGCGCGCGCTCAGGAGAGACTGAGGATGCGTTTGTCAGCCACTTGGCAGTAGGCACTGACGCGGGTCAGCTCAAGGTCGGCTCGTTTTGCCGGAGCGAACGGATGGCCAAGTGGAACGAGGTGCTGCGTATTGGGCGCGGCCTCGGCGGACGTGCCCGGTTCATCGGAGCATCGCTGCTCCGGGGTGGGAGGAGAACATGAAGATCAAACTCGCGTACGGTTCGGGCATGTTGACGGTCGAGCTACCGGATGGCCGGACGACCGTCATCGAACCGGGACACACGCCACCCGTGGCGGACGAGCGCGGAGCGGTGATCTCCGCTTTGGAAGCGCCCATAGCGGCGAAACCCCTGCGGGAGTGGATCCACCCGGGCGCGAAGGTGTGCATCACGTTCAGCGACATGACGCGGGCGACACCGAACGAGCGGATCATACCGTGGCTGCTCGATCACCTTAGGCATGTGCCGTGCGGGGACATCACGCTGATCAACCAGATCGGCACACATCGCCCCAACACTCGCGCCGAGCTGGAGCAAATGCTCACTCCCGAGATCATGGCCACCTACCGGGTCCTCAACCATGAGCCGGAGAATCCGGAGGAGCTCGTCCAGGTTGGCTACACCCGCGACGGTACGCCTGCCCTGATCAACCGTCATGTGGTGGGCGCCGATGTGCGTATCATCACGGGGTTCATCGAGCCGCATTTCTTCGCGGGTTTCAGCGGCGGGCCCAAGGGGATTATGCCCGGCACAGCCGGGCTCCAGACTGTGTTGAGCAACCACCGCGCACGGCAGGTTGGGGATCCACAGGCGACGTTTGGAATCACGGAAGGAAACCCGCTCTGGGAGGAAATCCGGGACATCGCGCTGAGCATCGGCCCAAGTTTCCTCTTGAATGTGACGCTCGATACCCTCCGCCGGATCACTGGGGTGTTTGCCGGCGACCTGATTCGCGCGCACAAGGCCGGATGCGAGTTCGTCCGAGACACCGCGATGCAGCGGGTAGACGCGCCGTTCGATATCGTGATCACCACCAACAGTGGTTACCCCCTCGATCTGAACCTCTACCAAAGTGTCAAAGGCCTGAGTGCGGGCGCCCGGATCGTCAAACCGGGCGGCACGCTCATCATCGCGACCGAGTGCCGTGAAGGCGTTCCCGCCGGCAGCCCCTGCGACGTGTTGCTGAGGAGTGTATCCGGGCCAGAGGTTTTGCTGGCGCGGCTCAATACGCCGGGATTCTCGCATCCGGAACAATGGCAGGCGCAGATCCAAGCACTCATCCAGCAGAAGGCGGAGGTCTTGGTGCATAGTTCAGTTCCCGATGACACGCTGCGTGCGGTGCACCTCAGGCCGTGCCGCGATATCGGCGCCACAGTCCGGGAGCGACTGGCCGCGCTCAGCCCGCGGGCGCGCGTGGCGGCTCTGCCCCACGGCCCACTGACGATTCCTTATCTGCAAACACTCGAAAGGTGACTATGACCGGCCATCACCCCATACGCCCCGACTTTAATCGCATCCGCAAAACTGTTCGGCGCGAGGAACCCGACCGCGTTCCGCTGGTCGAGGCGCTCGTGGATTTCGAAATCCAAGGTCGATTCCTCGGGCGGCCGGTAACGTTCGAAGACCTGGAAGCACAGGTCGAGTTTTGGACAAAAGCGGGTTACGACTACATCCCGCTGGTTGTTGGAATGATGCGTCCCGGTAAAGTCACCGAGGACTCGTCGATTTCGCGGGTCCTCCGTGACTCGCTTGAGAAGGAGGGCGTCGATGTGAGCGATGAACGAAGCTGGAACCTCGAGTATACG
>Ga0182011_10002668_pt1 | contig 14977 bp, 24 predicted proteins | sample 711E1DmetaG_FD_120481 | JGI IMG/M metagenome (GOLD analysis project Ga0182011, IMG submission 120481) | Permafrost microbial communities from Stordalen Mire, Sweden - 711E1D metaG | ecosystem: Environmental > Terrestrial > Soil > Wetlands > Permafrost | place: Sweden: Stordalen | collected... | reverse complement strand
TCAAGTTTGAAAAGCGCCAAGGCGCGCTCCTGGCAAAGGCTCTCTATACGGTCCACAATCTCGTTGCCACCATAGTAACGCTTGCCCGGATATCCTTCGGCGTATTTGTTCGTCAATTCGGAACCAAGGGCTTCCAACACATCTTTCGAGACGTAATTCTCCGAGGCAATCAGATTGATGACTTTCAATTGGCGTTTTTTCTCCGCAACTATGAGTTTTTTTATTTGAGTGTCTTTCATGGGAACAATCGTATCATATTCAAATAAAAAGTGCGGCTCGGGGTTTAAATGTAAAAAAATAGTGGGGGCCGTGCAACTTGCACAGACCCCCACCCCCCACTTCGACCGAATCACTCAACCTCAAACAAACAACATCTCATCTTTACGTCGGGAAGGAACGGAATGTTCACCTGAGGTCCTGGAGGAACCAAGTGGGCTCAGGCGAACTAAAATGCGGGGCCTGGCGGCAAATACTTGAGATAATACTCGGGAAAAGACTAATAAAATGGTCGCGGTCTCGTCCTTTTCAAATCCTTTTCAAAGCGCCAGCGCCCCTGTTGGTAGATGGGGGGAATTTCGTTGATCAACTTACTCTGAACCAGCACCCTTAATGTTTTACGTCACGAGTTTAAACCCGATGACATTTTAATTATTTTTGGGGGTGAGCATCACGCTAGGGTTCTTCGGACTGATCGCCGATTACCTGCCATCGATAACCCTGGGGAAGGGTTCATTACCTCTACGTAACGGTAGAGAGCGTTCAAAGACTAACTCGTAAACGGAGCGTCCCGTGCCCTCATAACTTACACAGCACAGGGTCATGTGTCACAAGCCCTGGTCCAAGAGGCAATCTACTCCTATACCTTAAAGCTGTCAACAGCTTATCAAGGTAGTTATCCACCTCCAGTTTTTCGAGGTTAGAGCTGCCTTACATGCCCAATTGCCTCTTAATCTCCGCTATGAAATCCTTCTTCACCTCTTCAAGTGGCCTGTTGGCATCAATGATGACGTGCGGCACCTTGGCCAAAAATTTCAAATAGCCGTCGCGGACTTTCTTGTGGAAGGCAATCTCCCTATCGTCGAAGTGGTCGTATTGTTTGCCTTTCAAGAGCGACTGATTGCGCCTGTTGGCTCGGCGGACGCCTTCTTCGGGAGCAACATCGACGAATATATATAGGTCCGGCAGTACGGCGAGTCTCTTGCGCAAGCCCCAGAAGATGTCCTCCAATTGGCCATTGGATTGGGCGCAAATCTGATAGGCATAAGATGAAGCGTCGAAGCGATCGGCAATGACCGGCAGACCGTTCTTTAACGCCGGCATGATGGCATTCTGGGTATTGTCGAACCTGGAGGCGAACATCAGGCACAGGGTCGTCTCCGCCGGAGCAGTCTTGGCCAACGGATTCTTCAAAGTCGCTTCGCGTATGACTTCCGCGTACGGCGAGCCTCCTGGCTCGCGAGTGGTAAATATGCGGTCGCCGAGAGCGTCTTTCAAAGCAATGAGTAAAGTCGATTTGCCGGAGCCTTCTCCCCCTTCGATGACGATGAATTTTGGTTTTGAAACCATTGGAAGGATTGTAACAAAAAAGGCCGACTCCTACGAGCCGGCCATAGACTGGTTAGAGAGGCCGCCTACTTGTGTACGACCACGGAATCGGCAGAGACGCTGTATCCGCAATGGCATTCTTCAAGGTTGCAACGCGGACAACCATTCTCGAAGGTTCTCTGGAATGCCTCGGCCACGTCGAAGCCCGTGCAACTGGCCACGGCAAAGATGTTCGTGAAGACGTCCGCCAGCTCAAGACTGATTTCTTCAAGACATTCATTGCTTTGACACTTCTCGAATGCTTGGATAGCCTCGGCAATCTCCGCCATCTCTTCGGTCAAATGCATACCAGACCCGCCTAAAGTATTATTCGGGTAAATCTGTCTCAAAAGCATTTGAAACCATGTCATCGAATGCGGACGCAACGACTCGTCCGGAACGATGATAGCGCGCCCGGGCTTGTTGTCCGGCGGACACGTACACGGCCGATTAGCGCAATAAGGGCAGACGCCGGGAAAATACTTCCAGAGGCCCTGCTCAATATCCACATGATAATGGTTAGCCAAAGCGAACGACCATGAGACCATCATTGCACTGTCGTGAAGGATGATCTGAGTTCGATTCTTCCTGATGCCTTTGGTCGTATGGCCCCAGTAACGAATCATCTTGATGAGGATATCGCGCGGATCGGCGAAGTGAAGATCATTCTGCTTTCCATACATATCCCGATTGAACTGCTGAAAATCAGAGACTGTGATTGGCTTTCGATTCATAACATTCCATTGGTTCTATTGTTTTTTGTCAATTACTAGCTCCATCCTAGCTAAAAACGCTTAGAAGTCAATTACCTCCCAGTGCTTCCGAACCTCCCGTGCCCACGCGAAGTCTCCGAAAGCTTCTCTACTTCTTCGAGCTCTGCAATAGCGACAGGAAAGATGACCAGCTGGGCTATTTTGTCTCCGATATGGATCTGATACGGCTCCTTGCCCAGATTGATCAGATTTACGTTATATTCTCCCCTGTAGCCGGCATCGAATACGCCGCCCATGACATGTATGCCCGCATTTTTAGGCAGACTGCTTTTGTCTTTCATAATAGCGGCATAACCTTCCGGAAATTCCAGAGCAAAACCGAGAAAAAACACGTACCTCTCGCCCGGCTCGAGCAATTTATCTTCTAGAGAATAGATGTCCATGCCAACATCGCCCGGATGGGCGTATGATGGCAACTTCGTTGATGGATTAAGTTTGAGGATTTTGAGATTCATTTTATTTTTCGAAAATATCACCTCTTGAAAAGCTCCGTGGCTCCTTCGACCAAGTATACCTTATCAATACCAGCCTTTATCATCTCGTCCCAGCACGGCCTGCAACACCACCAATGGCCATAGAGATATAAATCCGCCCCTTGAATAGAGCCTTTATTTTTCAAAGCATCCTTGACCGCTCGCGTTTCGCCATGATGGCGCGATGACGAACATCCTGGACACAACCAATACTTGGTACCAGTCTTTATCTTGAGAAATCGCCGCACGCAAAAGGTATTTTTATGGAAATCCAACAGCTTATCATTCTTCAACGCCGATTGATTGGCCCCGCGACCGACAATCTCACCATTCAAAACGACGACTGCTCCCGTTGAATGATTCCTGTCCGTAGACATGGTATCCCGCACGCGCTTCGCTTCGCGCATGAACTCATTGTCCGCTGGAACATAACCGATGGTCCTTTCTTCCGGGAGATATGGATATTCGTTGGTCATAGGAAATATCCCCGCAATTATATATAATTAAACCCTTATGACCAAGTTTGACGAAATCTATCAGAGCATGGTGCGGAGAATCATGACCGAAGGAGAAGAGGAGGTGAACAAGAGCAAGCAGGCCGGAAGCGAACGGGCGACATACATGACCAGGGCGATTCCTGGAATGCATTTCTCCACCGACATAGAGAAAGACGGTTTCCCTATATTGACGTTGCGCAAGATACCCATCAAAGCCCCCGTCGCCGAACAAGCTTGGTTCATTATGGGTTCAAGAAAACCGGATGACTTTTTAAGGGATTATACAAAAATATGGGACGTGTTCACTAATCCAGGCGACGTAGTAACTGTTGCGTATGGATACCGGTGGAGAAAGCATTTTGGTAGAGACCAAATCGCTCTTTTGATTGATCTGCTTAGGAATGAGCCCGGCTCTCGCCATGGCGTCATAGTCACCTGGGATCCAGCGCAAGACGGCCTGTCTCTGCAGAAAAAGAAGAATGTCCCGTGTCCATATACATTCACTGTGAATATAATTGGTGGAAGGTTACACTTGCATAATATTGTGCGCTCAAATGACGTCATCCTCGGAGTTCCGTTCGATGTATTGGGCTTTGCCCTGCTCCAATGCCTTCTGGCCCAAGAATTAGGCGTTAGGCCAGGTGTGTATAGCCATTCCATTTCCAACGCTCATATCTATGACTCGCATTATGAAGCCGCAAAAGAGCTGATGAGTCGGAAAAATGAACACCAGAAAATAGTTTTGGAGTTGCCGGAGAATTCTTTCAGAAAGATAGAGCAGAAGGATCGCCAGACGGTTGATGCGATCATAGACAATCTTACCAAACAATATCATCCATCGGATCCTATTACCGGCATAAAGATTGTCCCCTATTAATCACTCTGTTAATCATTTGGCTTTTGGTCTATAATTCCCGTCATGTCCATCCTCACCAAAAAAGAGATCCTCGACCGAGTGAAATCCGGTTCCATATCATTCAAGCCGGGACTAGACCAATTCCAAGTGCAGGCTCACTCCATCGACCTTCGCCTGGGCTATACCTTCATGATACCCAAGATGTGGCACATGACGCCGCATGGCCGCGAATCACTGGATATCACCCACTTCGACAAGCGCAATAACGAATATTTCGAGGTCATAGAGCTGGAGCAAGGACAATATTTCGAGCTTTTGCCGGGAGAATACATCCTGGTCTCAACTTTGGAGTCTATCAGGATGGCAACCGACCTCATGGGCGTCTTGTATCCGCGCTCATCCACCAACCGCAAGGGCTTGTCACTAGACTTGACCGGCCTCATCGATGCCGGTTATGACGGCCAACTAGTATTGCCGATAAGAAACAACACCCGTTCACAAGCTATCCGCCTTTATCCTGGCGAACGACTTTGCCAGGTAGCGTTCGAGGAGCTCAAGGCAGAAGTTGCTCCACGTGAAAGTAAATATCATCAGAAAGACATCATCGAAGGCGTACTCATGGAAAAGCGTGAGGAAGCGGATCTTATCGCTTCCGGAGACATGAAGACTCTGAAAGATAAGTACCGTATACAGTAATCTTTTAATTTTCAATCTTTCAATTCTATGAACTGTTTCATCATCGCCGTCCTGTCGGCTGACGGCTACATAGCCAGAGATTCTTCGGCGCCATCGACCGCCTGGACCGGTAAGGCAGACAAGAAGCGTTTCGTGGAGATATCCAAACGCGCCGGCGTGGTGGTCATGGGCCAGAACACTTGGAAGACCTTCAGCAAGCCGCTCAAAGACCGTCTGACCATCGTCTATTCTCCAGAGCCTATCCCCGATCTACCGCCAGGAGTGGAAATAACGGCAAAAAGTCCGGCTGATCTATTGGCTGAATTGGAGAAACGAGGATTTAAAGAGGTGGCTATTTGCGGAGGCTCGCAAATCTACACCATGTTCATGAAAAGCGGCTTGGTAAATAAGCTTTATTTGACTGTTGAGCCGGTCATATTCGGCGATGGAATAAGGTTGTTCAAGGAAAGCTTGGACTATAAGCTCAAGCTGGAAAATTCGACTCAAACAGAAGACGGCGCACTCCTGTTGGAATACGCCGTCAATTAAAAAGAAAAGGCTACTCGCTTTTTTCCTCCTTTCCTTCGTTCATATTTTCCCAATTCCAGACGCGATTCTTATTATATTCGAGCTTCTTCAAAATAGATTCCTCTATATCGATATCAAGCACGGCACATAGATGAATAATTCTTTGGACTGCATCGCCAAGTTCTTCTTCAAGTCCGTCCTTTCCTTTTATATTCTTATGGCGATACGCTTCGTAGGCTTCTGATATCTCTGAGTGAATAAGGGCAATTTTCTCGGCCACGTCAATTTCTTCAGCTTTCGTCCCGAAACCCTTTGTTTTTGCCTGATCAATAATCAGTTCACTTAATTTCTGAACAGTAATAGACATTATACCCACATCATAACCCAGGCCGGCATAAATAAACAGCCAAGTTTATTTGACGTCGACTCCCATCTGCCTAGCCGTACCGGCCACTATCTTCATAGCGGCATCTATATCGCCGGCGTTCAGATCCGGCATCTTCTTCTCGGCGATTTCTTTGAGTTGAGCCTTGGTCAGCGTGCCGACTTTAACCGTATTGGGCTTGCCGGAGCCTTTGTCTTTCTTCAAGGCCTTCAATATGAGACTGGAGGCCGGAGGAGTCTTCAGGACGAAATCATATGAACGGTCTTCGTAAACGGAAATGACGACAGGGATCATATCGCCCATCATGCCTTTGGTGGCTTCGTTGAACTTCTTGGTAAAGTCGCCAATATTGACGCCGGCTTGGCCGAGAGTTGGGCCCAAAGGAGGCGCTGGCGTAGCTTTGCCTGCCGGAGCGATGATCTTTACCTTTTTGATGATTTTCTTGGCCATTTGATGTATTCGTTATTCGTAATATTCGGATAAGATTCGTGGATTCGTATTATACCTAGACTTTCTTAACTTGCAAGAAATCCAATTCGACTGGCGTTTCCCTACCGAACATGGATACGAGAACCTTGATCTTGCCGCGCTGGGTGTCTACTTCGGCCACCTTGCCCTCGAAGTCCTTGAACGGGCCGTCAGAGACCTTAACCAAGTCGCCTTCGGACAGATCTATAGCGTGCTCGGTCTGACTGGCCGACATACGACTGAAGAGCGCCGTCACTTCCTTCGGGTCTAGTGGCACGGGATTGACACCGGAGCCGACGAAACCGGTGACACGCGGCGTATTGCGGACGACATACCAAGAATCTTCGGTAACAATCATCTCGACCAGTACATAGCCTGGATATATCTTCTCTTCCTCCTCCACGCGCTTGCCGGACTTGACCTTGATCTTCTTCTCGGTCGGCACGACCACACTGAATATCTTGTCCTCCATGCCGAGAGACTCAATGCGCTGTTTCAAGTTGCGGGCCACGGCGTTCTCATAGCCGGCATAAGTGTGTATGGCGTACCATGGGCGTTCTCCTGTTGTGATTTGTTTGGCCATATTAGAAAAGAAGTGTTAGCAATCTCGAGAAGACAAAGTCTGATACGCCGAGAAGGGCGGCAGTAGCGAGAGAAACGGCTATGACGAGCAGAGTAAATCTGATGGTCTGCTGGCGAGTCGGCCAATTGACGTGCTTCATCTCTGCGCGAGTCTCTTTTATGTATGTAGCGATGCGGCTCATGTGTTTATATCTGTATTAAAAAACCCCGCTGGGGATTACCTGTGTATAGTATATCCCCGTGAACCAAAAGTCAATGGCCCAAATAAGGCTTAAAGTAAGCCTTACTGTATCTCGTAAGTTATAGTAACATTGCTCGTAACCTTCTGCTGGCCGGTCGAAATGTCCGGAACTGGAGCCGCTTTGGCAGAATCCGTAGAGGCATTCATGGCGTACATGACCGGCTGTGGATACGAGCCATTGTTATCGGAGAAACTGACTATTCGAATCAAGCTGACTCCAAGCTGGCTCGCCAAAGTTTTGGCTTTGGCTTGCGCATCGGCGATGGCAATCGTTCGCGCTTGCGATTGTACGGCATCCGGATTATCAACAGCAAATGAAGGACCGTTCAAGTCAGTCACGCCTAGCGTGCCAAGGGCAACAAGGAGAGTTCCGGCTTTGGTAGTGTCGCGCAATTTGACCGACACGCTCTCGGAGACATCATAGCCGGTGATGACTGATTTGCCTGGAGGGCAATATGCGATTGCAGGGGTCGGAGCCGATGCTGGTATCATTACGCCGCTAGAAGAAACTCCGCCGGAAGCACTTGAGGAATTAGAGACACCGGCCGACATCGGACAAACAGCATTCTGGTATTCGTAATGCGGGTTGATGGAATAATACGTCGTCTGGATGTCCTTCTTGTCGACGCCTTGGCCTTCTACGGCAGTCATGGCGGCATTGATCTTGGTCGTAACCTTGGCCTGAGCGTCAGCCACGACTTTTTCAGTGTCATTCACAGTGAATGAGAAAGTGGCTACATCAGGGATAGCATAAGCATCGCCGGTACCAGAAACACTTATGGTGTTAGTAGGACTGATGCCGGAACCTATATACCCTATGGACTTGAACTGACCAATAGAAAGAGCGAGCAAATAAATGGCAAGCAAAATGCCGACGATAGCGCCAATCTTCCAGACCTTTTGTTGGATGGGCATGGTTATGTTTTATTAATTGATAATATAATACGAATCAACGAATGTATCCGAATACTACGAATGACGAATCTGCAAATCATATTTTACCACATAGGTCGAGAAGGTTCTCGAATAGTGCCAAGACCGTCATGGGCCCGACACCGCCCGGAACCGGCGTGATTGCTCCGGAATCGCCTAGAATGGGCAGCACCGCGTTGAAATCAACATCACCGACAAGCTTCCTCTTGGGTATCTCCTCATCGAGCTTAACTCCGCTCACTTCATTTATGCCGACATCAACAATGATCTGGCCCGATTTCACATGCTGTGCGGTTATTAGCTTCGGCTTCCCTACTGCACATATGATGACGTCAGAGGCCAGAGTTTCTTTCAAAAGGTCAGTTGTCTTGGAATGACAGACGGTCACAGTGGCGCCTTCACTGCGGCACATGGCGGCTATGGGCGTACCCACCAACTCTGATCGGCCAATGACGCAGACCTTCTTGCCTTTAAGGCTGATCTTATAGAAATCAAGGAGTTCGCGCACGCCACGAGCCGTAGCCGGCCAGATTGCGCCGCTTTTATTGGCATTCCATCTATTCACGCTAGAAGAAGTCAGGCCGTCGGCGTCTTTGGATGGATTGACGGCATCAATGATTGTTTTTTTGTCTATCTCTGACGGCAACGGCAGTTGGACGATGATACCGGAGACTTTCTTATCATTATTAAGCTTATCGATCTCGGCAATTGATTCATCTTGGGATACGTTCTCCTTCAAATGCACATGCCTCACCTCAATACCTGCCTCAACGGCAAACGATTTCTTGGCCTTTATATACGAAGCCGTATCAGGCCTATCTCCGACTTGAATGATGGCCAAAGTAGGCGGAAAACCGCGAGTCGCCTTGAATGTGGCGACCTTTTGATCGAGCTTCTTGGCAAGCTCGGTTCTGGCGATGCGGCCGTCGAGGATTTTCGCTGACATGATACCGGAAAGCATAGCATAAATCTGATTTCTGACTCTTGGCCAAAATCTTCATCGTTTCTATATCGGATCTTCATCGTTTCTTCATAACTTCTTGAGCGTTTCTATATCGCCCCTCTGATAGGCTGTGCAGGCCGTGGAAATATACTGCACAAAAACCGATAAATTAACCGGAACCGACTACCATGAAGTAGTTCGGAAAGCTCGACGCGTATATAAAGATATTACTTCTAAGTCAAAGAGAAAACCGTATATCCGGTCGGCATATTTCAAAAGAGAGAAGGTGTTCTTGGATTATTTCTGGCAACATTTGCAGGAGAAGAACTGGCACGATCGCTTGAGAAGATTGCGATTTTATTCCTGCGCACTTGATCTGATTAAAAATTCACGCTCATGCTATGAATCGAAATTTAATCCGAACAATTATTCGGAAATGTTCTACAAATTTAAGGGAACTACTCAAAGCAAAGAGATATTCATTGTCCAAGTAAAAGAAAACCTGAAAAGAGGCGAAAAATATTTCTTGTCAGTCTTTCCGGAATGACCTCATAAACGAAAAAAGCCCTCCGCTAAGTGTGGTGCTGAAACCACGGGCCGAGTAGCTCTTTTCTTGATTGTAAGTTTAGCGCAAAAATGATGTTTGTCAAATCTTTAACCACCTAGCAAAAATCCCGCACGGCAAGAGCCTTTGCGGCTTTCCACTTTCTTCTATAGCTAATTCTCCGATCTCTATCTCTCCGCCGAATTTTTCCTTGAGTGGCAGGAGATTATTCTCATACGCTATGGCCGAATATCCGGCAGAATAGCCGTTTATCAGGAAGAAGAGAGGCTCGGGCTTCAAAAGCTTCTTGCAATTCTCCATGAGAGCCAGAAAATGATCTTCTATCTTCCACAATTCGTCCTCCGGACCATGGCCGAATGACGGAGGATCCATGATGATGCCGTCGTATTGCCGCCCGCGGCGGATCTCGCGCTCGACGAAAGTTCGCGCGTCTTCCACGATCCATCTTATCGGCTTATCTTTTAGTCCGGATAATTCCGCGTTGTCTCGAGCCCAAGTTATGGCCGCCTTGGAACCGTCTATGTGCACTACTTTTGCTCCAGCTTGGGCGCAAGCGAGCGTGGCACCGCCGGTATAGCCAAAAAGATTTAATATTTCAATGTATTCTTCCTTCTTTGCTTCTTTGCTTCTTTCTATTGTCTTTTTAAGCCATTCCCAATTCGGCGATTGTTCGGGAAAAAGGCCCGTGTGTTTGAATGCCGTCGGCTTTATCCAGAATTTCAGGCCGGCGAAATCTATGGCCCACTTTGGCGGCACTTCCTTGCGGAATGACCAATCGGCCCCGGCTTCACTGCGCAAAAAATAAGCGTCTGCTCTCTTCCATTCTTTTTCATCCAAACGCTTAGGCCAAAGAGCCTGCGGATCAGGCCTCGATAATGTGAATTTTCCGAAACGCTCGAGCTTCTCCCCTTCTCCGGAGTCTAGAAGATCATAATCGGCGGATGATTTGGTTGTAAGAATTTGCGGTGATGACATTGGTTATTGAAGTTTGAATACAGGCTGATTCTTCGAGCTTCTCCGTAGCATGACTATAGCCATAATAAAAAGAAAGGTAGATGTCGTGGCCGAGCCCATGCAATATATGCAGATAGAATGGAGAATGAATAATTGCAGATAAACGAACCACAACGACATGCCGAAGCCGAGAGCCGTTGCCATGAGCGTCCATTTGAGGATAGCCGCATGGTAAGCTTTTATCTCTCCGGCTCCATGCTTGGATTCGATATACAGGAAAGCGCCGACGGAGACTGCCAGATAATAAATCGCGCCTAGAAGAGATGTCGGCACGCCGAATATGACGGAGTACGAGCTGGTGAGAACGGCTTCACAGCCTTCCGTAACCGAACATGGTGGAATAACGCCGCGATAATGTTCTATAGTGAGATACGACGCGTCAGCGAAGCCGAGAATGGCCACGATGAGAAAGAAGGCCACGATGGCCGTCCTGACTTCAGCGAGCGGCAGAGTCAATGATCGCTTTAAATGCTTCATATCCTTGTGGGTTAGTTATGATCTTGCCGTTAACGAAGAAGGTAGGAGTGTAATTTATGCCTAGAGCCTGGCCTTCGGCTTGTTCGCTCTGTATGAATTGCTGCGCGGCAGGGCTGTCTATGTCCCGATCAAATTGTGCCTGATTCAAACCGAGCTCTACGGCATAGCCATCGAAGGTTTTTCTGGCCGCGGCATCAGACTGATTCTCCCAATCGGCTTGACCGGCATATATGAGCTTGTACATATCCCAGAATTTTCCTTGGACGGAAGCGGCTTCAGACGCTTGAGCGGAAATAAGGGCATTCGTATGTTGTGGTAATGGGAAATGGCGGAAAACGACTCGGAGCGAAGTCGAGGCTTCGGCGACCGCCAGTTTTTCGACCATGACGGCATACACGGCACACGCAGGGCATTGAAAATCGCCATACTCTATGAGCGTAACCTTGGCGTCGGCGGGACCTTCCGTATGATCTTGAATCGTGACCGCTGCAGGCGAGCCGACATTTGGTAGACCATTTGAAGCCGGTTTATTCATGGCCACAAATAGGCCCCAGATGATGAGGACTAGGACGATGAGGAAGACTATCCAAAATATGAGGCGTTTTGTGTTCATGGCTTCTGATTATACAGGCTTTACGGGGTTTGCGCGATTTTTCCTTCATTTTCTTCAGTTTTTTCTTCTTTATCAGCTTGGACCGTACCCTCCGTCACCTGAACGCCTATCTTGCGCTCCAGAAAGACGCGTATCTCTTCGGCAGTATCCTTGTCTATGGGGTCAAGTACGGTGTCGGCCTCTTCATTGGTGCCCGGATCATCGTGTCCGGCGGTGATCATGACCAGCTTGCTCACGCCAAAGAAACGGTAGGCCATCGAGCGGACTATGTTGACGGCCTGTATCTGGCGGTACGGTATGGAAATCACCCTCTGATTGATGACGCCGCGCCGCATCTTCATGTCGAATTCCTCCATGACAAAGACGTAGTTGCGGTATTGGAGAAGACTTATGATGAAACCTATGAGAAAGACTATAACGCCTAGAAGGAACAGGAGCATGCTTACATACGCGATGCCTCCGGATATGGATGACGCCGTGCCGTAGCTCGCGGAGCCGCTCATGGCCGTGATGCCGGCTATGCCCTGCGATATCGATGGTCCTATGTCCGCCAGAATGAACGCGATGAGCAATATGACGATAGCCGCGGTGACTTTGCGCGACAGGAAAAGCAGGAATGTCTTCCTACCTAGCTGTTGTTCTTGGCCGATGGCGATCATGCGGCCATTATAGCACTATTGCCTATACCTTGACATTCTTGGACCATTTTCCGACGAACGGCAACGGTTTTTCTTCGCCCTTGGAAACATGAATTATGCCGATGATGGAAAGTATCAGCGTTGCAAGACTGACTAAGTTCCATACTGGCCATAGAGGCCACCAGAGAGCGCCCAGAATCCATACTACTATTTCAATAGCGAATAAGACGAACCCTTGCTTCACGTGGAATTTCACGAACGGATCGTTCTTGTCGGTGAGATAAGAGACGATGACGAGCGGGCCTACATAAGCCAGGACAGCCATCGGGATATTTTTCTTTTGATCCGGATTCATGATTATTTATCCTGACACTTACAGCTCTTGCAACCGCTCATCTTGGCGCAAGCCGCGATGATGACGATGATCGGCCAGATGATGTTGGCCGTGTACCAACTCCATGCGCCGAGATTGGCTAGAAGAACATCCAGGGCTACTAAAGCAATGGCTAATGGCATGATCTTGCGGTGACTGCCGCACTTGCAGACTTTTCCGGTCTCGTTCTGATTCTGATTCGGATTCATTTTTGTTATTTGATTAATGGTTTTTAATTTGGGACCAAGGATATTATAGCGCGAGGCTCTCTCATACGGAAGTTCACCGACTTTTGTGCACAAGCCATTAAAACATCGAATGTGCTATACTAAGTTTGATTAATAACCACGTCTATTTTAACCAACCAAACATATGCTAACCACAATCGCGGTCATTCTCATAGTTCTCTGGCTCCTCGGCATGGTCACTTCCTATACGCTGGGCGGATTTATCCATATCCTCCTTGTTGTAGCGATCATTATGATCCTGGTACGGCTCATCAGGGGGGAGAAGGTGTTGTAATATCGGTCATTCCTTCTCTTCTTCCATATGGAATTTGTGAAGGAATCGATGAATGCCCGGCACGAAGATGATTCCGAGAATGGTGATGAATGCCAAACCGCTGAACAATGCGTAGCATCCGGCGAATATCTTGCCGGCATTGGTCTGTAGAATGGACACCGGTCCCATGCCGGAAAGGATCATGGCGGCATTGACGAAAGCGTCGACCCAGGACATCGGCTCAAAAGAATGGTAGCCGAGCATTCCGATGCCGAGCGCGAACGCAGTAATCAAAAGCCCCAGAGCGATGCTTCGCGCCATATGTGCAAAGATGGGAGATGATAAGCGGACGGTAGAGGGCATGGTCTTATATTGTTTAACTAAAAACCGAGCAGTTTCATCTTTATATACAGAGTGAGCATACCTATCACAAATCCGGCAACAAATATAACGGTGCTGTTGAATTTAACACCGCCCTTGATGAAAAACGTAATACATAGCACCACGGCCAGAGCAACGGCAACGCCGATAAAGAATACGGTGAGTGTTTTCATATGATTAAGAATTATACTACTAAATCACTCTCCGGCCCATATTTTAAGTCGTGCATGAAATAACGCTTCCGAAGCGCGTCTTCATCGCCATATTTTACGAACGGCCGTTCATGCTCCGTTTGAGCCGTGTTGCTGGGTCATATATACAGATAGCCGCACGGGCTCCGGGAAGATTATGGGGAGGTCTTTAGGGATTATACGGAAATGATCGTAGAGAAGACAGATTGCTTAATAAACTTTTCTTCTAAACAAAAAACCCCGACACCATTACTGGGCGGGGCTTGAGAGTTCGTGCCATCAGAGGCATGCTCAATATGTGTCGACCATAATATCCGGCGAAGTAGTGTTGTGCATAGAGGCATGCTGCCTCAGGGCGAACCACTTTGTTCCGATCGCTCCTGTAAAAGGTATGACTGGCGCATTGTCGACGGTATCGGTCATATCCTTCCACATGAGGGTGTCCATATCGTTGTTCCCGTCGGCCACGTACATACTGCGGATAGTGCAGAACGGCAGGTCCGTCGGATAATTGACCGAAACCTTCAGAACCGCATTTGTTGACAAATGAGTAATAAGTGTGTATTGTAAACCTTAGCTGTAGTTTAACAAACAAAAACATCTCAACTTAGATACGACTATATGAATGAACCCACTGATCCGCCCGATTTATCCATCGAGCACAGCTTCATGAATCAATTCCAGATGGCGCTTATCAACGAAGAAAGCGCTTGGAAGTATCCTCTGCCGCCGATGTTCCCTAACTCGACAATATTGGGCAAGGCTGACCAGAGCCTTATAAGACTTCTGGCTCTCATGAAAAAAACCCACGACGAGACGAACCGGCTGTTTTCTCTCATCGAAAACCAGGACAGCCCGGAAGCTCGACGGAAATCAACTGCACGATTCTTTGCTGCAAGAACAAGGTTTCAAGCGATCTTTGCTATCTTGAACATAGAAACTGGAAGAAGGTTCCCACAACTTTGGGAAATGGAAGGGTCACTGATGATATACCTCTGCGCAGGTCAGAATATTGCCTTGATGCCGGTTGGACCTGATAATGCCTGGATTCTCGCCCACGGTGATTTAATGCCTCCGCCTTCATAGGCAAGTCTTTTGGACCCAGAACCGTCTGTTTACGCAGACGGTTTTTTATTTTCCAGTGTGCATACATTCCCTTGACATGGGTGCCTAGCGAGAATCGGACTCGCGACGCCTCTGCCACAGAGAGGAGTTTTACCACTAAACTATAGGCACCATATTCGCCGATTTGCGTTCACTGATACGTCGGCGGCGTTTCAGTTATA
>Ga0182011_10002667_pt1 | contig 14985 bp, 8 predicted proteins | sample 711E1DmetaG_FD_120481 | JGI IMG/M metagenome (GOLD analysis project Ga0182011, IMG submission 120481) | Permafrost microbial communities from Stordalen Mire, Sweden - 711E1D metaG | ecosystem: Environmental > Terrestrial > Soil > Wetlands > Permafrost | place: Sweden: Stordalen | collected... | reverse complement strand
CGACGCGCGGATTTACCGACATTTCGCCTATCAATTCATCCGCTTCCGGTCCGGAACCGATGACCAGGGCCGGATATTTCCGGCGCAATGAAAAGAGCGAGTAGGTGCTCATGCGCCACAGGATGAGAAAAGCCGATGACAGGAAGATGTAGGCGAAAAGAGTGACCTTGGGCGTGACGGTGAAGCTTGGGATGAAATAGAACAGCGCCACCGCGATAAGACCGATGACTATCTGGGCTTTGATGACCGTACCCGGAACGGATGATCTGGCCAGAGACACCGTGCGGCCGTACAAACCGGATATGTAAAAGACCACAATGGAGTATATGAAAATGATGCTGAATGGCAGCACATGAAGATCGATCAGATTGGAAGAAGGCATGCCGTGGTAACGCAAAGCTAATGTCACCAATAACGAGGCCGCGAGGATGATAATATCCACGAAACCGAGGATTATGGGCTCCTTTTTATTGACTATCGCCATAGTATGCTCTACTCTACAATAGAATGACCAATATGAGAATACTCATCCTAATCACCAAATCCAACTGGGGGGGCGCCCAGAAATACGTCTATGACTTGGCCACAAGCCTGCCCAAAGACAAATATCAGGTAAAAGTGGCGGCCGGCGGTTCTGGAATTTTAATCGAGCGGCTTAAAGAAGCCGGAATCGAGGTCACATCCATAAATCCGTTAAGCAATAAAGTAAATGTCCGTAAAGATGCCGCGACTTTCGGACAGTTATGGAAAATCATCCGCCACGAACGGCCGGATGTCTTGCATGTGAATAGTTCCAAGGCTGGAATATTGGGCGCACTAATCGGGCGTATGTTGTCCGTACCGAAAATAATCTTCACGGCGCACGGCTGGGCGTTCAATGAGGAAAGGCCTTGGCATCAAAGGGTTGCTATCAAATTCCTGCATTGGTTGACCATCATTCTTTGTCACACGACGATAGCCGTCTCTCAAAATCTCAAGGACGCTTTCAAGAACTGGCCTTTGATAGGCGAAAAAATCATCGTCATCAGAAATGGCATCAAAAGCACCGCCGGATACGGTAGGGATGGCGCCCGCCAAGCATTGGCCGGCATGTTCCCTCAACTCAAGGCCGCGCTGGCGCATGCCGTGTCGGCACATAAGAGCCTATTCTGGGTCGGTACTATCGCCGAGTTGCATCCAGTGAAAAATATCGACAAGGCTTTGGAGGCCATGGCATCCCTTAAAGAGAGTCGATTCATATACACCATCATGGGCGAAGGCCGCGAACGCGCGCGCCTTGAAGGAATGATCGCCTCGCTCGGCTTATCCGACCGCGTCTTTCTCCTAGGTCACGTGGCTGATGCATTTCAATATATAAAAGCCTTTGACGCATTCCTACTGCCATCCAGATCGGAAGGTCTCGGTTATGTCCTCCTGGAAGCCGGCATGCAGGCAGTCCCCGTCATAGCCACCACAGTAGGCGGCATACCGGAGATCGTCGAGGACATGAAGTCCGGAGTGCTGGTCCAGCCTAACAAGCCTTCCGAGATAGCTAGTGCCATAGAGTTCTACGCCGAACATCACGATACCGTGCGGGAATACGCAAGAGCTTTGAATGAGAAAGTTAAGAGGGATTTTTCGCTAGAAAAAATGGCCATTGAAACAGAAAAGATTTATCGTGATTAAGATATACGGTTGGAGCGACACCCCTTTTTCACATAGGTACAGTAATTGCAAAAACTTTGCAATTGGCAACGAGAATTAGCCACGTCACAGCACCTAACTGCAAAAATTTTTCAATTACGGTACATGAGGGTTTTGAGAATGCCGGTGGGAGCGATTAAATGAGGTAAATGAAAAACCGCAGCTGCTCGAGGCAAGCTACGGTGAAAGTCATGAATGACTTTGGAGTTGGCCATTAAATGGTCCAGAGTTTTCCTTCCATTACCCATTGTGCCGCAGAGATAATCCCGTGCCAGGCACTACGAATAATGAATAATACAACTCTCCCGATCAGGTATCCCAACATGGATACTATGGCAAGCCCAGTTACGAGAAGCACTACATCGAGAGAAATTTCGATTATATCTTTCATGGTTATTAATTCGTTGATTGTGTTTGAATCTCGCTACAGTTGCGATCCCCTATAGTTCCGCTAACAAGCGGTAGGAAATCGATTTCTATAGCGAATAATCAACCCTCTCAAAGGACTTTGACTCCCACAAGTATAGCATACTTAATAGCCATCTGTCAATACCAACCACAAAATACGGCCCTAATTAAAGGCCTTTTTCATACCCTTCTCCCTACTTCCTACTTCTTACTCCCTATTTACTGCGGCCCCAGAAACTCATTCTTCACCGTATCCTTATGTGCCGGCCGAGCGTAGCGGCGCTGGGCCATGAGGATTCCTAGAGCGAGAAATTCCGTCATTATATGCGTACCACCATAGCTCATGAAAGGCAGAGGCGTGCCGGTCACTGGCAGAAGATGGATATTCATGCCGACATTGACCAGGAGGTGCACAATGAAAAATATTGCCACGCCGGCGCCGTAGAGGATCTCAAAATTGGTGGCACCGCGGGATGCATTGACGATGATGCGCCAGATGAGGATACCGTAGAGCGTGAAGAAGATCAGTATGCCGGCGAAGCCCCATTCTTCGGAGAAAGCGGCAAAGATAAAATCGGTCTGATATTCAGGCAGGAACTTCAGGCGAGACTGGGTACCGTAACCGACTCCTTTTCCGAATAGGCCTCCGGAGCCTACGGCTATCTCCGACTGGTAGGCATTGTAGCCAGTGCCCTGTATATCAGAGAGAGGATGTATGAAATTAACTATGCGCTCCTTCTGATAATCCCGGAAACCAAAGAACCAGAGAAGGCTGAAGCCGACGACGACCAGAGCGATGAGGGCGAACAAGTGCTTTTTGGAAAGGCCGGAGACTAGGACCATGCCAAGCCAGATGAGGAACATGATGATGGCCGAACCTAGATCCGGATGGAGCAAAACTAGGAAGAAGAAGACAAAAGCGTAGACGCCGGAGACGATGATGTGGCGTATATTGGCGATCTCTATGTGCCTCCTAGAAAAATATTTGGCCAATATGATGACCAAGGCTAGCTTGGCAAAATCCGACGGCTGGAATGAGAACGCTCCAAAGTCGAACCAATTAGCGGCGCCATGCGACACTTTACCTACGAGAAAAAGTGCCGACAAAAGTGCTATCGAGCCTATGAATAAGACTGCTGAAACGGAAGACAAGCGCAGAAATCTGACGTCTGCCGCGGATACGATGAAGAAGACCGCGACAGAGACGGCTATCCAGATGAATTGGTGCCAGGCGAAAGAATTGTCGCCGGTGAAGGAGTGCATAGTCGCCAATCCGGCCGCAAGCAATGGCAATGTCGCCAAGAATAAGACCCAGTCTATTTTGAACCAACCAACCAAGCCCGTGACTTTCTGTTTCATCGCGTCATTCTGCCACAGGCAGGACTTCTATGGAAATGACCGCGCCATTGAATGAAGCAGGCCAAGTGAATGGGGCTGTTGCCGAACCGTATGCCGGTATGCCGTCTAGTATAGTCTTGGAAAAGCCAATGGCATTACCGTCCTTGTCGTAGAGCACGGCGTAAACATCGGTCCGATTTATGAGTTGAGCGCTTGTGTTATTCAAAGTCACTGACAACGAAGCACCGGAAGAATCTTCGGAAAAGCTCTTTTTACCGACAGTGATGGCGTAAAGCGGATCGGCGGCGGAGATCCAGTTCGGAGCGGACGAAAATTCGAATAAGGCTTTAGCTGGTATGCGCTTACCCATGGACACTGCCCCGTTGAAAGCCAAGGTGTTCCTCTGCGGCGGTAAAATAACCGTACCATCATACTCGGTGATCTCGACGCCGTCCTTGTCGTACACGATGACGTAATATGGCACGTTCAAGGCTACGGCTTTATTATTGGGATTGACGATATAAGTGGCGATATTGTACAAACTCGGGGCCACCTGCTCTATCCTCGTCCATGAGACGCTAGGAGCCAGAAAAGCGCTCTGACATAGCCTCTGGCACGAGCCGCCGCAATCAACGCCTGTCTCGTCGCCATTCTTTATGCCATCGAAGCATGTAGGCGCCTTATAGAAATAGAAAAAGGCCGGCAGGAATATGGCCGCGGCCAGAACGACCACGGTTATGCCGCCATATAGTAGTTTTCTCTTCTGTGACCAGGAAGCCATATGATGAATGCTCCTCTATTATGGCACAAATTTTATTAACTGCTAAATGCGCCCTACTTCATCCCATTCACCACCCTCATAGTGCTAGGTCCGAAGTATCCTGTGCCTTTAGTGAGGCCGTTAGGCGTAAGGATGGTGGAGGTATGGGCTTCCTGGAACTTGATGAGAGCGACTTTGGTGGCAAGACCGAAGTAGGTGGTTTCGTGGCCTGGTGAGCCGTTGCCAGAGATGGAGACGGTGTAGCCGTGGGTGTTGAGGAATACTTGGAGAGCTTTGACATCTGTGCCGGTGGAGCCGAGGGTGAGGGAGCGGGTGAAAGGGCTGGTAGATTGGGTATTGGTAATTGAAGATTGAGTAATTGGGGTTGATTTCTGAATTGTGGATGTTTTACAAGTAGGATGGGCGGCCAAGTAAGTGTTCAGGGCTGATTCCGTGATCGGTCCGAAGTAACCTGTGACATATTGTTGTTTGGTATATCCTGCGATGACGAGAAACTTCTGGAGATTGGTGACATTAGTGCCTGTTGAGCCGATGGTAAGGGTGAGAGCTACTGGAGGTAATATTGAGGCAGAACAAGTCGGTGATATAGGTGCGGATAGCGGTGCTCCTGACACGCCTGTGGTGAAGGAGAAATCGCTTGATGGAGCCGTGATACCTGAAGCCGTGGACAATATCTTGAAGTGGTAGACGGTGTTTGGTTGGAGGTTTGAAATGGTGACGGAGTGAACGGTAACAAGACTAGATGAAGCTGCTGTCTGTGAGCCGTAAACTGATGTCAATCCGTACAATACTTGTGACGTGGAAGGGATTGAAGTAGTCCAAGAGATCATCATTGAAGTGACTCCGACTGGTGTGGTAATAATACTAGAGATTATTGGAGTCGTTTGAGTTAATGAACCGCCACCACTGGAAGTTGAGCCGCCTGAAGGTGTAGTATTCCCTCCTCCGGAAGAAGTAATTGGAAGAGAGCATGAAGCTGTGGTACCTCCGTTTGATCCTATACAGGACCAGAGATGATTGCTCGATGTATCAGCGACATAAGAGAAAGTGCCGGGAGTGCATTGATTGACGGTGGTTGAACAGGAGCCGGAGATGGGAGAGGAAAGTGGTGGAGAAATTATTCCCCCAGAACCGCCGTCAAGCTGGACCAATGGGTGCGGATATACATACGACGTATAGCCTGGCTTTGCGACGCCGTTGTAATAGTCGCGGCCTTGGACGATGTGGAGCCATGTTCTATCCACACCTCCAACAGGCAAAGTAGCATACCCGACGATATCCACCCCACTATTGACTGTCCCCAAGAAATTATTATTCCACAGGTAAGTTGGCATAAGTCCTTGATTGGTCGTTCTACCGGTCTGGTCTTCACAAGGGTATCCAGACATGCCAGGGTCATTGCCGTCTTTGTCAGTTGTATCACTGCCATCACAAAGCGTACCTGGTGACGGCCAAGTCTTTCCGTAGTTGCCAGGATAGCCATCACTGCTACGATAGTTCCTGAACATTATGAAATCATCGTAGGTGCCATAGTCATGACCCGTGGCGCCTGGTCCATTGGACATGGTATTGTTGAACATCACTCCGCTGCCAGAACGCGACTCAAAAAGAGAACCGTGTGGATAATTAGGGGCTATCTCCCCAGTAGGCGAGCTGTTAACAAAGCGGTTGTTGTATATCTCATATTGGAAAATGCCCCGGAGACTGCTATCAAAACCGTGCCAACCCATGTTTAATCCATATATTTGATTATTGCGTATCACAAATCGCGCCCCTTCATACGCATCCTCTGGTCCATTAGCCTTGTTCGGCTGATCAAATGTGTTGTCTTCAAGATACATAGCTTTGGCCGTTCCCATACTCGGTGGCTGTGCCCATGAATCTAGGCCGCTGCGTACTATGGTATTTCCACCAAGAGATATTTCTGTAACCGGCCCGGCCGATGGTGATTTTACGAATGTATCGTGATCTACCACTCCATAGACAAAGTAGATATGGAGTCCACCTGTATAAAGATTGATGAATTGAGAATGATCGATGCGGATGATTCCCCCGACATCTCCTAAGACACTTATTGCTCCGCCCGCCGCAGTACCAGCACCATCGAAGGTGAATCCTGTGATCCTGACTGACTTGCCTGATTGAATGTTCACAGCAGCAGCCCAGCCATTAGCATATTGATATTTGATAATCGTGTTGCCTATACCGGCCCCTTTCAAGGTGATAGATTTGGTCGAGTAGACAGGCGGTCTGTAACCTACTTGTGCACCAATACTAACCCCTGACGTCCATATGCATGTACCAGCCGGCACAAGAACGGTATCGCCATCCTGCGCTTTGTTGATAACGGTTTGGACATCAGTGCTAGCACAGCTCGGTTGGCCTTTTGAATCGACGACATTGATGGTATTGCCAGGGATCAGCGCGGAAACATCGAATCCGGTACGATCAGCCTTGCACTTGAGCGTGCCGCCTTTGTAACCCGGTATCATGAGAGGAGTCATACCGGCAAGATCGGTGCCATCGCAGGCTTCGCCAGGTTCCGTGATATTGTTGGCTGTTGGTCCGGCCATAGCGGCCTTTGTCTGAAAGAGAGCATTGACGACCATATCGGTATTGACTGTGACAGTGCAGGTCGGCGACGAGCCGGAGCATGAGCCTCCCCAGTTGAGGAAGACCGAATCGCTTTCCGGCGTTGCTGTGAGAGTGATCTGGGTGCCGCTCGTTATGTTCGACTGGCTGGTGCGCTTGCATGACGTGCCGCATGACATTGTCCCTCCGGTGACCGTGCCGTTGCCTTCATATGATTTTTCGAGCGACAAGGTAAAGCTCGATCCGGATGAGAGGGTGGTGAACATATTACCGTAATCGGAACTCGAAGAGCCCTTGGGGTTAGACGAGATGACTTTGTACGCGTACACGGTATGCGCCAACAGACCGGAGATACTGACCGAATGCATCGTGACTAAGGATGAATTTACACTAGTAGTATTACCAAAAGCAATTCCCAAGTTTATCTGTGAAGGCAAACCGTAGGTCACTTGGCTATCAGACGGTTGGTCGGTCGTCCAGGTGATAGTAGCTCCGGAAGAAGAAATACTTGTTACCGAGACATTGGAAATGTTAGGTGCCGCATTCACGGTTACAGACGCCTGCGTCTTAGCGCTGGCAGAGGACGATTTGGCGCTGGTGTTCGGTACGGCATCGTATGCGGATACGGCATAGGTATATGCAGTGGAAGCGGTAAGTCCTGTGTTCTGGTAAGAATTGGTGGCCGATGTACCTATCTGAGTAGTGGGCGTACAACCGTTTCCGGAGCATCTATATATATTGTATCCAGTGACAGCGGTATTATCGGTGCTTGCAGTCCATGCGAGATTTACCTGCGACGATGAGACGGCTGTGGCTGAAAGGTTGGTGGGGACAGATGGTGCGGTGGTGTCTGACGACTGCTGGGCAGTAGTAAAAGTGAAGTCGCCAGGCGATGAAGCTGAACCGTTGATGTTGGATGAAAGAACAGTGTAATGATATATGATATTGGCAGTTAATCCTGAAGTAGTCTGGCTGTGGGATGTCACTTGGGTCTGGTCAGGGCTTGTCTGGGAGCCATAACCTGTGGTCAAACCGTACTGCACTTGTGAAGAGGCCCCTTGGTCCGTAGTCCACGTGATGGTGGCCCCAGCCTGAGTGATATTAGAAGCTGATACTGATGATATAGATGGTGGTTGGGTACTACCGCCGGGGGTTTCGCCAGGAGTGCCACCACTATTTGTATATATACTTGCAACTTCTGCTGGTGACAAGACTCTGTTATAGACCATCAAATCATCCATGGCACCGTTTACGGCATAGCCACTGCTTATGGTGAATGGCAAAGCACTGCCGCTGACCAAAGACACACCATCGGTATTGCTGTCATGCGGTATGAGAACGCCATTCTTATAAAACAAAACATTGGAGGCCGTCGGTGATCCGTCCCAAGTCATGGCGATATTGATCCACTGCCCTATAGGCATTGCCGCGAAAATGAGACTGCTTCTGGCCTGCAGATCTGTCGCTCCATCTTTTGAAAAAGTGATCCTATTACCGAATTGGTATTCAAGATTGAAAAATCCGGTGCCACTGACTATGCCACCCTTGGCAAAGAATCTTTGCTGTTTGGTTGTCCCGTCATTATTCTTTACCCAAAATGAAACGGATATGCCCGTAGATGTCTCATTCATGGTAAGAGGAGTGGTCACCGACTGGTCGACACCATTAAAACTTAGAGCACCCCCGATTTGGCCAGCAACCCACGTCGGCCCATTGACCAGCGTCCCGTTATTGCCGTTGCCGGAAGAATCAGCGGCCGTGTTACCCGAAGCATCGTCAAACTTCCACCAACCAACGAGACTTGAACCGGCTCCGCTGACTTGAGCCAGCTGGTTGTGTGGATTCACCAACACGGAAAGACTGGGGGATCGAGCGATCTCGTCTGATGACCATGCGATGAGTACTATGGCTACCAGAAGACAAGCTCCGAGAAGAGCTATGCCGTGGGATGTCTTGATGGGAGTGGTCATTTTAGGCTGTTCACCACTTTCATGGTGCTCGGTCCAAAGTTCCCTGTACCTTGTGAGAGTCCATATGGTGCGAGGATTTGTGATGCATGGGCTAGTTGGAATCTGGAGATGGCTGCAGCTGTGGCAGGACCATAGTAGGTGGTCTCGCGACCTGGAGAACCGTTGCCTGTGGAAGCGATGATGTAACCGTGAGAGTTGAGGAAGACTTGGAGTTGTTTGACGTCTACTCCCGTGGAGCCGAGTTTGAGTGGGATAGTGAAGAAACCGGATGAGGTTGGGATCGGAGTACTTGGAATGGAAGTCTGGGGTTGAGAAGTAGTCGGGGAAGCGCAATTCAATGAAGTTGAAGATGATTTAGCAATAAAAGCTTGAGTTAATGGTCCAAAGTAACCTGTGGAAGGAATGATGCGGTTGGCAACTTGGTATCGAGAGAGTGCAGCTTGGGTGGCAAGACCGAAGTATGTGGTCTCGTGGTTGGGTGAGCCATTGCCTGAAGTTGAGATGACGAAGCCCTTCCCATTAAGGAATACTTGTAGAGCTCTGACATCAGAACCGATAGAACCTAGGGTGAGAGAGCGGGTGAAGATGGAAACGGCGGTGCAAGAAGTATTAGTACCTCCTCCGGCGGATACAGGCGTGCAAGTCAGTCCTGCTGGGCAAACTGAAGTTGGAGTTGGCGTGAGTGTAGGCGTTCCTGATACGCCTGTGGTGAAGGTCATATCGGTCGAAGAAATGGGCGTAACGTAGGAAGAGAGGGCGGAGAGGACTTTGAAGTGGTATATGGTGTTGGGAAGCAGATTGCGTATGGTCTGGTTGTGGGTGGTGGTGGCTGTACTGCTAGCGGCCGTTTGGGAGCCATATGCAGTGGTCAGGCCATATAATATCTGAGAGGTGGCGGGAAGATCTGTCTTCCAAACGATGGTTGTAGATGTAGCCGAGACTGCCGTGGCTTTAATATTAGAGATCGTGGGTGTGACAGTTCCGCCTCCTCCACCACTGGAAGTTGAGCCGCCTGAAGCGGTGAAACTAGCGGAGACACTTACATTGCTAAGAACATTCGTATCTGTTCTGGGATTGGTCGTCGAATTGTCGCTCCAACTGGTAAATTGGTATCCCGTGGCTGGTACCGCGGTCACGGCGGAACCGCTTCCTCCGCTATTGACCGTCTGGGTTAAAGTACCGGTCAGTGAACCATGCGCATTGGCGGTATATGTGAGGGTGTAGGAAGATTGAGAATTAGCTACTGGAGTAGTGACTGATATGGACGATGACTTGGCTGATGGATTGTTGGAAGTATCGTAGGCCGAGACGGCGTAGGTGTATTGAGTGGAAGCAGAAAGGCTGGAGTTAGTGTAGGTGGTGCCGCTGACCGACGTGAGAAATACGCCATTGCGATATATCTTGTAGCCTGCTACGGCTACGTTGTCGGTGGAAGCTGACCATGACAAAGATACAGAAGACGAAGTGACCGAGGTGGTAACGAGACCGCTAGGAACTGACGGAGGGGTGGTGTCGGAAGAGTTGGTACTACTGCCAAGCGTTGTGAAAGTACCATCGCGCGAAGTGCCGTTATTGTTCGACCCATCTGTATACTTAAAGCGATAATGATAAAGCGTACCCGGTGAAAGACCTGATACTGTTTGAATGGCGTCTTTATACCCACTGACAGAAATGGGAGACGTGCTACTACCATAGGCAGTAGTAAGACCATATTCTATATGAGTCGTAGATGTCTCATTAATTTCCCATTTAATAATAGCAGATGTAGTAGTAATACTTGGGACAAAAGAAGGAACGTCAACCATGTACGGTGAACTTTGGTTGGTGTATTGAGGTACACCGCTTGGATATGAGAGCGCGACATGAGGATTGGAACGGCGAGGATCAGGATATGTGTATGGTACATACCCCTTGGCCATATGATTGGTGTTATCCCAATATTGCGCGCACGTCGCTGTCACCGTTGCGGAATCAGCCACCCAACGTTTGCTATAGTCAGGGCCAGTCGTACACGTAGTATCATTTAAATAGTCACGACCCTCTTTGACGTGATCATACATATCCGGACCAGGTGTTGCTTGTTGAATAAGAGACTGCGGAGGGACCAAATTACCATTGTAGCCAAACTGAACATCTCCACCATTTGTCATTTTGTTATCCCATTCTATGAGAGGACTTCTCGTAAGACCATCACCTGTCATTCCTGGTTGGTGGTAGCAGGGATATCCGGTGGAATCTTGATTGCCATCCATAGGGTTGGTACCATTACATCTACCAGATATCATCCCATCTAAAACAGAACGATACAAAGAAAGATCGAGTGAATTACTCACTGGTGGAGTATATCTATTACCCCAGATGAGAGCTGTCCCTGCTCGAGTAATACCATTTTCTACTGAAAAATTTGAGGTAAATGTATTATCATATATCTCCATATTTTGGACTCCCGTCAGATCACTATCATATCCGTGTCCTCCTGGCGACGTACCATCAACTATGTTATGTCTGAAAACAAACTCCGCGCCTCTATAGGAATCGACAATGTCGTTGCCGTGTTCATACATAAATTCAGCTCTATTGTCTTCAATGTACCACTTGTATGGGGAACCCCAATCGGGAGAATTGGCCCATAGAATAGATCCGATGATGCCGATGCCGGTTGCCGACGAAATATGAGAATGCATATTAATGGTATTACCGTAAATGACTCCCCCGCCATTTGAAGAATCATTTTGATTGTTGAGTTGTATAAATCCGCTTACATATTCACCAACATGGTCAAAATATATATTCGATATCATTTGTCTATAGCTGTTACCCGTCAAGACGACGGCGCTGCCGGATACTGTGTGGCCTTGAACTTGGACGATCTTCATATCTGTCAACCTGAAAACCGTGTTTCCGTTGGTAGTGAAAGTAAATAATGTGCCGGGAACATCATCATTTATAATCGTAGTCGATGAACTCATACCGGTGATGACAAGATCCTTTGTGATTGTCTTTGTAATAGGAGATGTGATGGTCCCCGTACCAGCGGGGATCTCTATCGTGCCGCCATTTGCCGCTTCAGCCGCATCGATAGCCGCGCCTATATCCGGAGTAGATATCGTAGCAGCCAAATAACAGTCAGTGCCACATGAGGTATACGGCATTGCTGACAAGCTGGCTTCAGCAGTGATGGGAAGTACTGCGCTTGTCGTGTATTGCGAATCAGAAGCAGTCAATTCAAGAAGATAATCACCCGGTTGTGAGAGTGTGGCTGTAGTTGAAGCAATATTAGGATTATTGAAGGTGACAGTGCCTCCAACAGGAGTGGAAACTGTTGTCCACGCGTATGTGAGCGAAGAACCTGAAGGCAAACCATCGTCAGTGACCACCCCGGGGAGATTAACGGTAGTAGGCAAAGTAACACTTGTTAATGCATTATTGACAGAGACATTCGGAGGACGATTATCAGATGACGAAAGAGTCTGGGACGAAGTGACGGTATACAAAGCGGCGATTTGAGCAGCACTCAAAACACGATTATACACACGGACATCATCCATTTTTCCTGGAAAAATAGCACTCCAGTTAGAAGTACCAAGATGCACTGGTATAGACCCGGGAATTAATGGTCCCCCGCTTTGATTTGCTCCGCCATTCAAACTACCATTTATATAAATATTAACAAGACCATGGAGGTCGCGTGTGACACATTCATGTTGCCATACATTGAGACTGATACTCCATGAATCAGCTAAACCATAGGAAGAATTATTGTTCGTAACAGTAGTTCTATTATTAGATCCAAAAAGAACTTTAAATTCTCCGTTACTGATCAGATTTGCCTGACCTATATCACCAGTCGGATATATCCAAGAACAGAAGGTAATAGGAGTGGTACCGATGAAATCACTATTTGTCGTTGCATAGCTCGAGACACCATCAAATTGGAGAGCGTGTGAACCTATTTTACCGGCAGTCCATACTGGTGACCCGACAAAAGTACCGTCATTATTATTGAATGATGAATCATGAAAAGTCGTACCTGATCCTTCATCAAATGTATAATAGGCAATCAAGCCCTCACTTAGATCTGACAATGACACAGGTTGAGAAAAGGTGGCGGTAATAGTTGTGTTAGAGCTTATGGTCACGGTACATGTGGTTGCAGTTGAAGAAGTACACCCTTGAAATGAGACATTGCCACCGTTATCTGGGGCAGCAGTCAAAACAATCTGGGTGCTAGGAAGGATACCGGATTGACTGCACGTAGAACCACAAGAAACCGAACCGCCAGTAATAGTACCCGTTCCCGTACCTGCCTTAGTGACATTGAGTGTATAGGTGATAGAGCCAGAACCTTGAACATACAAACCAGAGACATTGGCAGCGGATAATGCGTAATTGTAAATGCGGGCATCGTCGAGAGTACCTAAAAATTGAAATGAATTATTCTGTCTGTTACCAATATAAGCCACAGGACTCCCTGATGAACATGTTGATGATACTGTTGGACCACCAACCAAAATACCATTTTTATAAAGTCGTATGTTCGTTCCGTCATACGTCCCTGTCATTAATTGCCATTGATTAAAATCAACACCAGTTACTTGTATATTTGCATTACAAAAAGCGAATTGCCACGATGAACCGTTTGTTCTTAAAAATGCACCGTTATTTGTATCTCCATATGAAAGTGCCCAATATACACTGGCGGATGAACCTGTTGGATATGCCCATATCGAAGCAGACATAGGAGATGCTAGAGGATATGAAGATGGATTTAATAAGGTTATATAATTTGTCCCATCAAAAGATAGTGCTCCATTTCCTACGACACCTGTAGTAAATACATGACTACCAAAAAACGAACCATTGTTACCATTGCCTGATGTATCATCTGCGTTACTATCGAGAGGCCACAAGCCGATCAATCCGCAAGCAAGATCACCATCAGAACAAACGACTTGAGCCAGCTGGCTCCTCGGGTTTACCATCGATGTCAGTTGGGATAACTGATCCAATCTCCGATCAGCAGAATTGATGAGGATAACTGCCGCCAAGAGACAGGCTGTGAGAATGGCTATGCCGTGGGATGTCTTGATGGGAGGAGACATTACTCCAATTATCGCACGCCACAAAAACCCGCGCCAGTGGGCATATCTGCCGACAGGCTGGCACGGTATCCTTGAATACTCTGTTCTGGCGGCAAGCTACTTTCGCCCCGAAGGACTATCATCGCCGCAACTGCGTTTCACTGCCGTGTTCGGAATGAGAACGGGTGGTGCCACAGCGCCGAACCACCAGAACAGAAAACTCAAGAGAAGAAAGGAGTGGGAAGTAAGGAGTATGAAGAATCGCATTTTGCGCTTCTCCTTTCTCCATGCTCCTTTCTTCTTACTTCTTACTTCTTACTTCTTATTTACCATACCTCAAAGTAATGCAAACAATGCGGGCTGTCTTCCCTTTAGGAGAAGACCGTGCATCAAGTGCGATTCGTAGAGTTCCCGATAGGATCGACGGATTAGTACTTCACGGCTCAACGCCTTGCGGCGCGTACACCTAAAGCCTATCAACGTGATCATCTCTCACGGGTCTCAACGATGCCTGATCTTGGGGCCGGCTTCGCGCTTATATGCTTTCAGCGCTTATCCGATCCGAACATAGCTGCCCTGCGGTGCCGTTGGCACGACAGCAGGTAGACCAGAGGTTCGTTCATTTCGGTCCTCTCGTACTAGAAACAAATCCCCTCAAGCATCAACGCCTGCAGTAGATAGGAGACCAACCTGTCTCACGCATGTTACCAACGATTGCTCGTTGCATTGGACTATAGCTTAACTCAAGTCCTTAAAGTCAATAAAGTCTTTAAAGTCGAAAGTCGTCGATGTTTAGTCTCTACGGGTGCCGACGATTGCTCGCCCGCTTCCCTCGGTATTATCCCCTTTAAAGGGACTCCACCGATATTAATCGACTTCATCCCGATGTTACATCGGGACCGCCGTGGTTGATTGGTCACTCCTCTCTCTTTACATCATGTCACGCGCGATTTCGCGCATAACATGTTCAATAAAACGAAAATTCTCGAAGTGATTCAGACTGTTAAACAGTCTATGTTACTTCACACATTTGTTCATGTATGTCAGATCCCGATTGAGCATAAACCGCTCAACGGTCTGAACCCAGCTCGCGTACCACTTTAATTGGCGAACAGCCAAACCTTTGGGAGCT
>Ga0182011_10002666_pt1 | contig 14985 bp, 11 predicted proteins | sample 711E1DmetaG_FD_120481 | JGI IMG/M metagenome (GOLD analysis project Ga0182011, IMG submission 120481) | Permafrost microbial communities from Stordalen Mire, Sweden - 711E1D metaG | ecosystem: Environmental > Terrestrial > Soil > Wetlands > Permafrost | place: Sweden: Stordalen | collected... | reverse complement strand
GGCAGGCTATATGATCCGGATGTAGTCGAATCCGGTGTGAAGCTCTTTACAGAGAAGAGATTTAGTTTCACAGAATAAGATTGTGGACTAATTGCTTCTGTAATGAGGGGAGTAAGAGAAGAGATGAGGACCATAACAAGCTGCGATGTATTACTCCAAGGGTCATGGCCGGGATCAGTTTAAATTCTTCGGCGATGGCGATGTCCAGATTAGTGTAGATCACAAAAGCGCAACCGATAGGGGTTGAGTTCAATTATGGCGGCAGTGATAAATCAGCATCATCTCCGGTTTTATTAATACAAGCGGCATAGCAGACCACGAAAAACGAAAATCCCTCAAATCCGCGCAATTTCGGTTGGCAATTCTGTATAACGTGTTTTATACTGTTAGCACGTTAATGTGGCCGTGATATAGGTAGCGGGGTGACTATGTCATCGAGTTCAAGGCAATCTAAAAGTAAACGCGGGTTGGCGGGGCAGGTGGATTATATAGCCCTGAGCCGGGATCTGGTAGATGCGGTCGAAAGCGGGGTTTATATTGTCCAGTCCAGGAAATTTGTTTACGTAAATCCGTTTTTCGCAAAGTTGACCGGCTATTCTCGTGAAGAATTAATCGGGACGCTGTCCTCCAAATTGGTACTGCCGCAAGACAGACCGACGGTCAGAAAGAAGGCAACCAGGAACCTGAAGAGCCGCCTTGGCTCCAAACCTTACGAATACAGGTTCATCAAGAAGAACGGCGAGATCATGTGGGTCATGGAAAGGGTCTCTCCGATCGAATATATGGGTCAGCAGGCAGCTCTTGGGAACTTCGTGGATATTACCGAACGCAAGCGGTTGGAAGAGGCTCTTGCACACTCTGAAAAAACGTACCGCACCATCCTGGAGCAGATGTATGACTCTTATTACGAAGTGGACCTGGCCGGCAATTTTACCTTCGTCAACGATTCTGTGTGCCGCAACCTGGGTTATTCAAGTGAAGAAATGGTGGGGCAGAGCTACCGCTTTACCACCCCTCCTGATGATATCAAGCCGCTGTTGCTCGCTTTCAACGAAGTATTCAATACGGGAATTCCCAATATGGGCTTCGCCCACGGAATACTCTGCAAAGACGGCACTATAATATCTGTTGAATCCTCGATTTCCCTGCGGGAGAACGAACAGGGTGAGGCTATCGGTTTTCGGTCGGTCAGCCGCGATATTACGGAGCGCAAGAAATTGGAAGAGGAACTGCAGCAGCTGGCATCGGTGGTGCGCCATTCCAGTGAACTCGTCAACCTGTCAACATCCGAAGGGAAAATGGTCTTTCTCAACGAGGCGGGTGCCCGTATGCTGGGCATAGATCAGGGCAATATTGACCAGTTTAACATCATGCAGGTTATCCCCGATCACCTGAAAGAGAAAGTGCAATCTGAACTCCTGCCGGCACTATTGAAAGATGGTAAATGGGAAGGCGATTTACAGTACCTGAACCTTAAGACCGGGCTATTGACCGACGTGCACGCAATAACCTTCGCTGTTAAAGGCCCATCGACCGGGGTGCCGTTGCACTTTGCTAACGTATCGCTTGACATCACCGAGCGCAAGAGGGCGGAAGCGGCGTTGCAAGATCGCGAGATGAAGTATCGCCTGCTCGTGGAGACCGCCAGCGAAGTAATCCTCGTGGTACAGGACTTCAAGGTCAAATTCTTTAACCACAGGGCTGTTGATCTTACCGGTTACTTAGTCGATGAATTGAATGATATGCCCTTTGCCAACCTGGTTTACCCGGATGACCTGGAAATGCTTGCTGGCCAGCACCAGCGCAGACTGCAGGGCGAACCCTTTGAAAGTGTTTATCCCTTCAAGTACGTGACTAAAGACGGGAGAATTGGCTGGGTGGAGATAAACACAGCATTGATTGATTGGGAGGGCAGGCCCGCCACGTTGAGCTTCCTCACCGACATCACGGAGCGCAAGCGCGTGGAGGATGCACTGAGGGAGAGCGAGGCTCAACTCAACGCCTTATTGGAGAACGCTCCTGACGGTATCTATATAGCCGACTTCAAAGGTACCTTCCTCTACGGTAACCGCAGGTGCGAGGAGATGATAGGTTATAAGCGTGAAGAGCTGATCGGTAAAAGTTTGCTGGAGTTGAATATCCTCCCCGGGAATAGCCTGAGCAAAGCTGCAGAATTGATCCAGGTGCATCGCGAGGGCAAGTTCCCCAGACCCGATGAATGGGAACTGGTAAGGAAGGACGGCCGCCTTATACCGGTAGAGATTAACACCAGCGCAGTACAACGTGGAGGCGAGAAAGTCGTGATAGCCTTTGTCAGGGATATTAGTGAGCGCAAGAAAGTGGAGAATGCACTGCGGGAGAGCGAGGCGCAGTACCGCCTGCTGTCGGAACACACTACAGATTTTATATGGCTGATGGATATGGACCTTAAGATCAAGTACCAGAGTCCCTCCGTGGAAAAAATACGCGGCTTCACAGCGCAGGAGATAATTGAAATGCCGCTGGAGCGAAGCATGACGCCGCAATCGCTCAAATTAGCGACTGAAGTGTTTTTAAAGGAGATACCCGGGGTAATTGCTGATCCGGACTACAATCCCGTCTTTACATTAGAGCTCGAGGTTTACCGCAGGGACGGCACAACACTGTGGACGGAAAATAAATTCAGCGTCATACGTGACCCGGGCGGTAAGCCCATATCCATACTGGGCGAGGCCAGGGACATCACCGAGCGCAAGCTAGCCGAAGAGGCGCTGAAGGAGAGCGAGGGAAAATACCGCTCGCTTGTCGAGAATATCAACGATGTCTTTTACATACTGGATACCCGGGGAAACATAACCTATATCAGCCCTGTAATTGAGCGGTTTACCCAGTACAAGGTCAGTGACTTGATAGGCAAACCTATGGTGCAGCTTGTTTACCCGGAGGACTTGCCAGCTTTTTCAGACCATTTCAACCGCCTGGTATCAGGGCAATTGGAGCCCTGGGAATGTCGCGTACTGGACAAAGACGGCAGGGTCATATTTGTACGCGCGTCCAGCCGGCCACTATATAAAGGCGGAGAGATTATAGGCATTACAGCGCTGATGACGGACATTACCGAGCGCAAGCAGATGGAGCAAAAGCTCGAGGAAATGGCGACCCATGACTTTCTTACGGGGTTGCCTAACAGGGTATTGCTGTTTGACCGGTTCACCATCGCAGCGGCGCTGGCTCATCGCAATAAAGCCAGGCTTGCCATTATGTCGTTGGACCTGGACAAGTTTAAATCCGTCAATGACACGCTTGGCCACGATGCCGGTGACCAGGTGCTGAAAACTATCAGCATGCGGCTTACGGGAATAATACGCGCCAGCGACACGTTAGCTCGTATGGGGGGAGATGAGTTTATACTGGTGACGATGGAAGCCAGTCAAATGGAAGATGCCACTGCCGTAGCCCAAAAGGTCCAGGATTCCTTTAAAGAGCCGCTGGTTATCGACAGCCGTCAGATATATTTATCTGCCAGCATAGGCATCGCCATTTTCCCCGAAGACGGGCAGGACCTTAAAACCCTGACTAAGAAATCCGACGCTGCGATGTATTATTCCAAGGGTCACGGTCGGAATCAGTTCAAATTCTTCGGCGATGGCGATGTCGGGATTGGTGAAGATCACAGAAGCGCTGACTGATTAATGTTCTGTCATTGACTGTATCCCCGGTAATCCTGAATGTGGGATGTAATCCAGGTTGTTACTTTGACAGCCAAATAGCAAAACGATATTATCGTGATCATAGCTGACGAGGGATAATAATCATTCAGTCGTCCATTTGGATGGGGAATCCCGAAAAAGACGTTGCTGAACAATAGCTAACATCAGGGTCATAAATATAATAATGTGGAGGTTGGTATCGTAATGGGGAATCCTGACATCGTGAAATTCATAGACCGGAATGCTTTCATGCTCAAAGGCTCCTTAGCTAAGAAAGGCTACGACTGGTGGTGGCATTCGTTTACAGCTGTGAACAAGAAATCCGGTGAACACAGGCCCTTCTTTATTGAGTATTTTATCATCAACCCTGCACTGGGTGGGGAAAAGCCAGTCTTCGGCCAGTTATCCGGAAACAAAGAAAAGGGAATCCGTCCCTCCTATGGCATGCTGAAGGCAGGTTGTTGGGGTGTGAAACACTGCCAGGTACATAATTTTTACGGCATAAAGCAGGTATCAGCCTCATTCGACAAAATGGATGTCCGGATGGGTGATAATATCGCCACAGATACCATGCTCAAGGGCTCGGTCTTGCTTACGCCCGACGAGGCTGGAGCGCACCCGGAGTATATGAGTGATTCAGGTTTTCTGAGTTGGGATTTGAAAGTGGAGAAGGTGCTCAGTTACCCTGTAGGCTATGGCGCATCGCGGTTCTTCCGCTGGCTCAACGCTTTTGCTATGTTCTGGCATGTAGCGGGCATGAAGTGCCTGTATTCAGGCACGATCACCTGCAACGGTGAGGAGTTCCAGGTAATCCCGGAGGAATGCTTTGGATACCAGGATAAAAATTGGGGCAGTGATTTTACTTCGCCGTGGGTATGGCTTAGCTGCAATAACTTTATCAGCGAAAAGACAGGTGGAAAAATGGAATTGACCAGCCTGGATATCGGTGGTGGCCGCCCGGTCGTTTTCGGTATACCGATTCCTATGAAGCTGCTTATTGCCTTCCGTCATGAAGGTAAGCTTTACGAGTATAACTTTTCCAAGTTCTACAAACCCACCAGCCAGAGCTTTGTGTGCTCAGCCAAGGGCGATGATGTGACCTGGGACGTCAAGGGCTGGAGTGGTAAAGACAGGCTTGAAGTAGATTTCCGCTGCCAGAAAGGTGGAATGAATTGGGTAAACTATGAAGACCCTATGGGAAATAAACGGTATATTGACCTATGGAATGGTGGCTTAGGCTCCGGCACAGTGAAACTCTATACCAAAAAGGGCAGGGCATGGGAACTGATAGATACTTTTAAAGGCACCATGGCAGGCTGTGAATACGGCGTATACTCTAAATAGCGCTGCTGGAGAAGTTACAGCGTAATTGTCTCGCTTATCTCCATCACCCGCACCTCCATTCCGGCATGTTGCTTGCGCACTTTTTTCACAAAGGGATTGATATCGACCTCCGTTGAGATGGGCGGATAGAAGTCATCATGGTGGTGCGCAATGACCATGCGCGGCTTGAGCACGCGGACGTATTCGTATGCTATATCGCAAATATGGGTATGTCCCTGTAGTGGGACCAGTAACAGGTCTGGTGGTTGGAATGCAAGGCGTTCCAGTTCCTCAAGCGGTGATCCTGCGCTACCGAAGTGGTGTATCGTAAATCCGCAGATCGTGAACCGCCAGCTTAGCACCTGGCCTTTCGGGTAGCCCCGGTGCATGTTAAGCAGGTGTGGGGCATGCCTGCCTATCCGCCGTAGTGTGCGTGCTACGAGCGGGATGTCGAACTGAGCATGACGGCTGAAAAAAGCTTGTGCCTGATAACCGCCGAAATCGGCCTTATAGCCGTCTTCTGTTATGGTATTTATGCGTTTGCTGTCAACTCCTTTTCTTGCCAGTGTAGCTGCGGCGGTTTTGGAGCAGTAGACTGTGGAAGAATCCATTGCTGTAATTGCCGGTACATCTAAAATATGGTCGAAGTGACCGTGACTTATAAAAATCTGCCCGGCACCGCAAATATCACCCGGTTTCATGCTTTGCATGGGTTTGGATTTAGCATTGCGTGAAATATAAGGATCGATGAGAAATCTATGGTCACCAGCCTCAATCTGGAATCCGGCGGTGCCAAGCCACTGGAGCTTCATACGTGTTACCTCGCTGCTGTAAGCTGAGCGTATTTTACATCTGGCTTTGCATGCATGCAATTGACTGTATTGTTGTAGTCTTAATTACTGCAACTTCGCTGGTACGGCCTTAGTCGCCTTTCGTATTGCCCCTGGCCAGTGACGCAAATATACCGCCGAAACATAGTATTGTGAAGACTATGAAAGCTACGCGCACACAATCCAGGAACTGTGGGTAATATTCAGGTGTTATCTCAGCATGCCTCATTATTACTGCGATGATGAGCATGGCAACCCCCATACTGAGCATCTGGCCTATTAGTCGCATGGTGGCCAGCGTGGCCGACGCAATGGTCAGCGATTTCTTGTCAACCGAGCTCATTATGGCATTCGTGTTGGGCGACGAGAAAAAGGCAAAGCCCAACCCCAGTATTATCAGGCTCAGGATAATGTAAGTAAGTTGCGTGCCGTTATCAAGAAACACGAGTAACAGCAGCCCTATCATGGTTAATGCCATGCCACCGGAGACCAGCAGGCGTATTTCGAATTTATCGGAAAGGCGTCCGGTCAGTGGCGAGAAAACGGCTTGTATTACCGGCATCACCAGGATAACCAGGCCGGCTTCTTCAGGCGGTAAACCCTTGATATATTGCAGGTAAAGGCTGAGCAGGAAAGTGACTGCGAAGGTGGCAGCGTAGTTGATTAAAGCTGCCAGGTTGGATAGGCCGAAAACGCGATTGCTGATAAATAGCTGGATATTGAGTACCGGGCTCTTTATCTTTAACTCCCGGGTAATAAATCCGGCAAGTATAACGATGCTGGCTGCAATTGCAACAAATCCTGACCAGTCAGGAATCTCAGAAAAACCCCACATCATGGCGATTAGTCCGGCGCCGTATATTACAGATCCCGACAGGTCGAAATATTCTCCCTTTGCTGGCGCCCATTCACCTTTGATCAACCGCAGCGTCAGGATAAGGGTAACCAGGCTGAGTATTGCCATCAACCAGAATATGCTCCGCCATCCTGGAGATTGGGTGAGCAACCCGCCAATGAACGGCCCAAGTGATAAGCCGATATATACACAGGCTACATTTATACCCAGTACATTCCCGCGTTTTTCAGGTGAAGTGCCCATAACCAGGAGTGCCGTGCTGGTGCTGAATATCATGGCGCTGCCAAGTCCCTGGATTGCCCGTGATATTATCAGCATAGTTATGCTGCCGGAGATAGCTGCCATTATTGCAGAGAGGATATACACAGCGAGCCCGGACAGCATCATTTTTTTCATTCCGTGAATATCGGCAAATCTGCCCAGCGGCACCAGGAATATAGCGGTAGCCAGCAGAATGGAAGTTGCCACCCAGCTAAGGCTGATGGCATCGGCGCTGAACTCCTCGCCGATGGTTGGCAATGCAATATTGATAGCAGACGTGTTAAAAGGGGTTATGAAAGTGCTGATGCTGGTGACGACCAGTAAAACTGTGCTGTGCACGGCCGGGTGATCGGTTGGCTGGAGGTTGTTGTTTGAGTTAGAGTCAGGTTGCATATGTGGTGATAATGATACGCAAATGGACGTTATCTAGACAAATTGATAAGTTATTAGCGTTAAACACGTATTTCACTATATTTAAACAGCTTTGAATTAGAATATATGTAATTTATTTTCCTGGAATCCAAATATTTCCCAAATACTCTGGTCATATGATAGGCATAATCGATGATGATCTTAGATAGACATCATTTAATTAATGCAGGAGGAATATTGGTGTACAAAAACAATAGGCTTTCGTTTATTCTGCTTAGCGTGCTTGCTACAGTGCTGTTTATAGCAGATACCGCCATGGTTGCATATGCGGATGATGGCAGAGGGGCGGGGCATGGAAGTGGAGGTTCGCCTCCGTCAGATAATTTTACTGGTGGCAGGCCGTAGTTCGGTGGTACTCCGCCTTCCGACAATTTCACTGGTGAAAGGCCGCCAGACGGCAGTGATAATATGACTGGTGGCAGGCCTTCCATGTGGGATTCCAGCGATAACATAACTGCCACGGTGCTTAGTAATATGGCAACGATACTTGGCATAGACGTGGACACTTTGAAGGCTGTTTTTGATAAAGCAGTATCACAGACTCTCAATAAATAATATTAATTCAATGACAGGGGATCCTGTCTAAACATAAAGGATGTACCCGCCTGCTTTGCAGGCGGGTACATCCTAATCAAGGGTCAAGCGCCCGTAGTTTCAGCGGGCGCTTGACCCTTGACATGTCCGCTCACCGCTTATATTATTTGGTTGAAGGTGACGGATATGAAAAATCGTAATTTGGTATTTGGTTTAATGCTGGTTATCTGCATTGCGCTGGCTATTTCGACAGGCTGTGCAAGCTTACATAATAATAGTCTTGTCTCTTCATGTCCATTTAATAACACTGTCGCTCAGTACAGGACCGGGGCCGACCCGGTGACCGGGCGCAACGGGCAGGTTGATCTCGCATGGGAACAGCTCTGCTTGGCCACGGGCTATGAGCTTCAGATAGCTAAGGACAAAGACTTCACCCTCAGGATCAATCCCGAGATCAGTTCCTCTGGTCATATTGCTGCTGTCACCGGTTCTATTTACTTGAATATGGACGAGACCAACATGACTAATCCGGCAGCCTGGATAGCTCCCGGAGCATTGCCAGAAGCCGGGGCTATTTATTGGTGGCGGATACGGGTTTATAAATCAGCCACCGGTCAGTTGGCCTGGAGCCCCTGGAGTGAAGCCCGCAGCTTTATCATCAAACCCGGATTCATCATCACTACTCCATATTATGGTGCGATGCTGCTAAGCCCGGCCAATGGCTGTGTTGGCTGTAAGGTAAAACCTGTTTCCTTCTCGTGGAGCCCCTACCAGGATGCCACAAAATATCAGATCGACCTGGCCAAGGATCCCGAGTTTAAGCAGATGGTTGTGACCGCCACAACTTCAACTACTGCCTACGAATATAGCGGCACGCTCGACTACAGTACCAACTATTTCTGGCGTGTCAAAGCCATTGAGATAAACAGCCAGCCGATTCCCAGCGATTGGTCTGCCACGTTCAGCTTCCAGACTGAATCAGCACCGGCGACTCCGGCAGCCGCCCCTGCCGAACCAGCCACTCCCGTATGGGTCTGGGTTATCATTGCCATCAGCGCTATCCTGGTTATCGTCACCCTCATACTTATCCTGAGGACTCGCCGGTCTTAATTTACTTTGGCTCCGGGCAGACATGCATTTATGGTTCAGCAGCCTACTGGTTGTGCCACAACTAAATTGTGACGTTATCGATTGGCTTCGCCTGGTTGGATAAAATCAATAAATTGGCAGTGAGGATTTACAGGCATGCATATATTAGGGATATCAGGCTCTCCCAGAAAGGGAAATACCGAATGGATGGTGGTGAGGCTATTGGATGTGCTGGCTGAAAGCGGCCACAGCACGGAGATCATTCTCCTCAGGAAATTGAATATTCGTAACTGCAATGGCTGCTTGGCCTGTGACGTTGGGGGAAAAGACCGCAAAGGCGTCTGTAAAATTCGTGATGATATGCAGGATATTTACCCGAAGCTGATTGAGGCTGACATAATTATCCTTGGCACGCCTGTATATTTTGATATGCTCTCGGGCATGCTAAAGAATTTCATGGACAGGACCTGCGCCATCTGGCCTAAGTTGGAGGGTAAGAAACTAGCTGGTATAGCTGTTGCTGAAGAAGGCATCGGAAAAGCTGTGGACAATTTAAAAACATACGCCAATATTTGCAGCATGGAATGGGCTGGTCTGGTAACCGCCCTCGCTAAATTGCCCCGTGCTGTTGCCGGTGACGCTGCCTTAAACGCAAGAATCAGAAAACTGGCCAAGAAATTAGACGATCAACGATATTAACTGAATACCCGCAGTTTACTTCAGCCCCTTTATTTCATCCATCGCCAGTTTGAGTAGTGGCGTATCTGTTGAGTTGTTGATCGTTGCCTGGAAATCGGCTATCGCTTTCTCTTTCTGTCCGGATTCTTCGTAGCAGAGGCCGCGGTAATAATGGCCTTCTGCATTTTTGCTGTCAAGCTCAACAGCTTTATTCAGGTTGGGCATTGCTTTATCGTAATCCTTTACTGCGTAATAGCTGGCTCCGAGGTGTGCGTAAATATCGCTGCTGTCGGCGACTATGCCAAGCGCTCGGCTCAGGTCATCGATGGCCTGGTTATAATTTCCCATTTTGAAATAGCACCAGCCCCGGCTGTCCCAGATGTACGCATTATTGGGGTCAAGCTCAAGGCCCTTGTTTATGTACGTCATCGCATCATCAAACCAGCCTTTCATCAGCAGGTAATGGCCGTGGTTGTTATAGTCTGACCCCAGTTGACGGAGGGCCAGCACATGTTCGCTGTCGGCTATCGCCTGGTCAATGTCCCCCTTTTGGTAATAGCACAGGCTTCGGATTGAGTAAGCTCCTGCGATCAACCCCCGGTTAAAGGCGATGACCTTGCTGAAGTCGGCTATAGCTTTGTCCCATTCTTCCAGACTGTAATATGTATACCCGCGCCCGTAATAGCTTCTTGAATTGGTAGAGTCAATCTGCAAGGACTTATTATAGTCCTGTATAGCACGTGCATATTCTTTTTGACGTCGTAGGCATGATGCCCTTCCCCAGTAAGCCTCGCTTGAATTCGGGTAGAGCTCAATGGCTGTGTCGTAATCAGCGTAAGCCAGGTCTGATTTATTGGTAACGTAATACGCGCGTCCGCGTCCCAGGTAGGCTGTAGCTAGTCCCGGATCGATCTCTATGGCCTTACTGAAACTGGTAATGGCCTTATCGTAGTCCTTTTTATCGAAATAAATTTTCCCGCTGTCTACATATGAGCCAGCCGACGGTCCGCAACCCGGCGAGAGTATCGAGGTACAAATGATAATTAGGATAAATGCTGCTGATGCAAAACTCCTGAAAGTTACCGGTCTTGCTTTCAGGTACATTACAGCCGCCTTCTTTGCACAATATCCTGGGGTGGTGGCTGCTCTTTTCATATTTATATTTATTCCTTACTTAAATCAATGTGATAGGCATTGATACTGGCGCTGTAAAAACGGGTCATTATGCCCCGACTGCATCTTTACCTGGGTGCTTTGTACAATATGAAATGGCCCACCTCCCGCACGAACCGAATAAATGGCAAATTGTTAAGCAATTTGTTAAGAACGATTTATCATACTGTTTAACCCTGTTGCACGTCAATAGCATTAAGAGTGTAAATTTTGAATAATTAACCGGTTTCTCGTACCATTTGGCTTTGGTACAATATTTTCCCCGCTTGACTGTATCAAACATATTATTTACGGAGGGTGTATCTGTGTTTGATTTATCTATGTTTTCTCTGAAAGGCAAAACTGCCGTCGTTACAGGAGGCAGTCGTGGGATTGGCAAGGCAATAGCCGTAGGCTTTGCCAAAGCTGGCGCAGCGGTCGTGGTCACCAGCCGTAAAATAGCGGACCTTGAAGCTACGGCTGAAGAGATCAGGTCTTTTGGTGGGGAAGCTTATCCTGTCCAGGCCCACCTGGCCAAAATGGACCAGATTCAGAAAATGGTTGACGCTTCGATGGAAAAATTGGGCGGCAGGATCGATATCCTGGTCAATAATGCAGGCACTTCCCCGGCTGCGGCCGGAGTATTGGATGTTGAGGAGCGTCTCTGGGATGTTGTTATAAACCTCAATCTGAAAAGCCTGTATTTTACCAGCCAGGCTGTTGGCAGGATCATGAAAAAGCAGGGCAGCGGTAAAATTATCAATATCGGTTCCATTGATGGCCTCAAACCCCATAAAAATGTGAGTATATACTCGATTTCCAAGGCTGCTGTTCTGATGGCGACACACGCTTTTGCCACTGAATTGGCGGGGTGTAACATACAGGTGAATTCCATTTTGCCGGGACCGATTCAGACTCAAATGCTGCAGTCTACCTGGATGGTGCTGCCGGCCGATAAACGGGATGTGAATCGCAGCAGGTTCGAGACGTCATTGCCTACCGGCAGGATAGGCCATGTTGATGAGATAGTTGGTGCGGCTGTTTACCTTGCCTCCGATGCGTCCAGTTATACATCCGGCACTGAAGTGATTATTGATGGCGCCCTGCAGTTAAATAGCCCGATGAATGATGCCCTGGGTTAAATATACCTGGTTTGAATATTAAATTAGCCCCGGCAAGGCAATGGCCTGTTGGGGCTTTCAATTGACCTGTTGCATAATTTCCTTCATGTGCATGGATAGTACCCGCATCGATAGTAAAATGGTTGAATAATCAATCATGTTAATAATCAGGTACGAGTTTGAAAAACTCACTCATTTCACGTATCATTTTGCCTTGGCACAACTTTTATATCGCTTGACCAAATCAAACTTAATAAATTTTGGAGGTTCCTAATATGTTCGAGATGTCCAAATTTTCTTTACAGGGTAAAACTGCCATTGTGACCGGTGGTGGACGTGGGATAGGTAAGGCTATTGCGATTGGCTTTGCCAAGGCAGGTGCTAAGGTTGTAATTACCAGCCGTAAAATCGACGATCTTGAAGCTACGGCCAAAGAAATCAAGTCATTCGGCGGAGAAGCTTTCCCCATCCAGGCGCACCTTGGCAAAATGGAAGAGATTCAGAAAATGGTTGACGCAGCCATGGAAAAATTGGGTGGCAAGATAAATATACTTGTTAACAACGCTGGCGCCAGTCCTGCCATGGGCAGTGTGCTGGATGCCGATGAGCGTCTCTGGGAGACGGTCATGAACGTTAATGTCAAGGGTATGTATTTCACCAGCCAGGCTGTAGCCAGGATTATGAAAAAGCAGGGCAACGGCAAAATCATCAACATCTCCTCAGTCGACGGTTTCAAGCCGGAGCTTGGTGTCAGCGTTTACTCCATTTCTAAGACTGCTGCCAGGGCTATTACCTGGGCTTTTGCATGCGAGCTTATCCGTTCCAATATCCAGGTCAACACCATCGCCCCGGGTCCTTTTGATACCAAGATGATGAGCTCCCACTGGTTCCACCTCACACCGGAGGAAGCTAAAAAGCAAAGAGACCTTCTGGAAAAATGTCTCCCTGCGGGTCGCATGGGCAATCCGGACGAGATAGCAGGTGCGGCGATCTATTTGGCTTCAGATGCATCCAGTTATACCACTGGCGCCGAAATTGTTATCGATGGTGGCGGTCTGTTAAGCAATATCCTTGTAGCAGACCACTAAGCAACCTGAAATATATGCGAATTAGCCCCGGCCGGGCATTAGCCCGGCCGGGGTTTTCCATTATAAAGTTAGCCGATATAGGTAAATATAAACTATACTGATATAAGCTTGATCAAGTACCCGTGAATTGTGGTAAACCAGGTTAGCGGTAATGGAAATAGGTAGTATGATAAATTATTCTATAATTTCTCAGGTGGAACGATGCAGGATATAAAGTACCTCTTTGAGCCCCGCTCTGTGGCGGTGTTGGGAGCTTCCTCAAAAGCCGGGAAGTTGGGGAATACTGTTGTCAGTAATCTCATTTTTAGTAAATATAAAGGGAAAATATTTCCTGTAAATCCTTCCGGCGGTGAAATACTGGGCCTGGCTGCCTATAAGGATGTCGCCGATGTGCCGGGAGAGATTGACCTCGCTGTAATTGTCATCCCCGCCAACGTGACGTTTGAAGCAGTAAAAAGCTGCGCCGATAAAGGCGTTAAATTTGTGGCCATCATCACCTCCGGGTTTGCCGAGATAGGTAATGCCGAGGAAGAGCGGAAAATTGTTAGCTATGCTCTCGAACATGGCACTCGCGTGCTTGGCCCGAATATTATGGGGATATACTCTGCTGCTGCCAGGATGAATGCCACTTTCGGTCCCGGCGATATTGCCTCGGGAAATGTCGCTATCGTGACTCAGAGCGGTGCCTTGGGCATTGCCATGATCGGCAAGACCAAGGTAGAGAACATTGGTCTGTCAGCTATCGTATCCGTAGGCAATAAGGCCGATATCTCCGAGATCGACCTTCTCGATCACCTTGCATCGGACGTAAATACCAGGGTGATTATGATGTATATCGAGGGCGTCACCCATGGCGAACAATTTGTAGACGCTCTTAACAGGACCTCCAAGATAAAACCTATAGTTGTGGTTAAGTCGGGCCGGTCCAAGCGCGGTGCAATGGCTGCTGCTTCACATACGGGTTCACTGGCTGGAGAAGACAAGGTCTTCGATGATATTGCCCGGCAGTGTGGTGTGCTCCGTGCGGAGAGCCTGCAGGATGCCATGGAGTGGTGCAAGATTTTATCAACTGCCCCTGAACCTGTAAGCGATAATGCAGTCATCATTACCAACGGGGGCGGCATAGGAGTGATGGCGGCGGATGCCTGTGAGAAATATAATATCAATCTCTACGATAACCTGCCTGATATGAAAAACACCTTTTCCAGTGTTGTGCCGAAGTTTGGCTCCTTGAAAAATCCTGTCGACCTAACGGGCGAGGCCACAGCCGAAGATTACTTCAGGGCGATTAACTTTGCCCTTTCCAACGATAATATAAGCTCAATACTTTGCCTCGGTTGTGAGACCGGAGTATTCGATCCTGAGAAGTTCGCCTCCCGTACAGAAGAGTTGTACTTCAGCAACTCACTGCAAAAGCCCATCGTTTTCTCTTTTGTGGGTGGTGCACGGCTTGAGGATAATATTCATCGCCTCAAATCCAAGGGTGTGCCTGTTTATAATGATGTGTTGCTGGCCACTTCATGCCTGGGCGCGGTTTATTACAACACTCGCCAGAAACAGGAGTACACACCTGGGCTGGAAGAAATCCATATCGATGATCAGGCCATACAAAATGTTATCGATGGTGTTAGAAAGGATGGCAGGGTGTTCCTCTTCTCCTACGAAGCGCAGCGTATTATGCGCGCTGTGAATATTGCTAATCCCACCGGCAACATAGCCCACAACATGGAAGAGGCCGTCAAATTCGCCAAACAAACGGGCTATCCTGTTGTAATGAAAGTTGTATCCCGTGATATTTTACATAAGAGTGATGCGGGGGGTGTGGCTCTGGATATCCAGAACGAGCATGAAGTTACGGACGCTTACGAGGCCATCCTTCAGAGCTGCCGCCGTTATAAAACCGATGCTGTGATCGAGGGTATTGAAATATCT
>Ga0182011_10002665_pt1 | contig 14989 bp, 12 predicted proteins | sample 711E1DmetaG_FD_120481 | JGI IMG/M metagenome (GOLD analysis project Ga0182011, IMG submission 120481) | Permafrost microbial communities from Stordalen Mire, Sweden - 711E1D metaG | ecosystem: Environmental > Terrestrial > Soil > Wetlands > Permafrost | place: Sweden: Stordalen | collected... | reverse complement strand
ATGACAGAAAAGCTACCTCGGGGATAACTGGGTGGTCGCAGGCAAGAGCCCATATCGACCCTGCGGCTTGCTACTTCGATGTCGGTTCTTTCCATCCTGGGTGTGCAGCAGCACCCAAGGGTGGGGTTGTTCGCCCATTAAAGGGGAACGTGAGCTGGGTTTAGACCGTCGTGAGACAGGTTGGTTGCTATCTAATGGAAGTGTTTGTTGCCTGAGGGGAAGGTGGCTCCAGTACGAGAGGAACGAGCCGTCGGCGCCACTGGTCGACCGGTTGTCTGACAAGGCAATGCCGGGCAGCTACGCGCTAGATGATAAAGGCTGAAAGCATCTAAGCCTGAGGTATCCCCTAAAAATAGGCAGCATTAGGACATGGGTAGAAGACCCGTTTGATGGGACAGGGATGTAAGCTTCGAGGCTTCGGCCGAGTTGTTCAGTCCGCTGTTTCCAACGTCCGAACTTGCATGATTTCATAATTCTAGTTAGGTGTATTCAGTTAGGGTGAAATTGCATGGAAAATTGATTATTCATTTGAAAAAGAGTAAATTATTGATTGAATATGACTTAGATAAATTTTTATTTATCAAATTCATTTTTTATCATAATTGAATTTTTATTCATTCATTGGTACGGCGACCACAGCGGAGGGGCCACACCTGGACTCGTTTCGATCCCAGAAGTAAAGTCCTCCAGCGTTTTGGATTGTACTGTAGGCGCGGGCTTATGGGAACCCCATGACGTCGCCGGCCTTCATTTTCATTTTATTTATTGAATTATTTTATCGTAAACCTTAAATATCATTCTATGGTGCAGAATCATTATTATTTTAATCACAAATATTTAAAAAATATTTATTAAAAAATATTTATTAAAATTTATTGTAGAATTATAAATGATTATATTAATAATCATTAATTGTTAAGGTCATATCATTACGACTGGTGCCTACGGTCCTCTTAAGAGTTTTGGCTGAGCCTTCTATGAATAGGAGAAACCCAGCGCCGGACAGACTGCCTGCTGCGAGGGTTGCTCGGGGAGGAAAGGGTAAGCTACCAATGAACCAGTGAGTTAGTATGCAGGCAACATTTCTTATTATTTTTTCATATTAAATATACATCAAATCGTAATAATTTCACGAAAGTGATGTAAAGGTGGATCTTAAACTCTTTCTATTATATTCAAAAAAAAATTAATTAATAATTTAAGTAAACTTCAGTTTTGAAATTTCTCCAGCATCTGCCGGTAAATATCCTTCAACTTCCCATCAGACTTCTCATACATCCGTCTCAATATCAATTCAGGAGTACTTTTAGCAAAATAATTAATTCTTGGTGTTCTATCCACTATAAGATTGTAATTTTCATCCAAACCTTGTGCTTCGATTCCATCCACACGTACATCACTATATTTCAAGATTTCCCGGGCCATATGGGTTACAATTATCGCATAAGAATTTGAAGCTGTGATGAAATCCATGAAGCTAGCAATAATTTTAACTGCCGCTTCAAGTTCAGTGATAGCCTCTAACTCATCTAATAGAATTAATTTATCAGTTTCTCTAGTTACAATTGGCATAAATGTATTTAAGAATGATTCAAACGCGCCAGCATCTAATGAGCGTTTCTTGGAGAAGAAATAAACCTCATCAACAATTTGCACTCGTGCCTCATGGACACACACTGGCAGTCCCATCTGAGTCATTATTGAAATTTGCGCAAGAGTTTCCAAAAGTGTAGTTTTACCACCACTGTTAGCTCCTGTGAGAAGCACCACATTATTTGGTGATTTCAAGGAGTAATCAATTTTTTGAATTTTTTGATTATTTTCTAAAGCTAAATTCAAGTGTAATCCATCTTTAAAACAGAATCCAGTACTTATCTCTGGAGAGTGTAGATCATATTCACGGGCAAAGCATCCCAGGGCAAATTCATAGTCGAAAACAAGTATTTCACGAATTTCATCGTTTACGTAATTTTTTAGTTTGGAAAGTTGAGATGCAGCTTTAACTTCATCATCAAAATCAACAACTTTTTTTTGGGCAATTTCCTGTTTTTTTATTCTTTCTAATTCTTTTACATCCACTTCTATAGGATATTTCTGAATGAAAGGGTCGAAATAACAGCCCGTTTTTTCCTTAATTTCATTTAGTGCTTCTTTTATGACTTCATCAAATATCTGCTGGATCTTCAGGGGCATCTCTTCATTTAGAAGACCTAAAACTTCATCACCTTTCAGGTCAACATTTTTTATGGCATCTTTAAGTTTTAAATCACCCTTCCCTTTGGCTTCCTCAACTGCCTGGTCGAAGATGTTTTCATCCAACTTACCAGATTCAAGCTCATCCAAAACGCTTATCACATCATTTATTATGGATTTAAGTCCTAAAATTTCCTTTATTTTTAAAATATTTGATAGAAGATCATAATTTTCTTTGAAATAATCTAAAACAATATCAGGTACAATTTCAAAATCCTGTGAATCATGATTTACCATAGTCACATTAAAAGCATCTTCTAATTCTATAATCCCTTCAGCATAGACATACACTATGAATTCAAAGTCATCCAAACTTTCAAGATCATCCATGGTGATTATAGGGTAATAGCTGTTGAGTTTAAGGTCCATTAAACGATGATAGTCCTCCATTGATTCAACCAAGATAGCTTGAGAAGGATTGTATTTTGGTTTGATGTTACTTATGGGATTTATTTTTCTAAGCAACTTTCGTATTTCATTTATAGGAAGTTCCCCTACAGTTTCCTTAGTCCTCATCACGAAATCTATATTTTCCTTAATGCTCACTTCATTCCTGCTTGGACTTAAAAGAAGAATCCTATTTTTCCCATACTGAGTACTAGCAAACTGGATAATTTTCCCTACAATATCATCATATATTTCCAAAGCCCTGTCGGTTTTAAGAAACTCTTCAGTCGGATTTCCTAAAACCATGTTAACTATCTCTATAGCCCTACGCTGGCTTACTCCTTCTATACTGGATATCCGGTCCACTTCATAATTTTTGACGGCCTTAAGAAATTCTTCCTCTCCACCAAAATTAGACATGATTTTATCAAAAAGACGGTTTCCAACACCACGAATATTTCTGATATCACATTTATCTTCATTCATAAGAATAACCTTAGTTTAAAATTTTTTAGTCTTAATTTTTAGTTTCAAGAGTTGACATTTCAGGGGGTTAAGTTCACTCATTTATTAGATGTATTATTCTGGATATAGGGGATATTGAATCAGATTCTTCATGATTAGAAGGAATTATATCCATAAAATTTTGGAAGATATTGAGATAAAACGGATTTCCCTGAAGAAAATTTCGCGTGTTAGAGCCAAAGTCGTTATTATTAATTGTTTCCATCTTCAAGGCTTTCTGATAACATATTTTCGCTTCTTTCAGTTCACCCATATCATATAAAATTAAGCCAATATCCAGCCAAACATCACCATTACGAGGATCTAAAATTAGAATGTGGTTGTAACAGGCGGCGGCCTTTTGAGGCAGTCCTAAAGTATAGAATAGTAATCCTTTATTTTTCCAAGTTTCAATAATTTCAGGATACGTGGATATGGATTTATTATAATATTCCATGGCATCATCAGGTTTTCCCAGGTCATATAATAAATTCCCTATGTTAAACATTATTTTAGCATTTTTAAGATCCTTATCATCATTTACTTTTGATTCTAATGGAGGAATAGTTTCGGATGATAGTGGTTCGGTTAATCTGTGTTCAAATTCTTCTATTTCCATTTTACTGCGGAATTGTTGTAGTTGGTTTTTAAGATTACTAGTAGGTATCTTTTGATTTTGGAGTAATTTTTTTAGGTTTTCCAGCTCTTGAGTATTTTCCTGATATTCTAGATTGTTTCGAGGTTTTTTTTGGTCGTAGTTTTTTATGAAATTTTCCAGATATTGTTCTAGGTTTGATGGTTGATTTTTAAGTATTCTATTCTTAAAATCCTGGTAATCCTGCTCATTTATTTCTTCCCGAATACAATATATTAACTCTTCATCTTGAAATCTTAAGCCCCTATATTCCAAGAGATCTTTTAGTTTCTGAACATCAGAAAATTGGTAATCATATTTAGATTTGTTAACAAAATTTTTTATATAATGGTATCCTTCAGATAAAATCAAGGAATCCCATTTTTTCTTCAAGTCATTCTTAACGAATTTAACTAAAATAGTGGGAGACTTTTTTGAGGAATATATGTCATGTTGCAGCAATTTTTTTTCAAAATCCTGCACCTCTTTTTGACTGCGAGTTCGTTGTATTTCTTTCTCCAGATTATTGGATTGTATTTTATGTTCCTGAAGTAGTTTTTTTAGGTTCTCTAGGTTTTGAGGGTTTTCATAGGGGTAGTTTTTAATGTAATTTTCAATAAATTGTTTCATTGTTGACGGTCGGTTTTCAATCAATTTATTTTTGAATTTCAGATAATCTTGTTTCTTTATTTCATCCTGTATAAGCCATAGTATTTCTTCATTCTGAAAGGTTATTCCTTTATACTTTAAAAGTTTTTTTAGTTTCTGTAAGTCAGAGAGCTGGTAATCATAATCAGTCTTCTGTGCATAGGTTTTCATATCATAGCGGTACTTATAAATGAAATTTTCAACAAGATGATAATAACCATCTTTCACGAGCTGGTCACGACGGATTTCAAAATCTTTATTGGTAACGGCTGTTTTTAAGGTTTTAGTCTGGTTTTCTGGAGTTTTTTCTTCAAGGTTTACAGGGTTACTTATTTTTACTTCTTGTGGAGGATCTTTTTCGTCTTGAATTTCATTTAATGATGCTTTTTTAGATATCTCTAACACCTTCAAATCTTGGATAAGGTTGATTTTTAAAATTGCATCCTCTTTAACCGCGACATCATTGCTATTTAAATCTTTTATAAAAGGTTTGATGGATATTCTCCCCAGAGCCGTAATTGCTTCTTCTTTCACTTCTTCATCAGGATCTTGTAGTGTTTGCGTCAGTGGTTCAATAGCTTCTGTGGAGCCGATTTTTCCAAGGGCTTGGGCGGCTCTCCATCTTATTGTGCTGTATGGGCTGTTCAAAGCATTTATAAGTGCTAGTGTTGCTTGAGGGTCTTTTATTTTCCCGAGAGCTGCAATTGCGTCTTCTTTTAATTCTTTATCGGGGTCCTGCAGGATTTCGATGAGAGGTCCAACACCTTCTTTGGATCCCAATTTGCCCAGGGCAAGCACTGATTTCTGACGGATTAGCTTATCATCATCCTGTAGTGCAAGGATTAAACCATTTACATCTCTTTTTTCTTCCATCTTTTCAATTCTTGTTTTCAGAAGATCGAATACCCTCATCTTAGCACTCCACATTAATTTTAGGTAAAGATTTATCCATGGTAGTTTTCAATTATTGATTTTTAAACTTATACTACCTATTAAACTTTTCATAAATTCTCCAAATTACTTAATAGTATTACGGCCAGTAGTATTTGTAATGAATAAAAAATTAGCTTTAATTAAATTAAATTTATTATTTAAATAATTATTTTACTACTTTTAATAAAATTCAGATAGATAAAACTACTGCTACACATCTTCATTAAGACCCCTTATAAAGTTACCTGTAGTTATACCACCATTAGACCTTTTTTTAATCTTATATTTAAGTTTATTTAACATATGTTCCGTTTTTCCATAATTTTTTTCCGTATATTCCAGACCCTGCTTATAGAAAGCTACCATATCCTGGGCGTAATCTCCTGTTTTACCACGAGCATCTATCATCAGATATTGTAATCCCATTTGATGTAAATCTGGGAGATAATCAATTAAACACAATTCCACCGAGTTTAAAATGTGGGTTCTGCATTCATCATCAATCATAATGGGGAAAACTCGCTTCTTCATGTCTCTAATTCCCCAATATTCTGTTTGCACATTATGCTTTTTTTCGGGTAAAATAGATAGAAGACAGTCTTCGGATATTATAGATTCCATATTTCCTTGCACAGTGAATTCAAAAGAAGTTTTTATTCCATTATTCCTTGCGTTTCTAATGATTGATGCTGCGTCATATTTCGAGAGTTCATTTGAAATAGCGATACTATGGAAAGTACTGGAAAGCTCACGTATCGTGTGATTATTCCACACATTAACTCCCATTGAACTATAAAGTTTTATGTTAGGATTCAAATTAAATATGGACCAACCCATCCCATAACTACCCACCATAATCTCATTAATACCCTCTTTAACGATACGGTCTATCATAGGACTTATACTCTTGAAATATCTAGGGCTGCTGATAGATGGCCATTTCCACACTAAATTAGCTTCTTTGATCATGCAAAGATCTTGGGCTTTAAGCAAGAGTTCATGAATCTTTTCTTGATAAATAACATTATCCATCGGATTGCAGGGTAATTCTCGAACATTTTGTTGCCATAAAAATGGTTCAAAATAAATATGACGGCAACCACCATTAAGTGCACCTTTTATAGTTGCTAAATTACTGGTGTAAATACCAATGCTAGTATGAGCTTCAATTGAATTATCTAAAGATTTATTTGACTTTTTACTCTGTGATTTTAAGTCTACTTTTATCCGGTGCAGACGCCTCTCCGTAGATTTAACATCATTTATTTTAGGTTTATAATCATTTAGAAGTTTAATTTCAGCTTTTTCTATAAAGTCACGTCTAATACTATTTAATTTACTTAATGGAGTGAATAAATTACCAGGATAATTTATCTCCATTCTTCTAATATAGAAAGGAGTACCGCCTGTTTTTTTAACCTGATTTATGATTTGTTCTTCACTTAAAGGATTTTTAACGGCAAATTCCATTTTAAAATCTGTTTTAAAATCAATTTCATGTTTATTTCCATTAAAACCCCAAAATACTCCGTTCAATGTTAGCTTATTTTCTTTATCCCATTTCATATGCAGATCTAAAGGAATAGAAGGCTTCTCTTTATAATTTATTATTCTTTGAGCAGTTTTAATTAGAGAAGCATCTCGGGTAACATAAACTTTAGAGCCAATAGAAACCAATTTTTTAGTATTTAAAATTATTTTGGCACGATTTTTACCAGAGTATTTAGGTGCCTTTTCTACAATTATTCCATATTTTGCTTTATTGGGAAGGATAAAAACGATTCCATCTCCCTTTTCTAATTTAAAAGGAATTTTTAAATTAATTAAAGCGGATTTAGTTTTATAGTCATAGTCCGAAACCACTCCTAGAAAAAGCCCTCTATTTCCCGGAGCGTCTCTACCCATTACTAAATCTTTATTGGTTTCTAATAAATAACCTCTAGTAAAATCACGATTAAACGCTAATTTAAGCTTATAAACATCTTTATCATGAGGTGTCCATGATTCTTGAACTATGGAATTCAATGCTTTCCGGTAGACGCTAACCACAATCGCTACGTATTCCGGTGACCTCATCCTACCCTCTATTTTAATAGAGTCAACCAGATTGAAAATTCCCTCTAAATTATTATATAATGACAGATCACGAGTTGAAAGAATATAATTTTCTTCAAGGGGCATGATATTTTGATCAAGGATTCTACCATACTTATCTCGGTCTCCTTTCAATAATTTATAAGATTTTCGGCAAGGCTGAGCACATCGACCTCGATTACCGCTTCGACCTCCGATAAATGATGAAAGTAGGCATTGGCCCGAATAACAGTAACATAAAGCACCATGAGCGAATATTTCCAGTTCTATCCCATTTTTCTTCAGGAAAGATGTTATTTCCTTTATCTCCGGTAATTTCATCTCCCGGCTCAGTACTACTCGTTTAAAACCAAAATTCTCAGCCCACTTAACCTCTTCCAAACTATGTGTGGTCATTTGAGTAGAAGCATGCATATCCAGATGGGGCACCAGCTCTTGGCATAGGGAGGCTACCCCTACATCTTGAAGGATCACGGCATCAATGCCTATCTCATAAAGCCATAATAAATATTCTGCAACTTTTTCCAATTCAAAATCCTTAATCAGAGTGTTAACCGTTACATAAACTTTTGAACCATGTAAATGTGAATAATCTACGGCTTCTTCCATTTCGATTCCGTTGAAGTTTTCCGCATAATGTCGCGCGCTAAAACTCTGCCCAGCTAAGTAAACTGCATCTGCGCCTGCAATAACTGCGGCTTTTAAAGAATCCATCGAACCAGCTGGTGCTAGAAGTTCAGGTGCAGATTTAAATGTCATTATTTAATTTCCATAAAATTTAATATTAAAAAAAATAGATCAAATAAAAATAAATATTATCATTTACTTAATACTAAGATTTCAAATAATTTTTTTTTAGCTGATTTTTTTTGATTAAAAGTAAAAATATTTGAGTAAATTTTAATCTAAATTCTCAATAGCTTTTTGATCGATAGAACGTCTGATGGATTTAAGTAATAATTTACAGTCTACTTCTCCTTTAATCAGATATTCCTCCGCACCTTTCCCCACAGCAGTTACTGCAAATATCTCATCTTCCAAACCAGTAAGCACGATTATAGGTATATCTGGTGCGTTATAACTCATAATATTGAATGTATCGATTCCCTCACTATCAGGAAGACATAAATCAAGAAGAATAACATCAAAATCTTTTGTAAGAATATATTTTAACCCTTCATCTAATCGCACGACATGAATTATATCAAAATTAATATCTTCAACATCTTTAAGCATTTCCTCTATTAGACGAGCATCTCCAGGATTATCCTCTACAATAAGTATTTTAATTGATGAATTAATCAAATTTTACATCTCTTAGTTTTTTACCATTTATAAGTAAACGAGTTAATATAATACTTATACAAATTACTAATTATTAGTTATTTGAGTATTTAAATCTGTTGAAATTTTTTTTAATTGAAATCATAGTTCATTCGAATAGTTTTCAAATAAAAAAAATCTTTTTTTATAATAATCATAAAATTTGTTCGTCTAATTTTTATTATATGATAATAAGAAAATGAATAATACAACAGAGATAATTACAAATAAAAATTTGTCTACAGGAAGTAACTCATGAATGCTTATTTAGAGATAATAAGACCTGGAAATGCTATAATGGCTGTAATAGCAGTTTTATTAATAGCAATTATCAGTGGAATCTTCACTTTCAATGTACTTCTAGGTTGTATAGTAGTTTTTATCATAACCGGAGCAGGTAATTCTATAAACGATTATTTCGACTATAAAATTGATGCTATTAACAAACCAGAGAGACCCATACCTTCAGGTAGGATATCTTTAAAGAAAGCGGGTATTTACTCCCTAATATTACTTTCTACAGGAACAATTTTAGCTTTTATCATTGGGTTTATTCCCGGAATTATAGCACTTGTAACTTCCCTTTTAATGTTTTACTATGCATACCGTCTTAAAAAGAAATTTTTAATTGGAAATTTAGTGATCTCATTTTTAACTGGATTAACCTTTGTTTTTGGTGGGGTTATTGTTGGCGAAATATTAACTTCAATTTTTTTAGGATTCTATCCATTTCTTACAACACTCGCTAGGGAGATCGTGAAGGATATGGAAGATGTTGAAGGGGATAGAATTGAAGGGGCTACTACTTTACCAATTATAAGTGGCATGAGAATATCATCCATTATTGCCGCAAGTTTCTTAATATTTGCTAGTTTAAGTAGCCCCGTACTTTATTATTTTGGAATTTTAAGTGTATTTTATCTTCCATTGCTTATTATAGCTGTCCTAATTTTCCTTTATAATGCGTTATCCATCCTCAATGATCAATCAATAGAAAATTCTAGAAAAGTATCAAATAGGCTTAAAATAGGGATGATAATAATCCTCCTCGCTTACGGGTTAGGTTCACCCTTTTTAGCGTCTTTAATTTAGAATAAAACAAAATAGGATCAAAGATATTATTAGCTATTTTAAAAAAAGAAATTTTTGAGACAACAAAACAAAATCTATAGTTTATTTAAATTACATTTCGGTAATATAAAATTTTTTTTACCTAAAAATTGGATATGAAAGCTAAATAGAATCCTTTATTCAACTATACTATTACTCTGACCCATAATATATAAATAAACGTGGTTTTCTTCATCTACTTCAACGGGAATCCAATCATTAAACGTCCATATATATGAAACTACACGCGTTCCTGTTTTAAGTTCATTTTGAAGTTTTTCCTTCAATTTTTGATTAGTTCTTTGCCAGAGAAACAAGGTAACAATTGTAGCATCATCAATATTCTGATGAAATATATTACCCCACACAATTTTTACTTTATCATTAAGACGCAGAATATAAACAGTTATTATTGACCAAATAACCCTTAATGGATCCACTTCTATACCAACACCCTTCGCCTTATACTTTCTAGCGGCTTCCACAACAATTCTTCCATCACCAGATCCAAGATCATATACAACATCTCCAGAATCTATCTCCGCCATTTCTAACATTCTATCAACTATTCTAACAGATGTAGGCGACCAAGCTGCACCTAATAAAAGTGGCCATATTATGGATACAACCACAATCACAATTAAAAGGATTATAATTAGAAAGACTAAATTTATCAAGTTTATCAAATTCAAAAACCCCTTTAAATTCTTGTTTAAAAGTTTAATCTTAATCATATATGTCAATGCACTGATAAAAACCTATAATTTTAATTTAATTTATTCCTATATATGAGTGATAACTCCACCAGAATCAGGTTCAGGCTTTCTTCTGCGTTTTGGGATTAGTAGAGAACTAATCAATCCAATCAAAAGAACAATAGTTACCACGTTAAAAGAATCTTTCATACTACTGATTTTTTTACTATCAACTACACCAGAACCGGAGTTAAATACATTTAAAGCATGTGAACCTCCGAATCCAAGTTTACCCGGTATATCCTTCAATTCTAAATGTGAACTTGAAGACTGATAACCTCCAGTACCTATCGATAGGCTTCCAAAACCACCTAATATTAATATAACTCCCAAAACAGCCGTTCCCAATGCTGAACCAAAATTGATTCCAGTATTCAAAACTCCAGAGGCGTCAGGTTGCTGATCGCTTCGGGCCACTGAAAAAACTATATTTGCAGAATGAGGGAAAACAATTCCCATACCCACCCCCAGTAATAATATACCTGGCATCATATCAAGAATGGTTGTGTATTGATTGAAAATGAGAGTTAAATATATGCTGCCCGCCATGGAGGCTAAAAATCCTAGAGCAAGGATGTAACGGGCTGATAATCGTGTTGAAACCTTACCCGCAGTAAAGGAAAGGATGAAAATGCCCAAACTCAGAGGTATCAAAGATAAACCAGTAGTTAAAGGATCAGCACCTAAAACGATTAATATGAATACGGGAATTACAAAAAGCACTCCCCCAATAGTGAAATTCATTATTAACCGAGTTATATTTCCTAAAGTAAAAGAAAGATCATTAAAGAGAGTAATATCAAGTATAGGAGATTTACCTTCTTTAATCCTACTTTTTTGGTTTAAATAAAATATCACAAGAAGAATCAAACCTGCAATGATAATGTAAGGTACTAAATTCCAATTACGGGGATCATTAAGTAGTAATATGCCTAATACCAACAGGAATATGCCTGAAGCTGAATAAACGGCTCCTGAAATATTAAAATCAGACCATTTCGCAATTGCAGGGAATGGTGAAATTACACGAGATGACAGCAATATAATAATGACTACGACCAACTCCAATGCAAAAGCATAACGCCAAGTGTAATAGGTGGTCAGGAAACCGCCTAGAATTGGTCCTATGCTACCAGCCCCTGAAGCCATGGAACTAATGATCCCTAGAGAAAAAGCTCTTCTCTCCCCAGAATAACTGCCAGATATAATAGAAGTTGTAGCGGGCATCATTAATGCTGCTCCGATACCCTCAAGAATAGACCATCCCAGAAGAAGCATGGCACTATTTATGCTAGCAGCAGCAATAATAGTTCCTACACCATAAATAGAGGCACCGATAAGGAAAGTTTTTTTTCTCCCCATAATATTTTGGATCTTACCCCCAATAATCATTAAAGAAGCCATGATTAATGAATAAATAGCAATTATGTATTGAATAGTTTCAATATTAGTATGCAAATCTCTTATTAGGGCTGAAATAGCTACATTTAAAAAAGTTTTATCGATTACGATTATAAAAACTGATAATGTAACAATTATAAGTGTCAGCCAACCTGTTTTCGATTCCTCCACCAAAAGAGACACCTTATTCAAGACTAATTTCTTAAATAAACATTATTTTAGAAACAGAATTTTCTCTTAATACTTATACGTTTAATTAAGTATTAAATTTTCCTAACATTTAATTTCCACAATTTTCTAGTGAATAATTATTATCCAATATGAGTCCAATAAAAGAAAAAAGTATACAACACGGAAAGAATAAAAAAGTCTGCATGAGAGAAGACGTGAACTCATAGTAAATAATCGGTAGAAGATTGAAATGAAAATAAAAATTATTGAAAACGGTCCTTATTCGGTATCTGGTGGAATTCCATTATATAAAATGAGTATAAATGCTGATGAGAAAGGTAATATATGCCAATGGCACACTGACTATGAATTTCCACTTAAAGAAACTTATATTTTATGTCGGTGTGGAAAATCTAAAAATAAACCATTCTGTGATGGAACACATACTAAAGAAGATTTTACAGGCACTGAAGTGGCCAGTAAAATACCTTATATGGACAGGTCAGTGGGATTTGAGGGTGAAAAATTTAAATTAACGGATGTCTGGGAGTTATGTGACCATTCTAGGTTCTGTCTGCGCAAAGGCGGAATCAGAGAGCTTCTGAAATCAGATAATCCTGAAGATCTTGAATTAGCAATGGAAGAGGCTAAAAACTGTCCATCAGGACGTTTAGTTTTATGGGATAAAGAAACGGGTAAGCCACTAGAACCGGTGCTGGAAAAATCTATTGCAGTGGTGGATGATGCTCAAAAAAATTGTGAAGGACCCCTCTGGGTAAGGGGTGGTATTCCTATTGAATCTGCTGATGGAACGTTGTATGAAATAAGAAATCGGGTTACTCTTTGCCGCTGTGGTAAATCTGATAACAAACCTTTATGTGATGGAAGTCATTGGATGACTTCGAAGGAGAAAGAAGAATTCAGGAAAAAATGGAGAATGTGATAGTTAGAAGTTATTTAAAATCAATTAATTTTATTAAGGGGGCTGGTAGCTCAGTTGGTAGAGTGTTGCCTTCGCAAGGCAGAGGCCGCGGGTTCAAATCCCGCCCAGTCCATTTTTTGAATAAAGTTTGCGCCAATAAAAATAAATTTTTTTCTAGGAGAATTAGAGAAAATGTACATTTGTTTAGAGGGCATCGATGGATCCGGAAAATCAACTCAGATAGAATTGCTTGAAAAATGGCTTATAACAATGGGTTATAAAACTTTTAAGATTTCAGAACCTACAAAATCTGAAATAGGTGGATTAATAAGAAAAATGCTTAGAAGTCCAAATGCATCTGAGAAAACTTTTCAAATGACTTTAGCTCTGCTTTTCGCTGCTGATCGAATGGTTTTGAGGGAGAAAATTCAGAATGCAGAATCTGAAGGCAAAATCGTAATCAGTGATCGCTGCTTTTATTCTAGTATAGTGTATCAAAATGATGGTGATTGGATATTCCAATTAAATAAACATGTTAAAATACCTGATTTGACGATACTATTAGATTTAGAAATTGAGACCGCTTTGGAGAGGTGTGAAGGTAAAGATCATTTCGAGAATAAAGTTTTCCTAGAAAAGATCAGAAAAAAATATCTTAAACTTGCTGAAGATAAAGGATTTTACGTTTTAAATGCTGAAAACGGTGTTAATAAAACTCTTTATGATATAAAAAGGATAATATCTCCTAAATTAGGTATATGCATTTAAAATTATAAAAAGGAAAAATATTCTATTTATGATCTCAAATTTTTTTTTAAATGGATTCTTAAATTTACAGAATTTTAGATAGAATTAGGTATTATTTTTAACTAATATATTAGATATAATCTTAAAAAGTTATTCATTCCATTGAAAATTCTATTATATATAATATGGGAATTATTTTATTGAAGGGAGTGCTTAAAAATGGTGGAAAAGGACGAAATAATTGACATGATTATAACAACGCCCATCGAAAAAATTAGAGATTCTGAAGATGTATGGAAAGCACACGTCGAAATTGAAGATGGAAAATGTTAGTGGTTGGTTATATGGCTGAAGAAAGCTTTTGTGAGGAAGAAACCGATAAAGAATGTTTACTAACTTATTCATGGTATTGGGAGTTGCGTAATTCTGAAACATGGGATTTAATGCAGGAAAACCATGACAGTGACCTTTCATTCTGTACGCCGTCGCAAAAAGATCCCTGGAGTGATGAAAGCACATTTGAAGAGATTGGTGACATATCAAAATCTAAAATATGTACTTGGAGCGATCAAAACCACATAGAAGATATTGCTGAAGATATAGCTGATGAAGTTATGGAGTGGATGGGAAAGACTTAAAACTTTTTCCTAACAAAAATTTTTTAACTAATTTCAAATTATTAAAAAATTATAAAAGATATTTACCATAAATTTTTTTACTTCAATGTCCTTCTAGCTCATCGATTCTCTCATTTAAAGCTTTAATCATATAATCCTGGGCTTCTTCTAATACTTCCTTCTCACCATATAAAAATGGACCATCATCACTTTGTTTAACCTCTACATCAAATTTTTCCATCACACCGGCCAGAATTTGTCCAGAAATTCCGCGTGGAATTCTCATTTCATATTTAACGTCTTCATCCATAAAAAAATCACCATCATCTTTTTTAATACATTAATAGTTAACTTCTAATTAAAAAAATACGCTCATATCCTTTTGTGTGTTCATGTTTTTAAGATTATGGGTAGTGCTTTTTGTAGCCATTTAATTCCGTTATTGTAGGTGAATTGGAAGAATTTGATGTATGTGTTTAGGTTTTTCTTT